>Ga0066710_100005332_pt1 | contig 11686 bp, 6 predicted proteins | sample GraSoiAngelo_159_FD_79666 | JGI IMG/M metagenome (GOLD analysis project Ga0066710, IMG submission 79666) | Grasslands soil microbial communities from the Angelo Coastal Reserve, California, USA - 14_1009_16_40cm | ecosystem: Environmental > Terrestrial > Soil > Grasslands | place: USA... | reverse complement strand
GTGGAAGTCGTTTTGGCGGTGGCGAGGCGATTGAGGGGGTCCTGGGTGAGGATGGCGACCGCGTGGTGTCCCGGTTGTTGGTGATGGCGGTCGTGGCGTTGTCGCCTCCGGACAAAGCGTAGCTCAGGGTGAGGTCCAGGGCGGTGCCTAATCCTGTGAGTGGTAAAGTGCAACCTCAGGAGTGGAAGGTGGGATAAGTCATGAATTACAGAAAAGCGGCGGCGGTGCTGTGTGCTTGGGCAGGGATCGGAGCGGCTGTGCCGGGGACACTGGCGGACGGCACCCGGAAAGAGGTTCGCGCGGCGAATGCAGTGACGGGGGAGAGCGGGGCGGCATTTTTCCCCGTGGCAGTGTGGTATAGCGGAGGGAAGGCACGAGCGCCGATGCTAGAGCAGATCACGGCGGAGTCGCCGCGTTTGTGGAAGGAGGATTTGGAGAAAATCAAGAGGTTGGGATTCAACACTGTGCGTACCTGGGTGGAATGGAACGTAGGAGAGCCGCGCGAGGGTGAGTATCAACTGGAGAATCTGGATTTGGTGTTGCGGCTGGCGGAGGAAACTGGGTTGAAGGTGATTGTGCAGGTGTACGTGGACTCTGCGCCGGAGTGGGTGGGAGCGAAATACCCGGAAGGGCGGTACGCAGCGCAGGATGGGCAACCGATTCCGTCGCAGGCGGCGCCGGGATTTTGTTTTGACAATCGAAATGTGCGCAAGGCAGAGCTGGATTTTTTCCAGGTGGTGGCGCGGCACGCGAATCACACCGCGGCGTTTTATGGCTGGGATTTGTGGAGCGAGCCGGCGGCGTTGAACTGGGTGCGCGTGGGATATAAAGCGGAGCCCATGTTCTGCTATTGCCCCGCGAGCATGGAGCGATTCCGACAATGGCTAAAGAAGAAGTACGGGACGATGGAAGAGGTAAATGCTGCCTGGCACCGGACGTTCACGGATTGGAAGCAGGTGGAGCCTCCGCGGTACGGAACGATTCTGACGTACACGGACTTCATGGATTGGCGGGTGTTTTACGGGTACAAGCTCGCGGAAGACCTGAAGATGAGGAGCGAGGCCGTGAAAGCAATTGATCCGGTGCACCTGACGACCAGCCACGCGCCGAATCCTTCGCCAATGGTGAGGACGCTGGCGGATCCCTACGATTCGACGGACGACTTTCTGATGAAGGATTCAGTGGATTATTTCGGGACAAGCTTTTATCCGAAATTGACGGCGGTGGAGCACAACTGGACGCTGAACCGGCGGGCGCTGGCGATGGATTTAGCGGAGGCCATCACCGGAGGTCGCGGATTTTATGTGGGGGAACTGCAAAGCGGGTTTGGCGTGCACGGCACGACGATCGGATCGGAAGTGACGGCGAGCGATTTGGAAATGTGGACTTGGGGAATGGTGGCGCGGGGGGCGCGGGCCATCAATTATTACGCGTTTTATCCGATGAATGCGGGATATGAGAGCGGCGGGTACGGGATGATTCAACTGGATGGGACGCTGACGGAGCGGAGCCGGAGGGCGGGAGAAACGGCGAAGCGGATTCAGGCGAACGCGGACTTATTGTTGAAAGCGAAGCCGCGACAACCGGAAGCGGCGATTGTGTTCAGTCCGCTAGTGCCGCTGCTGGGCGGGTATGACGAAGAGAACAGCCGGATTGCCATGCATCGGGCGGTGGCGGGCTATCACCGGATGTTTTTTGAGAGGAATCTTCCATTGGAAGTGCTGAGTTCGCGGGAACTGGCCGGGATGGCCTTGCAAAAATACAAGCTGATCATTCTGCCTTATCCGCTGATGATGACGGGGGACGAAGCGAGGGCGTTGAAGGAATATGTGAACAAGGGCGGGCATTTGTTTGTAGAAGCGCGGCCGGGGTGGGTGAACGAAGATGGCCACGCGGAAGCGATGGTGCCGGGATTTGGGTGGCAAGAAATCTTCGGCGTGAAAGAGAGCTCGATTGATCCGGGAAAAGAATTTACCGTGAAGTGGGGAGGAGAAGAATTCGCGGGAACGAGTTTCCTGGAACATTTTTCGGTGCTGGACGAAGGAGCGCGATTAGTGGCGAAATTTGCAGATGGGACACCTGCGGCGTACGAACACGCGTACGGAAAAGGAAGCGCCATTTTGCTGGGAACGTTTGCAGGGCAGCACAACGAAGAGAAGACGGTGGCGATGCACCCGCTGGGATGGATTCTGGCGCGCTGGGCGGGATTGCACACGCCAGGTTTGAAAGCGTCAGCACTGGTGGAGTTGCGGGAGATGGAGGCGGCGAAAGGACGAGTCGTATTTTTGTTTAATCACGGGGAGAAAGCGGCGGAGGTGGAGTTTGCGGAGGAACTGGGGAGTGCGGCGACGCGAGTGCGGGAGATCGTAACGGGGCAGACTGTGAAGGCGAGTGGGACGGGATTTCAGGTGAAGACGGAGATTCCGGCGCAGGCGGTACGGGTCTACAGGATCGATTACTGAAGAATTCTGAGGAAATCAAACCGGCAACCAAATCTGTTATTGAGATGAATACAGAGGGAGCGGGGAGGCTTGTGTCGAGGGAGCAGGGACTCTAATGTAGAGGGAAGCGAGAGAAAGACAAGGGAATCCGCAGTAAGCAGCAGGACTATACTGTAAAAAGGAGCTGAGGAGGGGCAGGATTGCGGGCCAACGCGGATGGGTACTGAAACACGAGGCGGGGCGCGGGCGTTTGTCCGCAGCCTGAACATTCTTCTGAAATTTGCGCGGCTGTATGAGTTTGGCCACGCAAAGACTTCGCAGCAGTTTGAAACCACGTGGAAAGAACTGCGCAACGCGCTGGAGGACAGCGGCGGGAGCGGTGTGCTGCTGGGCGCTTCGGGGACGCAGATTCTGCTGGACGGCGTGCCGCTGGGGTCGGCGGCGGGCGAACGAAGCTTCGCGCATTTGCTGACTTCTTCGGGTATTGCCAGCATTCACTTTTCGCCCGCAGTGACGCAGCCGCAGTTCGCGCGATTCGTGCGCGCTTTCCCAAGCGGAAATGCCAAGCCTTCTGCTCTTGCCGAACAACTCAAGTCCGCGCTGGGTGGCGATACCAGCATCAAGGTGAATGAGATCCGCTATGTGGCGGAAGATTCGTCAGTGGCGGGAATCAAGGTGGCGGCGCAACTCACGCAGAAGGTGCTCGGCGCGGCAGGCGACAAATTCAAAGATTTCTTCGAAGACCCCAATAAGATGTTGCAGCTGATCCTGGCTGCCGAGGGTTCGCGCGCGGGTGGCGGCGGTGGAGGGGGGATGGGTGGACCGGGGCATGGCCCAGGTGGTGCCGGGCCCGGATTCGGCTTAGGTGGCGGAGGAATGGGTGGCAGCGGCGGAACCGGCGCTGGCGGTGGTGGGGGCAGCGGGAGTGGCGGCTCCGGAGGGAGTGGTGCGGGTGGCGGCGGCTTGTGGGAATCCGGTGGCGGGGCTGGGGGTGGAGCTGCTGGTTCCGGTGGGGCTGGCGGTGGGGGTGGACTTGGAGGTGGAAGCGGATCCGGTGGCGGAAGCGGCTCCGGTGGAGCTGGCGGTGGTGGAGGTGGAACCGGGTCCGGTGGCGGTTCCGGCGGTTCTGGTGGAGTTGGCGGCGGAGGCGGAGGCGAAGGATACGGAGGCGGATCTGGATCCGGCGGCGGACCCGGAACCGGCGGGGCGGGAGGCGGAGGAGAGCCCGGTGCACCGGGAAGATGGCTAACCGCGTCGGCCATGCTCCGTGGCGCCACGGTCGGCGGATCGCCCGGAATGCCTGGGGCCGGTGGCGGGGGCAGCGGCGGCTTTACTGTTCAAGAAGAAGAAGTCCGGTCCATGCTGGGCTTGTTCGCGCAGTTGGGCAAGTCGAGAAAGGATGCCGAGGGGCGCATGGACGTTCCGACATTCCAATCGCGGCTAAGCGCCATGCCGGTGCGCGCGCAGTTCACACTGCAGCAGGCGCTAGCGGGACTGGCGGCGCAGGCTCCGGATGCCAAGCCAGATAAGCCGATGCTGCTGAAGCTGGCGGAGCATGTGGCGATCCGCTTCGCACTGGACAGCTACGAAAAAGGCGAACTGCGCGTCAATGCCGTGAAACAACTGCTCGACCGCATGAACACGGAAATCGAAGCGCTGCGCAAGATTCTATCGACACAGGAAGAGATGATGTCGCAAGCGGGGCTTTCCGTGCAGTCGTACACGGAACTGCTGGACCAGGAATTCTGGGAGCAGGTGCCGGAGGAAAACAAGAAAGAAGTGCTGACGTCGGACGAGGCGTGGTGCGTGCCGCCGCGGAACGTGCGCGCGTTCCTGGAAGAGATGTTGCGACGCGGAGAACTGAAGACCGCGAACGAGATTTTGATGAAATACGCGTCCTGCGTGGGATTGGAAGCTCCGGAAGCGCGGCGGACCACGGCGATTGGGCTCTCGGATTTGGGGGAACTGTACGGCAGCGGAGACGGCAGCGCGCTCATGGAAGCGATCCGGCGGCTGGGCAACCAGTTGGCGGTGGAGCGCGAGCCAGAATTGCAGACCCTGGTGAGCGCGGCGTTTGTCCGATTGAGCCAGGAAGCGGCCTCGAAGCGCTGTTACCCGGCGATGCAGCAGGCGCTGGCCTCGCTCGAAAAAGTCGAGGCACAGCGGCCGGGATCGACGCAAAGCCTGCGGCCCCGCATCGGCGCCGAAGAGCGGCTTCCGGAATTCATCGAAGAAGCGATGCGCGGCGGGCAGATCGCGGACGGCATGATGGACATCCTGAGTCTGATGCCCAAGGCCACGATTCATTACGTGACCAATCGCTTCGGGCATTGCGGATTCCGCGAGGATTGCGATTTGCTCTGTACCGTGATTCGTAATCTTGGAGAGGACGCTACCCAACGGCTGATTGAGATGCTGCAGACGGCACCTGCGAGCGAGGCGGCCGAGGCCATCGGTTTACTGAGCCAACTCTCTCCGGAGAATGTGGAAAAGATTCTACCTGCGCGGCTTTCGCAATGGCCGCGCTCCGCCCATGACCGCACCATCCGGCAACTTTCCGCAGCACCCCCGGGGCACAGAGTGCGGCTGCTGATCGCGATTTATGACGCGCTGGACATATTGATCCGGCCGCTGGCCATCGATGAGATGGGCATGAGTGGGCAGCCCGAGTGCATTCCGCAGCTGATCGGGCTGGTGCAGAATGACGACATCCCCGGCTTTGTGCGAGTGAAGGCCGTGGAGGCGCTCGGGCGATTGAGGGCATCTGCTTCGAGCCCCCTGCTGCAACACATTCTGGAGACCAAGCAGGTGTGGCGCTGGGTATACCCCAATGAAATGAGAATCACCGCGGCGCAGGCACTGCTGCGAGTCGATAAATCTATGGCCATGGGAATGGTTGGCTCCAGTGGAATTGACCGCAGGGAATTGGCGCTAGAACCCGCGGAACCCGAACCGAATGCTTCGGTGATCCGCCAGCGGCGTTATGCGCGGTTAAAGCTTTCGCGCAATCTGGTGGCAATTACCACGAATCTGAGGGAAAACTTCAGACTGAGCATTCCGGAATTGAACCTGGGCGGCGGCATCGGTTCCGGGGAACGGCACCTGGCGCCAGGGTCGCTGCTGTCGCTGAAATTGACCCATGGCATGCGCCACATCAAAGCGCAAGCGCTTGTGCGCGGGGCACGGCCACAGGCAATGGCCTTCGAGTTCGTGGACATGGATTTGGAAGAGCGCTACCGCCTGCGCAAATTGTTGTTGGAGTTGGGCGGTTTGCCGATGCTGGCGCAGGTCACCAATCGCAGCCGGCGACGTGGGCGCGTGGCCATTGCGAAAACTTGATCTCTGAGCGCCCCTAAGCTTTTCCCGGCCGGGAACCTCCCCTCCTACCTGTCCTCTTCCCAGAAGCACCCGTTCGTCCGGGCAGGAATCCTGCCCGTCCGAATGGCGGCTTGACCCGTGGGGCACAACAAACCGCTGTACCATTGCGACGGACGTTGCCTGCCCTTACGGTACTAGAGAAGGAGTCCTATCCCGGAAAATAGCGGCGGCGAATGAAAGCAGACCCAAAGGCAGCGGCCGGACGCGCTTTCGTAAGAAGCCTGAACATCCTGTTGAAGTACGCCCGCCTGTACGGCTACGAACACAGCCGCACCATCGAACAGCTCCAAACCGCCTGGCAGGAGCTGCGCACAGCCATTCCCCTCGGGTCAGAGGGGGGACTGCTGTTGGGAGCAACGGGTTCGCAGCTTTTGCTGGATGGTGTACCGCTAGAAGGCTCACCGGCGGAAAAACAATTTGCCCAACTGCTCTCCGCAGCGGGGCTGGCCAGCGTCCAGTTTTTCACCAACGTCACTCAAGAAGAGCTCTCCCGGTTTGCACTGGCCTTTCCCACTGGAAAAGCCAAACCGTCTGAGCTCGCACAGCAGTTGAAGTCCGCCTTAGCCGGAGCGAGGGGAATTGGCATCAATGAGATCTGTTTCGTAGCCACAGATTCTCGCTTGAAGGAATCCAGCATAGCGGCACAACTGGCTTCTGCGTCACTGGGAGGTGACCAGGAGCAGGTGAGGCAGTGGCTCAATGATCCGAAGAAGCTCCTCGAACTGATTGCCGCCGCGCAAGGGTCGAAAGGCACCGGCGAGATTGGCGGGGGATCGGGCAACACAGAAACGACAGAGGGGAATTCGGCTAAAGCCAGTGGATCTGCGACTCATGGAACCGAGGGCTTCGCCACGACTGGATGCGGCGTAGGTGGAGAAACCGACGGTGTTTTCCTCGGGCTGAAGGGAGGAGCGGGCCCGCAGTGGAAGGGAGCGGGGCATGCCGCGGCACCAACGGAAGACGAAATCCTGGGGATTCTCGGGGCGTTAACGAATTTTGGGCGGATCGGTGCAGGTGAGGCAGGAGCAGGCGCGGGTGCAGGCCCAGGAGCGCTTCAGGAGCAGGTTTCACAATTGCCTGGCCAGTCGCAAGACTTATTGCGGCAGGCGCTCGCGAGCCTGGTGGCGAAAGCTCCCAACGCTAAGGCGGACGAGTCCGTCATCGTGCAGCTCGCCGAACATTTGGCGATCCGCTTTGCGCTGGAGCGGTTCGAACGCGGAGAAGTGAAAGTCAATGCGGTCCGCCAAATGCTCGATCGCATGAACCACGAGATCGAGAATCTGCGCAAGATTCTGGGCGCGCACGAAGACAAAATGAGCGACGCAGGAATGCTCGTGGAGTCCCACCGCGAGATTCTGGACCGCCAGTTCTGGGCGGCGGTGCCGGACAGCGGAAAACGCGAGGTTTTGCTTTCCACGGAAGCCTGGTGCATTCCGGCGCGCAACGTGCAGTCCTACGTGAACGATCAGATCAAAAAAGGAAACGTCGCGGAAGCGGTCAGCATTCTCCACAATTACGCTACTTGCGCCGGGAGTGAAGAGCCGGAGGCCCGGAAGAAAGCTGCTCTGGGACTCTCGGAGTTGGCTGAGCTTTATGCCAAGGTCGATCCGAAGCTGCTCGGCGTGGCCCTGCGGCACCTGGGCTTGCGGCTCAGCGTGGAGCAGGATGCAGATATTCAGGGGTTGGTGAGCGGGGCATTCGTGCGGTTGAGCCAGGCAGCCGCGACCAGCCGGCACTTCGCGGCGATGGAACAGGCGCTGGACCTGATCGCCGGAGTGGAAACGCAGCGGCCGGGGATCGCGAACAGCCTGCGCCCCAAGATGGGAATCGAAGAACGCATCCCGGAATTTGTCGAGGAAGCGCTGCGCGCCCGGCATGTAGCTGCGGGACTGACCAACGTGCTGAAACTTCTGCCGCAGACGACCATGGAGCAGCTCGCCATACGCTTCAATCGCTGCAGCCTGCGCGATGAATCCGAACACCTGGCCAATCTGGCGGCCGATCTTGGCGAAGAAGCAGTGCAGCATGCGCGCAGCACGGTGCGCGGCGGGCCGACCCGGGAAGCCGTCGAGATGGCAGGCCTGCTGAGCCGTCTGGATCCGCAATCGATCATGGTCTTCCTTCCGGCCCGGATGAAGAATTTTCCAAGCGCGGCGCAGGATCGTGCGGTGCGGCAGATTTCCGCGAGTGGCGCGGCGAGAAGGTGCCACATTCTGCTTGAATTGCTCGATCACGTGGACCCGCTGGTGATGCCGCTGGTGATCGATGAAATCGGCGTGACCGGGGACCGCGAGGCGCTGGGCAAACTGCTGACCATCGCCGACGGTGATTTGCCGCACGGAGCTGCGGAGTACCTCCGCGTGAAGGCCATCGAAGCCCTCGGCCGCATCCACGCGCCGGAAACAGGGGCTACGCTCAAACGCATTGTCGAAGCAAAGAGGATGTTCAGTTGGATTTATCCGCAGGAGCTGCGCATCGCCGCCATGCAGGCCCTGGAAAAGCTGGATCCGGAGTGGGCGCGCGAATTTTGGTCCAAGAGCGGCATCGAGAAAGAGGACCTGCTGCTCGCGCCCTTGGACGTTCCCGCGCAGTCGAGATTTGTGCGCCAGCGGCGCCACCAGCGCGTGAGGTTGCACAAGCCGGTCCGGGCGGTCAGCACCAACCTCAAAGAGAATTGCTCCCTGAACATCAAGACCGCCAGTTTGAGCGGCGGCGTTGCGACCATCAGCCGGCACCTTGCGCCCGGCACGCCCGTGCAACTGAGACTGCAGATCGGCATGCGCCACCTGCAGGCCACCGCGCTTATGCGCGACTATCGCGCGCAGGATATGGCTTTCGAAATCGTGGATATGAACCTCGAGGAGCGCAGCAAATACCGGCGCCTTCTCATCGGCAACCTCCCCACTGGAGCCGCAGCAGCCGAAAATAACCCCGCGGTGGTGGCCGCGGAAGCCGTTGCCTCCAGATAGCGGCCGTTCCAGCCGCAAAGTGACCAAATTCCTGCTGACACCTCCAGTCTTCCCCTGTTCTTCCCAAGCCGATTTTTCCCACCTCGGAAACCATCCGAACTGTCATCCCGACGCTCAGGGTGCGCTCCTGCGCAGCCTGAGCCGGAGGGATCTGCTTTCAACTTCGGAATTCAGGCTCAAACTTTCTCCTTGACAGCCCCTGTGCGTTCCTATAACCTAACTCTTGTAGAAAATTGCGCCCCGACTTCTGTCGGGGCGTTTTTCTTTATTGGCCCTGCCCACGCCATGCGCGGCCCCTGCCGGAAGAGCCTGTGCAACTGGGGGTCGGTCGGCTGTGTAGACCCTGGGCTTCAGCCCAGGGCGCGAAGCGCCTGTGCCGACTCTTGTCTGCGTTCCTCCCTTTGCGCTTCCGGCCTCTGTTCTCTGTGTTGTGCCTTTGTCTTTTCTCTGAACTCTCAGCTTTCTACACCCATTCCACCTCTGGATCTGGCCATGAAACGCAAAAAACTGAACCTCAAACTTCTCTGGATACAATTCGCGGACTTTCTCTTCCCGCGCCTGCGCCTGTCCATCACCGACCGCGCCGTCTATTTCTATCTCATCCGCCACACCCGCCTCGAAGGCAGGCTCCAGCTCCACTGCTCTATGCCCTGGATCGCTCGCGGACTCGGCATTAGCACCGGACCCGTGCGCGAATCGGTGCGCCGCTTGGCCGTCCTCGGCGCGCTCCGCCTCGTCGAGCGCAGCAAAGCCGGCCACATCCTCGAAGTGCGCGTGCCCGATGAAATTCGCCCCGCTCCTCCCGGCGCCATCGCCATGGGCGACCCCACCAGCCCGCCCCCTCCCGCCAACCTCGACCCTTCTATCAACCTGAACCCTTTTACCAACCTGGACCCTTTTACCAACCTAGAGAAGTTGGACTTCCTCAAGACCCGCGCCCTGCGCCAGTCCATCCACCTCCGCGAACGCGGACACTGTTTTTATTGCCTGATGCGGACCGACGCGCGCGTCCAGTGCCTCGACCACGTCTTTCCCCGCGTCAAGGCCGGCCGCAACTCCTACCGCAACTTGGTTTCCTGCTGCCTCGAATGCAATTCCCTCAAAGGCGAACGTTCCGCCCCCGATTTTCTCCGCTGGCTCTTCCGCGACCGCCGCCTGACCGCCTCCGAGCTCCACGCCGGTCTCCGTCGCCTCGACGCCCTCGCCGCCGGCAAGCTCCCGCCTCCCGTCCTACACCCCGACACTCCCGTTGGCATTCCCGCTCACACGCTCGGCCGCAAGGGCCGCCCGATGCACCCCAAAACTGTCATTTGCGCATCTTGCATGCCGGATGGTGTGGCGTGACAGCCACGCAAAGATCGTTTCTCCGCCCGCGCCGAAGCCGTGGAAATTGCACGAGTTTACTGCTGCGGACCTAGACTTGTTCAGAGTCTTCTACGATTTCTCGCGAGACGCTTAGAACGCCACGGAACACCCGACCACCACAAATCCGTCATTACATTCCGAGCGCTCCTGCAGAATTTCAAGCAGGGATGCTCTCGGCAAGTCGCACGCAGTTCCGGCCAGACTCTTTGGCGCGGTAGAGTGCTCCGTCTGCGGCTTCGAGCACCATCTCAGGTGTAGACAGCTTGCTGGAGTTCTCCGCCACGCCGATGCTAATGGTGATGGTTACAGACTTGGCCGGCCCCGGCTCCGTTGCATGCTCCGTTTCTTTCTTAGGACCCCTGGGTCCTCGCAGGCGGAAGCCGCTCGCAGCAATGACCTGACGCAGCGACTCCACGAAGGGCTGCGCTTCCATCGCGGAGCGCCCGGGAAACACGACGGTGAACTCTTCCCCACCGTAGCGGAAGGCGCGAGCTCCGCCTCGTACCCGGGAAATCATCGAGGCGACGAACTTGAGCACCTGGTCGCCCGCATCGTGCCCATAGGTGTCGTTGAAAGCTTTGAAGTGGTCCACGTCGCACATGGCGACGGCATAGCGGCCGCCAAGGTGGGACATGAGCTCCTTGAGAGTTCGCCGCCCGGGCAGCCCTGTCAGCTCATCGCGGTGGGCCACCTCATAGCCGTGCTCAAGCGCCTCGTAGAACAGGATCAGGCCCGCGGCGCCGAAGTAAAACAATGGCTCCTCAGCTTTTCCTGTGTGTCGCAGCCCCACAAATGCGGCCACCAGAGCCCAGAGCAGTCCCATCTCAACTCTCGTGCGCCGGAACAGCACCAGACCCAGCAGCATGAGCGCCGCTGCTGCGAACGAAAGCTGTGGAGCAAGTGGAATCGAGTTCGGACCGGCAGCGTCCTGGCCCCAGCGCAGCAAAGCCGCTAGTCGGCCCCCTCGTAGCTCCCCCAGCATAACCACGCCGATGCTTTCGATCGAGATCAAAGCCAACTTCATGAGGCCGCTGGGCGTCACAGTGCCGCGCTCGCTGAGAAACGCAAAGAGAGCGATGTTTAAAGGGAGAAGAAAAGCTGCCGCCAATTTCGAAATGTCCGCAGAAGCCGGCAGAGTCAAGCCCCAAACGGCCAGGCCGAGGACAAGGGCAGAAAACACGACGCGGCCCTGGCTGTAGTACCAACTGATCAGCCCGGCTGCCGCCACGGCCCCGAAGCAGAAGAAGCGAGCGTAAGGAGCCACGGCCAGGCGGGCCGGCTCCACCTGCTGCAGCCCCCAGGTCGCAACCAGCAGCCAAGCGCCCGGCGTAATCAGGCGGGCTAGCCAGCGAAGTGTGGCGACGTTGCGCGGCATCTTTTTCTCACAATAGCAGTTTTCACGTTAGGGCAGAGACACCAAGTCATGAGGTTTATAGTTACTGATAATGCCAGCGATATCCTGGTCGCGGCGCGGAGGAACCGGCTCAATTGGATTGCCGGCGAAGTAGAAGTAAGACGGCCAGGCCCCAACCG
>Ga0066710_100005331_pt1 | contig 11687 bp, 8 predicted proteins | sample GraSoiAngelo_159_FD_79666 | JGI IMG/M metagenome (GOLD analysis project Ga0066710, IMG submission 79666) | Grasslands soil microbial communities from the Angelo Coastal Reserve, California, USA - 14_1009_16_40cm | ecosystem: Environmental > Terrestrial > Soil > Grasslands | place: USA... | reverse complement strand
GGTGAACTGGAAGCAGGGCGAGGACGTGATCATCGCCGGCTCGGTCAACGACGACGACGCGAAGAAGCTGTTCCCGCAGGGCTGGAAAGCGCCCAAGCCGTATCTGCGGATCGTCAAGCAGCCTGGGACACGGTGATCGGCCGGGAGGCGGGAAAGGCAGGCAAGTCGCTTGCTCCGCGACGGAGCACTGCTTGCCGTTCCTGCCCGCTTTCTGCCGATGCTCGCCGCCGAACATCACGCGGTCGTTACCTATCGCAACGCCCAATGGGCGCGCGTGCGCGTGCGCGGGCTGCTGCACAACGCGGCACTCGGGGAGTTCCTGAGCGAACAATGCGGCGAGCCGATCGAGGTTCGGGCCGGAACCGGCACGGTCAAAGTCCCATTGGCGGCGGGCCGCAACGAGGCGTATTGGCTCAAGGCCATCTCGCAAGCGCTCGAGGCGCGTTCGGGTGAGCGTGAGCCGCGTCGCGCGGCCAGGCCGGCGCCGGCCAAGTCCGACGGCTCGCGCCGCGGCGCGCTCGGCGCGAGCGAGCCCGTCACGCGCCGGTCGGCACACGCGAGCGCCGCGCACGCCGAACGCTTGAAGAATTTGCTGCAGCGTGTCGGAAACGCTGCGCCGCTTTCGCTCGATCAGGGCTTGAGCACGGCCGAAGCCGCGGCCCGGCGCAAGCGTGATGGCGCCAACGAGATCGCCGACGTGGCCGGGCGCAGCCCGCTCGAGATCCTGCTCGATCAATTCCGCTCGGTGCCGATCGCGCTGCTCGGCGCGTCGGCCGCGCTGGCGCTCGGCACGCGCGCTTACCTCGATGCCGCGGCGATCGGCGCCGTGCTCGCCGCCAACGGCGGCATCGGCTTCATCACCGAACGCGAGGCCGAGGAGACGGTGTCGAGCCTGCGCCGCTTGCGGCCGAACGCGGCGACTGTGCTGCGCGGCGGCGAAGCGGTGACCCTCGATGCGCGCGAGGTCGTCGTCGGCGATGTGCTGCTGCTGCAGCCAGGCGAGCCGGTGGCCGCCGACGCGCGTGTCGTGCAGGCGCACCGCCTCGCGGCCAACGAGGCGGCGCTGACCGGCGAGAGCCTGCCGTCGCGCAAGGAGCCGGTGGACCGCTTGAGTGCCGGCACGCCGATCGGCGAGCGCCGCAACATGGTGTTTCTCGGCACCGTGGTTTCGGGCGGAAGCGGCCGCGCGGTCGTCGTGGCCACCGCCGAGCGCACCGAGCTCGGCCACATCCGCCAGCTCGCGCAGGACGCGCAGGCGCCCGGCACGCGGCTGCAGCGCGAGCTCGATCTGCTCGGGCGCCGGCTCGCGATCGCCACCGGCGTGATTTGCCTCGGCGTGTTCGGGATCGGCGCGCTGCGCGGCCGACCGCTGCTGCCGCTGCTGCGCACTGCCATCGCGCTCGGCGTGGCGGCAATCCCCGAGGGCCTGCCCGCCGTCGCGACGACGCTGCTCGCGTCGTCGATCCGAACGCTGCAGGCGCGCCAGATCTACGCGCGCCGGCTCGATGCGATCGAGAACCTCGGCGCGGTCGATACCGTCTGCTTCGACAAGACCGGCACGCTGAGCGAGAACCGAATGAGCGTCGCGTCGCTGACGATCGGCCGCGAGTTGATCGTGCTCGCCGAGCCGGTGCGCAAGCTGCCGCTGCCCGACGCGTGGCTGCGAGTGGCGGCACTGTGCAACAGCGTCGAGCGCAGCAACGGCGACGCGAAGGGTCGCAAGAACGGCAGCAAGAGCGGCAGCGACAGCGGCGACTCGTCCGGCAGCTGGCAAGGCTCGTCGACCGAGGTCGCGCTGCTCGAGTTCGCCATCGCGCAAGGCGCCGACATGAAACGCTTGCGGCGCAGCCATCCGACGCTCGGCGTGCGTCATCGCTCCGAGCATCACCCGTACATGGTGACGCTGCACGACTCGGCGACGAGCGGCTTGCTGGTCGCGGTGAAGGGCCGCCCCGACGAAGTGCTCGCGCGCTGCGACAGCTGGTTCGACGGCCAGCGCAGCGCGCCGATCAGCCCGAGCGTGCGGCGCGAATTGCTCAAGCTCGACGAGCAGATGGCTGCGCGCGGCGACCGCGTGCTGGCGCTCGCATTTCGGCAGCATCCGGACCGCCACTTCGGCGAGACGGCGGGCCTGTCGTGGCTCGGCATGGTCGGCATGGCCGACCCGCTGCGCCAAGGCCTGCCCGACATGATGCGGCGCTTCCGCGCAGCCGGCATCCGACCCTTGATGATCACCGGCGACCAGCTGCGCACCGCGCAGACCGTGGCCGAGCGCATCGGCCTGAACGGCGAGCAAACGATGGTCGACGCGGCGCGGCTGCCCGAGTCGGCAGCGCAGATCGCCGATGTGGCCGAGCGCGCCAGCGGCTTCGCGCGCACCAACCCGGCGATGAAGCTCGAGATCGTGCGCGCGCTGCAGCAGCGCGGCCATGTCGTCGCGATGACGGGCGACGGCATCAACGACGGCCCGGCGCTGAAGATCGCCGACGTCGGCGTCGCGATGGGCGCGAGCGGGACCGACTTCGCGCATGCGATGTCCGACCTGCTGCTGCGCGACGATCATCCCGCCGCCTTGCTGCCGGCGATCGAGCAGGGGCGCACGGCGTTCGTCAATGTACGCAAGGCGGTGCGCTATCTCGTCGCAACGAATCTGAGCGAAGTCGCGGCGACGACGATCGCGGTGCTCGCCGGGATGCCCGAGCCGTTCGATCCGCTCGCGCTGTTGTGGACCAACATCGCCACCGATGTGTGGCCGGCGATTGCGCTCGGCCTCGAGCCGGCCGAGCCGCGCATTCTCGAGCGGCCGCCGGTCTCGCTGAATGACGGCCTGCTCGAGCGGCGCGAGTGGCGAATGCTCGCGACCGATGCCGCAACGATGACGCTGGCTGCGCTCGCGAGCTTCGGCTACGGACTCGCGCGCTACGGACCGGGTGCGAAGGCGCGCACGCTCGCGTTCACGACGCTCACGTCGTCGCAGCTGCTGTACGCTTTCGCGATGCGCTCGCCGCTGCCGTTGCGCGCCGGTGGCTTGCAGCCCAACCCGATGCTGCGCCGCGCCGTGCTCTGGAGCCTGCTCGCCCAGGCCGGAACCGTGCTGTTGCCGTTCGCAAGGCGCGTGCTGCACACGACGCCGCTCGGAGCGCTCGATACGCTCGTCGTCGCGAGCACTGCGGTGATGCCGCTGCTGACGCGCGAGCTGATCAAGGAGCGGCAACGATGAACGACAGCGCGATCCTGCACGAGACCCGCACGCGCTTGCGGCTCGCCGTCGCGCGCGATGCCGACATCGACGCGGCGCGCGAGTATCTGCGCTCGCTGCCCGGCGTGCGCGAGGTGCGCGCGAACCCGACGCTGCATTGCCTCGTCGTCCAGCACGACGGCGCGGCGCTCACGCGCGCCGCGGTACTGCAAGGGCTGCGTGGCGCATCGGCTCAATCGCGCCGGCAGCGCGGCGCGGTGTTTGGCGACGGCCTCGCCAAGCGCGCCGCATGGACGCCGTTCGCGCTCGCTGCGGCCGTGCCGGTGCTGCCGCGCAGCTTGCGCGGCGGCGCTGCGCTCGCCTCGATCGCCGCGCGCATCGCGACCCAACCCGAGCGGCTGCGCCGCGATGCGCCCGCGGTGCTGCTCGATGCGAGCTCGCTGATCGCCCTCGCGATCAGCGGCCAGCCGGGCAGCGTGTCGGCCGCGGTGCTGCTGCGCTGGGTGTCCGAGCTGATGTCCACGCGCATGGTGCGTCAGGCCGACGATCTGCTCGACCATCTGGTGCCGCAGGAGGCCGGCAAGTACAGCGCCTTGCGCGATGGCGCCGACGCCTCGGCCTGGTCGTGGTGGCCGCTGCGCGCGCTGCGCAGCGGCGACCGCGTTCGCCTCTTTCCCGGCGACGTCGTGCCGCTCGACGGCTGCATCGTCGCCGGCACTTGCACGCTCGCGCCCGCAGCCGCCGACCACGCGGCGCGCAGCGTGGCGCCGGGCGACCATGTCGCGGCCGGCGAGCGCCTGAGCGAAGGCACCGTCGAGATGCGCGCCGAAGCCGACGCGGCATCGTCGCGGCTCGAGCGCATGCGCGCGCGCCTTCGTCACGCGATCGGCGCACGCGACCCGATCGGCCGCCTCGGGTCGAACATCGAACGGCTGGTTTCGCTGCCGGTGACCGCCGCGGCGATCGTCTATGCGTTCACCGGCGACGCCGCACGCGCGGCCGGCATGCTGCACGCCGACCCGAAGAAGGGCTTGGACCTCGCGGTCCCGCTGGCGCGCGAGGCGGCGCTGTATGCGCTTGCGCGCCGCGGGCTGCTCGCGTCGGGGCTCGAAGCCGTCGATCGCCTCGCCGCCGCGCACACGCTCGTGCTGCAGGACACCGGCGTGCTCGCCACCGGCCGCTGGACCATCGAATCGGTGCGCACCGCCGATGGCGGCGAACCCGAGCCAGTGCGGCGCTGGTTCGCCGCATGGGCCGACACGCCGGTCGATGTGCTCGATCGCGCGAGCTTCCCCGATCTGCTGGTGCGCCAGTGGATACGCCACGGCGCGCTGCTGCGCGACGGCGATCGCGAGCTGCACCTCGCGAGCCCGGCACGGCTGCAGCGCGTGTGGGGATTGCACTTGCCCGATCGGCCCGAGCAGCTTGTGAGCGAGTCCGACGCTGCGCTGCGGCGCGAGCTCGCGGTGGTGGCGCAAGGCCGCGTCGTCGCCCGTGTCGTCCTCATGAGCCCCTTGCGTCCCGCGGCAATCGAGCAGTTGAAGACGCTCGCGTGGCTCGGCTTCAAGCGCATCGCGATCTTTGTCGAGGGCGACGGCAGCGGCGACGCCGAGCCCGCTGTCGTCGTGCCCGCCGCCGGCCTGCGCCGCGTCGTGCGCGTCCCCGACGATCGCGGGCTGCGCACCGACTGGCTCGCCGACGCGATGCGCGACGGAGCGCCGCTGGTGATGGTGCACAGCGTGCTGCGCGACCTGCTGCCGCCGGGCAGCGTGAGCCTCACCGTGATGGATGCCGATGCCGGCTCGCACGGCGTGCTGCTCGGCGACCCGCTTGCGAGCCTGATCGTCGCGCGCCAACTGGCGATCATCGTGCAGCGCCGGCTGCGCTTGCACCAGGCCGGCGCCGTTGCGGCCAACGCCGGCGTGATGGTGTCCGGCGCGCTGCAGTGGGCGCCGCCGATGGTCACGGTCGTGCTTCACCACGTCTTCGCGATCGCGCTGTTGCTCGACAGCCTGCGCGTCGAGTCGCTCGCGAGCGCGCTGTTGCAGCGACCCTCACCCGTGCAGGGGCGCAGCGACACGAGCGCTCGCCACCAAGGCACCATCCACGACGAGCTGATGGGAGAAACCGCATGAAGCTGACTGACATTGCCCGCCCCGGTTTGATGCTGCTGGGTGCTGCGGGCCTGACCGCGGCCGCCGTTCTCGGCTTCACCGCCGGCGTGATTGCAGGCCGCGATCCCGAAGCGCTGCGCCGAACGGCCCAGCGCGTCGCGCGCGAGGCAGCGCGCGGCTTCGAACGCGCAGCGCTGTTTGCGGCGCAGGCGCGCGAGCATGTCGGCGACCTGTGGGCCGAGGCACGCGAGGAAGCGCTGGCTGAAGTCGATGCGGCCGACTTCGCGAAGGCCGCAGCCCGCGGCCGCAAGGCGCCAGCGGGGGCAGCGGCGAGCGCGCGGCCAGCACGCAAGCGCGCGAGTGCGAAGCGCGCCGCGCCGGCGCGCAAGCGGCGCTCGGCGGCGCAATCCGGCGCACAGGCAGCCGACACCGAAGCGACGTCCGGGCCGACATAGATTTCGGTCCCGGCGGCGGGTTTAGACTGCCGCGTCCCCAGCCAAGCGACTCCCGGATGGCCGCTCCCACCTTCGCTCGCCGGCATCTCCTTCGCATGGTCGCTGCGCTAGCGGCTGTGCTGAGCACGCCACTCCGCGCCGCAGCGGGCCCGCTTTCCCGCACTCGCCCGGGAGACCCCGGGTGGCCCACCCCCGCCCGCTGGCAGCAACTCAAGGACCAAGTCGGCGACGCCCTCGTCCCCGTCCGTTCCCCCTTGCTCGCCTGCACCACGTCGCATGACGAGGCCGCGTGCGCGTTACTCTTCAAGTCGCTGAAGAACCCGTACTTCCTCGGTGACGAGGTCGGCCTCACGCAGACGCTCGGTTGGGTCGACGCGTGGACCTCGCGGCCGAGTGTCTATGCGGTGGCCGCGCGCAATACGCGCGACGTGGTGGCCGCGGTGAACTTCGCGCGTGAGCACAACCTGCGCCTGGTGGTGAAGGGCGGCGGGCACAGCTATCAAGGCACGTCGAACGCGCCCGATTCGCTGCTCGTGTGGACGCGCCGGATGAACGACATCACGCTGCACGACGCGTTCATCGCCTCCGGCTGCGAGCGCCGAGCGTCGCCCACGCGCGCCGTGACGGTGGGCGCCGGCGCGATCTGGGCGCAGGTGTACGACGCGGTGACCACTCGCGGCGGCGGCTATGTGCAAGGCGGCGGCTGCACGACGGTGGGCGTGGCCGGCCTCGTGCAAGGCGGTGGCTTCGGCAGTTTCTCCAAGGCCTTCGGGCTCGCTGCGGCGAGCCTGCTGCAGGCCGAGGTGGTCACGGCCGATGGCGTGGTGCGTGTCTGCAATGCCTGCACGAACGCCGATCTCTTCTGGGCGCTGAAGGGCGGGGGCGGCGGCTCGCTGGGGGTCGTCACACGCCTCACGCTAAAGGTGCACGAGTTGCCGGAGACGTTCGGCGCGGTGAACTTCAGCGTGCGCGCCACGTCGGACGCGGCCTTCACCAAGCTGGTCGCGATGGCGGTCGATCTCTATGCATCGAGCCTCATGAACGCGCACCGGGGCGAGCAGATCCGCCTGCGCGGCAACATGCTGCAAAACGCGATGGTGTTCCAGGGCCTCACGCGCGCTGAAGCCGGGGCCGTGTGGCGACCGTTTTTCGACGCGCTGGACAAGGCGCCGGACGACTACAAGCTCGACTTCTCGCCACTGAAGATCGTGTCCACCTCAGCGCGCGAGTTCTGGTCACCGACGCTGCTCAAGCGCGTCTTCGGTTTCATCCGGCGCGACGATCGGCCCGGCGCACCGCAGACCAATGTCTTCTGGCCCGGTGACGAAGGCCAGGCCGCCCAGGTGCTGCACGGCTACGGGTCGACCTGGCTGCCGGCCACGCTGCTGCAGCCCGCGCAACGGCCGGCGCTGGTGGGTGCGCTGGTCGCGGCCAGCCGGCATTGGGGCCTGGGTGTGCACTTCAACAAGGGCCTCGCCGGTGCGTCGCCCGAGGTGATCGCCGCGGCGCGCGACACGCCAGTGAACCCGGCGGTGCTCGATGCGTTTGCACTCGTCATCAGTGGCGCTGGGGAGCAGCCGGCCTATCCCGGCGTGGCCGGCCACGAGCCGAATGCGGCGCTGGCCCGGCAGCGCCGGCAGGCGGTGGCTCAGACCATGGCCGAGCTGCGCAAGCTGGTGCCGAACGCGGGCTCGTACTTGTCAGAGAGCGACTACTTCGAGGCCGATTGGCAGCGCTCGCACTGGGGCGCGAACTATGCGCGGCTCGCGGCCGTGAAAGCGATGGTCGATCCGGACGATCTCTTCATCGTGCATCACGGCGTGGGCAGCGAACGGTGGAGCGACGATGGCTTCACGCGCAAGGCCATGGACCAAGGCTAGCCCGCCTTGACACGGTTCAGTTAGTCGCTGCCGAACATCCGTTCGGGCTGACCCATCGAGGGCGAACGGCTACCGTTGCCCCTCACCTGCTCGATCTCCGCCTTCGGCGGCGCACCGAACAGGCGGCGGTATTCGCGACTGAAATGCGACGGGCTCTCGTAGCCGACGCGGTGCCCGGCCGACGCGGCGTCGATGCCTTCAGCGAGCATCAGGCGGCGCGCCTGGTGCAGGCGCAGCTGCTTTTGAAATTGCAGCGGCGACATGGCGGTCACCAGCTTGAAGTGGTGATGCAGGCTCGACGCGCTCATGTGCACCGCGTCGGCCAGCTCGTCGATCCGCAGCGGCTCGGCGTAGCGGTGCTTGAGCAGGTCGACGACGCGCGAGATGCGCCGCGCGTGACCGTCGCCGGCGGCGAGCTCGCGCAAGCGCGGGCCGAGCTCGCCCTTCAGCACGCGGTAGCAAATCTCGCGCAAGACCAGCGGCGCAAGCACCGGCGCGTCTTGCGGCGTGTGCAGCAGTTTCAGCAGGCGCAGCACCGCGTCGAGCAGCGGCGCCGACACGCGCGCCACGCGCAACCCGCGCTCGCTGGCGACGCTCGTCGGCTGGGCTGCGCCACGCCCATTCATCGATGCCGCCGACGCCGAGCTGAGCATCAGCTCGCCGACTTCGCGCGGATCGATGTTCAGGCGCACGCACAGATAGGGCTTGTCGGGCGTCGCCTCGAGAATCTGCCCGACGGTGGGCATCGTCACCGAGATCACGAGGTAGTGCAGCGGGTCGTAGACGACCACATCAGCTCCCATCGCGGCCTGCTTGCGCCCCTGCACGACGATCGCAAGGCCCGGCTCGTAAACGCTCGGCAGGCGCTGCGCGCTCGCGCTCGCACGCACCAGCAGCAGCGGCGCGATCGCGGTTTCGTGCAAGCCGTCGGTCGGTGCGAAGCGCATGACCCAGTCGATCAACTCGCGCCGGCGCGCGTCGATCGGCGCGACCTCGGACTGCGCAGTTTCGTTGTCGGTCATCGTGTCGAGATTGTCGCGTCGGGACTCGGATGGCGCGCGCATCGGCCGCCGACCTTGGAGGATCGGGCAAGGATCGGCCAGCAATCGGCTAACGCTGATCTGGCGCTGAATTTAGCCTTGGCGAATGTCGTCAATCTCAACCCAAGGAGTCGCCCCATGACCACCACCTCGATCCCGCGCCGTCGTCTCGGCACCCAAGGTCTCGAAGTTTCTGCGATCGGCCTCGGCTGCATGGGCATGTCGGACTTTTACGGCCCCGCCGACGACGCGGTGTCGCTCGCGGTGCTGAACCACGCGCTCGACATCGGCGTGAACTTTCTCGACACCGCCGACATGTACGGCCTGAACGGCGCCAACGAACGGCTGCTCGCGCAGTTGCTGCGCACGCGGCGCAGCGAGGTGATCATCGCGACCAAGTTCGGCAACGTGCGGGCGAGCGATGGCAGCTTCCTCGGCGTCAACGGCCGGCCCGACTACGTGATCAGCGCCTGCGATGCGAGCCTGCAGCGCCTCGGTGTCGACCACATCGACCTGTACTACCAGCACCGCGTCGACCGCAACGTGCCGATCGAGGACACCGTCGGCGCGATGGCCGAGCTGGTGAAGGCCGGCAAGGTGCGCTTCCTTGGCATGTCGGAAGCGGCAAGCAGCACGTTGCGCCGCGCCGCGCAGGTGCACCCGATCAGCGCGCTGCAAAGCGAGTACTCGATGTGGACGCGCGAGATCGAGCGCGATGCATTGCCGGTGTGCAACGAGCTCGGCATCGGCCTCGTCGCCTACGCCCCGCTCGGCCGCGGCTTCTTGACCGGCGCGATCCAGAGCACCGACACGCTCGCGCCGAACGACTGGCGGCGCACCAACCCGCGCTTTCAAGGCGACAACCTCGAAAGCAACCTGAGACTGGTCGACGCCGTCAACGACATCGCGCGCACGTACGGCTGCACGCCGGCCCAGCTCGCGCTCGCGTGGCTGCTGCACCGCGGGCCCGACATCGTGCCGATCCCCGGCACGCGGCGCATCGAACGGCTCGACGAGAACGCCGCGGCGACGGCGATCACGCTCAACGACGCGCAGATGAGCGCGATCGACAGCGTGCTCGCCGATCGGCCGGTGGCGGGTGCGCGTTATGCGGCGGCCGGCATGGCGACCTTGAACGCGTGACGGCGCAAAGAGCGATCGGCGTCACGGCCTCGCCGCCGCTGGCTTCATCTCGACCATGATGACCTGCGTCGGCGTCTGGCCCACGTTCTCGCCGATGTGCGTCTCGCCATTCGAATACAGCACATCGCCGGCCTTGAACTCGCGCGTCATCGTCCGGCCATCGGCCAGCGTCAGCCGGCGCTTGAACGGCGCCAGAGCGTAGACGACAAAGGCCGGGTGCTGGTGCTGCTGAGTCTTGTCGCCCGGCCGGTCGGTGTACGAGAGAACGCGCACCTGCTCGTTTTCGAGCAGCACCCTGTACTTGTCGCCGTCGCTCGCGACCGGGTCTTGCGCGAATGCGGCAGTCCACAGCAACGCGAGCGCGACGCTCAATTTCGGGTTCATCGCGGAAGCTCCTTTCGATCATGATGGCGGCATCGGTTCGACAACCGCTCTGTCGTCAGAGTAGGCGTGAGCCCCATGCGGCGTAAGGCGCAGGATTGCCAAGAGGGGCCGCAATGACGCATAACTAGGGCCTGTTAGCGCTAAATGCATGCCCTAGCCCATGTTCGATTGGGACGATCTCAAGTACCTGCTCGCGGTCGCGCGCCACCACAGCACGCTCGCAGCCGGGCGTGCGCTGAATGTCGACCAGTCGACGGTGCAGCGCCGCCTGTTGCAATTCGAGCGGCGCATCGGGCGGCCGCTCGTGCAGCGCCACCCGACGGGCTACCGGTTGACCGAATTCGGCGAGGAGATGCTGCCGCACGCACAGCGCATCGAGCAGGCGGTGCTCGCGTTCGAGCAGCAGGTCGAGGCCAACCGGCGCGACGCCGTCGGCGTCATTCGCATGACCTGCCCCGAGCCGCTGGTGTTCCGCATCACGCAGTCGTCGCTGCTCGATCGCTTCCACGCCCGCTACCCGGCGCTACAGCTGCAGTTCATCACCAGCGACAAGTATCTCGACCTCACGAAAGGCGAGGCCGACGTCGCGCTGCGCTCGGGCGACACCGACGACGAAGCGCTGGTCGGGCGCAAGGTCGGCGACTCGTTCTGGGCGGTCTACGCGAGCCGCCAATACATCGAGCGCCACGGCCAGCCGGCGCGCGTCGAAGACTTGCAGCAGCATGCCCTGGTGGGGTTCGACGCGACGATGAGTCAGCACCGCGCCGCCGAATGGCTGCGCAGCGTGGCGCCGAACGCCAGGTTCGTCGCTCGCAGCAACAGCGTGCTCGGGCTCGTCTACTCGGTGAAAGCCGGCGTCGGCGTCGCGCCGCTGCCGACCGCGCTCGGCGACGCAGAGCCCGAACTCGTGCGCGTGCTCGGCCCAGTCGCGGAGTTGACGCGGATCTGGCGACTGCTCACCACCGCCGAGTTGCGGCGCACGCCGCGGGTGGCGGCGTTTTTCGATTTTGTTGTCGAAGAGATCGAAGCGCTGCGGCCGATCATCACCGGGTGAATTGACGCGAGAGGGCTTAGGAGTCTGCGCGGCAGAGGGAAGGGCCCGCGTTGGGTCTGCAAAGGGGCGCAGGCTAGGCGCGGCGCGCAGCCCGGGCTGGTTGCCCGGGCAAGCGGCGCAACGACGCAGGCGCCCTTTTGCAGACCCAAGCCGAAGGGCCGGGGCGAGTCGGGGTGCCATGCGGCGTTGCCCGCTCGTTGCGTGGCCCGCCACGCGGCCTCGCGGGCGCCTTGCCTGGCACCCCGACTCGCCCCGGCGCGGGCCCTTCCCTCTGCCGCGCAGACTCCTAGCGATCGAAGACGGCCTGCACAAGACCTACTGAGTACCTCCCTTTGTGAGGGGCGATAGCATCACGGCCCCGCTCCCCTCTGATCCCAAGGATTCCCGCATGAAGAAACAGCTCCTGCTGTCGATCGCT
>Ga0066710_100005328_pt1 | contig 11689 bp, 12 predicted proteins | sample GraSoiAngelo_159_FD_79666 | JGI IMG/M metagenome (GOLD analysis project Ga0066710, IMG submission 79666) | Grasslands soil microbial communities from the Angelo Coastal Reserve, California, USA - 14_1009_16_40cm | ecosystem: Environmental > Terrestrial > Soil > Grasslands | place: USA... | reverse complement strand
TCCACCACCACCACCTCCGCCGCCGGAGGAGCGCAATCCAGCACCGAGAGAAGGCAAGCCTCCAGCAAGGTGCTGCGATCACGGGTGCAGATGAGGACCGAAACCTTCGCCGGCATCCAACGCCCTCCTCAGTGGGACCAGAGCCCGCAGCACCGGGAGCAGTAAGGGAAAAGCCCATCCTCCCGCATGGCCCGGCGGAACGACTGGTACGAATCGTTGTTCCAGACTTCGTGAAAGCGCTCCCGCTTCACATTCCCCATGATCAGGTCCGGCCGGTCCGAGCAGGGCGTCACGTCGCCATTGGGCAGGATTTCCGCCTCCAGCCAGGGGACCAGGCAGCGAGTTCTGCCGAACGCTTCCGAGGGGCGCCGGTAGTAATCGTGAACCTGTTCGGGGAAGATATCCGGAAGAAACCTCAGCTCCATCGGTCCCTTCAGCAGGGACATGGCCTGCATCTGATCGGCGATGAGGCGGGTGTCCAGCACCGACACATCCATGACGAATCCTCGCCAGGAGGGAGCGTGGGCGCTGAACTTTTCCCTGAAATAGGCTTCATTGGCCCGCCCGATCTGCTCGGTGGTGAACCACAGCTGCGACAGAATCATCCGGTCGGCGCCCATGGCCTCCACGATCTTGTGAGTCTCCATCAGAACTGCCTGATTGCCCGGAGAGATGGTGGTATTCACGATGATTTCGGGCTTGCGGCCGTTGCCGTTTCTCGCCTCCCGGACCGCCTGGACACCGTCCGCGATCTTCTGGAAGGAGCCCTGCATCCCGCGGATCCGGTCATGGACCTCCCGGGGCCCGTCCACGGAAACCATGAGGGCATCCACCCCCAAATCCACCAGCCGGCGGGAGTCCCGGGGCAGGTAGGTTCCGTTGGTGTTGATGCTGCAGTACATCCCTTTCGACTTCACATACTCCACGAAGGGAAGGAGGTCCCGGTGCAGAAACGGCTCTCCACCCCAGAGGAAGACCCCCGTTCCCTCCTGCTCCACGTCATCGATGACCGCGCGCAGCGTGGGCAGGTCGAGCTGCTGCACCTCATGCTCTCGGGAGAGCTCATGGAACAGCCCCTGTTCGCCCCACTGCCAGCACATGGTGCAGCGGAGGTTGCAGCGGTAGGTCATCATGAACGTCAGCACGCGAGGCGCCTGCCAGCGATCGGCCATGAACGCCGGAGAGGTTCGCAGCAGAATGTCTTTTAGCCTTGCTCCAAGGTCATACGACAAGCTCTTTCCTCATTTCCGCGGAGTGACCACCGCCAGGTAGTTGATGGCGAGGTGGGAGTCCACCTCGCACAGGGTGCGCGCCACGCCCACCCCGGCCCGGGAGGCCGCCCGGACCGCCTTCTCCGAGGCCAGCCCGAGGACATTGATGCCCAGATAGATTCCTTTCAACGGCAGGCACAGCCATCCGCCGGCTCGCGGATAGCGGCGCACCAGGTGAGCCTCCACACCCAGGGCCAGTACCGCGTTCGTCAGCTGCGGGACCAGCTGCAAGTAGCCGCCGTTCTCCTCGACCTTCGCCTCGCCAAACTCCGCAAGGACTTCCTCCAGCTCCCGCCGACTCCAGCGGTGCAGCCTCTCCGATGGTGGATGGGGCCAGATACCGATGGTAGTCAGGATGATCCGGCCCCCGGTGCGGGTAACCCGCGCGAACTCCACCAGAGCCTTCCGAAAGTCGGCTAGAAGGTAGAGGGCCTGCGTGCAGAGCACCAGATCGAACGTCCCGGAGGCGAAGGGCAGGGCCAGGGCGTCGCCCCTCACCTCTACCCCGTGAAAGGTCTTCAGGTCGATTCCCACATAGCGGGAGGCCCTTGGGGAGAAGAGCTCCCGATAGGGCTTGTATTTGCATCCCACGTCCAGAATGTCCAGCCCCGCCTTGCCATTGAGGGAGGCGGCCTGGGTTTTCAGCCCCGCTGCGATCTCCCGGAGCATCAGGTAGTCGTACTGCCAGACCCGGGGATGGGAGATGCGCCGGACGACGCGCCGGGCTTCGCGCTCCTCCCGGGAGTACCCGTTCACCATCGAACCCGCACCGCTCATGGCCCTTCCACCTGCAAGGACGACGGGGAGCTCCCCACGGGAATGACGACGGCTCGCAGAAATCCGTGCGCCAGCCCGCGGGAGAAGGAGAGGGAGGCGCGCAGGTCGTAGCCTCGCCCCAGAATCGCCGCTCCCGCGGCGTTCCGGCAGGCGTCCCAGAAGCTCTTCGCCATCCGCGCCGCCATGTGGAAGTCTCCCCGCCGCACATGCTTGCCGTAAAACGTCCCCTGCCCGATCCCGTAATCGCGATAAAGGTCCACTTGCTCCCAGGCACCGCGCCAGGAACGATGGACGACCACCAGGTTGGGAAGATAGCGGATGGGAATTCCCGCCCGCAGCAGCCGGTATCCCAGGTCATTGTCTTCCGCGGCCCGCGCCGGGGTCCCGGGACCCAGCCCTTCATCGAAAGGCCCTACTTGTCGCAGCGCTTGCGCCGCAATGGCCATATTGTTGCCGAACAAGACGTCCCGAAAGACCGGATGCTCGTAAACCCTCTCCTCGCCCTCGTCTTTCACGGAAGGAGCGAGCACCGCCTCACCTTCCACTTCTCCCGCCAGGACGCGCCCGGTGAAAGCGGCGCGTTCCGGGGTTGCCTGGAAGGCCCGGTGCATCACCTCGAGCCAGTCCGGCGCCACCCGGCAGTCGTCATCGGTGAAGGCCAGCAACTCGCCCCTGGCCTCGGCAACGCCGATGTTCAAGGCGGCACTCTTGCCGCGCCGGGGACAGCGGATGTGCCGCAGAACCATGCCATCGCTGTTCCCGGGGAGCACCTGCGGGGAAACGGCTTGCAGACTCTGGTCGAGGACGATGATTTCCACGCCGGCGCAGCGCGAGCGGGCCAGGTGGGCGATGCAGTCGGCGAGCTGTTCGCTGCGATCGGCGGTGGCGATGAGCACCGAAATGCGCGGCCTTATCACGCAACCCTCCCTTGACCCGCCGGGGAGCTCTCCAGGGGAGTCGTGCTCCAACCGCCGGCCTGGCGGACTCCCTGCCAGTAGCGCCGCTCTCCCAGCAAGGACTGGGCCTTGCACAAAACCTCCCCGCGTGCCCCCAGCCGCTCGAGGGTGGCTAGGCCGAGCTCCGTCAGACCCCAAATCGGGGACAGGGGATCGAGAGCCGCCAGGCCACTCAGGCGCGCCAGGCGCTTGAGGGGATGCGCCGGCCCCGTGGTGAGGCGCAGGTCGGCCGCGAGTGCCGGGTGTTTCTCCACCAGGATCCGGTCCGCCATGCCGACGCAGGCACAGTCCCTCAGCCATCGGGTGAAGGTCTTGTCGTAGATCTGGCAGGCCACCGCGTCCGGCAGGAAGCTCATTTCCGCACCCCTCTGAATCAGCCGCCAGCCCAGCTCGTAGTCCTCGTTGCCGAAGCGCACGAACGTTTCGTCGAAACCGCCGGCGCCCAGGAGCAGCCGGCGGGTGATGGAGGCGTGCCCGAAGTGGCAGTCATCAAAGCGAAACCGGTACCCCGGAGCGGACAGCCGCGCGCTCACCTCGTCTCCCCAGTGCTTCACGCCCATTTTCAAGAAGGAGCGCCGCACGCCGTCGGCCAGGGCCAAGGCGCCGAAGACCACCCGCTCGCCGCTTCCCGCGTGGGCCTCGAGGTGGGCCGCGATGAGGCCGGCGCGCGGGATCATGTCGTCGTCAAGAAACAGGACCGCCTCGGAGGACGCCGCTGCCGCGCCACGGTTACGGGCGGCCGCCAAGCCCCGATTCTCCTGGGACACCACGCGGAGGGTGGAGTCGTCCACCAGGCCGTGCAGCATTTCCAGCGTCCCGTCTCGAGATCCGTCCACCACCACGATCACCTCGGCCCGGCCGGAGGCGCGCACTTCCCGGAGCAGCACCGGCAGGGTGCGTGCCAGGAGAGTGCGACGGTCGTAGGTCGGAACCACCACCGAGAGACGCGGAGCCATCAGGACGTTCCTCCCAGCAAGGCAGGAGCCGGGCGACCCCGCAACTCGCCCATCTCGAGGGCCAGCCATTCCCTCATCCCGAAGCCCGTCCTGAGCTTGAAAGCGAACGACCAAGCCGTCTCATGGCAGGTCATCAGACTTCGCCGCAGCTGATAGGGATCGGTTCCGGCCCGGTTCCCACCTCGGATATCGGCGCAGGCACTCTGATACCCCGCGGCCGAAACCAGCTTCCGGCATCGATCATCGAACAGACCGTGGGGGTAAGAGAAATGGGCCACGGGAATTCCGAGCCGGTCCTCGAGGATCGCTTTCGACCCGGCAATCTCCTCCGCCAGCTCGCGGTCCGACAGGCGGGGAAGGGCCCGATGGGTTCGCGCATGCGATCCCATCTCGAAGCCTCGAGTCGCCAGCTCCGCGGCTTCTTCCCACGACAGGAGAGGGCGAGGCGGATCGCCGTGTCGCTCGTCCCAGGCATTGATCTCCCCTACCCGGTCGGCTACGAGGAACACCGTGGCCGTAAAGCCGTACTCCTCAAGGATCGGCGCCGCGAAGTGGAGAAAGTCACGGTAGCCGTCGTCGAAGGTCAGGGCCACGGTTCTCTCGGACAGCGGCCGCAGGCCCTGGACCGCCTGCGCCACTTCACTCAGGCGCAGGGTCCGGTACCCCTGTTCGTGGAGATGGCGCATCTGGCCCTCGAACTGGTCGGGCGTCACTCCCCAGTGGCGCAGCCGCTGGCCCGGATCGCCGCTGATCCAGTGGTACATCAGAATCTTCACTCCCCCACTCTCACGCACCGGTCTTGGCCTCCCCGTGGACATCTTCTGCGGGCCGAGGGGAAACGGAGGTGTAGAGCCAGCTTGCCAGGCCCTGTCCGAGGCCGGTCAGATAGGCGCGACCAGTTCTCCAGGCCGACGCATCCCGCCGCATGATTCCCCCCACGGCCCTCCGTCCCTGGTCCAGGAGAACTCCCAGTGCCACCTTCGCCGGAAAAAAATCCCGGCGCGCCACGCGCTGAAGAGCCCAGACGGCGATGCCGTACCCGTACTCCCACTCGACGTTCGACTGGGTTTCGCCGTTCCGCCACGGCAGGTGGGCGACGACGACCTCCGGGTCATAGCAGATCACTGCGCCGCGGCGCAGCAGGCGATGGATCAAATCGGTGTCCTCGGCGCTGCGGAAGCGCCCTCCGGCGCCCAGCTCCGGGTCGAACGAGCCGACCCGATTCAGCCAATCTCGGCGCAAGGAAAGATTGAATCCCCCTCCCACCATCGAGGGATCCACCGGCTGCGTGAACCGTCTCGCTTCCGCCGGATGCCAGGTGGCGGCCGCCAGAATGCGCGCGTCGGCACAGTCGCATGCTTCAGGCAGGGAGCGGCCGGTCACCGCCGCTACTTCGGGAGAGCTGGAGAACACCCGGACGGCCGCACCCACCCAATCTCTCCGAACGAGACAGTCGTCGTCGGTAAAGGCCAGGATGTCGCCCCGCGCCTCCTGGACACCCAGATTTCGTGCCCGGCTGAGACCCCGGGTGGAGGTGCACAGCCACCGCAGCTCGGGGATCCTTGCCTGGTGCCGGCGCGCCACCGCGCCCGATTCTTCTCCGTCGCTCTGATCCACCACCACGATCTCCAGCGGCCGGGGATCCAGGTCGGCGAGTCGGGCAAGGCACCGATCGAGCAAGGCGGCACGATTGCGCGTGCAGACGATGACCGAGACCTGGCCGGCTGAGAACGACGCGCCGCTCATGGCATCGCCCCTCCGGAGGCGGGGGAGGTGGCGACACGCACTGCCGCCGGATTCCCGCTGCGCACCTGGTAGATCTGGATTCCCTCTCCGTCGTAAACCGCAGCCAGGAACGGGGACCGGGCCGGATTGTAGGCGCCAAGCTTTCTCTCGTCGGGCCCGTAGAAGACGTATCCGACGCCGAAGCGCTTCAACAGCGCCAGCCGCTTCTGATCGTCCCACTCCTGCGAGAAGAACTCGCTCACCTCGCGTCGGCGCACCTCATAGGCATTGGTGAGCTTGTCCTCCCCCAGAAAGACTCTCTGCCCGGAAATCCGGGGGACATAGTTGCCCGTCGCGTAGGATCCCAGCACCAGCGCGTCGCGCGCCACTTTTCGGTCCATCCACTCGAGCGCCGAAACTTCCGCGGCGGAAAGGTACGTCGGACCGCGCACCTGCTGCGCCTCATACCGGTAGGAAAGCAGGAGATTCGCCGAGCTTAGACAGCAGGCCACCGCCACCCCCGCCATGGCCGCGGCCAGTCCCGGAGGGGCCCACAGGGCACGGGGCCTGCAGGCGAGGCGCCGCCGAGCGCGGCGCCGGAGAAGAATCCACCGGAACGCCGTCCTCCGCAGGCCCTGGGTCGCCAGGACCGCGAGCGGAATCTGAATCCCGTTGAGGAGGTGCCACCGCCAGTTGATGTACGGAACGTAGGCGAGAAACAACACCGTCACCAGCCAGGCCTTCGCCATCCTTTCTCCGGAGAGGCGCCGGATCTGGAGCAGGCCGTCGAACGTTAGCGCGGCGATGAAAAAGCTGGCGCCTAGACCCAGAACCAATCGGAAGGGTTCCGGCGTGCTGAAATCCAAGCGCCGCACCACGTCGCCCCAGACGGGCTCCATCGCCAGCATCCAGCGGTTGATCACCAGCATCCCCAGGGGCAAGCCCAGGACGATCCCGATGCACTTCCACCGCCGGGAGCCCGGAACACGACCCTGACCCATCCAATCCAGGAGGAGGTAGACAGCGGCAATGGGTACGAAAGCCACCGCCTCGAAGGCATGGCTGGCCGCCAGCATGGCGGCACAACAGCCCCCCGCGACGGCGGGACCGAATCGTCTCACCCGCTCGGATTTGAGCAGGAGCGCCAGGGAGCCGGTCAAGAGCGCTGCGGCGAACACGAAGTGGGGGTAGACGATCATGGCGTGGAACAGATTGACTTCCACCAGCCAACCCGAGATCGGGCGGAGATCCAGACCGGTGAGCTTGAGCACCAGGCGCGACAACCAGAGAAATCCTCCTCCGAAGCAAGCCAGGACGAGGGCGAACCGCCTATAGAAGGGTCGGCGAATCCCGGTGGCGATGAAGGAGTAGGAGGTCAAGACCAGCAGGAGAATCGAAACTGCCCCGAACAGACGGTGGACGAAGTCGAGGCTCCATCCCGTCCAACCTGCAAGCCGCCCCAGTGACAGGTACAGGAAATTGAAGAGCGCCGGCGGATTGGGTTCCGGCGTGAAATTGTTCGTGAACAGGGTCTTCCCCTCTGCCGCCTGGTGCATGAGCCCCAGATAGACGTTGTTGTCGTCGATGGCGGATTCTCCGACCAGCCCCATGAATTTTTCCGTGGTGCTTTGGCGGTGGTAGGCGTCGCGGTAGGGGATCCAGACGAGGGCCATCAGGACGAGGGCCAGGAGCAGCGGAAAGAGCCATTCCGCCAGCCGGACCTCTCCGCAAGGCGGGGGCGGCTTGATTCCGCCGCGATGGAGTCCAGGGAGTCTCATCGAAACACCTCGGCCCAGGCCCGACCCATCAAGCGGCGCTCTTCCCGGAAAGTGCCGCTCAGGCTGTAGACGAGGACAAACCCCGCCAGGCAGATCGCGATTCTTGCCCCCAGGATCGGCAGGGTCGGATCAGGGACCCAGTGTTTCCACACGATCAGTACCAGGACCACCGGAAGGCCGGCGCCAATCGGGGCCGCAACCGAGCGAGCCAGAAATCCCCAGGGATGCACCCCCGCCCACGAGCAGCCCCGACGGAGCATCAGGAACAGATCCACCGCCAGGGTGGCCAGGAGGGTGCCCACGGCCGCACCCACGAGGGAGAAGTACCGATAGCCCGCCACCACCAGGGCCAGATTCAAGACATAGCGAAACGACTCGGCCTTGAGCAGGTCCCCGACCTGGCCCGCCCCGAAGAGAAGCGTGGTGGAAGTGAGGGAAGCGGCACCCACCAGGCTGGCGAGGGCCAGCGCCCTCAAGACCGGGAGCCCTTCCACGAAGCTCTCCCCGGCCCAGCAGCGCAGGAGGGTCCCGCCGTCCACCAGGAAAAGTGTCACCACCGGCATGGCCAAGGCCAGATTCACCCGCGTCGCCACCTCGAGCATCCGCGCCGCAGCGTCATCGCGGCCTCTCGCTGCGCTCCGGGAGGCCAGCGGGAACAGGACCCCTGAGATGGGCTGAAGTCCTTTGAGAACGAACGAAGCCAGTGTGGCTCCCACCGCAAAGAGAGCCACTGCACCGGGACCCGCCAGCACTCCCAGGATCAGCAGGTCGGCATTATCGAAGAGAGTTCTGAGGCTCTCATAGCCGAAGGAGAGGGCAGAGAAGAGGGAAGGCCCCTTCACGAGTCCTCCGTAGCTCGGACCTCCGGTCAGGTGGATCTCCGGGACCAGCTTCCGGATGGCCACCCACCGCGCGAGGTGTCCCGAGATCGAGGCTACCAGCTGCACCACGCCAAGAGAGACCACTCCGTACCCCGCGGAAAGCAGAGCGGCGGTGGCCACCAGCCGCAAGAGAGCCGTGGCCATCTCGATGCCGTTCAGCAGACCGAAGCAGTGCAGTCCGGCCAGAACGCTGCGGGTCAACCCGAAAGGAAAGGAGACCAGGAAGTTCAGGGCGATGAGAATCAGGAGGGTTCGCACCGGCTCCCGTTGGCCGGTGGGGACGTGGAAGCGATGCAGGGCGGTGAAGCTCAACAACACCAGGCCGGCGCAGGCCACAACGCCCACGAGGAAATAGATGCGAAAGATCGAGCCGAGCTCGCGGCTCGCCTCCTCGGAGCGCCCCGCGCCCGTGTGGGCCGCCACCGACCGGACCCCGGCGGCGCCGCTCCCGGCGTTCAGGAAGCCGAAGTAGCTGCCCATGGCCGTGGCCAGCACCCACAGTCCGTATTGCATGGGTCCCAGATGGTGGATCACCATCGGCGTGAGAAGGATTAGCGTGAGCCCGTTGACCGCCGCTCCCGCGTATCCCGCCGTGATGTTGCGCGCCAGCCGGCCGAGGTTCACGGAATCTCCCTCTCCCCCGACAGGACCTCTGCCGGGGTCTCAAGGATCTTCCGCACTCCGGCGCGCGCCCGGGCAAAGTTGCCGGTCTCGTCGCGCTCCAGGTAGCGGAACTTCTTCAGGCAGAATCCCGCCCACCCCAGGGCGAGCATGGATGGTAGAAGGCGTGGAGGAAACTCCATGTTTCGGACGTATCGGCCGAGGGTGCGGCGCAGCTCCCGCGCCAGAGGATCACGGCCCTTGAGAATGCTATCCAGCGCGCCGAAGGGATCCCAGCGTCCCGTTCCCTCTGCCCGGAATGCCAACCAGAGGCAGAGATCGAGGATGTCGTACCCTGGCAGGGAGAACTCATCGCACAGCTCCCAGTCGATGACCCCGTATCGGCTCCCATTCTCCAGAATGTTCTCCCCGCAGAAGTCGCCATGGGCGAGTACGGAAGGGAACGATTGCCCGAATCCCTCCCACACCTCCCTCGCCGCCGTCTCCAGCAGCGTCCTGGAGCGCCCGGTACGGTCCAGCTTGACGCTGAAATCCTCGGTCCACACCGGGACCAGGGCTCCCCCTTCGCAGCGCGTGGCCTTCCCCAGGCTTGCGCTCCAGTCGGCGGCCCAGGCCAGCATGCGGGTGCACCGTCCGTTGAACCGCATCCGCGGAGAAATCCAGGTCGAGATCTTTTCGCCCTCCAGGCCCGACTGCAGGAGCATCCGCCGCCCCGCCACCTCGTGGTAGAGCAGCGGCTTCGGCACCGACCCCGCCGGCAAGCGCTCTCCCGTCTGACGTAGTGCCTGAAGGCCGCGATGTTCCTGCTCCAAATGTTGGATGCCCGTCGGATCGAATCCCACCTTCCCCACGGCCGACGGATAGCGCTGCTGCGGAAGAAAGAAAAAATAAATGGACTGGTCGGCGTAGTTCTTGTCCTCATGGGGCCGGTGAATCATCATCACCGCGATGTCCCGAGGCGAGACTCCCAGCCCCTGGGCGGCGAAGTCTCGATAGCTTTCCGAGAGGACTTCCATCAGTGCGGTCTCCTGGCAACCACGATACAGTTGGGCAAGAAGCCTCGATGAATTCCCAGGCGTCCCAGCAATTGGTACGCCGTGAGAATGAAGCGCCGCCTAAAGGGGGGGCCTCCCACCGTCAGGCGCAGGAAAAACTCAAAAGGCTCGTGGCGCTCCAAAGGGACCAGGACCTGGGGTGACCAGAGCGAGGCGTGAGCATAAAAGGTCTCGAAGCTCTTGAACCCCTGCCTGCGGAGCTGCCTCAGGATCCATCTCCCCTTGGGACCTACGATGCGGTTCCCTTGGAGGGCGATGATTAGGCGGCCCTCTTCGGCAAGGAGCTGCGCAGCGTTTTCCAGGTCCAGGCTCGATCTCCACCCGGTCCGCGCTTCCAGGATGAGGTCATATCCCCTGCCACCTACGGGTCTCGGGAAGGGAAGGCTGCGTTCGACAAGCACTCCCGATTCCCTCAGCAGGCGGAACAGCTCGGGAGCTGATTCCCCGAGCACCAGGGCTTTCTGGCCGGACCACGGTGACAGCAGGCTGCGCCAGATCGGGACGGGACCCCGCAACGACGGGGCTGCCCGTTCCGGCTCAGGAGCCAGAATCTGCGGCACCCCGATAGGCACCTGGAGGTTGATCACAGCGCGTGGCTCCGCCATTGAGAGATCTCCGCCTCTACCAGCAATTCCTTTGATTCTTGACTACTTACGGCCGACCGCCGGCCGCAGCTACCGGCCGCAGAAGCTCGGGATCGCAGTCCAGAGCAGCCTGCCTCCGGAAGAGCTCGAGCAGGATTCGGATCCGCTCGCCGCCGCTGAGGTGTGCAGCCACCTGCCCCTCAAAGCCGGCGAACGGTCCCCCCACAATCCGAACGCGCGAACCTGGCATGATGCGGCTGGCGTGCAGGAGCCTGAGACCGGTTCCGGCGCGCTCGATTCGTCTTATCTCGGCCAACAATTCCTCGCTGATCTGTGCCGGTTCTCCGCCGCTCGTCACGACCCGCACCATCCCGGGAGTCCAGCGGATCTTGGGGTAATCCCTCAGAAATTGAAGCCGAACGAACACATATCCTGGAAACAATGGAGATTCCTTGGACACCTTCTTACCGGCCCGGCGCTTACGCTGATGGACCCGCGGGCAATAGCCCTCCAGGCCCACCCTTTGAAAGGCGGACAGAACCGCAGACTCCTTGCGGGGTTTGGCCTGAACTGCATACCAATAGGACATGAAATGCCCCCCGCCCCTTTCTAGCTGCGGCTCGCGCCGCCATTGCCGTTGCCGGCGCCCTGTTCATCGGTGGGCATCAACCGGTTCTTTTCCAGCCACCTCAACAGCTCCGAGCGTTTGTATCGCAGCGAAGCGTTCGGTGAGCTTCCCAGGCGGTAGCTCGGAATCATTTGATCTTTGGTCAGCTGCCACAATTTGGTCCGGCCGATCTTCAGATAGCCCCGAGCTTCCGCGCTGGTCAGGATTTCCTCTTTTCTCGCCATGGTGACTGCCCCTCTTGGTTGCCCCTCGCTGGATTTAAAAAACCTTGAAAGTGACTCCGAGAAAGTAGCTCTTCACGCTTTGTTCAGCGGACACTGGTTGGTGGGTCCTTTGCTGCCTTGCGCTCGCCCCGGCGACGAGACTGCACCAGTCGCTGAAAAGGTAGCCGCCGCGCAGCGTGGTCCCCTCGAAATCCAAGTCAGTGCCCTGGATGTCGCTACCCACCGACTTGCGG
>Ga0066710_100005326_pt1 | contig 11690 bp, 9 predicted proteins | sample GraSoiAngelo_159_FD_79666 | JGI IMG/M metagenome (GOLD analysis project Ga0066710, IMG submission 79666) | Grasslands soil microbial communities from the Angelo Coastal Reserve, California, USA - 14_1009_16_40cm | ecosystem: Environmental > Terrestrial > Soil > Grasslands | place: USA... | reverse complement strand
CGGGCTCGTTCTCCCGCGGGAGAACCACCCTGCGGATCCCTGCCCGCTGGGCTGCGAGCACCTTCTCGCGCACGCCGCCGATCGGCAGCACCTGGCCGGTGAGGGTGATCTCGCCCGTCATTGCGACCTGATCGGAGACCGGCCAGTCGCGGACGAGCGAGACGATCGCCGTCGCCATCGTGATCCCGGCGGAAGGGCCGTCCTTCGGCACGGCGCCTGCCGGGATGTGGACGTGGACGTCGTGCACGGCGAACCACTCCGGCTCGAGGCCGAGGCTCACCGCGTGGCTGCGAACCCAGGAGAGCGCGGCCTGGGCCGACTCCTGCATCACCTCGCCGAGCTGGCCGGTCACCGTCAGCTTCCCCTTGCCCGGGTAGGCCGTCGCCTCGATGAAGAGGACGTCGCCGCCGACCGCGGTCACGGCGAGCCCGGTCGCGACGCCGGCGTCGGCCGTCCGCTTCCGCACCTCGCCCGAGAAGCGCCGCGGCCCGAGCGACTCGCGCACCTTCGCCTCGTCGAGCGAGATCCGCTTCGCCTCCCCGGTCGCGATCCGCGTCGCCGCCTTGCGGCAGAGCGCGGCGATCTGGCGCTCCAGGCTCCGCACCCCCGCTTCCCGCGTGTACTCGCGGATCACGAGCCGCAGCACCGCCTCCTTGAACGTGAGCTGCCGTGGCCGGAGGCCGTGCGCCTCGAGCTGCTTGGGGACGAGGTACCGCTTCGCGATCCCGAGCTTCTCGTCCTCGGTGTAGCCCGAGAGCTCGATCAGGTCCATGCGGTCGAGGAGAGGCCCCGGGACCGTGTCGAGCTGGTTCGCCGTACAGATGAAGAGCACCTTCGACAGGTCGAACGGGAGGTCGAGGTAGTGGTCGCGGAAGCTCGAGTGCTGCTCAGGATCGAGCACCTCGAGCATCGCGCTCGCCGGATCGCCGCGGAAGTCGGCGCCCATCTTGTCGATCTCGTCGATCAGGAAGACCGGGTTCTTGGACTCCGCATCGCGGATCGCGCGGATGATCGTTCCCGGCATGGCCCCGATGTAGGTGCGCCGGTGGCCCCGGATCTCGGCTTCGTCGCGGACGCCGCCGACCGAGATGCGGACGAACTTGCGCCCGAGCGTCCGTGCGATCGACTGGCCGAGCGAGGTCTTGCCGACGCCCGGTGGGCCGACGAAGCAGAGGATCGGGCCCGAGAGCTCGGCCTTCAGCTTCGAGACGGCGAGGTACTCGATGATTCGCTGCTTCACCTTCTCGAGGTCGAAATGGTCCTCGTCGAGCACGCGGCGGGCCTCGTCGAGGTCGAGGTTGTCGGGCGTCGTCTGGCTCCACGGCAGAGAGAGGATCCACTCGAGGTAGGTGCGGATGACCCCGTACTCCGCGGCGGCGGACGGGAGCTTCTCGAGGCGCGCGAGCTCGCGGGCAGCGGTGCGGGCGGTGTCCTCCGGAAGGTCGAGCTCGGCGATGCGCTCGCGCAGCTCGTTGACCTCGGCCTGCTCCGGGTCGCCTTCCCCGAGCTCGTCTTGGATCGCCTTCAGCTGCTGGCGGAGGAAGAACTCCCGCTGGCCCTTCTCCAGCTCCGACTGCACCTGCGTCTGGATCTTCGTGCCCAGCTCGAAGACCTCGAGTTCCCGGCTCAGGATCACCGAGACCTCGCGGAGCCGGGCGGCGACGTCGGTGAGCTCGAGCAGCCGCTGCTTCTCCTCGGTCGGCAGCCGCAGCGTCGACGCGACGAGGTGGGCGAGCGCGCTCGGGTTTTCGACGTTCGCGGCCGCGATCTGCAGCTCCTCGGGGAGGTACGGGACGAGGCCGATGATTCGCGCGAACAGGCTCTGGACGTTCCGCGTCAGCGCCTCGAGCTCGCGCGACTCGCTGACGATGTCCGGCACCTCCTCGACCTCGACCACGAGGTACGGGTCGTCCTGGATGCGCCGGACGATCCGGATCCGCCTGAGGCCGGTGACGAGGATCCGCAGCGTCCCGTCCGGGACTTTCATCATCTTCTGGATCGACGCGGCGGTGCCGATCTCGTAGAGGTCGTCCCACCCCGGCTGGTCCGACGCCTCGCCCTTCACGGTCACGAGCGCGAGGAGGCGGTCGTCCCCGGCGACGACGTCGTCGACGAGCTTGACGGAGCGCTCCTGGCCGATCGCGAGCGGCGTCCACGACTCCGGGAAGACGACCGTCTCCTTCAGCGGGAGGACGGGCAGCTCCTTCGGGATCGGGATGCCGCCGTCCGGCTCCGCCGCTGCGGCTGAGGCTGCTTTGGCCTCGCTCACGGCCGCGTTCGCACCTCGATCGGCACCTTGACGCCGCGCGGGGGCCGCTTCGCGAGCGGCAGCACGATGGTCAGGAGCCCGCTCGCGTAGCTCGCGTGCGCGGCGGCCGTGTCGACGTCCGCGGCGAGGACGATCTCGCGGTGGAAGGGTCCGTACTCGATCTCCATCTGCTGGTAGAGGCGGCCCTCCGAGCGCGGCCGGCGGCGCTCGCCCGCCACGGCGACCGTGCGGCCGGTCGCGACGATCTGCACCGACTCGGCGTCGACCCCGGGCAGCTCGACGACGACGGTGAGCTCGGGTGGGTCTTCGGTGCTGTAGCAGTCGACCTGCGGCCAGTAGCCGCGCCCGCCCCGGGAGAACGGGAAGACCTGCCAGAGATCCGAGAAGAGACGTTCGATCTCGTCGGCTTCGGGCCCGTCGTCCCGGCGTCACGCCACGGTCACAGCGTAACCGCCCCCGCGGGCGGGGCCACCTCGGCCGCACGACGCGATCCCGTGGGGCGGACTTCTCTTAGCCGCAGCGCCGGGCCGGGGACCCATCCCAACCCCCCACCCACCCTGGGGATGAGAGCGACGGTAGCTCCGCCACGCAGGCCCCCGAGCGCCGATTGCGTGTCAAGACGTCCACGGCGCTCCGCGACGAAGCGGTTCGGCCGCCGGGCCGCCTGACCCTCGAGCGCTTAGCGAAGAGCCGCCCAGACGACGACCGCGACCACGACGACGATCGGGAGCCACGCGAGGCGCATGACGCGCCACGCGCGCCGCTCCCCGGGCCGTGGCGCCGGCTCGGGCACGAACGGATCGCGCTGCGCGGTCGGCTGGCGGGGGAGGTCGTCCTCGCCCTCGAGCACCTGCGGGTCGTGCTGGACTTCCCGCTCCTCGTCCACAGGGACCCCTTTCCCTTTCCTTACAGAGCCGACACCGTGCCGCAACACTCCCGTCCTAAGGTCGTCCCCATGCGCCTTCTCGTAGCGGCCGCCGGCCTCGTCTCCCTCCTCGTCCTCATCCTGCCTCTTCATTGAGGCGCCGCTTGCGGCGCCGCTTCCAGGATGGACGGGCTTTGCCCGTGCATCCGCCTGAAACGACCGGTCGAACGGATCCGAGCTCGTCTCGCAACGCTCGCTAGGGCAGTAGCATCCGCGCCCGTATGAAGAGCGTGATCCTTGCCGGCGGCAGCGGCACGCGGCTGCACCCGCTCACCCGCATCACGAACAAGCACCTGCTGCCGATCTACGACCGGCCGATGGTGACGTACGCGATCGAAGCGCTCGTGCGAGCGGGGGTGACCGAGCTCATGGTGGTGACGGGCGGGACGCACGCTGGCGAGTTCTTCCGGCTGCTCGGGAACGGTCACGAGTACGGGATCGACCGCCTCTTCTACGCGTACCAGGAGGAGGCGGGCGGGATCGCGGAGGCGCTCGGGCTCGCGGAGCGCTTCGTCGACCGCGACCGGGTGCTCGTCCTGCTCGCGGACAACGTCTTCGAGGCCTCGCTGCAGCCGGCGATCGAGCACTTCCGCGCCCAGGAGCGGGGCGCGCGGATCCTGCTCTCCGCGGTCGACGAGCCCGAGCACCTGCGCCATCTCGGCGTGCCCGTGCTCGAGGACGGCCGCGTGACGCGGATCGTCGAGAAGCCCGAGGATCCACCGAGCTCCTACGCGGTGACCGGCGTCTACCTCTACGACGACCAGGTCTGGGACGTCCTGCCCACACTTCGGCCGTCCGGGCGCGGCGAGCTCGAGATCACGGACGTGAACAACTGGTACGTCGACCAGGGCCTGATGGAGTACGAGGTCATCGAGGGCTTCTGGGGCGACGCGGGCGAGTCGATCGACGCCTACTACGAGGTCAACGACTTCGTCCGCGGGCGCCGCGGATGATCGAGGGCCTCCAGACGATCCCGCTTCGTCGCTTCAAGGACGAGCGCGGCTGGTTCCTCGAGCTCCGCCGCGAGAGCGAGCTGCCGAAGCCGACCCGGCAGACCAACGTCTCCTTCTCGCGCAAGGGCGTGATCCGCGGGCTCCACTACCACGAGCGAGGCCAGGACGACCTCTTCGCCTGCCTGCAAGGCATGGCCCGGGTGGTCGTCCTCGACCGCACGAGCGGCGAGGCGTTCAGCCTCGACATCGGAGACGAGAACCAGGTCGCGGTCTACATCCCCGGCCATCACGCGCACGGCTTCGAGGCGCTCACGGACCTGCTCTTCTGCTACCACGTCACGGCCGAGTACGACCCGTCCGATCCGGACGAGCACGGCCTTCCCTGGAACGATCAGCGCATCGTCGACCTCTGGAGCACCTCATCGCCGATCCTGTCCGAACGGGACGCCGCGCTCGCGTTGTCATAACCGGGGCGAGCGGCCAGCTCGGACGCGCTCTCGCCGAGGTCTTTCCCGAGGCCCTGTCGCTGACGCACGAGGAGTGGGACGTGACGATGCCCGCGCCGGCGCACGTGCCTGAGCCCGAGCTCGTCCTCCACGCGGCTGCGTGGACCGACGTCGACGGCGCCGAGGACGATCCTCAGGGCGCGACCGCCGTGAACGTCGGCGGGACGAGGAACGTCGCTGAGCTTGGCGCACCACTCGTCTACTTCTCGACCGACTATGTCTTCGACGGCACGACGCGCGAGCCGTACGTCGAGTCGGACGGGCCGAATCCGCTCTCGGCCTATGGGCGCTCGAAGCTCCTCGGCGAGGCCGCGGCGGGCGAGGGGGCCTGGATCGTGCGGTCGTCGTGGCTCTTCGGGCCGACGGGCCACAACTTCGTGCGGACGATGCTGCGGCTCGGCGTGGAGCGAGACGAGGTCGCCGTCGTCGACGACCAGCGCGGCTCCCCGACCTACGTGGGGCACCTCGCCGAGGCCACGCGAGAGCTCGTCGGCCTCGAGCCCGGACTCTGGCACGTCGCCGCGGACGGTGACTGCACGTGGGCGGAGTTCGCCGAGGCCGTCTTCGCAGACGCGGGCATCGCGTGTCGCGTGCGCCGGATCGCGAGCGACGAGCTCGCGCGGCCCGCGCCTCGCCCGGCCTATTCGGTGCTGCGGAGCGAACGCGCAGGCGCTCCCCGCCTTCCGCACTGGCGCTACGGGCTACGCGCCTGCCTCGAGCGCCTCGGTCAGTAGCCGTTCGGGTCGAGGAGCGCGACCCGGATCCCAGGCCCGACTGTCGCGCGCCCGAAGACGACCCCAGAGGCGGGGCCGAAGATGACGACCCGCTCGGGCGGAGGGACCCCGAGCCGGACGGGCCGCGTGCCGCCTCCGAGCCAGGCATGCGCGCGTCCCTGCACGATCTGGATCTGCGAGACGCGGGTCGACCCGAGCAGGTGGAAGCGACGTGACCCGTCGAGCCGGTACGCCGTCACGCCGGCGCCGGCGGTGAACACCGTGCCGCGCGCGACCGCGAAGGTCGTCGCGCGGCGGTCGAGGACGCGGCCGCGCCAGGTGCGAGTGTCGACCAGGCTGAGCCCGGCCGGGTGTGAGACTCCGTACGGATTCGCGAAGAGCCCCGAGACGACAAGGGTGTGGCTGTTCACCCAAGCGGCGCGCATCATGACGAATGGTGCGCGCCGCGCCGCGCCGGGCAGCACCCGGACGACGTGGTACGCGACCCGGAGCGACCGCAGGTCGACGACGGCGACGCGGCCCCCGCTCAGGACGGCATAGGCGCGAGGGGCGCTCGGATCGACCGCGAGGCCGGCGAACAGGCGCAACGTCCGGTCTGCGGCGAAATGGAGCCGCGCCGAGCGCACCCTCCCATCGGGGGAGATCACCGTCAGCCGGGAACGCCGGGCGAGCAGGGAGGACGACTGGTACAGCAGGGCGACGCGCCCCTGCGAGGCTCCCCAGCCGGTGAGCGCGAGCCGCTGGTCGAAGCGGGTCCGGAAGAGGACCCGGCCGCGAGCCGCATCCACTCCGACTGCGTACCGGGCCCGGACGTAGCGCGCGTACGGCTGGCTCATCCGCTGGACGATGGCGACGAGACGGTCGGGCGCCGTCCAGACGATGAACCGCACCTGCTCGTCGCGCGTCCCGAGGCCGAGCAGCCGGACGAGCCTCACTCCCTCGTACAGGCGGAGCACCGAGCTGTTCGGCGCGACGAGCGCGACCCTCCGCTCGTCAGGTGAGGGGACGGCGAGCCCGTAGAACCGCCCGAGGACGCTCGGTCGCCCGACCGGGCTGAGCGTGAGCGGGTCGAGTCGCGTGAGCGAGACCGGCTGCGGGTTGACCCGTGCGGGAAAGACGAGCCCGTACAGGCGCACGGTCGGCGCGCTCGCCGCCTGCGCCGTCCCTGCGAGGGCGACGGCGACGATGGCAACGGCGGTCCAAACGCGGAGGCTCGTAAGTCAATGGTCGCATACTCACAGCCGCTGTGGGGAGCGGGGTCTAGGCTTTCGGCGTGCGGATCCTCGTCACCGGGGGCGCCGGGTTCATCGGCTCCCACTTCGCGAAGCGCCTGGCGGCGTGCGGCGAGAGCGTCGTCGTCCTCGACAAGCTGACGTACTCGGGGAATCCGGCGAACCTCGAGGGCGCGGGCGTCGAGTTCGTGCACGGCGACATCTGCGAGCCGCGGGACGTCGCGGGCGCCGCCGAGCGCTGCGACGCGATCGTCAACTTCGCCGCCGAGACTCATGTCGACCGCTCGATCCTCGAGGCGGGCGACTTCATCCAGACCGACGTCTTCGGGACGCACGTGCTGCTCGAATGGTCGAAGGAACACGGCACGCGGCTGCTCCAGGTCTCGACCGACGAGGTCTACGGCGACCTGCCCGAGGGAGCCTCGGCCAGCGAGGACGACCCACTCCGACCGTCGAGCCCGTACGCCGCCTCCAAGGCCGGCGGCGACCTCCAGGTGCTCGCCTACGTCCGCACGTACGGCATCGACGCGTGCATCACGCGCGGCGCCAACACCTACGGGTCGAACCAGTACCCGGAGAAGCTCGTCCCCCTCTTCGTCACGAACGCACTCGACGGCGAGCCGCTGCCGCTCTACGGCGACGGCCGGCAGCGGCGCGAGTGGCTCTACGTCGACGACCATTGCGCGGCGATCGAACTCGTCCTCCGCGAGGGCGCGAGCGGCGAGGTCTACAACGTCGGCGGGCAGGAGCGCGAGAACATCGAGGTGACGCGCCGGATCCTCGACCTGACCGGCGCGAGCCCGGATCTCGTCCGGCCGGTCGCGGACCGCCCCGGGCACGACCGGCGCTACTCGGTCGACTCCTCGAAGGCGATGGCGCTCGGCTGGCGCCCCGCGCGCGCCTTCGACGACGGGCTCGCCGAGACTGTGGCATGGTACCGCGAGAACCGCGAGTGGTGGGAGCCGATCAAGTCCGGCGCCTACCGCGAGTACTACCGGCGCCAGTACGCCGAGCGCCTCGCTTGACGCGAAGCGCTCGGCGTTTTGAAGGTCACGCCAGCGCGTAGCGGCTGATCGTGACGCCGGCCGTCGGCGACGAGCCGAGCTGATAGAGCTTCCCGTCGGGCCCGACACGGAGGTCGGCGAAGAGGTTGTCGCCGAAGACCGCGTGGCGGAGCGAGAAGTGCGCTTTCGCTCCCGAGCGGCTCAGCCTCAGCACCTCGTACTCCCACTTGAAGTCGCGGTCTCGCCCGGCTGTCGCGTCGAGCACGACGACCGGATCGCCGCGGACGAGCGCGGCCGTGTAGTACCCGGTGCGGCTGATCGCCGTCCGGCTGACGACCCGCCACGCGCGGACGAGCCGGCCGGCGCGGTCGATCAGGGCGAAGCGCACTTCACGCGGGTCGGGGTGGCTGCCACCCTCGCCGACGAACGGCGCGTAAGTGTCCGACACGAGGCGCAGCCCGCTGGAGACGGGCTGGTAGCCGGCCCGTCGCTCCTGCTCGGCAGGTGAGAGCGGCTGGCCTCCGGGAGAGGCCACCGGTACCCAGCCGAGGTCGGCCGCGAGCGCGTAGAGCGCGCCGTCGGGGCCGACTCGCAGCGCTGTGTTCCCTCCGACCTCACCTGTCTTCAGCTCGCTCTTCCACAGGACCTTGCCGGTCGCGAGGCTGAGCCGGTAGAGGAAGAACCGCCGGATGCTCGGGATCTCTCGGTCGAAGTAGAGCGTGTTCGCCGGGCCGAGGGCGACGTCTTCCGCGTTCAGGAACGGCAACGCTACCGAGCGCGCGGCCGCGCCGGGGCTCCCCGCCCGCCAGACCAGGAGCCGATGGTTCACCTCGTCGTGGAGCCAGATCGACCGATCGGGACCGACGAGGAACGTCTCAGGGCCGGAGGGGTTGCCGGGCTCGCCCCAGCCTACGGCGGCTGGGCGGACGTGTGCGACGACCGCCTCGGGCGCCCGCGTCTGGCCGAACACGTGCGTTCCGAGCCTGACGACGACCGGGTGCTCGAGCACCCAGGCAGCGTCCGGACTGCGCGCGCCATCCGCCGGAACCTGAACCGAGCGGCCGGTCTGCGGATCGCGGATCACCGCGTAGTAGCGGAGCTCGGTGCCGCGGATCAGCGAGCCGGGGACGACGGTGCGAAGGCTCGAACCGTGCACTGACATCTGCAGCGCCCGGAAGCTGCGCTGTCCGTCCGTGCGCATGTAGAGCGTGGCCGTTGCCGCGACGCCCGGCGTCTCGACCGTGTAGCCGATCTCGAGACGGTCGCCGGGCGCGACCAGATGGGCCACCCACGCGTCGCGGTGCGCCGCAAGCGGCGTCGCCGCGGGCGTGGCCGCCGGCAGGATCGCACCCGCGACGATCGCGAGGCCGGCGGTGAGGATGGGAAGGAATCGACTGGCTTTCATGGTGCCCTCCTGTTCGTTCAGCCCAGAGTCGGTGGCGGTCGCGAAGCCGCGGCAAAGGGAGGGCAAAGCCGCGTCAGTGCGAGCGGCAAAAGGCCCGGTCGGCGTCGATCTCCGCCCGGTGGCCCTGGATCCGCTCCGACGCGGCGAAGTACGCGAGCGCCTCGCCGCCCCTGCCCGTATGGGCGAGCGCCGTGCCCACGTCGTAGTCGGCGTAGGCCTCGTAGAGCTGGCCCGAGCCGCGGAGCTGTCCGAGCGCCTGCTGCGCCAGCGGGAGCGCCGCCGCGTAGTTCCCTTGGCGCTCGAGAGCCGTCGCCCGGTCGACGAGCTGGGTCGGGGTTCCGCTCGCCGGAGGCGGTGGGGCCGCCGGCGGCGGCGGAGGGGTGGGGCTCGTTGCCGTGACCGTCTTCAGGAAGGTTGTCGTGTGGTCCGCCTGCGTCTTCAGGTCACGGCCGCCGGAGGTGAGAGCGAACGCGACGATCGATCCCGCGATCGCAGCACCCAAGAGGAGCGCGATGAGCAAGGGCCAGCGCGCCCTCGAGCGGCGTGACGGGCGCGGCGGAGCAAGAGGTGGCGGGATTGGCGCCCGCGTCTGCGTCTTCCCCGCGGCCTCGTCGAAGGCGCTCCGCAGCGACTCGACGAGATCTGTGCAGGTGGTGTACCGCGCGGTGGGATCTTTCGCGAGAGCATGTTCGAAGACCGCGTCGAGCTCGCACGGAAGCCGGTCGGAGCGCTCGCACGCCGAGGGGACGGGCTCGTTCACGTGCGCCGCCGCCTCGGCCGTCGGCGACTCCCGCTCGAACGGCCGCTGGCCCGTCAGGAGCTCGAAGGCGACGACTCCGAGGGAGTAGACGTCGCTCGCCGGCGTCGCCCGCTGTCCGTGGGCCTGCTCGGGCGAGATGTAGCCGGCCGTCCCCAGGACCGTGCCGGTGAGGGTCAGCGAGTCGAGGCCCGCGGCGCTCGCGATCCCGAAGTCCGCGACCCGGACGTCGCCTTCGCGGTCGAGCAGGAGGTTCCCGGGTTTGACGTCGCGGTGGACGACGCCGTTCGCGTGCGCGTGGTCGAGCGCCGCGGCCGCCTGCCCGAGCGAGCGCAGAGCCCGCCGCGGCGGCTGCGCGCCCTCCCGGGAGAGCAGCTCGTCGAGCGATCCGCCGCTCAGGTACTCCATGACGATGAACGGGCGGCCGTTCCATTCGCCGACGTCGAAGATCGTGACGGTGTTCGGCTGGCCCGAGAGACGTGCGGCGGCGAGCGCCTCGCGCGTGAACCGCTGCCGGATCGAGACGTCCTCGGCGAAGCGCTCCGCGAGGAGCTTGATCGCGACGGCGCGGCCGAGCGAGTCGTCGGTCGCGCGGTAGATCTCGCCCATGCCGCCGTGTGCGATGCGCGTCGCGCCGCGGTAGCGAGGGGGGAGGACGTCGGTGCCGACCGCCATCGCGCAGGGGCTTTCCGCAAACGGGACGAACTAAGCGTCGTCTCATGCAGAGGATGGACGAGCCGAGATCCGCTAGCCTCGGGCCGCGGTACCGGGTCTTCACCATGTCTCGACTCTTCGCAGCACTTGCCTTCGCGACCACGAACCTCCTCGCTGGAGGCGCGTCCGCCCATGTCGCTCGCACCGCCGCCCAGCCCGCGGCCTCGCCCCTCTTCGTCGTCAGCGGCCGTGGCTGGGGCCACGGAGTCGGGATGAGCCAGTACGGCGCGTACGGCTACGCGCAGCACGGCTGGGGCTACGCCCGGATCCTCGCGCACTACTACCCCGGGACGGCGCTCGCGACCGCTCCGCTGAAGCGCGTGCGGGTGCTCCTGACACAGGGCCGGGCGAAGCTGACGATCGGCTCGGCGGCCGACTTCCGCGTCACCGCCGCCGACGGCACCTCGTACACGCTTCCGGCGGGCGAGGTCACGTTCGGGCCGAAGCTGCAGATCCCGGTCCAGGATCCGACGCAGCTCCAACCGGTGCCGATGGCTCTCCCGGGGCCGCTCGTCTTCGCCCCGGGCACGCAGCCGCTCGAGCTCGGCCGACCGTATCGCGGGCAGATCCAGGTCTCGGTCGTGAACGGGAAGCTCCGCGCGGTCGACTCGGTCGGCCTGGAGGCGTACCTCGACGCGGTGGTGCCGTCCGAGATGCCGCATCGGTGGCTCCCCGAGGCGCTGAAGGCGCAGGCGGTCGCCGCCCGCTCCTACGCGCTCTCGCGCCTCCAGACCGGCGCGTTCGACCTCTTCCCAGACGTCCGCAGCCAGGTCTACGGCGGCGTGCGGGCCGAGCAGCCGGAGACGAACGCGGCGGTCGAGGCGACCGCGGGGCAGGTGCTGACCTACGCAGGAGCCGTCGCGCAGACATTCTTCTACTCGACCTCGGGCGGGCGCACGGTCGCGGCCGAAGACGCGTGGGGCAAGCCGATCCCGTATCTCGTCTCCGTCCCGGACCCGTACGACTCGATCTCGCCCTACCACGACTGGGGCCCGATCTCGTTCACCGCCGCGCGGCTCGCGAAGGCGCTGAAGAGCCCGGGCTCGCTGCTCGACGTCCAGACGACGCCCAACGGCTCCGGCCGCGTCGGAGAGGTGACGGTGATCGGCGCGAACGGCGAGTCGACGCTTGCCGGCACGAAGGTCCGAACCGCGCTCGGACTCCGCTCGACGTGGTTCACCGTCGGCGTCG
>Ga0066710_100005325_pt1 | contig 11691 bp, 9 predicted proteins | sample GraSoiAngelo_159_FD_79666 | JGI IMG/M metagenome (GOLD analysis project Ga0066710, IMG submission 79666) | Grasslands soil microbial communities from the Angelo Coastal Reserve, California, USA - 14_1009_16_40cm | ecosystem: Environmental > Terrestrial > Soil > Grasslands | place: USA... | reverse complement strand
CGGAAGTGACGCGCCGCAACACGCGCGTTCACTTCATTCAACCGCTAAAGGAGCGGATTGTGCGAGAAGTCGGATACGGACTGTCGCTCGAAGGAGCTTCAGCGGCCGATCTCATGAAATCAATGCAACCAAAGAGTGAACCTGTCGATCGGAAAGGACAATCCGCATGAAGCGCCTGAAGAACACTTCCTCATCTTAGAGTGTTGGGTAATGGTTCACACATTCAAACAAAGGAGAAATAGCATGGCTCAACAATCATCAAACGGAGGTCGCCCCAAACTGAGTGAAAAGGGACTCTTGACATCTGACAATTGCGTTGTGGCGTTGATCGACCATCAGCCACAAATGCTGTTTGGAGTCAGCAATTCCGACCGCCAGGGGATTATCGATAGCGTGATCGCGCTCGCTAAGGCCACAAGAGTATTCGAACTGCCGGTTGTACTCTCGACTGTCGAAACGGAGTCTTTCAGCGGAAATATGTGGCCGCAGCTACGAGCGGTGTATCCCGGCCAGGAACCCATCGAGCGGTCGTCGATGAACTCCTGGGATGACAAGAACTTCGTGGCAGCGATCGAAAAAACTGGCCGCAAGAAGATCGTTTTGGCCGGACTGTGGACGGAAACCTGCGTGGCTCTTCCCACGATACAGGCGATACACGATGGTTACGAAGTCTACGTCGTCGAGGATTGCTGCGGCGACGTAAGCCAGTTGGCGCACGACAACGCGATGAAGCGTGTAATTCAAGCGGGCGCAAAGCCCGTAACGGCTCTCTCCACGATGCTCGAATGGCAGCGCGATTGGTCTCTCAGAGGAACCTACGACGCGGTGATGGACATCGTGAAGACACACTTCGGTGCCTACGGCGTCGGGGTCGAATACGCCTACACCATGGTGCATGGTTTACCGCCAACGAAGTTTGCGGAATACATAGTTCCAACCGCTGCAGCCGTGCACAACTAGCGAACTGGAGGGCTGGCGAGCCCCAACCCTCCCAGAATTAAATCTTAATAGCGAAGGAGATGGCCATGTCTGTTGACACAATACTTCACAACGCAAGAATCGCAACGAACCAGGTTCCTTCGTTTGTCGAGGCGGTTGCAATATCCGCCGGAAAGATCTCAGCTGCCGGCAATGACGACGAGATTCTCCGTCTGCGAGAGACGGGAACGCAAGTCATCGATGCGAACCGTCGCACAGTGATTCCCGGGCTGAATGACTCGCACATGCATCCGATTCGCGGGGGCCTAAACTATAACATGGAGTTGCGCTGGGACGGCGTGCCTTCCTTAGGCGATGCATTGCGCATGCTGAGAGAGCAAGCGGCCAGGACCCCCGCGCCTCAGTGGGTACGGGTAGTCGGCGGCTGGACGGAATTTCAGTTTGCCGAGCGACGTATGCCAACGCTGGATGAAATCAATGCTGCCGCCCCGGACACGCCGGTTTTCGTCTTGCACTTGTATGATCGCGCGTTCCTCAACGGTGCCGCTTTGCGCGCCCTGGGCTACACGAAGGCCACGCCCGATCCACAGGCGGGCGAAATCCAGAGGGACAAGCGAGGCAATCCTACTGGAATTCTCGTGGCCAAACCGAGCGCCTTCATCCTCTACTCGACGTTGGCCAACGGGCCAAAGCTTTCACGTGAAGATCAACTCAATTCTTCGCGTCTGTTTTTCCGTGAGTTGAATCGTTTCGGCATCACGAGTGCGGTGGATGCAGGCGGCGGTTTCCAGAACTATCCCGACGACTACGAGGTCGTCAACGAACTCCATCAGATGAACCAGCTCTCCGTTCGTCTAGCCGCTAATCTTTATCCCCAAAAAGCGGGAAAAGAGATCGCGGATTTTCGTCGATGGACAAAGACAACGAAACCCGGCCAGGGCGATGACTTATATCGCATCAATGGTGCCGGAGAGATGCTTGTGGCTTCGGCAGCGGATTTTGAGGACATGCTACAACCGCGACCAGACATGTCGCCCACGATGGAGAGTGAATTGAAGGCAGTGGTCCAATATCTGGCGGAAAATCGATGGCCGTTTCGGATGCACGCCACTTACAACGAAACGATTTCTCGTGCGCTCGACGTATACGAGGCGGTAAACCGCGAGATCCCCTTCGAGGGTCTCCATTGGTTCTTCGATCATTGCGAGACAATCACAGATCGCAACCTGGAGCGAGTCAAGGCGATGGGCGGCGGCATTGCTGTGCAAAACCGAATGGCTTTCCAAGGCGAGTACTTTGTCGAGCGCTATGGCGCGCAGCAAGCGAGGCGAACGCCCCCTATCCGGCGCATGATCGAGATGGGGATTCCCGTTGGTGCGGGTACGGATGCAACCAGAGTCTCCAGCTACAACCCCTTTCTCTCCCTGTACTGGCTCATCACTGGCAAGACCGTCGGCGGCCTAAACCTCTACACTGAGGAGAATCAATTTGATCGAGGAGAAGCGCTAAAACTCTACACAGTCGGAAGCAGTTGGTTTTCAACGGAAGACGGCAAGAAGGGAGCTGTCGCCCTAGGACAGCTGGCGGACCTTGCCGTTCTTTCGGCGGACTATTTTTCCATTTCCGAAGAGGAGATCAAGCAGCTCGAATCGGTACTCACAATGGTCGGTGGAAAAATCGTTTATGCCACCGAGGAATTCTCAAGCCTGGCACCGCCCGCGCTCCCGGTAAGTCCGGACTGGTCTCCTGTCAAAGGTTATGGTGGGTACGCGAAGGGTTCAAAGCAGTCTCTTGGCGCTTCCCATTCTGCTGCGTGTTCACATGCAGCCGGTGAAACACAGGGCGAAAAGAGCTGGCACGTCCCGGTGCTGGGTGAGTTTGGGCTATGGGAGTTGGGGTGCGATTGTTTTGCGTTTTGATTGAGTTGCGCCAGGAGGAATCGAGATGAAGGCATCGTTCTTGTCTTTCCTAGTCGGTCTCGGAGTTGGTGTTATCTACGGGCTTATCCGAGTAAAGAGCCCGGCGCCGCCCATCATAGCGTTGCTTGGCCTCTTGGGCATGGTGTTTGGCGAACAGCTCGGGATATGGATTCAAGCAAAGAAGCTTAACGTTTCACACGCTGCCTCGGTTTGCCTTGTCGGTGAGCGCTATGATCGGCAACAAACGCGGGACGTGCCTTAGGACCGCAAGAGCAATCATCATTTCGATGGATACGAGCGGTTGGCAACGAGGGAAACGTAATGCGTGAAGTCGTACGGAGAGCCGCAGATACACCATTGGGTGGAGCGTTGACGGGTGCGACACCATTTTCGTTACGGCGCGCTATGGGGGTGGTTCTCACAACACTGCTTGGCGTTACCTTTTTCAATGCGCTCATCGGCGTCTTTGGCCTGCCGGCCGCGGTCATCGCACTGTTGCTGTTCATTGCCTTAGCTGTTTTGATTTTCCGACGCCCACAGACGGAAAGAGCACGACAATGAGACTTGATCCGGAAGTCCTTGCGCGTATCCAATTCGCGTTTACCGTGACCTTTCACATTATCTTTCCGACGATGTCAATAGGGCTGGCAGCATTCCTAGTGATTATCGAGGGGCTTTGGCTTAAGACCAAAGAACCCGTCTATCTTCAAATCTATCGGTTTTGGATGGGCATCTTTGCTATGGGCTTTGGCGTCGGCGTTGTCACTGGGATCGTTCTGTCGTTCGAATTCGGACTTGGCTTTGCAAAGTTTGCACAGATCGCCGGCCCGGCGATTGGACCAATGATCGGACTCGAAGTCCTAACTGCTTTCTTCTTAGAAGCCGGATTCTTGGGAATTATGCTCTTTGGACTGCATCGGGTCGGTCCCAAGCTCCACTTCCTCGCTACTTGCATGGTGGCGCTCGGCACGGAGCTTTCGGCGTCCTGGATTCTATCCGCCAATAGCTGGATGCAGACCCCGGACGGCATTGCGATACAAAATGGCCGCATCGTCGTCACCAACTGGCTGAAGGTGGTCGATAACCCTTCTTGGCTTGCCCGTCTTCCCCATATGCTGATGGCCGCCTTAATCACCGGATCTTTTTTTGTCGCAGGTGTGGGCGCCTGGTATCTGCTGCGCGGCAAACATGAAACCTTTGGGCGCAGGACAGTCTCGCTCAGCATCGGTTTCGCGACCGTGGCCATGGCGTGTCAGCTTTTCGTCGGGGATATCCTCTACGGGACGATGCTTCGTTATCAGCCGTCCAAGATGCAGGCGGCGGAAGGCTTCTGGGAAGAAAATTCGGCATCGCCTGCACCCTACAATTGGATCATCGTTCCCGATCAGGTGCATCAGAGAAATCGTTTCACGCTCCGCACGCCCGTTCTTGGCAGCATATGGCTGACGCATAGTCTCAGCGGTCCTGTCGCGGGACTGAAAAACACCCCGCGCGACCGCCAGCCAATGATGGGCATGGTCTTCTACGGCTTTCATACGATGTTCACGATGGCCATGCTCATGTTCTTCATTGTAGTCGTGTCGCTGTGGCTGCGCTTGCAGAAACGACTCTTCACCACGGTTTGGTTCCTGCGCGCTTTAGTTATCATGACGCCTGCAGGATTCATCGCAACCATAGCAGGTTGGTACACCGCCGAGACAGGCCGACAGCCCTGGGTGATCTGGGGCATCCTGCGTACGGCCGACGCCGTTTCGCCTGTCCCGGGCAGTGTGTTGCTATCGACGCTCATCGCCTTTGTATCGATCTACGGACTTTTCATCACGGCTTTTCTGGTCTTTACATTCCGCATGATTCGACGCGGTCCGGAAGCTGCGCCGGATCAGGCAGAAGCCTCCGGCTCTCTCAAGAACGCTCTGAAGAAACAGGTGATGGATCGTGCCGCAGTGGCTCATCCGGTAGGAAAGGAGTAGCACCAATGGACCTGCCACTTTTTTCCGGAGCGTTCGCCGCATTGGCAATTGCGCTCTACGTAATGCTCGATGGATTCGACCTCGGTGTCGGGGCACTGCTGATCACCGAGCCTGACGAAAGCCTGCGTGACCAGATGATCGACTCGATCATGCCCATGTGGGATGCGAACGAGACTTGGCTCGTCATGACTGGAGTCACACTGCTCGCGGCTTTTCCCGTCGCTTACGGCATTGTGATACCGGCGTTCTACCTTCCTCTCAATATCATGCTGCTGTCGCTAGGGCTGCGGGGTGTCTCCTTCGATTTTCGATTTCAAGCAGTGGGCAAGAGCCGCCGCTTCTGGGATGTTGCCTTCAGCCTCGGCTCGATAGCGGCCGCATCGATGCAGGGACTGATCCTCGGCGGTCTCCTGCAAGGAGTAACCATCACTGGTCGCGAGTTCAGCGGTAGCGTCTTTGATAGCTTCCACCCCTTTCCCATCGTCACCGCTGTAGCCGTTCTCGCGGGCTATGTCGTTCTAGGTGGTGGTTGGTTACATCTGAAAGCGACGGGAGCGGTGCGCAGCCTGGCGGAACGCAGCCTGCGCCGGACTACTCCAATTTTCGTGGCACTCGCCATAGCGACTTGCATCGCAGCAGCCTCGGTCCAACCCGGCGTGAAGGCAGCTTGGGCTGCGCACCCCACGCCCCTCATTATGATCGTCGTTCTTTTCTTTGGGGTGTCTGCCGTCTTGATGACTGCCATCGGAAAGCGCTCCGACATACTACCCTTCACTTTGGCTCTGCTCCAGTTTGCCCTGGGAATCGCGGGCACCGCCTTGGTGATCTTCCCTTACGTTGTGCCGTTCCGTCTTACTCTTTGGGAGGCCTCATCCTCCACCTTGAGCCAGATGTTTCTGTTGACCGGAGCCGCGATTGTTACTCCGGTGGTCCTGGGCTATTCGGCTTTCGCCTACAGCGTGTTCCGCGGCAAGACGCCCGAGAAGGGCTGGGATGGATGAATCCTGTTTTCGACCTGTGATTTGGTTCGCTGGCATCTACCTGATGTCAGTCGGCACCATCGCGATTGTGGCTCTTGTGATCCGGATGGTTTTGCGTCACATCACGTAATTCAGAATAAAGGAGATTCCAATGCGTATAACTAGAACTATTGGGGCGCTCACCGTTGCAGTCTTCTTCAGTGTAGGAAGCGCGCATCTATTGCTGCTGCCGGGTACTTCGACGGCAGTCGCACTCGCTACGGCCAAGACGTCGAATGTGGCCGTCGGGCCGCAGTACGACACGACGCATGTCTACGTTGCTCCGGAAGATTTTGACCGTTTCGTCGCGAGCCTTATCGCGACATTTGGCGGTACAACGAGTAAACAGGGAGTTTTTATGGTAACTCCGACGCCGAGCGAAACGATGTCGCAGCTTGTTCTGACGCCCGTAGGGACCATATCGGTGTTCGGCTTTAAAACTCCGATTCCGTATCCGTTCGGATTAGAACGGACGGGTTATCTGGTGCTAGACATGGACGAAGCCATCCGCACTGCAAAAGCGACTGGCGCGGACGTGTTGGTCACTTCGTTCAATGACCCGATTGGCCGGGACGCCATCATTCAATGGCCCGGTGGAGTGAACACACAACTCTACTGGCATACGACCGCGCCGTCCTACACACCGCTTAAGACGATTCCAGAAAACCGTGTCTATGTTTCCCCCGACAGTGCGGGCTCGTTCATTCGCAGCTTCCTTACGTTCTCTCGCGGGAAAGTCATATCGGACGATGCTCATGCGCCCGGTGTCGAAATCGGTCGCCCAGCCGATAGTTATCGCCGAATCCGGATCGAATCGAAATTCGGCAAGCTAACTGCGCTCGTGACGGATGGTCACCTCCCGTATCCATATGGACGAGAGATAACCGGATATGAGGTCGCTGACCTCTCGGACACCTTGGCCAAAGCCAAAACAGTCGGTGTCGTAGTTCTTGTCGCTCCTTACACGGCTGATCAACGGCATGCGGCCATCGTGCAATTTCCCGGCGGCTACATCGCGGAGATTCACTCGCCGGCTGACAAGTAGAGTTGAATTCTCCCCTTAGAGTAGTCGGTACGATTCAGCCCGAAGAAGCCCGAAGGGAAGAGCTGTTGGGTTGGGAGCAGAAACGCGCGCTATCGCGCTTGCGCTTCGCGGACCGCCGTTACAGGAGCGCACGCGCCTATTGCATGACGCGGAACTCCTGTTGCCCTCGGGAAGCTTTAGCAGATACGAGAAGCGCGCCTGTTCGGGAACGTAAAGAACACCTTTCGCGTGATAATCCGCTTTTGAAATCGTCCGCCGACGGCTTCCTATCTGGCCGGAACCTTCGAATTCTTTTTGCGCGTTCTGGAATTTGTAATCGGCGTAACGAAGAAAGATAAGTCCGAGAACCGGAGTTGAATATTCCGACGACTTCAATCTGGAATTCGCGCGCAGCTGGTCTGCTGCATCCCACAATTTCTTCTCGATATCGTTATGATTTCCTGGCATTGGCATTCATCACCGTCTTGATAAATTCGTGGTCACTGTCCCCGATGATTTGCGGGAGGGACATTGTCACGAAGCTTGCTTGTCAAGGCAATGTCTTTGAGACTTCAATGGGCTCATATTTAAATTTTTTGCGGCCGAATTTCTGAGATGGACCACTTATGGACAACCCGTCTCGGAAAGTAGGATCAGATTACTCTGCCCATATTCACGTCCTGAATCAGCGCCTACAAAGGCAGGGCAATCTACGAGAGGTCGTATCGGATTTTAGGGAATTTGGAGTGCGACCCTCGCTGTTACGGTCGGACGCGCCAAGGATTGATTCCGTCGCCGCAGCACGCTGCGCAGAGCCGCACGTTCTTCGACAATTCCGCGTCCTAAATTTCAAAATTCCCATAACAAAATCGCTTTCGAAGAGAGCGAAAAGTATTTATTGCAGCGCCGTGAAATCCGTTGCGTGGTGAATATGTCGACAGCGATGAAACCCGAGCGCGAATTTGATCCAAAGGCCTGGTACAAGAATCCAGACCTTGCATTGCTTTGCGCGCAGAAAATCGAAGGCCAATTCTACGAGCGCAAGTCGAAGCGCCACCCGGAGAAACTCGCGGAGACAATTTGCGCGTTCGCCACATCGAATCCTCAAGGCGGCCTTCTTACCGTCGGCATAAGTGATGACGGGCAAATCGAAGGATTGCGGCACCGCCCTGACGTGAATGTAAACGAGTTCTGTGACTATCGTCCTTACACGGGAACGCCATCGCGATCCAAACTCGTTGACTGCACGAACAAGGATGGAAAGCGCGACCAAATTCTTCTCATTTATGTTCCTTACCTCGAAAATCGTGTTGCCGAAACATCCAAGGGCAAGGCTTTCATCCGCCAGGGCGACAAAACCATCGAGCTACGGGATTCGGAACGTCGCGAACTTGAATACAGCAAAGGGCAGATATCCTTTGAGGACGAGATTGCATGCGAATTTTCGCGCGAACTGCTTTCGGATGACATCATCGCCGAATTCCGGCAGGGCGTAGTGAGAAAGGACGGCGCCTCTACAGATGTTCCTTTTGAGCAAATGCTTTTAAGCAAAGGCCTGCTCAAGAAAGATGGCGATAAGTTTCACCTGACAAAGGCTGCAATTCTTCTCCTCGGAAAAGACCCCTGCCTGTATTTTCCTGCAGCTTACATCCGCTTTCTACGCTATTCAGGAACAGAAAAGAAGACAGGCCAGGAGCAAAACCTCGTCAAGGATGAGTTCTTTAAAGAACCGCTTCCGCGCTTAATCATCAGACTCAAGGATTTTTTGAAAACCCAACTGCGAGACTTCACTTTCCTCGGAGGCGACGGCAAGTTCGTAACAGAGCCTGAATATCCAGAGCCAGCGCTGCTCGAAGCCATTGTCAATGCTGTCGTTCATCGCTCGTATAGCCAGATGAATATGTTCATTCGCATCGAGATGTACGACGACCGCATTGAGATTCAAAGTCCCGGTGATTATCCAGCCGGAGTTCATCCGACGAGAGAATTCATACACCATGCGAGAAATCATCGCTTGATGGACGGAATGCGCTACCTGGGATTTGTGCAGATGCTGAGCGAAGGTAGCCTGCGCATGAAACAAGACATGGAACGCGCGAATCTTCCGGCACCCGAGTTTTCCATGCCTGGCAATCCATACGTCCGCGTGATTTTGCGAAATGACATCGAGAGAAGACGGATTAAGCAGCAGACGGGCGAGAGCGCAGTTAACGAATTCACAAATTTTTTCCGCATCACTTGGACGCTTGAGAAAGAACAGGAAGCCGGAGGTTCGCAGCAGCCGCCGACTCGAACGGAAATTGGCAAGGTGCTCCTCGACGCATTCAGAGCACAAGGCTATACCGTCGACAGCTTCGCTCAAGACACAGCATTGCGTGCGCAAGATGAGCAGCCCATTCCGGAATTACAGCAGAGCGGGCTTGCGTCGATTTATGCGGGATTTCACTTCAGATTGGCTTCATACAGTCACGGAATGTATCTAACGATCGACCACAATATTGAGGTCAAGAATCGCGCGACGTTGGAGAGGATTTTTTCGCTCGCGCCTGAGATGAAATCGCGTGCGTTCTCACGCGGATTCGTGCGAATTGAAAAGCACTGGCAGCCCTGCGAGATTATTGAAATCAAACAAGACGGCACGGTGTCTGTTTCACTTCTTCCCGACGAGACGGAGAAGTTAACCGTAGCTGCGAATCATGTTCTACCCAAAATACCGACGACGTGGATAGCAGAATTGTTAAGAAAAGCGAACGTGAATCTTGATATCCATTCGACTGTAAAACGGCTTGCATTCAATCTGTCGAATACAGCTGCGCGCCAGCGTGCCTCGAAGACGGAAGAGATTGCAAAGCATATTAGTGAAGTTGTTTTTCCTCTTCATGTCAGAGGCTACAAGCTTGTTCTCGAGCCTGCACCACAACAGATGATAGTGCCTGCGTTTACGCTCAAATCTGATTTGGTGGACGTTCAGCCAGTGTTCAGCAAAGAATCCAACCAGAGAGCGAACAAGATTCTCAACGGACTCTCAACTTACGGTTCATACGAAAAGCCTTCAAGAGAACTTCCTCTCGTGTTGCTTTGCACGCCTGACACAGAGGTGCAGATGCGTGCTCTCGTCGATAGATTGCGCCAGGGAAGTCAGAATTTCAGGGGAATGGAGAAGACGTTCGCATTGTCGTTTGGCGACGTTACGGGGGCGCTGGCCAATTCGCCAGCCGACTATTTGTCGAAGTGCCATCAAATCTGCGCGAGCGTCTCTGCGAATTCGATGTTTTTGGTGTATTGTCCCGAGAAAGGATACAGTCGAGCGGACTACAAAGCTCCCTACTATCAAGTTAAACACTTCTTGCTTGAAGCGGGGTTCGCGTCGCAAATGGTCGACGAGGATACCATCGCAAACCCATCCTGGAAGGACTACAACCTCGCGTTGGACGTGTTTGCAAAGGCCGGCCACGTTCCGTGGGTGCTTTCCGAGGGACTGCCAAACGCGGATTTATTTTTGGGGTTGTCTTACTCGTCAATTTCCGGTGCTGGTCCCAACAGTCGTTTGATAGGTTACGTCAACGTCTTTGATCGCTATGGTAAATGGCTTTTCTATCGAGGAAACACAAAACCAGTCCGATTTGAAGTGCGCAACAAAGCGTTTCGGGATTTGTTAGCTGACGTTGCGAAAGAATACACACAATGGGCCAAACTGCAGCGAGTCCACGTGCATCACAAATTCAAACTCTCGCAGCAAGCACGCACGGAGATTGCAAACGGAGTAAAGAGCGTCGCTCCAAATGCAGAGGTCTCGTTTGTCTATGTCAATGAACATTCGATGGTGCGGCTCTACGACAAAAAAGCTGACGGCGACGGCTCACTGCGCAGAGGTTCGTATGTGCTGACTGCGCCGAACCGCTTCTTCATTGCGACGACAGGACAGAACGACTTCGGTCAAAGAGGAATGGGAACTCCGCGGCCGCTCGATGTGTCGGTAAACCGAATCAGCGCCAATGGCGAATTGGACATGAAGTTTTATGCGCAGCACTTGTTGAGCCTCACGCGCCTTAACTGGGCATCGACGAAGGATTTCTGTCGAGAGCCGATTACACTCAAGTTCGCGAGTGACATTGCTTATCTGATGAACGTTTTCCTGGCGAGCTTTGGAAGTTTTACGCTCAATTCGCGCCTTGAGAGAACCCCGTGGTTCTTGTAGACGAGTTTGTGCGTCCCGGAAAATTCCTCTTCCGGATAACCCCAACATCCGCTTTTGTGCGGCTCCGTGGCCGCATCTCCGCCCACGCCCCTGAGAAAAACCGCATTTGATTCTCCTATGCTTTTGGACGTATTACGGCTTGTGAGACCGTTGAAAGCGGAGGCACGGACGTAATTGTGGTTCCTGAAAATCCCGTCGCGCTTGAAATCGTTGAAACTTCGCTGTGCTGCGGGCGTAGGCTTCTGCGGCCATGTTTGAGGTGTTGATTTCGTTTCTTTGGTCTTGTGGAAGGCGACCGCTTGATCATGATGCACAAGAGGAGAATCGTGCCGCCATCCTAAGAAAAGACCACAAATTGGAAGATTTGCCAACGACGCTGGAAAAGGCTGAGGGCATTCTGAAAAAGATAGATCCTGGAAGAGCCGCTTCCGAGCTTTCGATAGTCGAGTGGTGTGTTCGTAACTTTGCCGAGGTGATTATGCCAGATGTGTCAGAGGGAGAAACGTCGGCATCATTCGAAGCCCGGTCCGCGCCACCCTCCTACTCGCCTGCGGGGGCGGTCGGGTAGCCGGCCGTCCTACCGCGATGCAGTAATTCGGTAAAATATTACCTGCTGCCATCG
>Ga0066710_100005324_pt1 | contig 11692 bp, 9 predicted proteins | sample GraSoiAngelo_159_FD_79666 | JGI IMG/M metagenome (GOLD analysis project Ga0066710, IMG submission 79666) | Grasslands soil microbial communities from the Angelo Coastal Reserve, California, USA - 14_1009_16_40cm | ecosystem: Environmental > Terrestrial > Soil > Grasslands | place: USA... | reverse complement strand
TTCTCCTACGCCGCGTCGCGGCTGCGCTTCCTGCGCTCGATCTCCTCGGGCGGATGCACGTTGCGGAAGGTCAGGTACACGAGTCCGTCGTACAGGATCTTGAGGCCGCCCGCGACGAAGAAAGGCACACCGAACGCCGCCGCCGCCAGCGCCATACCCGCGAACGTCGGCGAGATCGCGCTCGCGGTGGTGCGCGCGACATTCGTTATGCCGGCCGTCGCCGTCCGCTCGTCGGGGTCCACGACGGCCATCGTGTACGACTGCCGCGTCGGCACATCCATCTGCGAAACGGTCTGGCGGAGGAGGAACAGTGCGACGGCAAGCCACGCCGTCGGCGCGAGCGGCACAAGTACGAGCAGCACGTTGGACGGTAGGTGTGTGAAGACCATCGTGTTCAACAGACCGATCCGCTGCGCGAGCCACCCCGCGGCGAGAAGCGACAGGCCGGAGATGATCCCGACCCAGAAGAACACCACCGCGAGCTCGCTGATCGAGAGCCCCCAGCGTAGGTAGAACCAGTACGACACCACCGACTGCACAACCAGTCCACCGGCGAACGCGTCGATCGCGAACAGCCCCGACAGCCGTGCGACGGTGCCCCGGCTGCGATGGATGCCGAGGAATCGACGCTCGCCATCGACGTGCGCGAGCTCCACTTTTGGGCTGAGGGTCAGGAAGATCGCCAGGTTCGCCAGGCCGATCAAGGCATAGAGGACGAACAGCGGCCGATACGCGTCGGCGCCCTGGAGCCCGAGCGACGTGAAGAGCGTCACGCTCGCTGCCGCCAGCGAGCCGATCGCGCCCGCGAAGTAGGCGGCGGTGTTGTAGATCGAGAAAAGCCAGGTGCGCTTCTCATTCGGAGCCGTTTGGGGAAGGACCGCCTGCTCCACCGTCTGGAAGACGCCGACCTCGGAGCTCGTGGCGCTGATCGTCCCGGTGAAAGCGCCGAGGAGGAGCAGCCAGAAGCTGTTGGTGAACGCGAACACGATCCCGCCGAGCGCCATCAGCGCGGCCATGATCGCCACGGTGCGGCGACGTCCGACGCGGTCGGCGACGAGCGACCAGAACACGGTCATGACCGCGGAGCCGGCGATCGCGGCGGTCAGCACGACGCCGATCTGCGTCGGATCCATGCCGAGGCGATCGAGGTACAGGCCGAGCATGACCGCGAGGTAGCCGTACGCGAACGTGCGGAGGATCCGCGTGACGAGGAGCTTCTTGCCGTCAGGGCTAAGCCAGTCGAGCACGCTGCCTCCTAGTCGCGCGCGGGCGGCGCAAAGCCCTTATTCGCGAGATACGCGCGGGTGCTGTCGCGCAGCTCGGTGATCTTCGCGAGCGACACCGGTGTGCGCCGGATCTGCGCGAGGGGCCGCACCGGCCCGGTCACAGCGTCAGGGTTCACGGGCGTCTCACCGAACATCCGCGCCAGCAGCGTTTGCGTGTCGGCGGAGAGAAGGAAGTCGACGAACGCCTCACCGGCTTCGCGGTTCCTCGCGTCCTTCACGAGCGCGACGACGTGGGCCTCGACGTGGGTGCCGAGGCCGCCGTCTTCCTGGTCGAGCCACACTTCGCCCACGGGATTGCCTTCCATGAGGAACACGTGGTAATTCGACGAGTTGACGAGCGCGGCCGCGTTGCGATCACTGATGAGCGCTTCGCGCGTCGCCTTGTTCGACTCGTACGTGCGCAGGCCGTTCGCGAGGAGCCGGTCGATCAGACCCCAGGCGTAGAGGTCGCCCCTCGCCGCGCGGATCGAGCTGATCTGCGAGACGGTCGTCTCTTCGTTCGTCGTCGCCACCGAGATCTTGCCGCGGAATCGTTCGGTCGCGAGGTCCTCGAGGCTGCGCGGCCACGCGGCCGGGTCGGGAAGGACACGACGGTTGATCATCGCGGTGCGCGGCCACGCGGCGAACCCTAGCCACGAATAGTCGGGAGCACGTAACCAGTCGTCGTACGAACGCGCGACCTCGGCCGGGTATGGCTCGAAGATGCCCGTTCCACGCACGGCCTCGACCGCGACCTGGCTGTTGGTGACGAGCACGTCGGCACGCGGCTCATCTCGTTCTTCGATGAGCCGTCTCTCGACGTCGAGGTGATAGACCATCTCGACCTCGACCTTGGCATCGGTGAGACCTTCGAAGAGCCGGTAGATCGGCGTCAGATCCGGGCGATTGCGCCCCGAGTACACGCGTAGGGACCTCTTAGGCATCAGGCGCGGCTGGCTGTGGTCATGAGGTCAGGCGCGCGTTCCGACGCTCCCTCGTAGATGTTCCAGATGCGGTTGTGGGGACCTTGGCAGGGTGGTCCCGCGGAGAGCCAGTAGTCGCCGTTCGTGAGGTCGACGATGCTCGACGCGATCGTGTGATATCGATCGCCGGTCCCGAGGCGCGAGTCGTCGTGCTTGCACAGCGAGTTCGGGTAACCGAAGTGATCCTGCAGCGCCACGACGATCGCTTTAAAGACCTCGCCGGAGTTTCGCGCTGTACGCACCGCCTCGAGCCCGTGCTTCAAGCGATCGAGCCGCCACAGCGAGTTGACAGAGAACGGACGGTATGTGGCCGCGATCTGCTCCGGGACGAATGAAATGAAGTGGTTGGTGTGCACGAGGATGCCGTCGGTCGCGTACATCCAGCCGTGACGGCCGGGCGTCGTTTCGAGATCGATCGTGAATCCGTCGCGATGCGTGATGACGAGGTTCGTGCAGACGGACTGCGTCGAGTCGAACACCGCTTTCAACGCGCTCTGCATGTCGGCCGACTCGAGGATCCTGCGGCGGATGAATGGCTGCGGGATGGCGACGCCCTTGCCGAAGCGGGATCCGAGGCCGTTGGCGTTGAGCGCGATGCCGGCGGAGTTCGCGCCGTGGCGGCCGATCTGCCCCGCCTCGGTCTGCATGAAGACCGTCGGCTTTTCGGGCTGCGTGATCTTCAAAAGGACGATCGTCTCGCCGGTCTGCGCGAGCCAGTCCCAGTTCTGTCCGGCATAGACATGATGGTCGCCCGACGCCTCGGGAAGGATCGCGTACGAGGAACATCCCTCCGGCTCCTCCTCGGCCTCGGCGAAAGGATTGCCGTGCGACAGTTCGCCCCGCGCGTTGAGGGCGAGCACTTCCTCGAATCGGATACCGGCGCCCTCGGCGATGCCACGCAGCTCGTCGCTGATGCCGGGAAGGAATTCCTCGACGATGGGTGTCCACCGCGGGGCCTGCTGGAGGATCTCGTCCCAGCTCAGGCCCGAGGCGCGCCTGAAGCTCTGCTGGTAGAAGGCGATAGAGGTTCGGATCTGCGTGCGGGCGGCCTCGCCGTGCTGGCGCCCAACCTCTCGACGATCTCCGCTGACCTCGATGACCGGCAGTTCCATCGCACGACCCCCTTGAAATGTGCCCGCAGCATACACTACAGTCCGCCCGTGGCAACGGCAGCGAACGCTACAAGACCGTCTCTGGACGAGCGGATCGCCGCGCAGCGGCCGACGCTCAGCCCGGGAGAGGAACGCGTCGCGTCGTTCTTCGCCCAGCACCGCGAGGAAGCGGTCTTCCTCTCCGCCGCGGACATCGCCCGTCAGCTCGACACGAGCGACGCGACAGTCATTCGCGCGGTGCAGTCACTGGGATACAGCGGGCTCCCGGCGCTCAAGTCCGAGCTTCAGGAATCGCTTCGCTCGCGCGCGACGCCGACGCTGCGGCTGGGCCGCAGTATCGAAGACCTCGGCGACGATCCGTCGGTCGTCCTCGACCACGTTCTCGCGACCGAGATGCAGCTGCTGCAAGACGCGCGAGAGACTCTGCGAGGCGCCGATTTCGCCCGAGCACTTGATCTGCTTGCCGGCGCGCAGCGCGTAGTGATCCAGGGCCTCGGGCCGAACGCCCCGCTCGGCGAGTACTTCGCCGCACGCCTGCGTCGGATGCGGCGGCCCGCCGTCGCCGTGGGCGCGCGGGGCCAGGCGCTCGCGGACGCGCTGATCGACATGCGGCGCGGCGACGCCGTGATCGTCCTCGCGTACGACCGATCGAGCCCTGAGGCCGAGCTCACGCTCGAGCGAGCGCGCGAGCTCAAGCTGCCGTCCATCCTCATCACCGACACGCTTGGCCTCGCTCTGGCGGGTCAGTTCACGGTCGCGCTTTCGGCGCGCCGCGCGGGTGGAGGTATGTTCCACCTGTCGGCGATGACCATCGTCGTTCTGGATGCTTTGCTATTCGGTCTCGCGGGTCAGGATCGCGCGGCGGCTCTCGCGGCCGCCGAGGAGCTACAAGAACTGCGCGCGCGCATCGACAAGCGCGCGCTAGGGGGAGTGGAATGAGCACGATCACCGAAACACGCACGGGGCTCTCCAGCGTGGAGGTCCGCCGACTGCGAGAGCAGTACGTTCCGAAGGGTCTTCACGTCGGCACGCCGGTGGTGGTCGCGAGCGCGTCCGGCGCCGAAGTGTTCGACCCCGAGGGCAAGCGCTACCTCGACTTCGTCGCCGGCATCGGCGCGCTGAACCTCGGTCATCAGCATCCCGAGATCGTCGCGGCGGTACGTGAGCAGCTCGAGAAGTACGCGCACGTCTCGGCCCAGGTCGTGACGTACGAGCCGTATGTCCGCCTCGCGCAGGAGCTCGACCGCATCTATCCGCGCGCGGAGGGTTCGACCGTCACGACGAAGAGCGTGTTCGCGAACAGCGGCGCCGAGGCGGTCGAGAACGCGATCAAGATCGCGCGCGTCGCGACCGGGCGCGAGTGGATCATCGCCTTCCAGAACTCGTTCCACGGCCGCACGTACACCGCGATGACCGCGACGGGCAAGACGAAGAACTCGCGCATGGCTTTCATGCGCTCGACGACGCCGAACATCGCGCACCTGCCATATCCGTATCCCTACCGGCCGATCGCGGACGTGAGCGAAGAGGAGCTGGCCGAGCTGCACGTTCGACTCTTTGAGCAGGCTCTCGAAACGAATCTCGCACCCGAGCACGTCGCGGCTGTGATCCTCGAGCCGGTCCAGGGCGAGGGCGGTTTCGTCGTCCCGCCGGCCCGCTTCCTGAAGCGCATCGCCGCGATCTGCCGCCGGCACGACATCCTGTTCATCGCCGACGAGATCCAGACCGGGATGGCCCGCACCGGCCGAATGTTCGCGCTCGAGCACGCTGGCGTGATCCCCGATCTGCTCATCACTTCGAAGTCGCTCGGTGCGGGGTTCCCGATCGGCGCGGTCACGGGCCGCGCGGAGCTGTTCGACACGCTCGGCCCCGGCACCCTGGGAAGCACATTCGGTGGCCATCCCATCGCCTGCGCCGCCGCGCTTAAGACGATCGAGATCATCGAGCGCGATCACATCGCGGAGCGCGCGACCGCGATCGGCGTGACGCTCCGCCGCCGCTTCGAGGCGATGGCTGAACGCAACGCCAAGATCGGCGAGGTCCGCGGGATCGGTGCGATGCAAGCGATCGAGCTCGTGCGCGACCGCGCCACGAAGAAGCCGGCGCCCGAGCTGGTCGAGGCCACGATCAAGCGCGCCTGCGAGCGCGGCCTCCTGCTCCTGCGCGCGGGCCTCCACAGCAACGTCATCCGCACGCTCGTACCTCTGACGATCACCGACGCACAGCTCGACGAAGGGCTGGACATCTTGGAGGGATCGCTCGATGGCTGATCGCGCGCTCCTCTACCGACGCGAGTTCCTGCGCCGTTCCGCGCTGGCGGCGGCCAGCGTCGCTGTCATTGCCTGCACGCCGCAGGGCGTGACGACCGCGTCACAGACGATCAAGCCATCCGCCTCGCCGGTGCGCGGCGGCACTCTCACGTTCGGACAGTGGGACAAGATCGACTCGATCGACCCCGCTCTCACGACGGGCGCGGCGGCGGGCGAGGTCGCGCAGAACATCCTCGACACGCTGATCACGATGGACGCTGACCAGAAGTTCTACCCCGCGCTCGCGTCGAAGTGGACGATCGAGGACAGCGGCAAGAAATTCACCTTCACCCTTCGGGACGGCGTGAAGACGCACGACGGCGGGACGATCACCGCCGATGCCGTGAAGCGTTCCTTCGAGCGCATCCTCGACCCCAAGCTGAAAGCCGGCGCGGTCGTCTCGCTCATCGGCCCGATCGACACGATCACGGCGCCGGACACGAAGACCGTGGTCTTCACCTTCAAGCAGTCCTATTACGCGTTCATGCTGCAGATCTGGCGGTACTTCTTCGGCATCCTGTCGCCGAAGTACCTCGACACACTCAAACCGGGTGACTCCGCGGTCGCGCCGATCGGCTCGGGGCCTTTCAAGTTCGCGAACCGCTCCGCCGACGGGGTCGTCACGCTCGAGCAGTTCGCCGATTACAACTGGGGCAACGATCTGGTGGCCAACAAGGCGGTGCCGTACCTGCAGACCGTGAAGTTCCGCGCCATCACCGACGCGTCGACACGGGTCGCGACGCTCGAGTCGGGTGAGAACCTGCTCATCGACGAGGTCACGGAGGCCGACTACGCGCGCCTGAAGGCGGACAACCGCTTCACGTTCGTGAATTCGCCGCGCGCGAGCCACACTCTCGGCTTCTTCATGAACGTCACCCGCGCGCCGACGGACGACAAGGCGGTCCGCGAGGCCGTGAACTGGGCGATCGACCGGAAGTCGATCGTAGAGAAGCTGTTTTTCGGCGTGCACAAGGTGTCGGTGGGGCCGCTCTCCGAGGGCGTGTGGGCGCGTCTGCAGGAGATCGAGACGAGCCTGGGCTTCGATCCGTCGAAGTCGAAGACGCTCCTCGAGAACGCCGGTTGGAAGGTCGGCGCGTCCGCGCCGATCCGCGAAAAGGCCGGGCAGAAGCTCGAGATCCTGCTCGCGACGTTCCGCAGCCCCTGGAGCGAGATCGCGGAAGCGATGCAGTCGCAGCTGCGCGATGTCGGCATCGACCTGAAAGTCCAGAAGATGGAGCGCGGTCCGTACCTCGATTACGTCCGCGCGTACAAGCACAACATGGCCGCGACAGCGTCGACGAGCGTCGATCCCGACGGCGTCCTCCGCATCGTTTACCACTCAGCGGGCCGCGGATCCGGAAGCAACTTCGCGAACGTGAATGACCCTGCGCTCGACGCTCTGCTTGTGAAGGGTCAGGGCCAGGAGCTCGGGACCGCAGACCGGAAAAAGACCTACGAGGACGCGCAGCGTAGGGTCATGGAGATCCTGCCGTACGTCGGCGTGATGAGCCAGGTCCGCGTCGAGGCGATGTCCACGAAGGTCCACGGCTTCAAGCCGGGTCCGGACGGTCTCACCGGCGCGCCGCTCAACGACCTATGGGTGGACAAATAGTGGACCTCGTCACGCTCGCGATCGCGGCGACCCCGGCGTTCATCGCGAGCGGCGTCGAGTTCGTCGAGGCGACCACGATCGTGCTCGCGGTCGGCATCACGCGCGGCTGGCGCGCGCCGCTGGTCGGTAGCGCGCTCGCCGCGCTCACACTCGCGATCATCGTCGCAACCCTTGGCGTGGCCCTCGTCACCGTCGTACCGGAGAAGTTCCTGCTCGGTCTGGTCGGGACATTGCTTCTCCTCTTCGGTCTCCGCTGGCTGCGCAAAGCGGTGCTCCGCTTCGCCGGCATCGTCGCGCTGCACGACGAGGAGGAGATCTACCGAAGGGAAGTGGCGGACCTGCGCGCGCAGGGCCTGAAGCGGACGCAGTGGGACTGGATCGGCACCATCGTCGCGTACAAGGCCGTCTTGCTCGAGGGCACGGAGGTCGCGTTCATCGTCATCGCGTTCGGTGCGAAGGGGATCGCGGCGATGAACGCCGCGATCCTCGGCGCGATCGCCGCTGGCGTCATCGTGACCGCGGTCGCCGCCGCGCTCCGGCAACCGCTCACCGCCGTCCCCGAGAACTGGATGAAGTTCGGCGTGGGCGCGATGCTCTCGTCGTTCGGCGTGTTCTGGTTCGGTGAGGGCATCGGGACGCAGTGGCCCGGCGATGCAGCGTCGATCCCGGTGATCCTCGGCGTATTCCTCGCGGCGAGCTGGTTCGCCGTTCGCATGCTGCGCGGGCTCCTGCCCGAGGGTGCGCGGGTGGAGGCGCGCAATGTCTAGCGCGCTTCGCGGGATCTGGGACAACACCTACGGCCTCCTGGTCGACGACGGGCAGCTCGCGGTCGGCGCGATCCTAGCTCTCGCGATCACATGGCTCGTCGCCGCGTCGGGGACGGACGCGCTTCGCGAGAACGCCGGCTGGCTGCTCCTCGTACTCGTCGTCGTTCTCGTCGTCGCGAATCTCTATCGCGCCGGCCGCAACGCGCGGCGTCGCGTCAGCTAGCTCCACGGCCGAAGCAGCCGACCTCGTCATCCACGGCGGACGGGTGTGGACCGTCGATCCGGCGCTGCCCGAGGCGCAGGCCGTCGCCATCCGCGGCGACCGTATCGTCCACGTCGGATCGACGGCGGACGCGCTCGCGCTCCGCGGTTCGCGCACCGAGGTCATCGATCTCGCCGGCCGCTTCGTGCTACCCGGTTTCGTCGACGCGCACACGCACTTTGGCAACGCCGCGGCGTGGGCCTTCCGCGCCGCGCTATACGAGCTGCGCGACCCGAACGAGGTCACGGCCGCCGTCGCCGCGGTCGCCGGGCGCGTGCCCGAGGGCCTCTGGATCGGCGGCGGTGACATCGGCGCCGCCGCGGCGTGGGAGGCCGATGCGCTGGGGCGCGCGCGGCCAGCGCCGATGGCGATCGATCGGGGCGCGCTCGACGCCGCCGCGCCACGGCATCCGGTCCTCCTGCGGCGCGTCGACGGCGCGTATGTCGCCAACTCGCTCGCGCTGGCGCGCGCGCGTGTGACACGGGAGACGCCTGATCCGCGCGGCGGTCGGAACGAGCGCGACGCGGCGGGCGAACTGAACGGTGTCATGCACGGTCGCGCCGGCGAGCGGATGGTCGAGCTCGTGCCGCCGGACACCCTCGAGCTGAAGCTCGTCGGGGCGCGGGCCGCGCTCGACGAGCTCCGCCGCGTGGGCATCACGTCGGTCCATGATGTCGCGCGTCTCGACGCGGCCACGCAGCGCCAGATCTTCCACACCAACGTCGAACGAAGCGGCACGGACCTCGAGCTCTTCCGCGAGCTCCAGCGTCGCGGCGAGCTCACCGTGCGCGTTTACGCCTTCCTGTCCCTGCCCACCTGGCGCGACGCCGTCGAAGCCGGCATCCGCCCGCGGAGCGACGATGGGCTCATCCGCTTCGGTGCGATGAAGGCGTTCATCGACGGCTTCCTCATGGATGCGCCGTATCTCAATACGCCCCGTTTTGGTGGCAGCTTCACGTTCCGCTTCGTCGACGAAGCGACGATGGCCGCCGACATCGCCGGCGCCGACGCGGCGGGGTTCGATCCGGTCGTGCACACCGTCGGCGACAAGGCGCACCGCCTGCTCCTCGACTGGTACGAAGCGGCCATCCGCCGGAACGGTCGCCGCGATCGGCGCCTCCGCGTGATCCACGCCTGGTACCCGAGCGCACGCGAGATCGAGCGGATCGGAAAGCTCGGCCTCTACGTCGACATCACGCCGCAGCAGCTCGTGAACGACATCTCGTCGGTCGAACGCAAGCTTGGCGCGGAGCGCGCGAAGACCGCGCACGCCTGGCGCTCGTTCCTCGACGCCGGTGCGCGGCTGGACATCGTCTCCGATTGGCCCGGCAGCTACAACGAGCAGAAGGCGACGCCGCTCGCCCCGCTCGAGAACATCGCGCTCGCGATCACGCGGCAAGCCCCGGACGGCGTGCCGTCTGGCGGCTGGCATCCGGATCAGCGGCTCACGGTCGAGGAGGCGATCGCCGCGTACACCATCACGCCGGCGTATGCCTCGCACGAGGAGCAGCGCAAGGGGAGCATCACCGTCGGCAAGTTCGCGGATCTCGTCGTGCTGTCGCGGGACATCCTTCGCGCGTCGGCGTCGGACATCCGCACGACGAGGGTGGACCGGACGATCCTCGGCGGGCGCGTGATCTACGGGACCGGCTGAACCGCCTTCCGCACGCGCTCGGGCGTGAGCGGAACATCGCGCACGCGTGCGCCGCATGCCGCGAACACCGCGTTCGCGATCGCGGCCGACGTCGGCACCGCGCCCGGCTCGCCCACGCCGGTCGATGGCGCGCCGCTGTCGCCTTCGACCAAGACCTGGATCGACTCGGGCGCGTCGCGGAAGGTCGCGATCGGATACGTGGCCCACGACGTCGTCGCGACACGACCGTCCCTGTGTCGGAGCTCCTCGAGCAAGGCCCACGACGCCGACTGCTGGATGCCACCCTCCACCTGGTTGCGCACGCCGTCGGGATTGATCACCAGACCCGGATCGACGACGCACCAGACCCGCAACAGGCGTACCGCGCCGGACGCCGCGACCTCGACCTCGGCGACCTGCGCGACGTACGTGCCGTGGTACAGCGTGCACGCGAAGCCGCGCCCGCGGCGCGCCGCGAGCTTCTGCCCATACCCGCTGACGTCGGCGGCCCGCTCCATCACGCGGCGAAGGCGCGCGTCGTCGACGTGACGCAGGCGGAACGCGAGCGGGTCCTGCCCCGACGCGTGTGCGAGCTCATCGACGAACGACTCGATCGCGAAGACGTTCTCCGCCGCCGCCAGCGAGCGGAAGTTCGCGGTGCGCAGCGGTGTGGGCTCGACGTGCAGGACGACGTGCGCGCTGGGGATCGCGTACGGCGGCACGGCGTTCCGGCCGGACGTCATCGCCGCGACGCGTGGATCCGGACCCGCGGCGGTGTGCACGTTGGTGTGCTCGTCGTACCGCCAGGCGACGATACGGCCGCCGGCGTCGAGCCCGGCGGTGACCTCGAGGACCGCCTCCGGCCGGCACGGAGAGTACGCGAACTCCTCGGCGCGCGACCACTGCACGAGCACCGGCCGGCGCGCGTGCTTCGAGAGCACGGCCGCCTCGACCGACACGTCGGGCGCGCTGCTGCGACCGTACGTGCCGCTCGACATCTGCGGCATGACGCGCACGCGGTCCTGCGGAAGACCGACCCGACCGGCGACCGCGTCGCGCAGGCCGAACGGACGATGCGTGCCGGCGTAGATCGTCGCGCCGTCGCGGTGCACGTCCACCACGGCGGCGCTCGGGCCGATCGAGGCGCTCGCGATCGACGGCAGCGTGTACGTCGCGGAGCGCGTGAGCGCGGCCGACGCGAGCGCCGCATCGGTGCCGCCGTCCGCGCGCATCGGCACGACCTGCGTCTCTGACGGCTCGCGCTTCGGCGTCTCCCAATCGATGTCGAGAGCGTCCGCGGCCGCGCGCGCCTGCTCCTCGCGCTCGGCGACGACGCCGACGACGTCGCCGTCGTGCACGACCGCGACGACGCCGGGCATGGCACGCGCGGCGCGATCGTCGACCCGTGTAGCGCGCGCGCCGCGAGCCGGCGGACGGGCGATGGCGCCGCGCGTCAGGCCGTCCAGCCGGACGTCGGCCGTGTAGCGCGCGCGTCCGGTGACGATGTCGTGGGCCTCCACCCGCGAGACCGGCTCGCCGATGTGCCGCCAGCGCTCCGGCGGCAGGAGCGGTTCGTCGTCGGGGACCGCGCCGGCGAGCGGCGCCTCGCGCACGAGATCCGCGTAGCCGACCCGTTTGCCGTCGCCGTCGCCGATCGTGCCGTCGCGAGTGTCGAGTCGTGCCGCCGGGATGCCGAGGCGCTCGGCCGCCCGTCCGATCAGACTGCGCCGCGCGAACGCCGCGGCGAGG
>Ga0066710_100005323_pt1 | contig 11692 bp, 15 predicted proteins | sample GraSoiAngelo_159_FD_79666 | JGI IMG/M metagenome (GOLD analysis project Ga0066710, IMG submission 79666) | Grasslands soil microbial communities from the Angelo Coastal Reserve, California, USA - 14_1009_16_40cm | ecosystem: Environmental > Terrestrial > Soil > Grasslands | place: USA... | reverse complement strand
GGCGACATCGACGTGCTCGTCGCAGATTTGTGGTCGCGATGCGTGTACGTGATCGAGACGAAGGACCTCGGTGGCGCGCGTACCCCGTATGAGATCGCACACGAAATCGGAATGCTCTCCGGGCGCGGCGTGAGTGAGGGCGTCACATCGCGCCAAACGCGCCGCGCCGCGTGGTGCGCAGCTCATCTTGGAGCAGTCCTCGAACTGTGCGGCGTCGCGGCAGAACCCGGCTGGACGACGAGGTGGCTGTTCGTCTCTGATACACCACTCGCCCTTGCTTCGCGCGAGCCACGCCTCTTGACCCTCGACGAGCTGACTGCACGAGTTGCGGAGAACTTGATCGACCTGACCCCCGATCCGATGCGTAGCGGTCCAAGGCCCACTAAGAGTGAGCGGGACTACCTAGGCGCGTGACACCACCCGGGATGGGGGGAAGGTTTGAGACGGTCGCCTGCGACGCGAACACACCATGCGCCGTCCGCATTAGGAACGAAGGTCCTTCACGCTCACATCAAACAGCGAGGTGATCGCGACGGCGAGTTCGTCCAGGCGCGGCGGTCAAACGGGATGTACTCCTGGTCGCCCTGTATCCCCCCGATCGAGTCCACGCCAGTCTCTCGGCGATAAAGTCTCGGTCGTAGTTGCCGGGCGCCGGCTCGTGCGCCACACGGAAGTAGCCTCATAGGTCTCCACGTGCAAACCGGGGCTTCCCCTCTTTCTTTTCGCGGTGGTACGCGAACAGCGTAATTTTCCCAGCGCGCGTGGCCGGCGCCTTTTCCTTCAGCAACTCCACCATGGAGCAGCTCAGCCCGGTCGGGCCGTCCGATGTCCTTGCAAGTCGATGCTCCCATCCGAACCACCCAGCGCATCGCAAACACCGACACGAAGTTCGGGCCTCGTTCAGAACAGGAGCCCGACTCGGCCTACATCGTCGTTCGGCGACTCCCGCGTTAGGACCGAGGTTGCACTGGCACGAGGACGACGACTCATTCAAAGGGTCCGGTCGGGTTACGCAGACGTCGGGCTACGGTCTCACGTGGCAAGCCAAAGTACCCAGCTCGGGAGTCCCAGAATCAATTTGGAGAATCCGCCCGACTCTGGGTCCGGTCCCGGTCCAACGTGCTGATCTGAGCGAAACGCTCTGGCCCAGATCGACCGGAGCCGCACGCTTGGGCTAGGCCGCGGCGCCAACGGCAGCCTCGAATCCCGCCAGGAGCCTGCCGCGTAGATCTTCATCGCGCCCTGACCCCCGTTCCAGCGTCTATTCGACCTCGCGCTTCAACGATGCGAGGACCGCGCGGCGCTTTTGTCCGCGGTCCTCCCGCGCAATAAGGCGCGCATTACGGAATGCGATGCGCTGCGCGATCACGGCGACGATGCCGCCCGCGAGAATCGCGACGCCGAACCGGAGCGCTTCGAGAAGGAGCAGATCCATCTAGACGACTGGCCCAGCAGGCCGAGTGAGCTAGAGGGCCGCGTCCGCTTCGCGCACGCCATCCGCGATGATCTTGATAAATCGTTTGCGCGCGACGAAGTAGGTCTCGTCTGCTACTGCGATCGCGTCCGCGGCGCGCTGCTCGGTTCGCACGTTCGCCGCAACCTTTTCCGATTCGCCGGCGTCGTGTGCGGCTTTCCAGGCCGCCTTGAGGCAAGCGAGCACGCGGCTCGCGTGGGAGCGTTCAGCCTCCGTCAGGTCCTCGCCGATCATGCCGAGACCCGACTCAAAGAGCTGCGCTTGTTGGGTCAGCATGCTCTGAAGGCTGCCCCAGCCGTTTCCCCCGGCGGCCTGGCCGGTGAAGGTGAGATCTGGCGCGATCGCGACGGCCCGCATCGTGTATTTCGGAATGCCGACGAGGCTGGAGTTGTCCAGCCAGTTCGTCTCCACGCCGTTCTCGATGGCGTCCGCGACGAGCCTGGCGACGACAGCGCGTGCGGCATCTGCCCGCGTCGGCCAATCGTGGGTCTCGCGCCGGCGTCGGTCTCGAATCTGCTCGCCGGAGCTCGCAAGCCACTCGCACGCATCCGCGACCTCCTCGAGCGCCTCGTGGAGCGCGGCGATCACGGGATCGAAGTAGGCCGCGGAGAACTTCGCGAGCGTCTCTGTGTCGAGGCCCGACGACCGCAGTACGTCGTGACGCCAGGCAAGGTCCATCGCCACTGAGCTGTGCGCGATCGCGGCGTCGAGTCGACGCTCCGCCGTCAGTGCGTGCCGCTGCGCCTCGATCTCTATCAGGCTGATCTGTGTCCCGACAAGCGCTGCGAATTCGAGACGATGCCTTGTCAGCGCATCGTGGACGAGCGCGAGGGCCTGCTGTGCGCTGCCGCTCAGGTCGAGGTGCTGACCCCGACCGGCCTCGCGCATGGTCACGACCCTGCGGCGGTGCTCCATCGGCGGCAGACCTGTCGGGTAGGTCAACTGGACCGCGAGCACGACCTCCGCGCTTGCGCGGAGAGTCTCGGTCGCGGCCGCGCGGTCAGCGCGCCGCGAATAGTGCTCGGCCTCGATCGTCGCGGCGCTCACCAGAAATGCCGCGAGCGCCGCGAGGGCAAGCGCGACACGGAAGTCGTTGGAGATCGGCGTCGCGACGGCCGCGACAATGACCAACGCGCTCTCGGCGACCAGGTGCGGGCGGTGGCGGCGCAACTGCTCGCGGACTGCCCGGACCCAGCCTGGCTTCCCCACTACGGCGGGATGCTACGGACCCCGCCGAGAGCGCTCGGGAGCGAGCCGTCGTGCGAGCCGGCACCGAGAGCAAGGTGAGACGTTGGATGGCTAGCGCGAAGGCGGGAACGTTCCCGCGGATGTAGATGAGCGCGTCGCTAGATCAGGCGGCCCGCTGCTCGCCTGGTTTCCCATTAATTAATCGATTCGGTGTTCATCTACATCGCGAGAGCGTGTGGTTTGTGGGTGTTGGAACCGAACTCAGGGATTCCGCAATCAACGACTTTCTTCGAAAACTCGGACTGAGCCGACCCCGGGGCTCGAACCCGGAACCGGTGGTTTACAAAACCGACCGGACAGCATTCACAATGTCAGGACTAATCATTTCGGGCCGCCGCGTCAGCGTTCCTCGATGTGTCAGCGAATCTCTCGGCGTTGCTTCATCGGGTGCTACAGCTTCGGGGTTCTCAGACGCGTAGCAGCGGAGCTGGCGGAATCGCGATACCCATGCGCGTGGCGGTGTTTTGAGCGAGTTCTCGCCAGTAGGGCCACGCATTGAATACGCCGTTAATGTGCGCGAATGCCTCGGCCTCCTCGGCGGCAGGCTCATCGGTCAGTGCGTAGTGAAGGTTGAAGGTCGCGGCGATGTTTATGGCGGTGGGCTGAGTCCTATACACGAAGCGCACCGTCACGAACAGGGCCTTGCCTCGAACCGCGAAGCCGACGGTAACGTCGTTATTCGCTGCGAAACTCGGCTGCGGAAGGTCATCGACGCGATCACCATGGAGCTCCTTCAGGACAATTGCCTCGAGCGTCGCGAGTTTGGCGACGCGAGCTACGAACTCCATTTGTTGCGGGCTGAATCGCGGGGCCCGCGGCGGTGTCGTCGGGGGAGTGGCCTGGTTACGCGGCGCAGGCGTAACTTGTCTTCGGTTTCGCGTCTTCTGCATCTGGGTCTTTCTCACGGCCTATCACGACTGCCATCGCGGAGTGAACGGTCCAGGTATCGATGAGCATTCTCTTCTCCGACCCCGCGAAGTCACGGATGACAGGTGAAGTCGCGCCGATGGAAATGCAGGACTTACGGAGCGTAAGGTGGCTGAGCACGTGAATCCACGCGTCGTCGCCCACATGATCCATGTGGTTACGAGCGTCCAGGGCAGCGTTTACTGCCCCGATTACGTGGGCTCGATCGGCGGAGCCTTCGATCTGAATCCCGCGCGCAGTCAGCCAATCAGCTACGTCGCTCCATCGCCACAGTGAGCGATCGTCGCCGATTTGCGCGACCGGCGGCGGAAAGTCACCGCTACCGCGGGCACCGCGAACCATCTGCCAAATGTTCTGCCGAGTTCGGCTCGCTCTATCCGCAATGTCCGACATCGTGACGAGATCTTGTTCCTCGACACGAGTTACCTTGAATCCATCGACGCCCTCGAGCTGCTCGATAGCAGAACTGATCGCATCGCCGAGGGTTGGACTATCACGGTCGAAGCTTGCGTAGGCGCGGCCCTCGCGCATTCCGAATGACGCGTCAGAGCACCCTGCCTCATAGAGTTTGTTGAGGACAGCACTGTCGTCGGTGACGTTGGGACCGGTAATGCCGAGCGTGAACGACTGTGTGGCCACTCTACTTGCCTCCCCTCTTGTGCTTGCACTTGGCGACAGCACGGTCGATGTCCTTTGCATGATTGCCCGCGTTCTTCGGAGTCGACCAAACCCAGACGCTGCAACCGCCGGCGCCTCCCGGACAACGGAGCACGGCCCAAGCGTGACCGCCGCCTTTCATCACGGCAATCCAGCCCCGCGCTTCGGCGTCCTGTACGGCAGCCTCGACTTCCTTTCGCTGATGGCGGGCCCTCGCCAAAAGACGCTACCGCCCTGTTTACAGATGTCAACAACGGCAGGTTTCAGGCCATTCCCGCCCGTCCTGGTCGACACCGCCACGCTACAGCAGCTTGAGTCGCTTGTTCAGCTGGCCACTACTCGGCGGGAACGGCGACATCAGACCACCCGGAAGCATCAGCGATCCTCGTACGTTCCTGGATGCGCCGCACTCGCACTCGAGCTCGTAGCTCCGTCCTTTCTCGTCGTCGACGGATCACACTTTCCCGCGGTGATGAAGGCGGCCGGCCTTCTCCCGCCCCTTGCCGAATCGCTCGGGAAACCGCCGGAGCCGAAAGGTCTCGTCGTCCATGATCTCCGGCGATTCCATTGGGGACTAGATCCGCAATAGCTGCTTCCTCTTCGCTGCAAATTCCTCGTCAGTGATGAAGCCGGTTTCGGGTGCAGCTGGGTGAATTTCGAAGCTCATCGGTTCGTCGCCCCGCTCGAGGCCATCAAACGATTTGAGTACGCGGGCTTCCTCATCGTCGCCATCGACTCGCTACTCGCCGAGGCGAGTACGGAAGGGGTAGCGCTTCCAGGAGACAAGTCTTGGAACTCGTGGTCAGCCTTCTTCGCGAACGACCTCGGTTCGGCAGCGCGTTCCAGGGCGCGAGGCACCGCCTGCCATATCGAACTGCACCTGCATCGCGTGCGACTTCTATCGGAACGTGAGGAGCGGAATCTGTGCACGAGGGCGAGGCGCAAGGGGGTTGGCGAATCCGCTTCGGGCGCCGCGATCTGGTGGAGCGACGTGGAACGGAGCGCATTCTCGATCGCGATTGGTTCTATCTTGCCGTCACAGGTGAACTTCGCGACTACCTCGTCGAACTGACGGACCCGGCGCCGACGAACTCCGGAGGAATCTGCGCGCGACTGTTGACGGGATTTGCGTGTGACAAGCAGCCCGGGTCGACGCGCTGGTCCTAGCCTCGGGGCGACGCATCGTTCGAGGGCGCCCCGTAGTTCGAACATCCTAGTGACTCATTCTCGGCACCGTGTGAAGACCTTTCTTATTTGGCTGAGCACCCCTTGAAAATTGACCATCTGCGGGAGGGCGGAAGGGCACGAGAAGACGCCTTCCGCCTCCCAAAGGATTCGGCCTGCAGGGAAACGCTACCTATCCAACGTTCTGCACCTCGACCACGTCCCCGACGAGCATGAGCATGTAACCGACGCGGTGTAGAAATGTATCGATGTCGCGCGCCGCAATGTTGACGGACATGTGGATGCTTCCCCTTGGTTTACCCTGATCCCAGGCGACCTGGAATGAATCGACGGCGGCCCCGAAGTTGACTGCCTGATTCAGGTCCGTAAAAGCATTCGGGGTCGCAAGCGACGTCCATTGCTGAAGCGCGAATTCGAGATGGTAGCCCTGCTTAGGCGTCTGCCCGGTCGCCGTGAGTACATCACCCAGATCAACGTAGATTTCCGCCACGTCGCGCCTCCAGTTCGGGCCCTGGCCGGTCAAGTCGATGACCGCCACACCGGAGAGGGATATCAGGAACCGGCTGCCGCCCAACGGCAGCGCTAGGTAGTTTCGAGTCGCGAACTGGCCCGGGCTGCTAACGATAATCGGCATTTCGGTGTCTCCTTCCTGTGTTGGATGCTCACCGCGTTTTACTAGCCTCGCGCGACACGAACATCGGTCGTCGACACGTCTCGGACGTCGTCTAGCCCACAACCGATGAGTAACGGGTGGCGCGTTTCCGGACGGCTTATCCCTTATCCCCGCGCGCCCTCGGCGGGAGAGGAGATAGAGCCCTGCGAAATGGGCCAGTTGACAGCCTTCGGCTGGTCCGGCCCGGGCGCCAAATGACAGAATCGGGGATAGAGGCTCGGAAAACGGCCCAGTTGACACCATTCGAGGCGCGGATCCCTCTGCCGTCAGACGTTACGTCTTACCAGCGCAAGCCGCTGTGAGTTGCTAGCGAAAACCAGTCGACAGAACAAACAGACCAAGGAGTAGCGGCGGCAGCTCGTGAAGCCGATCCTTACTGAACTCGATGTACTCGTAGTCGCCTTGGATTCCGCCGATACTCGACACACCGTCTTCTTTGAGCAGGATTAGCTTTTTCCCGAGCGCGAGCGCGTACGCTTTTTCATCGATCACCCAAGCGCTGGTGTTCCACTCTTTCTTCTTCGCGACTTTGTCGCGTCTTGAGAAGATACCGACGAAGATGCTCTGTGCCTCGAGGAGTCGTCGGACCTTGTCGGACACTTTCGCAGTAGCGGGTCGTTGACCGGTCTCAACTTGAAAGCCCGCGGCCCTGAGCGTGCCGACAACACAGCTAACAACGTCCGCATCTGCCGGGGCAAAAGAGTGTCCGACGAACGCGGCCGTCGCGAAGACCGGGGCAGACGTTAGGACCGGAGCGATCGTTGATGTAGTTGCATTCCGTGCCGATTGCTTCAGTGGAACGACCAACCTGGCACGATAGTCCTTGATGATTGCCTTTATCTCTGTCTCGTATTTCGAGCGGATCGTTGACTTCTCGCTAAAAGTCAGGAGTCGCTGGAAGCGAATCGAGAGATCTGCCAGGTAGTCAATAGCGACCGCTGCCGACAGCTGTTTGCGCCCAGCGATTTCGAGGAGGCCGGTCTCAGCGAGGCGAGCTGCCTCCTCCTTTAAGTCCTCGGCGATAACTGCACGAGTCGGACTGGCATAACGACGCCTCATTCTCACTTGGAGATCGGCAAGATCTCCGCGGAGTCGCTCGATCGACAGAATGGACTGCTCGTCGACCATGGCCGAGGCTATGCTTTCTTCTTACGTCTACCTCTTACTCGGATGGACTTCTTTGGCTTCTTGCTGCCCTTTGTGCTCCACTTGCGCTCATCCGGGAAGCCACTCTCAACTTCCTCGATGCCTTTCGACGTGATGTAGGAGTCAGCACCATCCTCATGGAGCCAACCCTTGCGCACCGCGTTGACGAAGTCGCGGTTGTACAGCGTTGGCGGCGTCACGTGTGCCTTGCCGAAATACGCCTCGAGATCCTCCCGCGAGAATCTCGACTGTCCTTCATGCTTTTCACGGTAATAGGCGAACAGCGTGATCTTTCCTGCGTTAGTTGCCGGCCTGCGCTCCTTCATGAGTTCGCTCAGTCCCATTGGTCGTGCTACGGCCACCCTGGAAGGCTGCACGCCCTGTTGCCGATCAGGAATTCCTAGAGAAATGCTTGGCTTGCTGGTTATCTCGAGGAGAGTCGACACCGAGGTCAGGACTTTCTCTCGCTGCTCGGCGTTAAGTGGACGAAGCGCCTCATGGACTGTCTTGAGAGCGTCGAAGGTTGGGTCCTTAGCAGGAGCGTCTACTTTCTTCGGCAACCTGGGTTCCTCATTTCTTCTCGCAGCAAAACGGGCGGCGTCTCGCTAAGTGACAACCGCACCGCTCACCGGCTCCGGACGGAGTTTGCTCCATCGCGAAATTCCGACCGGACTGGTGGTGCACCCTTGGTTTGCAATGGATTGCCGCGCTCATGGACACTCCGGCAGTGCCAGGAGATTGTCGGGCGATACGCCATCATTTCGCGTTTTGAGATACTTGCGGCCCATGTGCGTCGCGACGATCACATCGACGTTCGCGCCGCCCCGACTCACGTAGTAGCTATCGTTGCCGGCCTCGATTTCTGAAATCGCCTGTGTTTCAGTTCGCTTCCACCCGCTCCCGCCGATGCTCTGAATCCGCTCGTGCGGGTTGTAGCGCTGACTCTTGTTAATGCACGTCACCTGCCTGCGCATGCCTTTGGAACCTCCTGCGTGATTCGCCATGCGTAATGCACTTCCTCTGAACGCGTCCCCCTTGCTTGAGCGTTGTGAAACGCTGTCGATGATGAGCTGAACTAGTCGGTCCGCCGACTTCCATTTCATTGCGAGCCTTGCGGCGTCCATGCCGTGCTCGGCGACGATGTCCCTGAGTCGTTCTACGTCGAGCTGCTCGAGTCGGCGACGCAACGCGGCCTCGCCCTCGGCATACGCAGCGAACGGGTCAAACGCTCCGGCTTTACGGCGCCCATGGGTGCGACCAGCGACCTTCCGCGGTGCCCTTATGGATGGTGCGGTTTGCGGAAGAGCTGCCGCGAGCTTGGCAGCGAATCCTGGATTCTCCTCAGCCTCCTTAAGGACGGCGCCGAACAGCTGTCGAAGCGAACGGGTCACTTCACTCATGCGATGGCTTCCAAGATTTCGGTCGTTAGGTCTCGATAACGCTCGAATTGACCCTGGTAGCCGTATTTCTGCCGCAAGGTATTGACCGCGACGTATTCGGCCGACCCTGCGATGGCGTTGTTCTCCGGGATCATGGTGGCGAAGACCCGCTCAGGCTTCTTGGCGAGCAAGAGCAACGTGTTCCTGTGAACCGTCGATTGGGCGCGGTACTTCGAGATGACAATGCCGAGCGGTTCGATGGCATCTCCAATCGTGTCCGCGAATTGCTTGACCCGTGACACGATCTGCGGGATGCCATAGGTCGACAGCACATCGGGAATCGTCGGAATGATGTAGCCCAGTGCGATCCGCAGCCCATTCAGTGTGATCAGGCCGAGGTTGGGTGGGCAGTCGACCAGTACGTAGTCGTACTCCTCGAGGATCGGACGGACCGCCTTGCGGAGAATGTCCGTGGGAACGTCCGAGAAGAACGCACCACTAGACATGGTTCCGAGGCGGTCCTGTACGGCGATCAGATCGAGGCTCGAAGGCAGCAGGTCGAGGCGCCTGACGTCCGTGACGTTCGAAACCCCCCGCTGCAGCGTCTTGTCGAGATCGAACTTGCGCTTGTCTGGCTCGCTCAAGGCATCCGTGAAGAGCTGCGCGAGCGTGTGACCCTTGGCGTTTAGCTGCTCCCATTTCTTTTCGCCGATCAGCATCGTGGTGGCATTCGTTTGCGGATCAAGATCGATCACGAGGACCTTCTTGTAGAGTTCCCCCGCGAGCATTTCTGCGAGTGCGACGGTCGTCGTGGTTTTTCCGACACCGCCCTTGAGGTTGATCGTTGCGATTACCGTTGCCATTCCGGTTCTCCTCTTACTTAGCCACTTGCGAATCTGGTCGCGGTCGAAGACCGGCCCGGCCTGTAAATCGGCTACCGGTGCGGGAAAGCTCGAATGCCGCTTTCGCCAGTTCGTCACCGCCGCGGGCGTAACGCCCGCCAAAGCCGCGACCTCCGTCACGCCTAGCAGCTGGGGTTTCGTTGGGTCGCTGTTCATTATTTAAACAGTGTGTATGATGTTCACAGTCGATGTCAAGCTCGAGAAAGCGCCGGGCTGGCACGGATGGCGAGTTCAGCCGTCGAGGAGCTCGTTGAGTTTCGATCGTTCGCGGGAGCGTGGACGGTCCTCGCCTCGCTTCCACCGCTTCGCCGTTCTTCGCGCGATGCCGAGCGCTTTTGTCAGCCTTGCAGTCGATATCTGCTTCAGCGCCGGCGGGGTCTCGCTGATCCACGGGTCACGACGCGGGTCCTGATAAATGTTGAGGTACTCGGCCTCGTCGTGGAGGACGCCGTCGTCGACCTCTTCTATTCGATTCGACTCTTTCCCGACGTATACGATGCGGCAGACCTCGACGATGCGCCGCTGCAGCTCGCCGATCGTGAGCCGACCACAAGGGTCCGGCATCCGGGGCTGCCTTCAGGACTTCGCCGTACCTGCGCACTCGTGCGATCCCCGGTCCGCCGGTCGCGCTTCGTTGTGATGGCGTATGAGTGCCCGCTGTAGCGGTCGACCCAGCGCAGACGCACCCACTTGCCCGGGTCCGACTCCCATGGCGCGATGAGCTGGAAGCGCGCGGGGTCGGCGCCGCTTGGTGCGCCGAACGGTGCGAGGTGTGCGGTCAGCAGGAAGCTCGCGGGCTTGAACTGCTCGGCGTAGGGCTTGCCCCTGTTGAGCGCCTCGAATGGCCGCCGAGCACTACTCGCGGAGATCGACGAGACATCTACGGACGGCCATCGACGGGCCGATTCGATCGTAATCGCCGTGTGTCTTCGGCTCGTCTTTAGCGTCCTTCTTCTCAGGCGGTGAGCCGTAGATTGCCATCACGACCTCAGTGATATGGGAAACATGAAATCGTCCGGGAAGCGCCGCGCGATTTGAACGAATCTGAGGCTCGCGTAGGCCCCTCGCATGTTGCGCACGTACGGAACCGCTGGAGCTCCCTCAAATGGAATGACCCTGAACGGGTGGTCCCAATCGGGCGGCCCCGCGCCCTCGAGCTCAACGCCGATCGTGCCCTGATGCCCGAATGGCAACGGCACCGGGGAGACGGAAGACAAACGAGATCAGGCGATGCGCCGAGTCGGGGAAAAGAAAGTCGCCTGGAGAACGGTCCGCCTTCGAGCCCCTCGCCATCCGCTGCGTCAATACAAGAAGCCGGCCACGCTCGCGCGACCGGGAGTGCCTCCGAGCTCGACCGGGAGACTCATCGCCCTGGATCCCGACGTCCAGAACGCCCTAACCTGCTCGTCGCCGCCCGCCGCGAACGCAGGCTGTCGAAACCAAAAAACCGTCCGTGCCGTGTTGAGCGCCAGGCTGATCACGTCACTCGGCGCGCAGGACCTCGACCACGTTCGTGCGAGCGGCCCAGCGCCCAGGAATGAGAGCGGCAAGCATCGCGATGGCCACCCCGCCGAGCAGTATCGCGATCAGCTCCCAGGATGCGAGTGCCGCGTAGATGCTCGGCGGCGTGTCGTTGCCGCCGAAAGCGCTCACCAGGTCCAACAGCAGGTGGTCGAGCTGAACGCCCGCGGGTACCGCGACCACTCCCCCGACAAGCGCGAGAAAACCCGCGGATGTGGCGACCATCGCGATCAGCTGGCGTGGACTCATGCCCAGCGCCTTGAGCGTCGCGATGTCACGCGCACCCTCGCGCGCGTTCAGCAGGAGGGTGTTGAAGACACCGCCAACCGCCATGAGCGCGATAACGGCCGCGATCGCGAGTAGGACAGCGCTCACCATCCCGAGCTGGGTGGGCCCGCCGGTGTTCGCCTGGGCCTCGAGCTGGTCCGGTTGCGCCGCGGCGACGCGATCCACGTAGGCGGCGACGTCCGAGCCCGGCTTCAGGGTTATGAAGTAGGTCGACGGAGTCAGGTCCGCCAACGCCGGCACAACCGTCGACGAGTCGAGCATCAGCTCGTGGCCGCCCGGTCCGCCTGCGAAG
>Ga0066710_100005322_pt1 | contig 11692 bp, 9 predicted proteins | sample GraSoiAngelo_159_FD_79666 | JGI IMG/M metagenome (GOLD analysis project Ga0066710, IMG submission 79666) | Grasslands soil microbial communities from the Angelo Coastal Reserve, California, USA - 14_1009_16_40cm | ecosystem: Environmental > Terrestrial > Soil > Grasslands | place: USA... | reverse complement strand
GTGGCCTTCGTCATCTCCTCGATCTGCTTCACGGGGTAGTTGTTCATGTCCACGACGTTGTCGAGCATGCGGGCCGCGGTGCGGCAGGTCCGCTCGAGCTTCTTCCAGTCCAGGTTCCAGGTGCCGTCCTTGCCGCGGACCATGTGCTTTTCTAGGTTAACCGACCCAAGGTTGCACGACTCATATGGCAAAAGTGGCTGTTCCCCACAATTGTGAATTATGTAGCAATTGCCCACGAAAGAGTGAGTGGTCGGCTCCTCCAGATCGAACACCTCTTCGACCCCCGCGGGCTCGATTGCGATGACCTCGTCCTCGAAGGTCTCCGAGTGATACTCGTGCTGGAGCAGCGCATCTCTCTTCTCTGCTGAGAACCAGTCCCCCACGAGAGCGAGGGTCCGGGGGACGTTCGACCGTGACACGCTCACCTCGAACAATTCGTGCTGGGACCGATAGGTGCGCTCCTCTCCACCGACGGTCGTGTAGTGGAAGACGCTCGGCTTGGATTTCGTGCGAAGATAGACCGTGGATCGGATCCCGAAGTGGATGAGCAACTTCTGGACGTCGTCGGCGAGGTCACGCGAGGTAGACGTCAGCCGAACGTACGCGTTCGAGCCCGGGGTGAAGTTCGCGGTCCCATCGGCTCCGAAGAGGCCGCGGAGGAACCCGACCGCCGCTTCCCGTGGCGCCCGGAGGATCGCCGCGGGGACGCGCTTTTCGTGACTCTGCCACGCGCCAACCCCCAAGCTCTGGAAAAACTCGACGATATGCTGCGCGTGAAACGAGAGGTGGTACACCCCGTTCGGCCGACGGACCGACCGGAGACGGCGGCCGACGATTTTTGCCATGAACTGCTCGACCTTCTCCATCGCCTCGCGGTCTTCCGCTGCGAATGTGAATCCGACGCGACAGTTCTTGTCGCCCGATCTGAGCCATCCGTCGCCCACGAGCCAGCCGAGAGCGAAACCCAGCTCCTCGGACCAGGCGCGCGGGAACTCGACGAGGTGTCCTCGGGTCGCCGCCTGAGCGGCAATCTCCTCGACGGCGGGCGGTAGCCTTCCCCCTTCTGGGAACAGGCCTTCTCCGGACTGCAGTAGTACCCGGTCCCCCGGGGCAAGGGAGCCGAGGGCCCTCCAACCGTCTAATGTGAGGAACCTGTGATCCTCGGTCGCCTTGATCGAGAATCCCGAGCGTGTGGCGAGCCGCCACACGGGTTTCACCCCGGTCTTCCACACCCGGGTTGCACGGGCTCGTAGGGTCCCGAGCTGCAACAGGCCGTTCGTACCACCCGACACTCGAGCGTCGACGACGATGTCCGCGCTCCCCCGTTCCGCGAGCTCGCGGATCGGGACGAGCCCCTCCGCGGTCGACACCAGCGTGTCCCCCGCCACGCAGGGGTTCGTGGCCTCCATGTCCCCGATGTGGTTGCAGCTCTGCCGGCGGTTCGTCTCGTCGATGAAGAACAGCCCGGGCTCGCCGTTCTTCCACGCCTGGTGGGCGATCTTCTCGAACACCTCACGGGCGTCGAGCTGCTTGACGACCTTCCCCGTGCGCGGGCTGACGAGGTCGTACTTCTCGCCCTTCGAGACGGCCCCCATGAAGCGGTCCGTCACCGCCACGGAGATGTTGAAGTTCGTGATCTCCCGGATGTCGTCCTTGCACGTGATGAAATCGAGGATGTCGGGGTGGTCCACGCGGAGGATCCCCATGTTCGCGCCGCGTCTCTTGTTGTGGACCAAGACGCCGTTCGCGACAAAGCTCGCGGCGCCGGGGACCTCGAGATCCGCCGTGTGCGCGCGGGCCTGACGAATCGCCTTTACCTTCGAGTACACGTGGACGGGGTTCGCCATCTCCCGCAGGTGCGCGTTCGCCGCGAGCTCGGGAAACTTCTCCATGAGCCCGACCAGCCGCTTGCGCGGGAGCTCCCTCGGGTGCCGGTCGCTGATGTAGTGCATCAGGGCGCGATACAGACGGCGGTCAGCGCCCCGCTTCGACCGACCGGTCCCGGTTCCGCGCCCCACGTAGCGGTACAGGGAGCGGAGGACCGCTCTCTGATTGGGGACGATATCGGAGGTGTTCACGGCCGGGCGCGGCGCGTTCTCGAGGCGATCTTGCTTCCGGTCTCCGATGAAACCGATGTCCTTGAGGAAGGTTCGAACGCTGTCCTCATCCACAACGGTCAACGTGAACACCTGGCGGCCGCTGAGGGCGCCCCTGTCACCCTTGATGATGCCGCGATGAGCTGCGACCCCTAAGGCGAGAAGGAGTTGCTGCGTTTCTTCCGCCAGCCGGGGCGAGGTCGTGCTGAGGGTGGGGTAGCCGCTCGTGGAGTGCAGGTGCCCGTCGCCCTCGAAGAGTCCTCGGAGGAACGCCCGGGCGGTGTCCGCGGACCCCGACAGGATCTGCGAAGGGATGAACGCCTCCGGGGATGAGGGCTTGACGAATGCTGCACGTTCCATCCAACGAACGAGATCGAGCGACTGGAACTGGATGTCGACGTACGCCCCGCCGTCCTTCCCCGGCGTGATCCGGTTCGGTGAGAGGGCGAAGCACTGTTTCGCGAGATACTGGAGGCGATCGGCGACCTCGAGGTCGATCGTCCCGACGGTGAAGATGAGACGTCCGCCGGTGCTCGTGCAACCGTCCGCCATGTACAGGCCCAGAAGCTCGGCGAGCTCGGGGTTCATGCGGTCAGGGACGCGGATCGGGGTCGCATTAGGGTGCTGAGGCCCCACATGCGGGAGGGGCTGGTCCATCCCTAGGTGGCCGCCCTTGACCATGACCAACCAGTCTCCTTCTCTCAGGAGCGACGCCTCGCGCCACGCGATGTCCCCCGCCTGATTGACGACCGCCACCGCGTGGTTGTACGTTGCCTGTAGGGTGATCCCCAGCTCCGTCTCGATCTCGCGGACTTCCGCGGGGCCGTTGTCCTGCGCGACGAGCGCATGCGAATAGCCCGCGCCGTCGAATACTTGGTCGCGAGTGAAGTTCTCGCCCAACGGCGGTGCGTTGAGGAGCTGACCCAACGGTCGCAATCCCTGCGTCGTACGCAGGAGACTTGCGGTGGAGATGCAACCTCCTTGCTTGATCTCCTGCGTCGCGGCATCGAAAATCTTCATGAACGAAACAGGGCCGGAAGCGACCCCAGTGGTCGACCGCACGAAGTCGCCCTTTGGCCGCAGCCGGGAGAAGGAAAATCCGGTTCCTCCGCCCGATTGGTGAATTGCAGCCGATTCCTTTAATGTCTGAAAAATCCCAGCAAGGCTGTCCTCTATGGGAAGGACGAAACAGTTGTGGACGACGACACCGTTCGCGACGTACGTGTTGTCCTCCTCCACTTCGAGGTTGTGCACCGCGACAACGCCCTCGACGGCTTCGACGGATTCAACGAGGTAGGCGCCGTCCCGGACATACATCGGCCTGCCACCGATCGTGATGGACCACGGACGCGCGGTCGCGTTCGCAGGCATGTACTCCGCCTTCATTGCCGGGGTCTGGCCTAGTCCGATTGCGAGCTCGAAGAGCTGTCGCACGAGCGGCTCGTTCGAGAGGGTGATCCTCGTCTGGTTCACGTTCACATGCGTTCCGTCCCCATCCGCCACGCCCTGGAGCACGCCCGCTCGGAACTCGGCGGGGCTTTCGTGAATCCAGTCCGGCAGTCTCTTCGAAGCGAAACCTCGGTCGAACTCCCCCGCAAGCCATTCGCAGAAGATCTTGCTGTGGACGCGGACCGAGATCCAAGACGTGGGTGCGTCGACGACGTGCGTGATCTCTGAGTCGAGCGCGAAGCGGTTTCTCAGGATCGCCGCGATCCGCTCTGCAGTCGCTTCCTCGTGGAGGCCCAGGGTGAACCTCGCGGCCCGTAGTTTGGGGTTAATCTCGCCTTCCGCGAGATACATCCCGAAGAACCAGCCAATCTCCTCGTCGAGCTGGACCCGGGCCTTCACGGGCTTGACTTGGAGGCTCCGGCTGCCGAGAACGCGATGCCGTGCAATGGACATCTCGGAACGTCCCGTCTTCTGACGGTACACGAGGTCCCCGTCGACCTCTCCTTCGAACTCGATCTCCGTACGCGTAACCGTCGAGGCGGGGCCCCCGACGCGAACATGCCGCCCTGCGAGGTTGCCGGCCGGTACCCAGCCCTCCGGGGTGAGAAACGGGTGGTCCTCCGTCGCGAACATCGCGGGGAGGCGGTGAATCTTGATTCGTCGCACGGCCGCCTCCCGCCGCATCGTGGCAACGACGCGACGGTAGCGCCCCAAGTGGGTCAGGACGAGGTCCCCGGACTGGACGTCCTCGATCGGTTTCGGCCCTTCCTTGGTACTGATCGAGGTCCCCGCCGCAAAGCACGCGCTGAGCTGCTGCAGCTCCAGTCCGGCGTTCATGAGCGTCGGGGAGTTCGGCAGGAACTCGAGCGCCGCGAGCATCCGGTAGAAGGACTTCGCCCGCTGGACGACTTGGTCCTCGGTCGCCCCGTAGAACCGGTCCGCCTGGGCGAGGTTCCACGCGACCCGCCAGAACAGCTCCCGCGGGGTCTCGATCACCTTCCCGGTCTCGTCCTTCTTCAGGTACCGCTTCTCGAGCACTCGCAGGGCGTTCTCCGAGAGGTGCGGCTCGGGCTCACCGGTGATTAGGGCGATGGACGGCTCCAGGTTCAGCATGGGGATCTCCTCTTCCAGGGCGTCACGGGCCCCGAGTAGCAATTGCTACAGGCCCGTGCGGGGGGTGGGCGGGCGCAAGAGGGCCGGTTGTTAAGTGCCTTTTTGCAGCACGTATGTTACCATACGGTCGGGGGATTGTTACCATATGTGCTATCAGTCAGGAAAATCGCGCCCGCCTTATCTCCGTTGCCATGGGGTCGCCGGATCGCTCTCGGAGGCGCCACTAAAATCCAGTGGCACGCTATAAAAATGGGGGTTTCACGACCTCCGCGGCCTTCCGCTCCCCCCGGACCTCCACCGCGAGGCGGGTGCCGGGCGCGTCGGAGCCGGGGTCGAGGTACGCGAGGGCGACCCCGACCTTCAGGGAGGGGGAGAGCGTGCCGCTCGTGACGAGGCCCACCTCGCGGTCCCCGGAGAGGACGCGGCAGCCGTGGCGGGGGACCCCGCGCTCGAGGAATCGGAGGCCGGTGAGGCGGCGATAGCCGCCCCGTGCCTTCTGCGCGACCAGGGCCTCCCTCCCTAAGAACTCGTGGTCCCATTTGACGAGCCACTCCGAGTTCGTCTCGAGGCTCGTCTCCCGCCCCGTGAAGTCCGTGCCGGAGAGGAGGTAGCCCTTCTCGAGCCGCAGCGTGTCCCGGGCACCGAGGCCGACGGGACGGAGGCCGAGGTCCGCGCCCGCGTCGAGGAGGCCCGTCCACACGGGGACCGCGGCGGCGCTCGGGGGGAACAGCTCGAGCCCGTCCTCCCCCGTGTAGCCGGTGCGGGTGATCAGGGTCGTGCCCGGCTCCGAGAGCCCGGTCGGCGGGGACCCCCGCCCCACCGTTTCCGGTGGAGCCCCGCCCGGCATCCGGAGGTCGACGTGGGCCGCGCGGAAGGGCTTCAGGGAGGTGAGGTCGTGGGCCGTGAGCCGCCCGAGGACCTCCGCGGCCCGCGGGCCCTGGAGGGCGAGGCAGAGGTGGTCCATCGTGAGGTCCCGGAAGGCGGGCCCGCGGAGGTGCGCCCGGATCCACTCGACGACGCGGGGGCGGGGGCCCGCGTTGCACACGCACAGGTACCGGTCGGGCCCGAGGCAGGTGAAGATCACGTCGTCGAGGATCCGGCCCCCCTCGTCGAGGAGATGCGTGTACCGGCAGCGGCCCGGAGACGCGGGGATGTCGTTCGTGGAGAGGCGGTTCACGGCCTCCGCGGTCCCGGGCCCCTCGAGGAGAAGCTTCCCCATGTGGCTGACGTCGAAGAGGCCCGCCGCGCGGCGGACCGCGAGGTGCTCCTCGACGATCCCCGTGTACTGGAGGGGCATCTCCCACCCGCCGAACTCGATCGGCCGCGCGCCGGCGGCGGCGTGCCACGCGAAGAGCGGGGTGCGGAGGGGCGGCATATCTGGGTCCCGCGGCCGCACCGCGGAGGGCGAATAAAGCTTTTTAACCCCGGGCTCTTCGCGCGCGACGTGAAGCGGTACCGGAAGGGGCTCGGGGGCCTCCTCGCGGACCTCCACCAGGACTTCCGGTTCGAGATCGCCGGGGCGCTCTTCGTCCTGGGGCTCTTCCTCGTGATCATCGCCGCGCTCGGGTACGTGCCCCAGGCCCGGTCGTGGGTCGAGGGCGTGGCGGTCCTCGGGAACATCGTGACGGGGCTCGGGCCGTGGATTTTCTGGGAGACGATCATCGCGTCCGTCGTGATGCTCATCGGCGGGCTCGACTTCGCGGACACGATCAAGAAGTCCCGGGAGTTCGAGAAGCTGATCAACACGACCTCGAAGGAGGTCTTCCTGAAGAACCGGAAGCGGATCGTGGCGCTCGCGACGGAGGCGCTCCCGGAGCGGTACTGGCGCCGGATGGAGCGGAAGCGGCTCGAGCTCAAGGTGCGGGACTGAGACCCCGGCGCACCCCTCGGGGCGGGCGGGATTCACGGAGGAGCGAGCGGGGCATCCCGGTTGACCTTAGATAAGGGTAACTCGGGCCCGGCCTCCCCCGTGTTCACGTCCCGTCGACGCTCGCCCGGGACACGATCCTCCCCATCGCACCGATCCGCTCCGCGTCGTCCGCGCGGCAGCGGACGCGGACCTCGGTGTACCGCGGGCCGTAGTCCACCTGGAGGACCTCGCCGTTCGCGTACAGCCAGCCCATCGCGGCCGCCCCCTCCGGGCCCGCGGGGAGGCGGAGGACGAGCTCGAGGGGGAACGCGAACCGCGCGGCGATCGCGTCGAGGAGCTCGCGGAGCCCCTGCCCCGTCTCCGTGGAGGTGGCGACCGGGCGCGCGTGGAACTCCGAGTCCCCGAGGAGCCGCGCGGTCTCCTCGAGCCGGTCCGGGGACACGAGGTCCGCCTTCGTGAGGACGGGCAGGATCGCGGCCCCCTCCACCCGCGGCAGGAGGGTGCGGGCGGCGAGGCGGACCTTCCGCAGGATCTCGGTCGCGGCGTCCGAGGCGTCGACGAGGAGGAGGATGAGGTCGCTCTCGTAGATCTCCTCGAACGTCGAGTTGAACGCCTCGACCATCCAGAACGGGACCTGGTCGACGAACCCGACCGTGTCCGTGAGGAGGACCCGTCGCCGGCCCGGAAGGGCCCGGGTCGTCGTGGAGAGGGTCGAGAACATCCGCTCCTCCACGAGGACCCGCTCGCCGGTGAGCGCGTTGAGCATCGAGCTCTTCCCCGCGTTCGCGTACCCGGCGAGGGAGACGAGGTGGAACCCGCGGTCCTTCCGCGCGGCCCGCCGGCGGCCCCGCTCCCGCCGCACGACCTCGAGGTCCTCCTCGATCCGGCGCATCCGCCGCTTCACGGTCTCCAGGTACACGTCGACGCGGTACTCGCCCCCCGCCATGAACCCCGGCCGCTCTCCGACCGCGGCGCTGTGGATCCACTCCCGGAGGATCGGCACCTCGTAGTGGAGGAGGGCGAGCTCGACCTGGAGCTTCGCCTCCCGCCCGTGGGCCCGCTCCGCGAAGATCTCGAGGATGAGCCGGAGCCGGTCGTAGCACTCGCGCTTCAGGTCCTTCTCGAGGTGGTAGTGCTGGGAGGGATGGAGCTCGCCGTTGAACAGGACGAGGCCGACGTCGTCGCGGTCCTCGAGGGACTTCGCGAGCTCCTCGAGCTTCCCCTTGCCGACGAACGTCCGGCGGTCGGGGGCGTCCCGCACCTGGACGACCGTGTCGGCGAGCTCGTGGCCCGCGCTGCGGACGAGGGCCGTGATCTCGGACACGTCCCGCGTGAGGCTCACGAGGAGGAGCTTCAACCCCCCCGCGGACGGGGGCCGTTCCCATAAGCGTTTGCAACGGAAACGGTGGGGTGGGGGTCGCACCCCGGCTCCATCGGAAGGGGAGGGGTGCGTCGGGGCCCGTGGCGCCCCGCTCCGCGCATCCCGGAGTTACCCTTAAGTAAGGGTAACTCGTCCCCCTCCCCATGGAGCTCGGTTGCGGGGTCCGCGTGAAGCCGATCAAAGGCCACGACTACCTCTATGTGTGGCACTACGAGCGGGACGGGGCGCGGCGGCGCCAGGTGTACGACTACATCGGGCCCGCCGCGGACTCGGAGGTGCGGAGGCGGGCGATCGACACCCTCGAGGCCCACGCCCGCCGGGCGATCGAGGAGGCCCGTCGGCGGATTGAGGCGGGGCGGTCCCTCGCGGGGTCCGCGGGCCGCTGACCCTTACCCTCCGATAAGGCCAACCCGCGCGCGCGAAACCCTTATGGCCGCGCCTCCACCTCGGAGACCGGCGATGCATGTCACTGTGAAGCTCTTCGCGACGTACCGCGAGATCGCGGGCGCGAAGGAGCTGAGCGTCCGCCTCGCGGACGGGGCCACCGTGCGCGCCCTCCTCGACGCGGTCTACGCGAAGCACCCGCGGCTCCAGGGCCACGAGGACGCGATGATTCTCGCGGTGAACCACGAGTTCGCGGAGCCGACGGCGGCCCTCCGGGAGGGCGACGAGGTCGCGCTGATGCCTCCGGTGAGCGGGGGCGCCCCGCCCCTCATCGAGATCCAGCGGAAGGCGATCGACGCCAGGGCCGTCGTGGACTCCGTGCGGCGGGACGACGCGGGGGCGATCGTCCTGTTCCTGGGGAGCGTGCGGTCCGACCCCGGCGTCCAGGCCCTCGACTACGAGGTGTACCGCCCGATGGCCCTGAAGAAGATGCACGAGATCGTCGAGGGCTCGAAGAAGAAGTTCGGGATCCTCGACATGTCGATCGTCCACCGGCTCGGCAGGATTCGGATTGGCGGGGACAGCGTCGCGATCGCCGTCTCCGCGGCCCACCGCGGGGAAGCGTTCGACGCGGCCTCGTGGGCGATGGACGAGATGAAGAAGGTCGTCCCGATCTGGAAGGCGGAGGCGTAGCCCGGGGACGGAGGCGGGGCCAGCCCGCGAACATCTTAAATACGAGATGTACCATCTTACATTGGACATGCGAATCGTCCAGACGGAGCTCACGGAGACGGAGCACGCACTCCTCGAGGCATACGTGCGGGCCCGCAGGACCACCATCAAGGAGGCGGTCCGCGAGGCGATCCGGACACTCACCGTGCGGGACCAGGTCGACCCGGACGACCCGATTTTCAAAATGTTCCCTCTCACGAGAGCGAAGGGGAAGCTCAAGAATCTCTCCGAAGAGCACGACCAGTACCTGTACGGGGACCGCCGATGATCTTCGTTGACACGGGGGCCTGGGCCGCGCTGGCGGCCCCGGACGACCCCCGCGCGGCGGAGGCCCGTCGGTTCCACGCGGGGCTCTCCAGGGGAGGGCACGGCGCCCTCGTCACCACGGATTTCGTGCTCGATGAGACGGCCACGCTGATCCGGATGCACCGCGACGTCTCGACGGCTGCGCGCCTCGTCCGGGGGCTCCTCTCCTCGCCGGGCGTGACCCTCGTGCAAGTCGACCGGGATCATCTCCAGAAGGCCCTCGAACTCTTCGAAGCGCACCCGGACAAGCGGTGGAGCTTCACGGACTGCACGAGCTTCGTCGCGATGCGGGACCTCGGGATCACGCGCGCCTTCGCGTTCGATCGGAATTTCGAGCAGGCGGGGTTCGAGCGGCTCCCGTGATGCCCATCCACCGGTAAGCGTGCCGGGCTCTGTGGAGACCGGGTCCCGACCTCTTGGACTCGCCGTCCCCCAGGGGACGCCGCGCGGCCGGTGACCGCCGCCTCCCGCACCCAGTCAATATGGTCCGGGACCGCGATGGGGGTTGCGGGTTGAGACGATGGCGGAGAGAATGACAATCTTGGTGGCGGGGGCGACGGGACAGCAGGGCGGGTCCGTGGCGCGGGCCCTGGTGAGGCGGGGGCACCGAGTGCGTGGGCTCACCCGCAGCGCGGAGAAGATCAAGGATCTGAAGGCCCTCGGGATTGAGGGGGTCCGCGGGGACCTCACGGACAAGGCGAGCCTCGCGCCCACGTTGCGGGGCGTGGACGCGTTCTTCTTCATGACGACACCGTTCGGCCCGGACTTCTCCGTCGACGTGGAGAAGGAGGTCCTCCAGGGGACGACGGCGATCGACGCCGCGGTGGGCGCCCACGTGCCCCACGTCGTGATGTCCTCCGTCGCCTCCGCGGACGCGGACACGGGGATCCCGCACTTCGAGTCGAAGGCCACGGTGGAGCGGCACCTCAAGGCCTCGGGCCTCCGGTACACGGTCACGCGCCCCGTCGCGTTCATGGAGATGTACGGGAGCCCGTGGATGCTCCCCCAGCTCCAGGCGGGGGTCCTCGCCCAGCCGATGCCGGCGAGCACCCGGCAGCAGATCGTCGCCGTCCGGGACATCGGGGAGATCGCCGCGCGCGCGATCGAGAACCCCTCGAAGGCCGCGGGGAAGACCGTGGAGCTCGCGGGAGACGCGCTCACGATGGCGGACATCGCCGCGCGCCTCTCCGCGAAGCTCGGCCGCCCCGTCCGGTACGTCGAGCAGCCCGACGAGGAGGTCCTCCAGCGGATGGGCGAGGACGGGATGCGCATGTTCCGGTTCTTCCGCGAGAAGGGATACCGCGTGGACATCCCGGCCCTCGAGCGGGAGTGGGGGTACCGGATGACCCGGTTCGACGAGTACCTGAAGGACGCCCGCCTCGAGCCCCGCCCGGGCCCCGCGTGGGGCTAGCGGCCCGGGTACATCCCCGGCGGGGGGCCCATCGGGGGCCGCCGGCGGCCGAGATAGAGGAACCCGCCCGCGATCGCGAACAGGACCGCGGCCCCGAGGTACACGCCCGCGGACCACCCGTACGCCTCGTCCTCCCCGAGGAAGAACGCGACGATCGCGGCGATGACCGCAAGGACGACGAAGACGAATCCGACGATTGTCATCATCGTCGGCGTCGCGGGCGCGGCCGCCATCGGGGCCGCGGGCGGAGCCGCGTACCCGTACGCGGGCGGCGGGGTGGCCCGAGCGGGAGGGGGCCTCCATGCGGGCGCGGTGGGAGGCGCGTACGTCGCCTGCGGCGGTTGCCACGCGGGGGGCGACGGCGCCGCGGGCGGCGGCGCGGCGGACGGCGGAGCGGGAGCCGGGGGCGGGGTCGCGGGGGCGAGCACGGCGCCGCATCGCGCGCAGAACTTCGGCGTCCCGTCCATGCGGGCCCCGCAGGTCGGACAGAACATCGCGTCTCCCCTCTCCCCGTCCCCGGAGGGCGGGACCTGTCAAGTACGTTTCGACGGAGGCCGTCCCGCTACGTCCGCGCTTTGTAAAGTTCGAGCCACACGCCGTCCGGATCCTTCGCGAACCCGACGATGTATTTCTCGCGGACCTCCGTCGCCCGCGTCCGCTTCGCGCCGAACTTCACGAGCCGCTCGATCTCCGCGTCCACGTCCGCGTCCCCGACGTCGAACGCGAGGTGGTCGAGCTCGCTCCCCGACCGGTAGCGACGGCGGGGGTACCAGTTCAGCTCGAGGATCTGCTCGGACCCTTTCGACCTCAACGCCGCCACCTCCCCCTTCGTCGCGGGGATCTCGTGGCGGTCGAGGAGGTCCATCCCCAGCCCCTCCGTGTAGAACCGGATCGCGCGGTCCAGGTCCCGCACCTCGATGCCCGTGTACGTGTACTTCATCGGCCCACCG
>Ga0066710_100005321_pt1 | contig 11694 bp, 7 predicted proteins | sample GraSoiAngelo_159_FD_79666 | JGI IMG/M metagenome (GOLD analysis project Ga0066710, IMG submission 79666) | Grasslands soil microbial communities from the Angelo Coastal Reserve, California, USA - 14_1009_16_40cm | ecosystem: Environmental > Terrestrial > Soil > Grasslands | place: USA... | reverse complement strand
GTGGTGTTGAACCTGGATGAGGACATCACGAAGGAATGACCGTTCACGAAACCCGAAAAACGAATGTCAAATGACGAAAGAAGGGCGAATGACGAATTACCGAAAACGTTCTGTTGAGGAACAAGGCGACTTGAAGGAAGAGGAGGTCTGGAAAACCGCACGTGAAGTTTGCTGTGCTGAATTACGCGAGGCAGCTAACGGTGGCAAACCGGTTTTCGATTTGGAAGAACGTACTGCTCGATTTGGGGAAGCGGTTATTCGGTTTGCAAAAAGGATTCCCCAACGTCCGGTTAATAACCGATTGATCGAACAGTTGGTTGGAGCGGGCACAAGCGTGGGCGCGAACTATTGCGAGGCCGACGACGGAGTCTCGAGGAAGGATTTCAAGAACAAGATCGGCACTTGCCGCAAAGAGGCTCGCGAAACAAAGTTCTTCCTGCGCATGGTCGCCACCGCGGAGCCGGACCTCAAGCCCGAGGCCCGCGTCCTCTGGCAGGAAGCCAAAGAACTGCACCTGATCTTCTGCAAGATCTGGCGCAAGTGATTTTATGAACAGCCCGTTGCAATTCTTGGACCTTCGGTTTTCGTGCTTCGTCATTCTTTTGTCATTCGTCATTCGTCATTGGTCATTTTGAAAACATGAACTGCCAAACACATCTTTATCGCGGTCAGGATCCGAAGCTCATCACACGCCGCTGGTTTTTCAAGCAGTGTGGCGTGGGGCTGGGCGCGATCGCGCTGAGCCAACTCTTTCGCGAACGCGGTTGGGCTGCACCCGCCGGACCGAACCCGCTGGGGCCGAAGCAGCCGCATTTCACGCCCAAGGCCAAACGGGTTATTTTCCTTTTCATGGCCGGCGCGCCCAGCCACCTCGAGTTGTTCGATTACAAACCGGCCTTGGAGAAGTGGAACGGCAAACCGCCGCCCGAGGAGCTGGTCAAAGGGTACCGCGCGGCATTCATAAATCCCAACGCCGCGCTGCTCGGACCGAAGTTCAAATTTGCCAAACATGGCCAGTGCGGCGCGGAGTTGTCCGAGTTGCTGCCGCATCTGGCCGAGGTGGGGGACGACATCGCCATCGTGAAGTCCATGCACACCGAACCGTTCAATCACGCGCCGGCTCACATTCTGATGAACACCGGCACACAACAATTCGGGCGGCCGAGCGTCGGCGCCTGGACCTTCTACGGTCTGGGGACCGAGACGCAAGACCTGCCGGCGTTTGTGGTGTTCAGCACCGGCGCCAAGGGCCCGAGCGGTGGCGCGTCCAACTGGGGTGCCGGTTTTCTGCCGTCGGTTTATCAGGGCGTCCTCTTCCGCAGCGTCGGCGACCCGGTCCTTTACCTCTCGAACCCAAAAGGGGTGCACCAGCAAATTCAACGCGACTCTCTCGACACGATCAAGCGGCTCAATCAAAAGCGCCTTGATGTGGTGGGGGACCCGGAGATCGCGACCCGCATCAACTCGTTCGAGCTGGCGTATCGCATGCAACTGACCGCGCCGGAGTTGATGGACCTCTCCAGGGAACCGAAGCACATCCTCGAGATGTACGGCGCGGAACCGGGCAAAGGTTCTTTCGCCAATTCCTGCCTGCTCGCCCGCCGGCTGGTAGAACGGGGGGTGCGTTTTGTGGAGATTTTCCACGAGGCCTGGGACCAGCACGGCAATCTGAAGAAAGACATCGCCAAAAACTGCGAAGTCACCGACAAGCCTTGCGCGGCGCTGATCAAGGACCTCAAGGACCGCGGCATGCTCGACGACACGCTGGTGATCTGGGGGGGTGAATTCGGCCGCACGCCGATGGTCCAGGGCGGCGACGACGGGCGCGATCATCACCCCAATTGTTTTACGATGTGGCTGGCGGGCGGCGGCGTGAAACGCGGCGTCACCATCGGCGAATCAGACGAATTTGGTTTCAACGCGACGCAGGACAAAGTGCATGTCCACGACCTGCACGCGACGATTCTGCACCTGCTCGGATTCGATCACACGAAGCTGACCTATCGTTTTCAGGGCCGCGACTTTCGGCTTACGGATGTGTCGGGCGAGGTCGTCGAGAAACTTCTGGCTTAACGTGGAACTACGTTCGAGACTCAGGCATCCTGACTCCGCGCCTCGGGTGAGGCCGCTCCTGGAAGTGCGGTGAACCGGAACAACCGCCCTCACCCCGGCCCTCTCCCCCAGGAGAGGGGGAAAATCGCGCGGCGACGGGGCGAGTTCGGACCACGGTTTTTTCCACGAGGTCAGGATCCCTGGGCGTCCTGTTGGAAGTCGCGACAAATATTGATGCGGCCGGATCGGATTTTGTCGCGAGGTTTCGGCTCACCTATTTTCGGTGGGCGCGGATTTTGCCCTCGGCGCGTCAGGAGCCTTGAGGTTTGACCGCATCCTTTCGCTTATTCGATTCCGATCAAGGCTTGATTACCCGCAGGAAGGTTGAATTGCCGGACTCGGAATAGAGATTGGTGATGACGTACACCCCGTTCGTGTCCGTGCGGTTGGTCGAGTAAGGCGACCAGTCGCTGAGATTGGTCGAGGATTCCGTGCGGTAGGTTGCTTCGATTTCTCCCGCAAAGACGATCTGGAAATCGCGGGTCGTTGAAGTCTCGACCGTAAGCGCATTCAACTGGTAGGCGTCGAAATCATTGTCGGTGCTGTCCGGTCCCACCTGCACAACGCGGCGGCCCGGGACAAATCTCGTTTCCGCGGCCGTCGGAGTCACCAGGTAGGTTCCCGGAGCCAAGCCTGTGAAGGTATAGAATCCTGACGCATCAACCGGCAGCGAGTTTGAAGCGACATTGACCACGCCACCGGCTGGACTCCCGTACCCCCGAACATGTCCGTTGATCGTGTAGGGTGAAGCGAACTCGAACGCACCGATGTCACAACCGGCGCCGTAGGGTCTCGAGACACCTCGCTGATCAACCGCCGGACAAGCCGCGGAGTCTCCGGCATCGATTGCCGGGCTGCCGGAAAGAAGTGGGACCGTTGGCGTGAGACCGCCGTAACTTCCGAACGGGCCCAGTTTCGGATCGGTGCTGTTCAGACTGCCGGCGGCGGTAAAGTTGCAAGTGGCATCCGAGCTGATGTTGTGGCCGCCATCGGCCAGGGTTCCGAAGCAATTGCCAGCCGACAAGCTGTCGGCCAGAATGGTGTTTGCAACAATTACAGCCGCCCCGGCCGAGACGTAAATTGCGCCGCCTTGAGCGGCGCCATTGCTTGCCATGATGCCGCCAGCCACGCCACCCGAGCCTCCCCTGGCCAGGTTTTGAGCAAACGTCAGGTTTGTGGCTGCCATCGAACCGCCGCTCAAGTAAACGGCCCCGCCACTGCCCGGGCCGCCGTCTGTCAGGGGCAGCCCGGCAGCGGTTTGCCCGTCGCCGCCCAACGCGAGGTTATGAAAGAAAGTGCAATTCAACAGCGCAACCGAACCTGTCGAATAGACGCCGCCGCCGTTCCCATTCGCGCCGGCATGTCCACCCGTAAAGCTGAAGTTTCCCCGTCCACCCAGCGCCGTATTTCCGTGAAAAGTGGTGCCCACGATCATCGCATGCGAGGAATTGTAGATGGCGCCGCCGTTTCCTGCTTCACTTGCCACGGTACCCGTACCGCCGATCGCGCCGTTGCCCAGGAACGTGCAGTTCGAGACCGCGAGTTCGCCGGTATTGAAGAGAGAGCCGCCATTGCCCTCGGTCGAGCCCCAGCCGCCATCGCCCTGACATTGGTTATATGAGATCACGCAGGTAACCAGACTTACGGAGCCTCCCGCTGTATAAATCGCCCCACCAGCGGCGCCTCCCGGTGCACTGTCCCGCTGTACCGGGCCCACGATGGTCGCATTGGTGGAAAGGATGCAATTCTCGAGGGAAAGCGTTCCGTTGGTTGAATACACAGCTCCACCGAAGGCCGGCCCATCGGACCCGCCGGAGGAATCCGTAACGCCCCCTTGGGCCGCGTTGGCAAGGAAGTGTGTTCCAATCGAGAGCAACCTCCCGCCCTCGTTGTAGATCGCACCGCCCATTCCCGCTCCCCCGCGTCCCGACCCGAACAAAGGATGCACTCGACCGCCGGCTGTTTGGTTGGAGATGAAAGTGCAATTGGTGAAATCGACGGATCCCGCACGAGTGTAAATCGCGCCACCATAGGCGTCGCCCGCATTCAGGCCACCGGTGCCGGTTCCGCCGGACGCTCGGTTGGTGCTGAATTGGCATTGGGTCGCATGGAGCACACCGCCGTCAATAAACAACGCGCCGCCGTATCCGTTTCCGCCCGGAGATCGAGCGTCACCCGGGGCGCCCAGATCGCTGCCGTGAGCGAGAGTCAAATTGATGAGGCTGAAACTGACATTGCTCGCGACATTGAAAAGGCGAACCGAATCGTTTCCGCTGATGGTGACCGACTGCCCGGTTCCATCCAGGACGGTGTCAGCCGTTATGCTGATGGTAGTGGTCAACACGATCACGCCGCCGCAGGCGAAGTTCACATTCCCCCCTCCCGCAAGCGCGGTTTCCAGGCTGGATTGGGCGCAGATCGTTACCGTGCCACCCGCCAGCGCTAAATTCGAAATTGAGTTCAGCCAACAATAGATTCCAACCATTAGCGACCTCAACAACAGCGGCCTGCTCGGAATTGGAAGATGATGGGGACGCGACGCCAGATCGGATTGTTGGCGACTTGGATCGCGCTCGGAAGTCAATCCACACATAATTGTCCTTTTTTCCTCCCCGGCGCGCCACAGGTCCAGCACCTGGGCGAACCGCAATAACGGGTTCAGAGTTTAACGGCCCATTTGGGAAAGGGAATAGGGTGTGCACCCCATTTCCTAACTTCTGTCGGTAAAAAGCTCAACCGTTTGCGCTAATTTTTCAGCCCGTTCGGGCGACATCTTTGTCGAAACGCGGTGCGACCAGAAACCAGGCTCCGTCAGCAGCGACATCCGGTTCGTCGGACAAGGTCCGTCCAGACAATCAACGGCAGGACGATGCCCCCTGAGGGGGGATCGCGGTTGGCAAGCGGAGCGCGGCTTGTCTCAAGCCGCAGCGGCGACGCAAGCCAAAGCGACGGGGAATGTTCGGGGGGGCATATACCGGCGGGCACGCTGCGGAGTGGGACACTCCGCGCTCCGAGCCGCAGGGGTTTTCGATGGGTGGCCAAAAACTGAGATGCGTCGCCCCGCGGGATTGCGACTCTGTCGGATTGATTCTACAAAGCCTTCGCTCCTGACGGAGCTGCACTTATTCGCTTTCGATCAGCCTCTGCAATTCCTCCAGCGAAAAGTCCGGCGCCTGGCAATGCGCGATGATGCGCTGCTCGCGCGAGGCGACCTTCGCCGCGGCCGCGGGAACCTCGCGCGCGACTTCTTTGGGGATGACCAGGACTCCGTGCTTGTCCGCGTGGATGAGGTCGCCCGGGTGGACGCTTATGCCGCCGACACTCACCGGCGAACCGAAATCGATCAGATGCACGTAAGCGTGAGAGACGCAGACGCCGCCGGCAAAATAGTGGAAACCCAGCGCCTTGACTTCATCGAGGTCGCGCACGTGTCCGTTGGTGACGACCCCGACGCAGCCCAGGCGCCGATGGATGTTGGTCTGCACTTCGCCAAAGAAGGCGCCGACGCCGCAGGGTTGATCGAGGTCCTGCATCACCACGACGCGCGGTTCGGGAATTTCCAGGGCACTCCTCCAGAAATCCGAGCGCGACGCGGGCCGGGTTGCGGGCTGGTTGGCCGCGAATCTGGCGGTAACGGCATGGCCGGTCATCACGCCCAGCTCCGGGAAGAGACAGCGGATTTGCGGTGACATGAAGCCCTGGTTGCGCGGGCGCACCTTGAACAGCTCGATGGCGTTTGACACGGTGGGCGTGGTCAGCTTTCGCAGAGCATCCAGTTCGGTCGGGGAGAGCGTCATAAGGTTTTCCGTTTATCCGAACCAGAGGGCAAGTTCCTTGGCGGCGGATCCAGGTGAGTCGGCCGCATGGACCAGATTGTGCAATCCGCGGTCCTGGGAATCGGCAAACGCAATCGAATCCGGACTGAGATCGCCGCGGATCGTGCCGGGCGGCGCCAGGGACGGGTCCGTCGGGCCGACCAGCGACCGAACCTTCCCGACGGCGTTGACTCCGGCAAGGACAAGTGCGAGGGCATGCTTTTCGGCCAGATACCGCGTGTTGCGGTCGAAAGCGCGCGGGTTTTTGGATTTCAAATCGGCGTAATGTTCTTCGAGCAGCGCCCGTGAAAGCCGGGTCCACCGAATGTTTTGGATCCGCAAGCCGGCCGATTCGAACCGGCGAATGATTTCTCCCACGAGGCCGCGCTCCAAGGCGTCGGGCTTGATGAGCACCAGCGTTTTTTCGATGTAGTCCACTATTCTATTCCCGGCCGGCCTGCCATGTTGGACGGCGCGCATTGTAGGACTGCGGGCTGGCGCCGCAAGCTTTCGTATGCGCGTTGGGTAGAGGCAGTCTTCCCGCCAGCTCAGTTTTTGGCGACCCAGGGAGAACCCGGGCGGCCTGGACCGCGGAGTGCCCCACTCCGCAGCGTGTCCGCAGACACCATTATCCACGGACCGTTCCACGGCGCTTTGGCTTGCGTCGGCGCTGCGGTTTGAGCCAAGCCGCGCGCGTCAGGCTGTTCCCGGAATTTTTCCTGCTGACCGAATTGCCGCATTCACGGTATAAAGGGCGCATGAAGCCTTTCACCCCGCGAGCGCCTCTCGCGATCCTCCTGGTTATTCCGCTCGCTTACGCGGGTGAATTCAAATTCTCGACCCAGACCTTCACCGTGCCTGACGGCTTCGAAGTGGAACTGATCGCCGGGCCGCCGCTGGTGAATCGACCCGTCAGCGCCAGCTTCGACGACCAGGGCCGGCTCTATGTCACGGATTCGTCCGGCTCGAACGAGAAACCGGACAAGCAACTGGCCAACCCACCGCATCGCGTCGTCCGTTTCGAAGACAGCGATGGCGACGGACGACTCGACAAATCGATCGAATACGCGGACAAGGTGATGTTCCCGCAAGGCTGCCTCTGGTATGAAGGTTCGGTTTACGTCGCCGGGCCGCCGAGCATCTGGAAGTTCACCGACACGGACGGAGACGGCGTGGCGGACAAGCGGGAAGAATGGTTCAAAGGTGGCACGTTGACCGGTTGCGCCAATGACATCCACGGCCCTTATCTCGGCCCGGACGGCTATTTTTATTGGACCAAAGGCGCGTTTGCCGAGCAGACCCATACTCTGGGCAATGGTCGCAAGCTCAACGACCGCGCGGCGCATATCTATCGCGCGCGGCCCGACGGCTCGGACCTCGACGTCATCATGTCCGGCGGCATGGACAACCCGGTCGAAGTCGCATTCACGCCCGAAGGGGAAGCCATCTTCACCAGCACGTTCATCGATTTCAGCCAGCCCGGCTTCCGCGACGGGATCGCCCACGCCGTTTATGGCGGGGTGTTCGGCAAACCGCATGACGTACTCGAAGACGGGCGCGTGAAGCGCACCGGTCCGGACCTGCTTCACCCGTTTTACGAAGCCGGCCCCGCTGCCGAATGCGGTCTTTGCCGCTACGAAAGCGCCGTCTTCGGCGCCGATTACCGCGACAATTTCTTCGCCACCACCTTCAACCTGCACAAGGTCACCCGCCACATTCTGCGTCCCAGCGGCGCAACCTACGCCAGCACCGACAGCGATTTCCTCGTGTCCGACAGCCAGGATTTTCACCCGACCGACGTGCTGGAGGACGCCGACGGCAGCCTGCTGGTGGTGGACACGGGCGGCTGGTATAAACTCTGTTGTCCCAGCTCGCAACTTGCCAAACCGGATTTGCTGGGCGCGATTTACCGCGTGCGGCGGAAAGCGGCGCCGAAAATCGCCGATCCGTGGGGTGTTAAACTGGAGTGGACGCAGGCCCGGGTGGACGATTTGGTTCAACGAATCGTCGATCCGCGGACCGCAGTTCGAAGGCGGGCCGTCGAAGAACTCGCACGCCGCCGGGACGCGGCGGTGTCCGCGCTGTCGAACTTCGCTCGGAAGACCGACAACCTGGCGGGCGCGCAGGCCGCGGTCTTCGCCTTGGGACGCATCGGGACGTCGAATTCGGCCCGGGCGTTGTGGGCGAGCTTGCAGGGGGAGGGTTCGGGCGCGGCCGATCGATTTGGTGTGGCTCTGCGCCAAACCAAGTTAAAAGTTCTGAGCCTGCTCCGGGCAGCTCCGGCGGACGCGACCGCCAATCTCGCCCTGGAGTTCGCCTTGGCCTGTGAGACGGCTCAAATCCGGCGAGTTGCGGCGGAGGCCGCGGGGCGGATTGGAGACGGGAAGCGGACAATCGCCCTGGTGCGAGCGGCGGTGGAGTGGGGAGCGGACCCGTATGTTCTGCATAGCGCGACTTATGCCCTGATCGAAATCAACTCGCCCACAGCGCTCCGAGAGGACCTGGCCCGCTACAGCGAGAATCCCTCAGCAGGCTCTACGACCGCCGGCTCGGCGGTCACCAACCAACCGTTCAAATCGAGGGTTGGACTGGCGACGCTGATCGCGCTCGACCAGATGGACAGCGGCGATCTGAAACCAGCCGAGGTCATCCCGGTCCTCAGCGCCTCGGACGAACGCCTGCGCGCCGCGGCCAACTGGGTTGTCGGCCATCATCCTGAATGGGGCGGTGCCCTCGCGGGATTCTTCCGGGAACGATTGGCGAAGAGTGAACTCGGCCAGTCGGATCGGGCCGAGTTGCAACAACAACTCGCGCGATTGGCCCGGGACGCGGCTTTGCAGGAATTGCTCGCCGGAACAGCGAGTGAAGCGACCCACCCGAAAGAGGTGCGCGAGCTTGCACTGCGGGCCATGGCGCAGGCTTCCCTTAAAGAAATGCCCGCCGCCTGGACGAACGCCTTGAGACAATCCCTCACCGACACGGACCAAGCCATCATTAGCGCCGCCATCGCCGCCGTCCGCGTCTTGCCCGCCGCCAAAACCAACGCCGCGGATTTCACCGAACAACTGAGCCAAGTCGGTCGCGATTCGGCGCGCCCGGACGAACTCCGTCTGGAGGCGCTGGCCGCTTTGCGGGCCGGACTCCCGTCACTGGACCAGGAGTTGTACGACTTTCTGCGCGCCAATCTTGACTCCGCCAAACCGCCGGTGGCCCGCACCGCCGCCGCTGGAGTCGTTGGCCGCGCCAAGCTTAGCGAGGATCAGCTCATCAAACTTACCGACACACTCAAAACGGCCGGGCCGCTGGAAATCTCCAGCCTGCTGGGCGCATTCGACAACGCGAATTCCGAGCCCATCGGGCTGAAATTGGTCGCCGCGCTCAACGAGTCGAAGGGGTTTTCCGGTCTGCGGGCCGATGAATTGAAGACACGGCTAGAAAAATTCCCCGCCACGGTTCAGGAACGTGGCAAGGAATTGCTGGAGAGACTGAACGTCGATGCGGAAAAACAAAAGGCCCACCTGGAGGAACTCCTGGGTTCGTTGCCGCAAGGAGATATCCGCCGCGGACAAGCCATTTTCAACAGTCCCAAGACCGCCTGCATTACCTGTCACGCGATGGGTTATCTGGGCGGCCACGTTGGCCCCGACCTCACCAACATCGGCCAGGCGCGCACGGAACGTGATCTGCTCGAGTCGATCGTTTATCCCAGCGCCAGTTTCGTGCGCAGTTATGAGCCGATCATCGTGGTGACGAAAACGGGTGATGACCACAGCGGCGTGCTCCGGCGCGACGCTCCCGACGAAGTATTGCTCGCCACCGGTCCCAACACCGAGATACGGATTGCGCGCTCGGATATCGCCGAGATCCGCCCTGGTTCGGTGTCGGTGATGCCGGGCGGTCTGGATGAACAGCTCAGTCGCCAGGAGCTCGCCGACCTGGTGACCTTTCTCAAAGCGACCAAGTGGGGAGCGCAGTAGTGCCGGGCGTGCCGGCTGCCGCCTGGCTCCGTGGCGGGTCAATTATCGCGGGGTGATATACTCACCAGACCTTGCGGCTCGCTCCTGGGGACTTTTTTCGGTTGCCGGTAGGTCAACTCAATAATTCTTTCACCACGACCGCATTGGTGACCGGCGAGTCGGTCAGGCTTTCGTTCCGACCTTGGTGCAGGTAAGTGAGGCGGTCATGGTCGAGGCCTAACTGGTGGAGAATGGTCGCGTGCAGGTCGGGCACGCTGACGGGCTTCTCGATCGCGCGGTAACCGACTTCATCGGTCGCGCCGTGGACACAGCCTGCGCGGAATCCGCCCCCGGCGATCAAGGTCGTGAAGGCATTGCGGTTATGGTCGCGACCGCTTCCGTTCTGGGAGACAGGCAGCCGGCCAAATTCGCCGGACCAGATGACGATCGTGCTTTCGAGCAATCCGCGCGCTTTCAGGTCTTTGATAAGCGCGGCGCCGGGCTGATCGCACGCGGAGCAGATTTCTTGCAACTCGGTTTTGACGTTGGCATGCGAATCCCAGGGCTGGAACTGCGGTTTCACCGGGGGAAAAACCTGCACGAAACGCACGCCCGACTCGACGAGTCGGCGAGCCATCAGACAACGCAGGCCGTAGCCGGCGGTGACGGAATTATCCAGGCCGAAAAGCTTTTTGGTCGCATCGGATTCGTTGCTCAAATCGAGCAGGTCATCGGCCACCAACTGCATGCGCGCGGCCAACTCGTAATTGCGGATGCGCGCCTCGAGCTCGCTCTCGAGCGGGTAAGCGTGACGATGCTTCTCGTTGAGTTTCGCGAGCAGGTCCAGGTTGTCGCGCTGTACGGCAGGCGGGAACGGCGTGGCCGGGCGCAGGTTGAGCAGCGGCGCGCCTTTGGTGCTCACCTCCGTGCCGCGGTGCAGGGCCGGCAGCCAACCGTTTTGCCAGAGCAGTGAGCCGCTGGTGTTGTAGCCTTCCGGATCGCGCAGGACAATGTAGGCGGGAAGATTGTGGTTGTCCGTGCCGAGCGCGTAACTGATCCACGAGCCGAGCGCGGGCCGGCCGGGAAAAATCTTGCCGGTGTTGAACATGACCAGTGCCTCGGTGTGGTTGTTATGCTCGGTATGCATCGAGCGGACCATGCAGAGGTCATCCGCCACCGACCCGAGCCAGGGAATGACCTCGCTCATTTCCATACCGCAGGCTCCACGCGGATGAAACAGGAAGGGCGAACCCAAAAGCTTGTTTGCCTCGCTACCCTTCTGAAACATCTCAACCTTTTCCGCGTGCACTTTGCCGTCGAACTTCTTCAATTCCGGTTTCGGGTCAAACAAATCCATCTGGCTCGGCCCGCCGTTCTGCATCAGGAGAATCACCGCCCGGGCGCGTGGAACAAGATGTGGCAAGGGCGCCTGGGAAGATTCCGACGAAGCGGCCACGGCGGAGGCCGCGCGCTCGGTGGCCATCAGAAATTCCAGGGCGAGGGTGCCCAGGCCCAAACCCGAAAGGCGGAGCATCTCCCGCCGGGACAGGGTGGGCGGGAGACCTAGGTCAAGCGCAGGACGGTTCATGGCAGGTAGAGGAATTCGCTGCTGTTTATTAACATATGGCACAAGTTGGCCAAAGCATTTTGGCGGGCCTCCTCGAGGCTGACCGTTCCCGACTGATGGCGCTCGGTCTGGCGCGCAAGGAAGCGCGCGCACCAGTCGAGTTCCTCCGCGTCGGGTGGGCGCGACAGGGCGAGCGCAAAGGCGTCCTGGACCCGGCTTTTCACTTCTGTGCCGGGCCTTTGCT
>Ga0066710_100005319_pt1 | contig 11695 bp, 17 predicted proteins | sample GraSoiAngelo_159_FD_79666 | JGI IMG/M metagenome (GOLD analysis project Ga0066710, IMG submission 79666) | Grasslands soil microbial communities from the Angelo Coastal Reserve, California, USA - 14_1009_16_40cm | ecosystem: Environmental > Terrestrial > Soil > Grasslands | place: USA... | reverse complement strand
TACGGCGGGCTCGCGCCAACGTGTCGAAGCAATCGGCGGCGAAGCAATCGAACCAGCGGGCCCGCCTTTTCGGTGTGCCATCTTTGCGGCGCGCAACCCCACCCCAGCTAACGGCCGTACCGGTACCGCGGCCCGACCGTGGGGGTGAGGAAGTGCATCGGACAGCCCAGGGGCACCTGCCAGACGGTGGTGTGCCAGTCGGTGAGGTAAGCCAGGGCAAGGCCGTCCAGCGTCCCCGCCAGCGCAAGCAGCACTGCCAATCCGACTCCCCAACCGATGCGCGAAGTCAGACGCAGCGATGCCGCGGCGGGCCCGACCATCAGCGCAAACACGAGCAGCACGCCAACCACTTGCGCCGCCTCAGCCACCGCAACCGCGACGATCACGAGGAACAGCACGGATATCAGCCGAAGCGACACGCCTTTGGCTTCGGCGAGCTCGGGCGCGAGCGTGCAGAACAGCAATGGTCGCGCCATGACGGCGAGGGCGCCCATGCTGACCACGGTCAACGCTGCAAGCGTCCACACTGTGTCGAAACTGACGCCCAGCACATTGCCGAACAGGATGGCGGTCGCCTGGGTTGCGTGCGTCGTGTAGAGGTAGAGGAACAGAACGCCAAGGCCGAGCGACAGCGACAGGATGATGCCCACGGCAACGTCGCGCCCGCGCAATCGGTCGCCGAGCAGGCCCATCGCGGTCCCTGCCGCGACCGTGAAGGCAAGCATTCCCCATAACGGGTTCACGCCGATCAGAACCGAACCCGTGGCGCCGGCAAAGCCGACGTGGGACAGCGCATGCCCCGCGAAGGTCAGATGGCGCAGCACGAGGAAGAATCCCACCGATCCGGCGACGATCGCGACCAGGCCGCCCGCCATGAAGGCGGTGCGCATGAAGTCGTACTCAAGCATCGTGAAGATGCGCGTCGGCTTCCACCAGGCCGTGTCCCGACACGACCAGCACGCGATGGTTCACGTGCATTACTTCGATCGGTGTGCCGTAGAGGCCCGACAGCACTTCGCTCGTTATCACCTCGTTGACCGTGCCAAGCGCGGCGCGACCCTGCCCGAGGTAGAGCACGCGATCCATCGCGCCGAGCAGTGGGTTGAGCTCGTGCGCGGTGAAGAGCACTGTGATGTCCTCGCTTCGGTGAATGCGCTTTACCAGCGCGACGGTCGCCTGCTGGAAATGCGGGTCGAGGCTAACCAACGGCTCATCGAGCAGAAGGAGCTTGGGCTTCCCGAGCAGCGCTTGTGCGAGCAGCAACCGCTGGAGCTCGCCTCCCGAGAGCTGGCACAGAGGCCGAGCGGCAAGCGCCTCGCTCTCGACAGCCGCGATCGCTCGTTGCACTTCGCTTCTGGCCGCTCGATCGGCCAGCGGAAGGCCCCATCGCTCGCCACGAAGCGCGCTGGCGACGAAATCCCGCCCGCACAGGCGAAGATCCGCGACCGACGCGCGCTGCTGGGGAAGATAACCGGCGGCGCAATTGCCGCGTGCACTTGGAGCACCCAGCACTCTGATTTCACCCGCGAAAGGACGCAGCAACCCGATAACGGCTTGGAGCAGCGTCGTCTTGCCCGCGCCGTTCGGTCCGAACACGCCGATGAACTCTCCGGGACGTATGCCCAGGGTTACATCAGACAGGACGATGCGTCCCCCTCGCGCAATCGTCACCCGGTCGAGCTCGATCGCGTACATGGCTAACGTTTGCCGAGAGCGCGATCGAACGCATCGAGCTGCGACAACATCCACTGTTGGTAAGTCATTCCCTGCGGCTGCGTTTCGGTCACGCCCACGACCGGCACGCCGGCGTTCACTGCGAACTTTCGCATCCGCTCGGCGAGCGCACCAGCAGTCTGGCTGTTGTAGATCAGCACCATGACTGCCCGTGTTCGGAGGTCCTTCTCGAAGGCCGCGATGTCCTTGGCGCTCGGCTCGGTGCCGTTCATGATTGCGAGCTGAAAGCGGCCGTTGCGCATGCTGAGCCCGAGCGCATCCGCCATATAGCCGAAGACCGGCTCGGTCGCGGTCACCGCGGTGCCTGCGTACCGACTGCGAAGCCCCGCAATGCGATCGACAAGCGCTTGCATCGAGCGCTCGAATGCCGCATGTCTTTCGACATACTCAGTCCGATGCGCGGGGTCGAGCGTCGACAAGGTATCGGCGACCGCCTTCGCCAGCGCCGATATCGCCGCAGGGTCATACCAGACATGCGGGTTATCACCGGAGCGTCTGCCAACGAGTCGAGCGACTTCGATCTCCTTGCGCGACGGTGCTCGTGACGCCGACAGCAGTTTGGTCATCCATGGGTCGTAGCCCGCGCCGTTATAGACGACAAGCTTCGCTTCGGCGATTTGGCGCGCTGTTGACGCGTTGGCCTCGAACTCGTGTGGATCCTTGCTCGCATTGGTGAGGATGCTCATCACGGCCACATCAGGTCCGCCGATCTGGCGCACGATGTCGCCGTAGACGTTCTCCGCCGCGACCGCCTTGAGCGTCTCGGTGTGGGCGTGCGGCGCGCCGAGCGTAAGGCCGACGCACGCGATCAGCGCAAGAAGACCCCTCGCGGCCCGCCATCGGTCCAGCTTGAGCATCATTTGCTTGGCGCCGGCCAACCGGACGAATTGAGAATGAGTTATCATTATCGCACACGCCTTCGTCGTCCGACGAGAGCGATGCTTGGTCCGCCGCCATGGAACGCGCCACCCGTCAACGCGACGCCATCAAATCGGTCATCCGCGCCTCCAGGCGACCGCTGTCGCCCGGCGAAATATGGGAAGGCGCGCGCGTGTCGGTGAACTCGCTCGGCCTTGCCACAGTCTATCGCGCACTCAAGCGGCTGGTCGCCGAGGGCTCGGTGCAGGTCATCCAGCTGCCGGGCGACAGTTCACGCTACGAAATGGCGCAAACAGTTCACCATCACCACTTTCAGTGCAACAGCTGTCGACGCGTCTACGACGTGCGCGGCTGCCCGGGCAACTTGCGCCGCTTGGTCCCGCGCGGCTTCAAGGTCGAGCGCCACGACCTCACGCTGTACGGACGCTGCTCGAAGTGTGCGAAGGAGGGCGCGCGCGCTTCGCGATGATCCGTATCGAGCAACTTCGCTTCGCGTATCGCAATGGCAGCGACGTGCTGCGCCTCGACGAGTTCACGCTGGAGCCGAAGAGCAATATCCTGGTGGTCGGGCCGTCGGGTTGCGGCAAGACGACGCTCCTGCATCTGGTTGCCGGCCTGCTGCAGCCCACGGCCGGGCGCGTGGTGGTCGACGGACAGGATCTCGCCGGGCTTGCGCCGCGAGCGCGCGATCTTTTTCGCGGCCGGCATATCGGCATCGTGCTGCAGCAGTTCCACCTACTGCCCACGTTGACCGCCATGCAGAACCTGCTGGTCGCACAAAGCATTGCCGGGCGGCCAGTGGACCGCGCCGCAGCGCAGGCGATGCTGGCCGCATTGGGCGTCGATGAGCAGGCACACGCGTATCCGTACCAGCTCTCGGTCGGGCAGCAGCAGCGCGTGGCCATCGCCCGCGCGTTGATCAACCATCCCATGCTGCTGCTGGCGGACGAGCCGACGTCGAACCTCGACGACGAGGCGTGCGCCGCCGTGGCCGATCTCCTGCTCGACACCGCCCGGCGTCAAGGCGTGTCGCTGGTCGTCGCCACCCACGACACGCGTCTGAAGGCGCGCGTGCCCCGACAGCTCGCGCTGCCGGGGCGCCGCCGCGAGGCATCGGCATGAACATCGCGCAGCTCGCCTGGAGCTACCTGCGCGCGCGGCCGCTCGGCACGCTGCTCAACGTCCTGTTGCTCGCGCTCGGCGTGGGCACGATCGGATTCGTTTGGATCGTCAACGGGCAAGTGGGCGACAGCCTCAATCGCGATGCCCGGGGCATCGACCTCGTGGTCGGCGCCAAGGGCAGCCCGATGCAGCTCATTCTGTCGGGCATCTATCAGCTCGATGCGCCGACCGGCAACATTCCGCTCAAGGCTGCGCAGGAGGTCGCGAAGAATCCGCTCATCCGCAAGGTGATCCCCATTTCGCTGGGCGACAGCTTTCGCGGGTTTCGCGTCGTCGGCACCTCGCCCGACTATGTCGCGCTGTATGGCGGCCAGCTTCAATCCGGCCGCATGTGGAACGACAAGATGGAGGCGGTGCTCGGATCGACGGTGGCGCAGCACTCCGGGCAGCAGGTCGGCGGCCGGTTTGTCGGCTCGCATGGGCTCACCGAAGGCGGGCCGGTGCACGGCGATTCCGTCTATACCGTTGTCGGCGTCCTGAAGCCCACCGGAACGGTGCTCGATCGCCTGGTGCTCGTTAATACGGAGAGCGTCTGGTTCGTGCATGAGGGCGCGCTCACGGACCCCGACGAGAGAAAGGTGGTCGAGGGCGAGCGCCAGGTGACGCTGGTCCTGGTCCAGTACACATCGCCGCTTGCCGCAGTGTCGCTGCCGCGCAGGATCAATTCGGAAACGAACATGCAGTCGGCGTCGCCGGCGTATGAGTCGGCCCGGCTGTTCCGCATGATCGGCGTCGGCGCCGACGTCATTCGGGCATTCGGTGGGGTAGTGCTCGCGACCGCCGCGCTGTCGCTGTTCATCGCGCTCTACCACGCGTTGAACGAGCGCGCTTACGACATCGCCGTGCTGCGCACGCTCGGCGCGCGCCCGGCCAGCATCGCGCTCATGCTCGTGCTGGAAGCGCTGATGCTCGCCATCCTGGGCGGCGTGCTGGGCCTGCTCCTGGCGCACGGGCTTGCCGCCATTCTCGCGTGGTGGATGACACAGCAGGAAAGCCTGCGCATCAGTGGCTGGGTGTTCTCGGTGGAGGAGCTGTGGCTGCTCGTGCCTGCGCTCCTGGCCGCCGCACTGGCCGCGTTGCTACCCGGTTGGCGCGCATCGCAGGCGAATATCTCGGCGACGTTGGCGCGCCGCAATTGACGACTCGAAACGAGGCTCCAATGAAGCGATTACTGTTTGCAGCGGCTCTCCTGATCACGCTCCCGCCATCGCCGAATGCCGCCGATACGTCGTCCGCGAAGGCGGCCGCCACGAAGCCCGCACGCTCGGCCGTCGACCCGGCCAAGGAAGCCGAGCACAGCCGCGAGGACGTGCGGCGCCATCGAATGATAGCGGCGGCGCACGAGGCGGCCGCAAAGTGCCAGGAGTCAGGCAAGGACGAGGACTTCTGCAATGACGAGCTGGCCAAGGCGTGCAAAGGCATCGCCTACGGTAAATATTGCGGCATGAAGCATTCCGACTGATGCGACGCCGACAAGGAGACAACAACTCGAGCGCAAGGTGACCTGACGAACCGGACTACGGCACGAACCGGTATCCGACACCGGCCTCGGTGATCAGGTAGCGAGGACGCGTGGCGTCCGCCTCGAGTTTCCGCCGCAGGCGCGCCATGTAGATGCGCAGGTAATGGCTGTGCTCAATGTGCGATGGTCCCCACACCTCGCGCAGCAGCTGACGGTGCGTGATCACCTTGCCCGGATGGGTGATGAGATAGGTAAGCAGCCGGAATTCGACCGGCGTGAAATGCACGGACGTGCCGGCGCGCGTGACCAGCCGACTGGGCAAGTCGACACAAACGTCGCCGAAGTGGACCACGGTCGCGTCGCTCTCCGGCGTGCGGAGGCCGCGCCGCAGCATCGCGCGCAGCCGTGCCGTGAGCTCCGCAACGCCGAACGGCTTCGTCAGATAGTCGTCGGCGCCGGCGTCCAGCGCGCCCACCTTGTCCGGCTCGTCGATGCGCGCGGACAGCACGAGAATCGGCATCGATGAGAACGCGCGCACTTGGCGGATGAAAACGCTGCCGTCCTCGTCGGGCAGGCCGAGGTCCAGCACCGCAAGGTCCGGCTTGCGTGTCCCGGCCTCGATGACGCCGCGGCGCACCGTTTCCGCTTCGACAACGCGATAGTTTTCGGCCTCGAGCGCGGCGCGTACGAAGCGGCGTATTTCTTTGTCGTCCTCAATGGCGAGGACCAGCGGCGCTGTGTCCATTCAAGCAGTCGTGCTCACCTCGGCTTCCGGCGGCGCGGCCGGCGGCTCTTCGGCAGGCAGCGCGAACACGAATCGCGCGCCGCCCCCGTCACGGTTCTCGGCGCGGATAGTCCCGCCGTGCGCCTCGACGATCGCACGGCAGATCGCAAGGCCGAGGCCTACGCCTGGTACGACCGATTCGCGTTCGCCGCGCGTAAATTTGTCGAAAATCGCGCGCTCCCGGCCAGCCGGCAGTCCGGGTCCGCGATCCTCGACGGCGATTTCGATAACGGCAACGGTGCGCCGCGCGCTGATGCGGATCGGCGTCCCGGGCGGCGTATATTTGGTCGCGTTTTCGACCAGATTGAAAAGCACGCGCTCGATCAGCGCGCCGTCGCATGCGACGAGCGGAAGCTCGGCAGGAAGGTCGACTTCCACGGCTCGCCCGCTAAGCGATGGCTCGAGATCGGCGAGTGCGCTGCCGACGAGCTCCTCGATCGATTGCCAATCGCGACGAATGTTGACGCGCCCGGTTTCGAGGCGCGCCATCTCGAGCAGGTTGTCGACGAGCGACGCGGTGCGCCGCGCCTGCTCGCGGATCGCCAGCGCCTTCGCCTCGCCGTCACGCGGACGCGCCTCGCGCGCAAGCTCGTGCGCTAGGGTCTCCGACAGCCCGACCAGCGCCGTCAAAGGCGTGCGCAGGTCGTGCGAGAGCGCGGCGAGCACCGAGTTGCGCAGCCGCTCCGACTCCATGTCGACCAGGGTGCGTTGTGCCACCGTGACGAAGTGCACGCGCTCGACCGCGATCGCGATCAGCGCCGCGCACGTTTCGAGTAAGCGACGCTGCTCGGGAATCAGCAGCTGGCCTGTGTCGAACGGCTCTACGACAAGCACCCCGCGCGTTCGCACCGGCGCCTTGAGCGGCAAGTAGAGCTTGCCGGCGGCGGGAAGTGTATCGGTGCCCATGCCGGCGGGCTCCGCATGATCGAGGCACCAGCGCGCGATTGCCATGTCGATATCGGGGCGCGTGTCGGCCGCGAGTGGACTCCTTGCAGCGTCTCGTCCTCGCCGAGCATAAGCACCGCGGTCTTGCCACGCATCGCGGCGCCGACGAAGCGCTCGCCGATCTCGCTCACCTGCTCGGGCGCAAGCGCGGCGGAAAGCTCGCGTGCCATTTCAAACAGCCGCCGCGCCCGCTCCTCACCTTGGGATGCGAAATGCGCCTGATAACGAAGGCCAGCGGTCAACTGCCCGACAACGAGCCCGACGATCAGCATCACGACGAACGTGAAAATGTACTGTGCGTCCGCGACGGCGAATGTAAATTGCGGCGGCACGAAAAACCAGTCGAACGCGAGCACGTTGGCGATCGCCGCAAGCACCGCCGGCCCGCGACCGAACAGCATCGCGACGCCGACGACGGCGAGCAGGAACAGCATCACGATGTTCGACAGCTCGAACAGGTGCTGCAGCGGGAACGCGGCAAGCGTGGTTGCTGCCGATAGTAGCAGGGCGCCTCCATAGCGGCGAAACGAATCGATTGGGGGCGGGCGCGGCGCGGGTTCGACCTGGACTGCCTGTGTGGACGGCATGCGGCCCACGAGGACGACGTCGAGATCGGGCGCGAGCGCGTTCACGCGCAATGCAGGGCTTCGGCGCCATGGGAGCAGAGGCCACCGCGTCGCGGCGCGCCCGACCACCAGCTTGCCGAGATTGTGCGTACGCGCGTATTGGATGAGCGCGGCGGCCGGATCGGGCGCTCCGACCGTCGCGATCTGCGCGCCCAAGTTCTGCGCGAGCTTCAGCGTGGCGAGGATCGCGCGGCGTCGAGACGGCGACACACGCGCGAGAGCCGGCGTCTCGACGTAGACCGCGTGCCAGCTTGCGTCGAGCGCCGCGGCAAGACGGGCGGCGGAGCGCACGACCGCTTCGTCGCCGCTTTGCGGCCCGACGCCGACCAGCAGCGCGTCGCGCGTCTTCCAGATCGGTGCGCGGGCGACGTGCTCGACGCGGTAGCTTCGCATCTGCGTGTCGACGCGGTCCGCCGTGCGCCGCAGCGCGAGTTCGCGCAGCGCGAGCAGATTGCCCTTGCGGAAGAAGTTCTGTATTGCACGGGTGGCCTGCTCCGGGAAGTAGACCTTGCCCTCCTTGAGTCGCTGCAGCAGGTCGTCGGGCGTGAGATCGACGAGCACGACTTCGTCGGCTTCGTCGAACACGCGGTCGGGCAGCGTCTCGCGCACGGTAATGCCCGTGATGCCGCCGACGATGTCGTTCAGGCGCTCGAGGTGCTGGACGTTGACGGTCGTGTAGATGTCGATGCCGGCGGCGAGGAGCTCCTGCACGTCCTGATAGCGCTTCGGATGCCGCGACGCAGGGGCGTTCGTGTGCGCGAGCTCGTCGACGAGCAGCACCGAGGGCTTGCGCGTGAGCGCGGCATCGAGATCGAGCTCTTCGAGCACCCGGCCGCGGTATTCGACGCGCTTGCGCGGCAACACATCGAGACCCGCGAGGAGCCTTGTCGTTTCGTTACGGCCGTGCGTCTCGACGATGCCGACAACGACGTCGTGCCCATGCTCGCGCAGCCGCTGCGCCTCGGCGAGCATCGCGTACGTCTTGCCCACGCCGGGCGAAGCGCCGAAGAAAATCTTGAGCCGGCCGCGCGTGGCGCGCGCTTCTTCCTCCTCGATACGGGCAAGCAGCGCGTCGGGATCCGGACGCTCGTCGCGGCGATGGTCGGTCATTCCTCGGCTTCGCTTCGCGCGCTCATCCGCGCAGTGTATCCAACGCGAGGTTGAGTTGCAGCACATTCACCACCGGCTCGCCAAGAAATCCGAGCGCGCGTCCTTGCGTATGCTCGGCGACGAGCGCGCGCACGCGCTCGGGCGCGAGCCCGCGCACCTTCGCCACCCGCGCGACCTGATATTCGGCGGCGGCCGCACTAATGTGCGGATCGAGCCCACTCGCCGAGGCGGTGACCAAATCGACCGGCACCGGCGTCTTGTTGTCCGGGTCGGCGGCGCGCAATGCCTCGACGCGCGATTTCACCGCCTCGGCGAGTGCGGGATTCGTCGGGCCCAGGTTCGATCCGCTCGACGAGCCGGCATTGTATGGCATCGGCGATGTCGCCGACGGCCGGCTCCAGAAGTATTTCGGATCGCTGAACGCCTGCCCGATCAACGCGCTTCCGATGATCTTGCCGTCGCGTTCGATCAGGCTTTCGTCGGCCGCGCGCTTCATCGCGACCTGCGCAATCGCGGTGACGAGGAAGGGATAGACGACACCGGTGACAAGCGTGAGCGCGATTAGCATCAGCAGCGCTTCGCGGAACGTGCGGATCATTCGTTGTCGCCTCTTTAGGCGAGGCCGATCGCGGCGAGGATCATGTCGATAAGCTTGATGCCGATGAACGGCATGACGACGCCGCCCGCGCCGTAGACGAGCAGGAATTTGCGCAGCAGCGGCCCGGCGCCGAGCGGCCGGTAACGAACCCCCTTCAGCGCGAGCGGAACGAGCGCGATGATGATGAGCGCGTTGAAGATCACCGCCGCGAGGATCGCCGACGCCGGATCAGCGACAGCTTCGCTTCCGGCGTCGCCTCGGCGAGGAAATCGTCGACCCCCGCTTCGGCGGCTATCGCGGCAGCGGTCAACCGATTGTCGCCGGTGATCATCACGGTTTGATGCCCATGCGGCGCAGCTCGGAGAAGCGTTCCTTGATGCCGCCCTTGACGATGTCCTTCAACTCGATCACGCCGAGCGTCCGTTCGGCTTCGGCGACTACGAGCGGCGTGCTGCCGCGCCGCGCGACATCGTCGACCTGCCGGCCGATCGCCGCCGGCATCGTCCCACCGTGGCTTTCGACGTACCGCGCGATCGCGCGCCTGCGCACGCGGATCGAGCTTTCGGAACGAATCGGCGATCGCCGGTCCGATCAGTGCCTTGTCGAAGAGCGGCAATTTCTTGCGCGTCACGGTCGTACCCTCAACGGGCGGTGGAAACCATCAGATGCTCGACGACCGGCCCGAGCACAAGCGCCGGGACGAACGTCAGGGCGCCAACAAGCAGCAACGAGTGCGAAGACGAGCATCCCGTAGAGTCCGGAGCCGACGCCGCCGTAGATCACTTCGCCGAGCTGGATTCATCCCACAACGGCACCAGCCCTCCGAGCGGTGTGTACGACTCGTACATCGAGTTGACCGATCCGTTCGAGGCGGCCGTCGTCGCCGTGGCCCACAGCGCCGAGTTCGCGATGCCGAAGCGCGCTTCCTTGCCCTCCATGTTGCCGCCGGGCTGCGTCGCGCTCGCCGTCTGATCGACGCCGAGCCGCGCGAGCACCGGGTTGCCGTTGCTTTCGGACCACGCGGCGACCGCGAGCAGACCGACGAACACGATCGTCATTGTGGCCAACACGGCCCATGCCTGGCGCGTGTCCTTGACCATCACGCCGAACGTGTAGCAAAGCGCCGCGGAAATCAGCAGGATCGAAAGGAGCTCGAGAAAATTCGAAAGCGCCGTCGGGTTCTCGAACGGGTGCGCGACCGGCGTGCCGAGTCGGTTGAGCAATGCCGGTTGCCCTTCGTAGACGCGCGCCATGTATGCGCCGAGCGGCTTCGCCAGTGCAATCAGCACGACGATGTAGAAGCCAAGCTGCAGATAGGCGTTCGTGGTCATTCGAACCACTCCGGTTTGAGCATCGCTGCGACGAGATAGATGAACAGCGCCGCTGCCACGACGCCGCCGACCATGTAGATGTCGCTCATTTGCCGCCCCGCAGGCGCTCGAACGCGAAAATCAGCGCCAGCGTCGCCACCCAAAGGCCCAGGGTGAGAAGGAGGAATGCGACGTCCATATCGTTCTCCGTTGTTCCCGCCCGGTGCGGCGAGCGGGTACCAACAATGGCTCAGACCACAGTGGGAAGAATGGAACTGATAGTCCAGTACGTTAGTCCGGGTCGCGGAAGCCCCGTCAAATTCGCGCATCCATTCGCAAACGGCGCGTAAACAGCTGTCGATTTCTTAGCAAGTACCGAAGAGAGAGGGGTGCACCCGCGTTGGCCCATTTTTTTGCGTGGCGTTTATGTCACGAGCAGCAATTTTTACGATGTGTTTGCGCGCCGCGCCATATCTTGGCCGCATGGGCTTCGGGGTACACACGGGTGGCGGTCAAGACGATGCGTCATTATCGCGGTTATCGGCTTCGGCTCCTCCTCGCGGCTCGCTAACGCGTACGGCATCGCCGTGATGGGCACCATGCTGATCACGACGGTTTTGACCTTTTTTGTGATCCGGTACGAGTGGCGCTACCCGTTGCTGCTGTGCGTGGCGGTCACATCGTTCTTCGCGGCAGTCGATTTCACATTTCTTGCCGCCGCGCTGCACAAGCTGTTCGAGGGCGGCTGGATGCCGCTGGCGCTCGCCACTGTGGTTTTCTCCATCATGGTGACGTGGCGGCGCGGGCGCGAGCTGCTGCTGGAGCAGTTGCGCGATTCTTCGGTGCCGCTTCTACCGTTCCTCAAGTCACTGTTTCAGGGACCGCCTCAACCAGTGCCCGGCACCGCCATTTTCTGCACCTCGACCCCGGAAGTGACTCCGCACGCTTTGCTGCATAGCCTCAAGCACTACAAGGTGCTGCACGAGCGCAACATATTCCTCACCGTCGAGTTTCACGACCGCCCATGGCTGCAAAGGGAGGACCGTGTCGCGTGCGAAGACCTGG
>Ga0066710_100005318_pt1 | contig 11695 bp, 8 predicted proteins | sample GraSoiAngelo_159_FD_79666 | JGI IMG/M metagenome (GOLD analysis project Ga0066710, IMG submission 79666) | Grasslands soil microbial communities from the Angelo Coastal Reserve, California, USA - 14_1009_16_40cm | ecosystem: Environmental > Terrestrial > Soil > Grasslands | place: USA... | reverse complement strand
GCCGGCGCAGCCCGAGCCGAGGATCGCCACGCTCTTGACCGGCGACCCGGACGCGGACTCCTTGCCCTTGCTCATGCGGTGACCACCTCCTCTGAAGCCCCTGCCCGCCGCGGCTCTCCGCCGTGTCCCCGGGGCGCGCGCGGCGCGCGATGATAGCACACGCCTCTCAGTCCCACCCCGCCCGCGACCTCCCCCGGCGCAGGCGGTCGGCCACGACGGCCACCAGCCGCGCATCGAACCCTAGATGCGGCGCCGCCGCGCACGCCAGCCCCCGGTGGCGCCTCCGGGCCCGCGCCATCTCGCGCGGCAGGTCGCGCCCCACGTGCCCTCCCAGGTACAGGAAGTACGGCACGAAGAGGATCCGGCCGGCGCCGCGCGCCACCAGACGGTCCACGCCGTCCTGCACGCCGGGCCGCGCCGCCTCGAGAAAGCAGGCCTCGACGGCCCAGCCGGGAACCTGGCGCGCCAGCCGCCGCGCCACGCGCAGGAGCACCCGGTTGGCGCCGGCCACCCGGCTGCCGTGGCCGATCAGCAGGCAACCGAGCCGGCGGACCCGGAGGGCTCGCGGCGCGCTCCGCCTCACCGGGCCGGCCCGGCGATCGTGGCGCGCAGCCGCCCGGCGCCGGAGGCGACCTCGATCTCGCGGCCGGCCTGCGCGTCCTCGTCGCGCACGTAGCCGAGGGCGACCACGCGATCCTCGCCGGGGACTTCGGCCGCGCTGGTCAGCGTGCCGATCGCCTCGCCCTGCCTCTCCAGCACCGATCCGGGCGCCGGCGCCCGGCCCCCCGCGAGCTGCAGCCGCACCAGCAGCTTCGACACCTTCTTGTAGGTGTTGAGCCGCGCGATCACCTCCTGCCCCACATAACACCCCTTGGTGAGCGAGATGGCATCCTGCAGCCGCGCCTCCCACGGGTTGTAGTCCTCGGTCAGCTCGCGCCCGTGCGCCGGCAGACCGGCCTCGATCCGCAGCACCTCCAGGCAATCGGCCCCGGCCGCGCGCACCCCGCACGGCTCCTCGAGGAGGCTCTGCCGGAGCGCGGGCAGGTCGGGCACCTCGGCCGTCAGGTGGTACCCCTCCCCCACCAGAGGGTAGGTGCGGCAGAGCACGGCCCGCGCGCCCTGCGCGCCGGGCACCTCGACGCGCACCGGGTCGTGCAGCGGCCGGCGCGCCGCCTCCTCCCCGAACAGGCCGGACACGGCGCGGGCCGCCTGCGCCCCGAACAGGCCCAGCGTGCCGCGCGCGGCGCTCAGGTCCTCGACCCGCACCTCCTCGCGGATGGTGAAGCTCTCGATCCAGGAGGCCACCGGCTGCGATCGTCCCGGCCCCGTCAGGGCGAGTGTCTCCTCCTCGAGGCGGTGCAGCAGCACCAGGTCGAGGATCCGTCCCTTGGGGGTGGTGAAGAGGGTCGCCGCGCCCTGCCCCGGCCGCAGGTCTTTGATGCCGTTGGTCGTGAGGCGGTGCAGCAGGTCGAGGGCGTCCCGGCCGCGCAACGCCAGGCGCCCGAGGTCGGAGCGGTCGACGAGGATCGCCGCCCGGTGGGCCGCGCGGTATTCCTCGGCGGCGGCGCTCATGCCTCGAACTCGACCGCGACGGCGTGGGGGATGATTCCCGCCTCGTGGCCGGCGGCGAGGAAGGCCTCGACGGCCCGCTTCCCGCGGGGGCCGTAATCGAGCGTGAAGTCGTTGACGTACATGCCGACGAAACGATCCGTGAGCGGTCGCTGCAGGCCACGGCCGAAGTCCATGGCGTAGGTGATCGCCTCCTGGCGGTGCGCCAGGCCGAAGGCGATGCTTTCCTTGAGGAAGCGGCCGATCTCCGCGATGGCGCGCTCGCCGAGATCGCGCCGCACGGCGTTCCCGCCCAGGGGGAGAGGCAGGCCGGTGCGGCGCTGCCACCACTCTCCGAGGTCCAGGATCCTGTAGAGCCCGCTCTGGCCGAAGGTCAGCTGCCCCTCGTGGATGAGCAGGCCGGCCTGCTGCTCCCCGCGCGCCACCGCCCCGGGAATGCGGTCGAACGCCACGACCTCCGTGCGCACCTCGCCCAGCGCCAGCCGCAGCGCCAGCGTGGCCGAGGTCAGGCGTCCCGGCACGGCGATGGTCATGCCTTTCAGATCCTCGACCGCGACGGGCGCGCGCGCCACGACGATCGGTCCGTACCCGTCTCCCATGCTGGCGCCGCAGGAAAGGAGGGCGTAGCGGTCGGCGAGGTAGGCGTAGGCATGGATCGAGACCGCGGTGACCTCGATCGCGCCGTCGAGAGCCAGGCGGTTCAGGCTCTCGATGTCTTCGAGGACCTGGGCGACCGCGTACCCGGGCGTCGGCACGCGGCCGGATGCGAGTCCGTAGAACATGAAGGCATCGTCCGGGTCGGGGCTGTGGCCGATGCGGATCGTCCGCGGCCGCCCTCCCTCGCTCGTCGCAGGGCCCATCGCCATCCCTCCTCCGGGCGATTATAAACTGAGGAGCGCCGCGGCCCCTCGGCGCGCCGCCCCCGTCCCGCTCACCCGGCCGCCCCCGCGCCGGCCCGGCGTTCGGCGCGCGCCGCCGCCAGGACGAGGAGCCCGCCCAGGAGGGCGACCCAGGAGGCGCGGGCGAACAGCGCGGCGGCGCCGCCGCGGTCGTACAGGATGCCGCTCAGGCACATCCCGAGGGCGTTCCCGATCCCGTAGGTGGCCGAGTTGTAGATCGCCTGGCCGCTCGCGCGGCGGTCCTGGCCGAAGAGCCGGTGGGTGTGGGTCACCGCCGCGACGTGGAAGGCGGCGTAGGTCGCGGCGTGCAGCGCCTGCGCCGCGGCCATCGGCCACGGCGCGACCGTGACGGCGCAGATCCACCAGCGCAAGGCGGAGAGCAGGAGCCCGATCGCCATGGTCGGCAGGGTGCCGAGGCGCGACAGGATCGCCGGCATGCGCAGCAGGGCGGCCACCTCGCAGGCCACGGCGATTCCCCACAGCAGGCCGATGGCTTCCGGGGTGTAGCCGCTGTCCTTGAGGTGGATGCTGTAGAAGACGTAGTAGGGCCCGTGCGCCACCTGCGACAGGACGCAGGCCGCGAGGAACAGGAGCACCCGCGGCCGCCGCAGCAGCCCCGCCAGCGCGGAGAGACGGCCGCGCCCCGGGAGGCGCCCCGGTCCGCGAGGGAGCAGGAGCGTCGAGGCGACGTTCAGGGCCAGAAGCGCCAGGACGATCGGCAGGATCGTCCCGGCCCCGCGCGCGCCCATGGCCCCGCCGGTCGCGAGCGCCATGCCGATGAAGGCCACCGATCCCCAGGACCGCATGCGGCCGTAGGGCGGGCCGCCCCCCTCCGAGATCTCCATCGCCGTCGCCTCGACCAGGGGCAACGCCGGCGCCCGCACCGCGGCGAAGACGCCGATGACCAGGGCCACGCCGGCGAAGCCTCGCACGGCCGGCACCAGCGCGAAGGCGCCCAGCGCGAGGAGGGAGGAAACCACGATGATTTCGCGACGCAGGCCGAGACGATCGGCGAGGAGTCCGCCCGCGGTGGGAACGATGGCGCCGCACAGCGGCAACAGGGCGCTGACGATCCCGATCTGCAGCCCGCCGAGGCCCAGCGTCGTCAGGTAGATGTTGAAGTAAGGCAGGTAGACGCCCAGAACGCCGAAGGAAGTGAGGTAGAAGAGGCTCAGGGACAGAGGAGCGGGAAACCTCATGCCGGGCGAGGATAGAGGCGGCCTCCGGGGTTGTCAATCGCGCCGCCAGGGCGAGTAAAATAGATGATCGGCGGCCGCGCCGCTGGAGGAGCGGATGATGTCCGAAGCGCAACCGGCGCGCCGGGCCTTCGCGGCCCTGGTCGCCCTCCCCGACGATGCCATCGACCTCGCCCAGGCCTCCCTGCTGATCGCGCGCGAGGAGTACCCGGGCCTCGAAGTGGGGCGCTACCTGTCCCGGCTGGACGAGATGGCCGCCGAGCTGCGGCAGCGCCTGCGGGGCGGCGAGGTCGCCACCAGCCGGATCGCCCACCTGAACCGCCTGCTGTTCGAGGAGATGGGCTTCCGCGGCAACCGCGACGAGTACTACGACCCGCGCAACTCCTTCCTCAACGACGTGCTCGACCGGCGGATCGGCATCCCGATCAGCCTGTCGACGATCTACCTGGAAGTCGGCCGGCGCGTCGGCGTGCCGCTGGCGGGGGTCGCCTTCCCCGGCCACTTCCTGGTGCGCTACGTGGGACGGGACGTGAGCGAGGAGGTGCTGATCGATCCCTTCAACCGCGGGACGATGCTGACGGTGGACGAGTGCCGCAGGCGCCTCGAAGAGATGTACGAGGGAGCGGTCGCCTTCCGTCCGGAGTTCCTGCGCCGGGCGCGCAACAAGGAGATCCTCGAGCGCATGCTCAACAACCTGAAGGCGATCTACCAGGGCCAGCGCGACTTCCACCGGGCGCTGCGGGTCCAGGAGCTGCTCCTGTGCGTCAGCCCCGCCTCCGCCCGCGAGATCCGCGACCGGGGGCTCATCCGCTTCCGCCTGGCCCTCCTGGCCCAGGCCGCCGACGATCTGGACGCCTACCTCGAGGCGGCCCCCGACGCGCCCGACGCCGCCGAGATCCGCGAGCGGGTCCAGGAGCTGCGGCGCCTCTCCCCCCGGATGAATTGATGCGGCCAGGGCGATGATCGACGTGGCGGCGATCTTCGCCCCGCGCGGGCCCCTGGCCGCGGCCCTCCCCTCGTTCGAGCCGCGTCCGCAGCAGGCCCGCATGGCCGCGGAGGTGATGGCCGCCCTGGCGTCCGGCCGCCACCTGCTCGTCGAGGCCGGCACCGGCATCGGGAAGTCGCTGGCCTACCTGGTCCCCGCAATCCTCTGGGCGAATCGTCCCGATCCCGGAGAGCCCCTCCCCCCCGAGGAGCGGCGCGTGGTGATCTCGACCCACACGAGGGCGCTGCAGGAGCAGCTGGCGCGCCGGGACCTGCCTTTCCTGGAGCGGGCGCTGGCGCCGGCCGGGATCGCCTTCCGCCACGCGCTCCTGATGGGATCGGAGAACTACCTGTGCGTGCAGCGCCTGAACGAGATCGGCCTGGACGGTGCCCTCGCCCGCGACGACGCGGCGGCGCGCGCGCTCGGGGCCCTCAGGCGGTACGCGGGCGCCGCTCCCACGGCGCTGCGCACCGCCCTGCCGTTCGCCGTCCCGGACTCGCTCTGGCGGCGGGTCTGCCGCGACCGCGACGTCTGCCTCGGGGCGCGGGGGCCCTTCTGGGAGGACTGCCTTTACCGCCGCGATCTGCTGCGCTCGCGCGAGGCCCATCTCCTGGTGGTGAACCACGCGCTCTTCTTCCTCGATGTCAAGACCGGCGGACGGATCCTGCCGCCGCACGCCGCCGTGGTGCTGGACGAGGCGCACCGCGCCGAGGAGGCGGCCTTGTCACAGCTCGACGTCGCCGTCTCCGATCGCTCCGTGGCGCGCCTGCTGGACGACCTCGGTCCCTCGCCCCGCCGCAGCCGGCGCGCTCCTGCCCGGCAGGGCGCCGGGTCGCGGGATCCGGGCGGGCCCGGCCGGCCGGGCGCCGGCCGGCTGGGGGACGCCCGCGCCCGGGTCGCGGAGGAGGCGGAGGGCTTCTTCGAGGAGGCGCGGCGCCAGGCGGAGGCGCTGGGCGGGGCGCGCCCCGGCGCCCCCAGGCGCTCCGAGCGGGCGGACGGGGGGGCGCTCCTCGCGCGCGTGCGCGCCGCGGGCCTGGTCGACGACCGCCTGGGCGGACCCCTCCGTGAGCTCGAGGAGGCGCTCGACGAGGCGGCTGCGTCCGCCGGCCCGCCCGAGTCCCAGTCCCTGGCGGCGCTGGCCGCGCGGGCCCGCGACCTGCGCGACAGGCTGGCGATCTTCCTGACGCAGTCGCTCCCGGACGCCGTCTACTGGGTCGAGTCGGCGCGGCGGCGCGCCGCCGACGTCGGCCTGCACGCGGCGCCGATCGAGGTGGCCGCCTTCCTGCGCCCGCGCCTCTTCGAGTCGCCGCGGCGCGTGGTGCTGACCTCGGCGACGCTCGCCGCGGCGGGCTCCTTCGCGCACCTCAAGTCCCGCCTCGGCATCACGGCGGCGGCCGAGGCGGCGCTCGGATCGCCCTTCGACTTCGAGCGCCAGGCCCTGCTCTATCTGCCCGCGAGCATGCCCGACCCGGTCGCGGAGCCCGCGGCCTTCCAGGAGGGGGTGGCGCGCGAGTGCCGGCTCCTGCTCGAGGCGTCCGAAGGAGGCGCCTTCGTGCTCTTCACCTCCTACGCGCTCCTGTCGCGGGTGCACTCGGCGCTGGCCGGCGATCCGGCGCTCGGGCACCTGAGGTTCCTCCGCCACGAGCCAGGAGACGCCTCCTCGATCCTCGAGGAGTTCCGCCTCACGCGCCGCGGGGTCCTCCTCGGCACGCTCACCTTCTGGCAGGGAGTGGACGTGCCGGGCGACGCGCTGCGCTCCGTGATCATCACGCGCTTGCCGTTCGAGGTGCCCGATCATCCCCAGGCGGAAGCCCGCGCCGAGGCGATCCGCGCCCGCGGCGGCGACCCGTTCACCGATGACAGCCTTCCCGAGGCGATCCTGACCTTCCGCCAGGGGTTCGGCCGCCTGATCCGCACGCGCGAGGACCGCGGGCTGGTGGCGGTCCTCGACCCCCGCCTGCGCAGCCGCTCCTACGGTCCGGCGTTCCTCGAGTCCCTCCCCCACACCGGCCGCACCGACTCGCTGGAGGAGGTGCGAGCCTTCTTCCGCCGGGGCGTCCTCCCCGCGGAGGGGCGGCAACTCAGTTGATGCGTCGCGTCCGCCCGCGCCAGAACGGCTCGCGCAGGGCCTTCTTGTCGACCTTCCCCGAGCCGGTGCGCGGCAGCGCCCCGACCAGGTCGATCGCCCGGGGGCACTTGTAGTGGGCGATGCGCTCGCGGCAGAAGGCGATCAGATCCTCGACGGGCACGGCCCCGGGCTCCCGCGGCACCACGGCGGCGCGTACCGCTTCGCCCCAGCGCTCGTCGGGCACGCCGAAGACGGCCGCCTCGCGCACGGCCGCGTGCTCGCACAGGACGTGCTCCACCTCCGTGCTGTAGACCGTCTCCCCGCCCGTGATCACCACGTCCTTGGCGCGGTCGACCAGGTTCAGCGAGCCGTGCCCGTCGATCGTGCCGAGATCCCCGGTGTGAAACCAGCCGCCGCGGAAGGCCTCCCGGGTCGCCGCCTCGTCGCGCCAGTAGCCGGGGGTGACGGTGGCCCCGCGGACCACCACCTCTCCGACGGCCGCGTCGTCCGCGGGGACGTCCTCGAAGGCGCCGGACCCGGAGGGCCGCACGACGCGCAGCTCCACCCCGCGCGCCGCCCGCCCCGTCCGCGCGCGGAGGCGCGCCTGCTCCGCCGGCGGCAGGCGCCGCGCCGCCTCGTCGAGGATCGAGAAGGTCAGGAAGGGCGAGGTCTCCGTGAGGCCGTACGTCTGGACGTACTCGCAGCCCAGGATCGCGGCGACGCGCGCCACCGTGCGCGGTGCGATCGGCGCGCCGCCGCTCAGCAGGAGGCGAAGGGACGGCAGGCCGCGGCTGCGGCGCTCCGCCTCGGCAAGCAGATCCTGGAGCATCACCGGCACCAGGTTGGTCACGGTCACCTGGGTGGAATCGATCAGATCGAACGCCTCGGCGGCGTCGAAGCGCGGCAGGAAGACGTGCGTCCCGGCGACGGCGGTCACCGTCAGGATCGCCCAGGCGTCGGCCAGGTGGAACATCGGGGCGGCGTGCAGCCAGACGTCCCGCGCCGAGAAGCTCAGCTCGGCGATGGTCATCTCGACGTGCGCCGCCAGGTTCTCGCGGGTGAGGATCACCCCCTTCGGCCGGGCCGTCGTGCCGCTCGTGTAGTAAAGGTGCGCGGCCCCCGCGGGCGCCTCTTCGCGGCGGGTCGGCGCGCCCTCCTGCAAGGGCGCCGCCGCCCAGCCTTCCGGCGCGGTCGCCGGCGCGGCCGGCGCCAGGGACCTGACCAGGGCCGGGTCGCCGACCAGGACCCGGGCGCCGGCGTGCTCCAGGATGGCGCGGGTCTCGGACGGCGATTGCTTCAGATTGATTGGCAGGAGCACCAGGCCGCGCTCCAGGGCGGCGGCATAGCAGGCCAGGTAGAGGTGGCAGTTCGCGAACAGGGCGGCCACCCTGTCCCCGGGCCGCGCCCCCGCGCTCTCCAGATCGTCGGCCAGGCGCGCCGCCTGCCCGAGGAGGTCGGGGTAGGTGAGGCGCCGCGGGCCGCAGAAGGCGGCGGTCCCGCGCGGCCGCAGGCGGGCCGCGGAGGCCAGGAGGGTGCGCGCATCCATGCCCGCCATCCTACCGCAAGGGCGCGGCCGCCCAGGAGCCTATCCGGCTCAGGGGCCGGTCGGCTCGGGATCCTGGCTCTGGCGCAGTTCTTTCTTGACGATGGTCTCGTAGCAGTCCGGGCAGATGCTGTGGCTGAAGCGTGCTTCGGAGTGGTCCCCGACGTACGCCTCCACCTGCTGCCAGTAGTTCTTGTCGTCGCGGACCTTCTTGCAGTAGGAGCAGATCGGCAGGAGGCCGCCGAGCTGCTTGACCTGCGACAGCGCTCCCTCGAGCTCGCGCACGCGCTCGGCCAGCTGGCGCTGCAGCTCCGCGACGCGCACCCCGACCTGCACGCGCGCCCGCAGCTCCTCCTGGTCGAACGGCTTGGTCACGTAATCGTTGGCGCCCGCCTGCAGGCCGGCGACCACGTCCTCGGGCCGCCCCCGGGCGGTCAGCAGGATGATGTAGATGGAGCGCGTGGCGGGCGCCTTGCGGGCCCGCTCGCAGACCTCGACGCCGTCCATGCCGGGCATCATCCAGTCCAGGATCGCCAGCGACAGGCCGGGGTCACGCTCCAGCATGTCCCAGGCCCGCCCGCCGTCGTGGGCCACCGCCACCTCGTATCCCCAGCGCTTGAGCGTGGCCTCGAGGACCCGTCGCGAGACGGCGTCGTCTTCGGCGATCAGGATCTTCATGCCGCGTCCACCTTGCGCAGGGCCGCCAGCGCCTTCGAGAGACGTTCGATCTCGTCCTGCAGGGCCGGCCAGGCCGCCTCGGCTCCCGGCAGATCGCCGGCCCGCCCCAGGGTTTCTAGCCGCAGGGCGGCCTCGAAGGCGGCGCCGGCGGTGAAGTTGCCGATCGACCCCTTGAGCGTGTGGGCCGAGCGCTCGAGGGCCCGTCCGTCGCCGCGGTCGAGCGCCTCCCGCACGGCGCGCATCGCCTGCAGCCGTTCCGCGAGGAAGACTCCCACCACCTCGTCGAGGAGGACTTCGTCGCCGGCGAAGCGCCGCAGCAGCGCCCGGCGGTCGATGGCGCCGGCCCCCGGCACCTCCTTGACCGCCCCGGCCTTCGCCGGCCGGCCGAGGACCCGGTCGATCTCCTGGTAGAGATCCTCGGACCGCACCGGCTTGGAGACGTAGCCGTCCATGCCCGCCTCCAGGCAGCGCTCCTTGTCCCCCTTCATCGCGTGGGCGGTCATGGCGATGATCGGCATGCGCACTCCCCGCTTCTTCTCGCGCCGGCGGATCGCCGCGGTGGCCTCGAATCCGCCCATCACCGGCATCTGGAGATCCATGAGGATCAGGTCGAAGCGCCGGCGCCCGAGGAGGTCGAGGGCCTCGCGGCCGTTCGAGGCCAGCGTGGCCAGGTAGCCGCGCCGCTCCAGCGTTCCGACCGCCACCCGCTGGTTGACCGGGTTGTCCTCGACCACCAGCACCCGCAGTCGGCGGCCTTCCTCGCGCAGCGAGTGACGCGTCACCAGGGGCCCCGGCTCCTCCGGCGTCTCGGGCGCCCCCAGGATGGACATGATCGCATCCAGGAGCTCGGACTGCTTGATCGGCTTGGTCAGGTACCCCGAGATCCCGTCGCGCCGGCAGCGCGCCGCGTCGCCGCGCCGGCCGGTCGAGGTCAGCATCAGCACCGCGACGTCGGACGGCGCGTGCTCCTTGCGGATGCGGCGCGTGGCGGTGTACCCGTCCATGCCGGGCATCCCCGCGTCCATCAGCACCAGCCGGTACGGCCGTCCGCCGGCCTTCGCACGCCGCAGCTCCTCGAGGGCCGCCGCGCCCCCCTCGACCGCGGCCGGCACCATGCGCCAGCCGGCCAGCATCTCCGCCAGGATCCGGCGCAGGGTGGCGTTGTCGTCGACCACCAGCACCGGCAGATCCTGAAGGGGCGCCAGCGGGGCCGGGCGGGCCCCCTCGGCGCCGGCGTTCCCCAACCCGAACCGCGCCGTCAGGTGGAAGGTGCTGCCGCGTCCGGCCTGGCTCTCCACCCAGATGCGGCCGCCCATCAGGCCCGCGAGGCGGGAGCAGATGGTGAGCCCGAGGCCGGTGCCGCCATAGCGCCGGGTCGTGGAGCCGTCGGCCTGCGTGAAGGCCTCGAAGATCTCCCGTTGCTTCTCCACCGGGATGCCGATCCCCGTGTCGCGGACGCTGAAGCGCAGGACGGCCTGGTCCGGCTCGAGCGACTCGACCTCGGCGCGCACGATCACTTCTCCGCGCTCGGTGAATTTGATGGCGTTGCCGACCAGGTTCACCACCACCTGCCGCAGGCGGCCGGGGTCGCCGACCAGGGCGTCCGGCACCTGCCGCTCGACGTGGCAGGCCAGCTCCAGGCCCTTCGCCTGGGCCTTGACGGACAGGGTCTTGATGGTGTCGTCCAGGCTGTCGCGCAAACGGAAGTCGATCGGCACGATGTCGAGCTTGCCCGCCTCGATCTTGGAGAAGTCGAGGATGTCGTTGATGACCACGAGCAGGGACTCGGCCGAACTCTTGACCATGTCGAGGTAGTCCTGCTGCTGTGGCGAGAGCCGCGTGTCGAGCATCAGGTCGGTCATGCCCAGGATGCCGTTCATCGGCGTGCGGATCTCGTGGCTCATGTTCGCCAGGAACTCGCTCTTGGCTTTGCTTGCGGCCTCGGCCGCGTCCTTCGCCTTCTGCAGCTCGAGCTCCGACCACTTGCGCTCGGTGATGTCCTCGATCACGTACGAGAAGCGCGGGCGCCCGCCCGGGGCGCCGCCGATGTACGCCACGGTCGTGGACAACCAGGCCGGCTCCGGGTGGCGCGGCAGGACCATCTCGAAGCGCTCCGATCGATGGGTGCGCTCGCTTTCGTCGCAGGCGTGCCTCCATTCCTGCCAGGCCTGGCCGGGGAAGGACATTTCTCCGGCCCGGAGGGTGCGCCCCTCCTCCACCCGGACGCCCAGGAACTCGCCCGCCGCGCGGTTGACGGACAGGTGGTGGAAGTCGTCTCCGATCCTCTCCATCACCCCCATCATCATCGGGGCGCTGTCGTAGAAGCTGCGCAGGATCGACTCGTTCTCCCGCAGCGCCCGCGTGCGCTCTTCGACCCGCCCCTCGAGATCGTCGCGCGCCGCCTGCAGGGCCCGGTCGCGCTCCTGGATCTGCGCCAGCATCTCGTTGAACGCCTCGATGAGCCGCCCGACCTCGTCCCGGCTGCCCGGTTCCGCCCGGAGCGCGAAGTTCTTCTCGACGGCGACCCGTCGCGTCGTGCGCGCCAGGCGGGAGAGGGGGCTCGAAATCAATCCCTGAAGACGGGCCGACAGCGCCAAGGCGACGGCCAGCGAGAGCCCGAGCACGAACAGGGAGATGGTCCCCTCGCGCTGCAGGCTGGTGGCGAGCTCGCCGAGATCGGAGCCCACGAAGATGGTGCCGATGCGCTCCCCGTCGAGGGTGATCGGGCCGTAGGTCACCAGGCGGTCGCGCAGGAAG
>Ga0066710_100005317_pt1 | contig 11695 bp, 11 predicted proteins | sample GraSoiAngelo_159_FD_79666 | JGI IMG/M metagenome (GOLD analysis project Ga0066710, IMG submission 79666) | Grasslands soil microbial communities from the Angelo Coastal Reserve, California, USA - 14_1009_16_40cm | ecosystem: Environmental > Terrestrial > Soil > Grasslands | place: USA... | reverse complement strand
GTGCGCGACACGGTCATCCACGAGCTCGGCCACTACTTCGGCCTCGACGACGAGACCATGGAGCGTATCGAGGATTCCGAACCCTGAGCCGCGGCCGCCGCCTGGTCGACGCCCTGGCTGCGGTCGCCTCCCGCTACTCGCCCGAGAGTCGGAAAGAGAAACGCACGCTCCTCGAGGCCCTCGAGCGGTCCGCCGTCGGCGATCCCCCGACGTTCCTGCGCCTCCACGAGACACTCTGTTTCCTGCAGGCCCATCCGGACGACCCTGAGGTCCTGGCCCTCGTCGACCGCGCCCTGGAGGCGATGCCCGCCCGCGTGGGACGTCTCAGCCCCGGCGCGCGTGGTCGCCTCCACGATTCCGGAATCGCGCGCACCACGCTCGACTATCCCTTCGGCCTGCCGATGGCGCGCTGGCTCGCGTCGCGCTTCCCCGGCGACGCCGACGTCGCCTGGCGACGGTTCCACGACGAGGACCGGCTCGACGAGACGCTCTCGGTCCTGGCCACGACGGCGGAGGGCGACGCGTTCAGCGAGGGCGGCATGGGATGGCGCCATTGGCTGCGCGTCGCCAAGGGCGGGCGCCGGCTCACTGACCTGCAGCTCTTGCTCGAAGTGTTCGAGCGGACCGGGCTGCCAGCGGAGGTGCGCGACTGGCTCTTCGAGAGCATAGGCCTCCCCATCCAGTGGCGGCCGCGCGGTCCCGGCGCGTCGCGCACCCTCGCACGCCTCCGGCCGGCGCGCGTCTTCTTCCACGAGGCCGGGCTCGACCGAGGCGCCCCGGACCTCGTCGACGCGCTCAGCCGGCCGCTCCCCGCGCTCGAGCGAGCGCCGCGCGCGCTGGCCGAGTCGCTGATCGACTCCGCGCGCGTCGCGATGGCGACGCGCCAGCGTGAGCTTCACGCCTTCTCCTATCCCAACCCGCACGACGTCCTTGTGGTCCGCCCCGGGCGCGGGCTCACGCTCGCCTTCATCGGGATCGAGCCGGACTTTCGGCTTCCGCTCGAGGCCTATTATGGCTTCCTGGCGCTGAAGAACGGCGTGCCGGTGAGCTATGGCGGCGGCTGGGAGCTGTTCGGCACCCTGGATTTCGCCGTCAACGTCTTCGCGTCGTTCCGCCAGGGCGAGTCGGCGTACCTCGCGACTCAATTGCTGCGCGCGTACCATCGGATCTTCGGCATGCGGACCGTCGTCGTCGATCGCTACCAGCTGGGCCACCAGAGCACCGAGGCCCTCCGATCCGGCTCGTTCTACTTCTATCACCGCCTCGGGTTCCGACCGCGGAATCCCGAGGTCCTCCGGGTGCTCGAGACGGAGCGGGCGAAGATCGTCGCCGACGCGGCGTATCGCTCGCCCCTCCGTATCCTCGAGCAGCTGGCCGGCGACGAGGTGTTCCTGTCGCTCGCCGGGGGACTCACCGCGCCAGAGCAGCGTCTCCGCGCGACGGAGGTCTCGGCGCTGGTCGCGCGCTTCGTCGCTCGGGAGTACGGCGGCGACCGCGTGGCGGCCGTCAGGGAATCGGCCGCGCGGGTCGGGCGGATCCTCGGCGCGTCCCGTCACGGGTCGTGGCCTCCGAGCGAGCGCCGTGCCTTCGAACGGATGTCGCTCGTCGCCGCTCTCATCGAGGATCTCGCTCGATGGCCCGTCGCGGCGCAGCGGGCGCTGGTCGCGGTGATGCGTGCGAAGGGCGGAACCAGCGACATGCGGTACGCGCACATGCTGGACGGTCACCGGCGTCTGCGCCGCAGCCTCGAATCGCTCGCTAGCGCCTGAACCCAGCTTCTTCTCGATCACTGGGTGGGTCTTCTAGGCGGGGCCGTAAGTTTAGGCGGGGCCGTAAGTTTTCTCTTGACAGCATGTTTCAACGTTCCTTATGTTTTCAGCAGATGCTGAAAGAGGTGGACTCAGAGAAACATGCTGAAATCCGCGGAGGTTCGGCGCCAGGTAGTGCAACGGCTTCGGGAGCTCCTCCCGAAAGCCAGCGACTGGCAAGAGAGCGCCGACGCCAAGATAGGCCATCAGACCGCGGACTTACTGGCGAAGTTCCGGCTCGCCGGCCAGGAGCACACTCTGGTCGTTGAGGTCAGCTCTCTCGGGCAGCCACGCCAGATCCGGGCGTCTGTGACTCGCCTCGACGAGATCCGGCGTGAGCTTCCAGGGGCGTATCCGGTCGCGGCGGCGGTCTACATCGGGCCGCAGAGCGCCCGGATCCTCAAGAACAACAACCTCGGGTTCGTCGATCTGTCGGGCAACTGTTATCTCGCCTTAGAGAACGTGCTGATCGAGAAAGAAGGCAAGCGAAACGTCCGCCCCTCGACCCGGCCCCTCCGCTCGCTCTTCGCGCCGCGCGCCACCCGCGTCGTTCGAGCGCTCCTGGTCGCGCCCGGCCGCGCCTGGCGCCTCGAGGAGCTGGCCAAGGCGGGCGAGGTCAGCCTCGGGCACTCGCACAACGTCGTGAAGCGGCTCGAGGCGCTCGCGTGGGTCGAGCGGGACCACAGCCAGCGCTTCCGGCTGTCGAAGCCGGCGGATCTCCTGGAAGCGTGGTGCGAGTCCTACACGTATCGCGTGAACGAGATCGCGTCGTACTTCGCCCCCGAGCGCGGGACGCGGAAGCTCATGGGCGAGGTGGCCCGTGTCGCGGCCGGCGCGGGGCGGCGGTACGCCTTCACGCTGAACGCGGGCGCCGCGCTGCTGGCGCCAAGCCTCCGGCTGCCCGCGGTGCACTGCTACCTCGAGGGCGATCCCGCGCCGCTCGCCCAGGCGCTCGGGCTGCGCGTCGCCGCCGAGGCGGACGGTGCGCTGCACTTCATGGCGCCCTACGACCTCGGGGTCTTCCACGGCGCGCTCGAGAAGGGCGGACTCCAGGTGGTGTCGCTACCGCAGCTTTACGCCGACCTCGTGCACTACGAGCGTCGTGGGCCCGAGCAAGCCGAGCATCTTCGCCGCGAAGCCATGGGCTACTGAACGATCCACGGAAGGAGGTGACGCGCCGGTGAAGAAGAAGGCGACGAAAAAGAAAAAGGGCAAGTAGGACCGGTGGACGACGCGGGGAATCTCTCCACGGAAGGAGGTGAGACGCTCGATGAAGAAGAAGGCGAAGAAGAAGAAGAAGTAGTAGTAGTGACGCTGTTTCGCGGTGGGCGGTGGCGGCCTCCCACCAGGTACCGTTCGGGAGGGGGCATCCCCCCCTCCCGGCTGTGCTTAAATTACCTTCGTGACCTTGCCCGCCTTGAGGCAGCGGGTACACACGCGCACACGTCGGGCCCGACCGGCGACCAGGGCGCGCATCGACACGAGGTTCGGCAGCCAGCGCCGCTTGGTGAGCTTGTGCGCGTGGCTGATCTTATGACCGACCGAAGGACCCTTGCTGCAGATATCGCAACGCTGAGCCATGAGTGCTCCCTGAGCCTGGATTACCGGCGACTGGACCAATCGGAATCTATAGCACAGGGGCATATGTGACGCAAACCTCCGCGCCCGACCTGCACACGCCGCTCCAGTTCATCAAGGGCGTGGGGCCGCACCGCGCGGCCCAACTCGAGCGCAAAGGGCTCCGCACCGTCGAGGACGCGCTCCACTTCATCCCCCTCCGCCACGAGGACCGGACCCGGCTGACCCCGTTCCGCTCGCTCGTGCCCGGACAGGCCGCGACATGCTCGGGCGTGGTCGTCGGCTTGAGCCCGCCGCCGCCCGGGCGCTCGCGCCTGCCGTTCACCGTGATGCTGCGGGACCCGAGCGGGTACGCCACCGCCAGCTGGTTCGGCTGGCGTTACTTGGCCCGCGTCCTCAAGCGCGGCCAGCGGCTCGTGCTGCACGGTCGCGTCGCGCGGTACAAGGGCGCGACGGTGATCCAGCAGCCCGACTTCGAGATCGTCGAGAACGACGAGGACGAGCGCCTCCACACCGGCCGGCTGGTACCGGTGTACTCGCTCACCGAGGGGCTTCCGCAGCGCGCGCTCCGCTCGCTCATGTGGCGGCTCGTCGACGCGTTCGCCTCCACCTTGCCGGAGGTCTTGCCCGGCGGCGTGCGCCAGCGGCGCGGGCTCGTCGGCCTCGCTCAAGCGATCCGCGAGGCGCACTTCCCCCAGACCGACGACGCCCTGGCGGCGGCGCGCCACCGGCTCGCGTTCGACGAGGGATTGCTGCTCCAGCTCGGGCTGGCCATCTTGAGATCGCGCGTTGCACGCGCCCGCGGCATCGCCATGAATCCGCGCGGCGACCTGGTCACCCGCTTGCGGGCCGCGCTGCCGTGGAAGCTCACGGCCGCCCAGGAGCGGGTCTGGGACGAAATCCGACGCGACATGGCGGCGCCCTACCCGATGCATCGGCTCCTCCAGGGCGACGTGGGATCGGGCAAGACGATCGTGGCCGCGCTCGCCGTGCTGACCGCGGTCGAGGCCGGTCATCAGGCGGCGGTCATGGCCCCGACCGAGATCCTGGCCGAGCAGCACTTCATGACGTTCCGCCAGCTCCTGGAGCCCCTCGGCATGCCCGTCACGCTGCTGACCTCGTCGCTGAAGCCGAAAGAGCGGGCGGCCCGGCGCGCCGCGCTCGCCGAGGGCGAGATCGGCTGCGTCGTCGGTACCCACGCTCTCGTGCAGGAGGCCGTCGAGTTCCGCCGACTCGGACTCGTGGTCGTCGACGAGCAGCATCGGTTCGGCGTCGAGCAGCGAGCGCGTCTGCGCGGGAAGGGCGAACACCCCGACCTGCTGGTGATGACAGCGACGCCGATCCCGCGCACGCTTGCGCTCACGATCTACGGCGACCTGGACGTCTCGGTGCTCGACGAGCTGCCGCCCGGACGCCGCCCGATCGTCACGGTGGCGCGCCCCGAGTCGAAGCGGCGGGCCATCTACAAGTTCCTGCGGGAGCAGGTCGCGGCCGGTCGCCAGATCTACGTCGTTTACCCGCTGGTCGAGGAGTCCGAGACGCTCGACCTCAAGGCGGCCACCGACATGGCGCGCCATCTGGCCGACGAGGTCTTTCCCGACCTGACGGTCGGGCTGCTGCACGGGCGGCTCGGCTTCGAGGACAAGGACGCGATCATGCGCCGCTTCAAGGCGGGCGAGATCCACGTTCTGGTCTCCACGACGGTGATCGAGGTCGGGATCGACGTGCCGAACGCGTCGGTGATGCTGATCGAGCACGCCGAGCGCTTCGGGCTCTCGCAGCTCCACCAGCTTCGCGGGCGCGTCGGCCGGGGCGAGTGGAAGTCGTACTGCATCCTGCTCACGAGCGGCCGCCTGGGAGAGGAAGCCCAGCGGCGGGTCGACGCGATGACCGCAACGAACGACGGCTTCAAGATCGCCGAGGCCGACCTGGAGCTGCGCGGACCCGGCGAGTTCTTCGGCACGCGCCAGTCGGGGCTCCCGGAGTTCCGTGTGGTCGACCTGCTGCGCGACGCGACCATGCTGGAGGACGCGCGGCGCGAGGCCAGCAGCATCGTCGCCCGCGATCCCGAGCTGAGCGACCTCGCGCACCGTCCGCTGCGGCAGGCGCTGCTGACCCGATGGCGGGGCAAGCTCGCGTTGGCCACGGCCGGCTAGGACGAGCCCATGCGCGTGATCGCGGGAGCGCTGAAGGGCCGCCAGCTCGTGACACCCCGGGGCGCCACGACCCGGCCGACGGCCGACCAGGTGCGGATCGCGCTGATGGACGCGCTGACGCCGTGGCTGCCGGGCGCCCGCCTGCTCGACCTCTTCGCCGGCGCCGGCGCCGTCGGTCTCGAGGCGCTCTCGCGCGGCGCCGCCCACGCGACGTTCGTCGAGCGCGCCGGCCGGGCCGCGGCCGCGCTGCTCCAGAACGTGCGAACGCTGGGCGTGGGGGGGCGCGCGCGCGTGCTGCGCGGCGACGTCGCCCGGCAGCTGACGCGCCTGGCTGGCCTGGGCGAGCGGTTCGAGATCGTCTTCCTCGATCCGCCGTACGCCGAGGACGCCGTCGACCGCACGCTGGCGGCGCTCGGCGCTGGCGAGCTCGTCGCGCCGGAGGGGCTCGTCATCGCCCAGCACTTCACCAAGCGCCGGCCGGCGGACGAATACCGCGCGCTGCGCGCGTTTCGCGACCGGCGATTCGGGGAGACGACCTTGACTTTCTTTCGAGCCGGAGGGTAGCTTACGGGGCGTGGCGAAGCGCGCGGTCTACCCTGGCATGTTCGATCCGATCCACAACGGACACGTGGACGTGATCCAGCGCAGCCTGCAGATCTTCGACGAGCTGATCGTCGCGGTCGTCGCCAACCCCTCCAAGGCGCCGCTCTTCACGGTGAAGGAGCGGCTGGAGATGATCGACGACGCGACCTCGGATTTGAGCAATTTCCGGATCGTCGCGTTCGACGGCCTGCTGATCGACCTGGTGGCCCGCGAGCGCGCCGACTGCATCGTGCGCGGCATCCGCGCCGTGTCGGATTTCGAGTACGAGTTCCAGATGGCGCTGATGAACCGCAAGCTCCGGTCCACCGTCGAGACGGTGTTCCTGATGCCGCACGAGAAGTACACGTACATCTCGTCGCGCCTGATCAAGGAAGTCGCCAGCTTCGGAACGTCGGTGGCCGGCATGGTGCCGCCGATCGTCGAGAAGCGCCTGGCGGAGAAGTACCCTTCCCGCTAACCCGGCGGGCCGCCGCCGAAGGAGCCATTCCGTGCTGGCCGATCGCCTGAAGACGCTTGCCCCTTCGTCGACGCTGGCCGTGCAGGCGAAGGCGAAGGAGCTCAAGCGGCAGGGCGTCGACGTGATCTCGTTCGGAGCCGGCGAGCCCGACTTCGACACGCCCGAGCGCATCAAGGAAGCGGCGATCCAGGCGATGCGGCACGGCCACACGAAATACACCGAGGTCGGCGGCGTGCCGGAGCTGCGGGCGGCGGTGTGCGCCAAGCTCAAGCGCGACAACGGCCTGGCCTACGAGCCGACCGACGTGCTGGTCTCGTGCGGCGCGAAGCACACGCTCTTCAACCTGGCCGTCGCGATGCTCAACCCCGGCGACGAGGTGCTGGTGCCGTGCCCGTTCTGGGTCTCCTATCCGGAGCAGGCGCGGCTCGTCGGCGCCGTCCCCGTCGGCGTCCCGACGCAGGAAGCCACCGGATTCGACCTGGATCCTGAGCAGTTGCGCGCCGCGATCACGCCGCGGACGAAGGTGATCGTCCTGAACAGCCCCAACAATCCCACCGGCGCCGTGTTCTCGCCCGCGTCGCTGGCCGCCGTCGCGAGGCTCGCGGTGGACGCGAACCTGTTCGTCGTCTCCGACGAGTGCTACGAGGCGCTGACCTTCGAGGGGCGCCACGTCTCGATCGCCGGCCTCGGCCCGGAGATCAAGGCGCGGACGCTCACGATCAACACGTGCTCGAAGGCCTACGCGATGACCGGCTGGCGGATCGGCTACGCGGCCGGGCCGCGCGAGCTCATCCGCGCGATGACCGACGTGCAGAGCCAGGTGACGTCGAACCCGTCGTCGGTCGCGCAGTGGGCCGCCATCGAGGCGCTCGTCGGCCCCCAGGACGAGGTGGCCAAGATGGCGGGCGAGTTTGACCGGCGCCGTCGCCTCATCGTGCGCGGGCTCAACGAGTTGCCTGGTGTCTCGTGCATCATGCCGAAGGGCGCGTTCTACGTATTCCCCAACGTCTCGCAGCTGCTCGGGCGCACGTGGAGGTCCGCCGACGGACCGGCGACCATCAGGGGCTCCGTCGACGTCGCCGCCTTCCTCCTCGCGCAGGCCAACGTGGCGGTGGTGCCCGGCGTCGACTTCGGCTCCGACCATCACGTGCGCCTGTCGTACGCCACCAGCGAGCCGTTGATCGTCGAGGGACTGGCGCGGATGGGGGCGGCGCTGCGCGGGCTCTCTCCCAAGGAGACTCACGGATGAAGCTCGAAGGCTCCTACGACGTGCGGGCGCCCCGGTCCAAGGTCTGGGCCGCCTTCCTCGATCCCGAGATTCTCCGCCAGGCGATTCCCGGTTGCGAGAAGCTCGAGCTGATCGGCAACGACGAGTACAAGGCGACGCTGAAGATCGGCGTCGCCGCCGTGAAGGGAACCTTCGAGGGCAAGGTGCGGCTCTCCGACAAGAACGCGCCCGACTCCTACCGCCTCGCCGCCGAAGGCAGCGGGGGCCCGGGGTTCGTGCGCGCCGACACCCTGATCACGCTGAGCGACGCCGACGGCGGCACCCGCGTCTCCTACAGCGCCGACGTGCAGGTCGGCGGGCTCATCGCCGGCGTTGGACAACGGATGCTGGGCGGCGTGTCGAAGATGATGGCCGACCAGTTCTTCAATCGGATGACCGAGCTGCTCACTTCCTGAACGGATGACCTCGCGCGCTGCGTCCTTTCGTAAGCGTCGTAGGCACGCCTCGGCCGGCGGAGCCCCAGCCCCGCGACGGCCTGCCGCACGCACTGCGCTCGAGCCGTGGCTGGAGCGCGCGTCCCGCGCCGAGTTGACGCGGCTGCAAGCGCGGCGCCTGCGCGAGCAGGTGACCCACGCGGCGGCGCACAGCCCCTTCTACCGGCGCAAGCTCAAGGCGGCGGGCGTCAAGCCGGCGACGATCCGGACGCTCGCCGATCTCGACAAGCTTCCGTTCACGACCAAGGACGAGCTGAAGGAGAACCAGGCGGCGAAGCCGCCGTGGGGCGACGTCCTGGCCGTTCCCCTGGACGACGTGCTCCGCATCCACATGACCTCGGCCACGACGGGTCGTCCGCTCGCGTTCCTCGACACGAAGGATGACTGGTACGGCTTCTATCATTCCTACGCCCGCGCGCTCCACGCCTTCGGCGTGCGCAAGGCCGACATGGTCATGGCGGCCTTCTCGTACGGTCCGTGGATCGGCTACTGGTCCGGCTTCTATGCGGCGCAGGATCTCGGCTGCCTGGTGTTCCCGGTGGGCGGGCTCTCCACCGACCAGCGGATCGATGCGCTCCTGACCTACCCGATCACGGTGCTCGGCTGCACGCCGTCGTACGCGCTCTTCCTCGCCGAGGCGGCGGCCCGCAAGGGCATCGACCTCGCCAAGGACACGAAGGTCCGGATCACCTGGCACACGGGGGAGCCCGGCGCGTCCATCCCGGCGACCCGCGCGAAAATCGAGGCGGCGTTCGGCGCCCAGGCCTACGACCTGCCCGGGCTCACCGAGATCGCGGCCTGGGGGTTCGAGTGCGGCGCGCGCGCGGGGCTGACCCACGCCAACGAGGACTACTGCTATCCCGAGGTGCTCGACGAACGGGATCAGCCGGTGCGTCCCGGCGAGCGCGGCGAGCTAGTCTTCACGAGCCTCTACCGGAAGGCGATGCCGCTCATCCGGTATCGGACCCGCGACGTCGTCCAGCTGGCCGACCGCCGCTGCCCTTGCGGTCGCACACTCGTGGCGTTCGAGGGCGGCGTGCTCGCGCGGCTCGACGACATGAAGAAGATCCGCGGCGTGATCGTCTACCCGCGTCGCGTGGAAGAGCTGGTGCGCCCGCACGCCGACGTCGACGAGTTCCAGATCGTCTTCCGGCGCCACGAGGGCCTCGACGACATCCTGATCCGCGTCGACCCGTCGCCCTCGCTCTCGCTCACCGAGCGCGACGGCCTGCGCACCCGGCTCGCCGACGATCTCCGCACGGGGCTCGGCATCCGGGCCACCGTCGAGATCGGCGAGCCCGGGTCGCTGCCGCGCTGGGACCACAAGGCCCGGCGTGTCCGGGACGAGCGGGCGGAGGTGCCCTTTTGAAGGCCGCGTTCTTCAAGGAGCACGGCGGCGCCGAGAAGATCCTCTACGACGAGTACCGCGACCCGACGCTCGGGCCCACCGACGTGCTGGTGCGGGTGAAGGCGTGCGCGCTCAACCACGTCGACATGCTCCTGCTCGACGGTCGATTCCCGCCGCCCGAGGGGCTGCCCCACGTCAACGGCTGTGAGGTGACCGGCACCATCGAGGCGGTCGGCGCCGGCGTGAAGGGGTGGGAGCGCGGGCAGCGCGTGATCATCTTTCCGGGCTTCGCGTGCGGGACCTGCGAGTACTGCCTGCGCGGCGAGCGGACGGTGTGCATCCGCTACGGCTATCTCGGCGCCCACAAGGACGGCGGCTACGCCGAGCTGGTGCGCGCGCCGGCCGCGAACATCTTGCCGCTGCCGGCCTCGATCTCCTTCGAGGCGGGCGCCGCCGTGCCGCTGGCCATGCTCACGTCGTGGCACGCCCTCGTGGCGCAGGCCGAGGTCAAGCCGGGCCAGACCGTGCTCGTGCAGGCGGCGGGCAGCGGCGTGGGAAGCGCGGCGATCCAGATCGCGCGTCTCTGCGGCGCCCGCGTCATCACCACGGTCGGCGCCGACGACAAGATCGAGTTCGCCCGATCGCTCGGCGCCGAGCACGTCGTGAACTACCGGACTCAGGATTTCGTCGAGGAGACGAAGAAGTGGTCGGGCAAGCGGGGTGTCGACGTGGTCGTCGAGCACATCGGCGGCGACACGTTCGAGCGATCGATCCTGGCACTGACCCGGCTTGGCACGCTCCTCACGATCGGATCGCACGACACTCACTGGGGCCGGCTCGATCTCCGGCACGTGTACTCGAAGAACCTCCGCGTCCTCGGCACCAATCTCGGGTCGATTCTCGAGCTGCAGACGGTGCTCGACCATGTGCTGCAGGGCCGGCTCAAGCCGGTCATCGACCGCTCGTTCCCGTTGAAGGACGCGCGCTCCGCGGTGCAGCACGTGCTCGACCGGAAGAACAAGGGGAAGGTCCTCCTGGTGGATCACTCATGAGCGAATTTGTCAGGGTCGAGCGGGTCGGTGCGGTGGCGACGATCTGGATCGACCGCCAGGCCAAGATGAACACGATGACCGTCGCGATGCGCAACGAGTTCCCGGGGATCTTCGCCTCGCTCGAAGCCGACGAATCCGTGCGGGTGATCGTCGTGCGCGGCGCCGGCGGCAAGGCGTTCAGCGCGGGCGGCGACGTCGCCGAATTCCTGACGCTGGCGCCGGCCGATCTCGAGCTGTGGGGCGACACGCTCACCGCCGCCGAGCGCTGCCGGAAGCCCGTCGTCGCGGCCATCGACGGGTACACGATGGGGGCTGGTCTCGAGCTGGCGGTCGCGTGCGACTTCCGCATCGCCACGTTTCGGTCCGAGTTCGCGTTCCCCGAGGTGAGGTTGGGCATGATCCCCGGCAGCGGCGGAACACAGCGCGCCCTGCGGCTTATGGGCATGACGCGCGGGAAGCTCTTCATGATGACGGGCCAGCGGATCGGCGCCGAGCGCGCCGAAGCGTGGGGGCTCGTCACGCAGGCCGTGCCGAACGACAAGCTCGACGAGGCGGTGACGGCGCTCACCGGCGAGCTGGCGGCGCGCGCGCCGCTGGCGCTCCGCACGCTCAAGATGGTGCTCAACCGCGGCGCGGAGGCGCCCCTCGAGACGGCGCTCGAGCTGGAGCGCAAGGCGTACGCTTGGCTACGCTCCACGCACGACTACGCCGAGGGCGTGACGTCGTTCCTCGAGAAGCGGCCGCCGAACTACACAGGGAGGTAGCCCGGCCATGGCGCAATCCTCGTTCGGACTCATCCTCGCCAATCGCGCCGTCGTCCTGGGTGCGGTCAAGGCGTCCGACCTCCTGGAGCTCACCGTGGAGGCCGAGCGCTCCGGGACTTTCGACGCCGCGTGGGCCGGCGACAGCCTGCTGGCCAAGCCGCGCCTGGAGTCGGTGACGCTGCTGTCCGCGCTGGCCGGGGTCACGTC
>Ga0066710_100005316_pt1 | contig 11695 bp, 10 predicted proteins | sample GraSoiAngelo_159_FD_79666 | JGI IMG/M metagenome (GOLD analysis project Ga0066710, IMG submission 79666) | Grasslands soil microbial communities from the Angelo Coastal Reserve, California, USA - 14_1009_16_40cm | ecosystem: Environmental > Terrestrial > Soil > Grasslands | place: USA... | reverse complement strand
TTCTCAGAAGGTCTAAAGGGGGACTTGAGGGGGGTACCCACTATTGAATCAAGAGTTGGTGCGGATTCTCAGCGCTCCCCTCTGAAGTTCCATCTCGTTGGAGAGGCGATATGTTCCAGGTGCTCGCTCAATTTTTCGCAGTCTCTGGAGCCGTAAAGCAATTCAAAACCGGCCGAGGTCGGGAGGGCGAGGCTCCCGCCGAGCCTCCTGGGGCACGAACTTGCCGGGGCGATAGCTCGCCAGGAGGCTCGCCCTCCCGATTTTTTCACAGCTCCCCTCCCGAGCCCGAGAGGGGATTTTCAGCGGAGCCCTGCATGCTGCCGAGGTGGTACCACGAAGGATGAAAATGATTCCCCTCCGCGGGAGGGGTGTAGGGGTGGGTTGTTCCAAACGGGCAGGACCCACCCCTGAAGGCTGAAGCCTTCTTTCCCCTCCCAAGAGGGGATTTTCAGAGGAGAATAATGATTATTGGTGTTCCTAAGGAGGTCAAGGACAATGAATTTCGAGTAGGCCTGGTACCGGCTGGAGTCAAGGCTTTAACAGAGTTAGGACACACTGTCATTGTCCAGGATGGAGCCGGAGAGGGAAGCGGAATAAGCAACGATGAATACGTCCAGGCAGGTGGAACCATCGCTGGCAGCAGCGACCAGGTTTGGTTGAAGGCTGAAATGATCATTAAGGTGAAAGAACCCGTCGAAGAAGAGTATCCCAAGCTTACAGAGCGTCAGATCCTTTTCACCTATTTACATCTGGCGCCTCTGCCTGATCTAACCCGGATCCTTCTTAAGAAACAAATCACCGGTATTGCTTATGAAACGATCAAGGAGGAGGATGGAAGCCTGCCGCTCCTGACACCGATGAGCGAAGTCGCCGGGAGAATGGCCATTCAAATCGGAGCCCAATATTTGGAGAAGAATCAGGGGGGACGGGGCATTTTGTTGAGCGGCGTTCCGGGAGTACCTCCAGCTCAGGTAGGGATCATCGGCGGAGGTGTGGTGGGAGTAAATGCTGCCAAAATCGCACTTGGAATGGGGGCCCAGGTAACCATCTTGGACAATAGCTTGCCCAAGCTCCGGTACCTGGATGACATTTTTCTGGGGCGTGTAGCGACCCTGGCATCAAACAGTTTGACCATTTTCCAATCCGTTCGCAAAGCAGACCTCCTGATTGGTGCTGTGCTCATTCCCGGTGCTTCAGCACCCAAATTAGTGACACGCCAGATGATCTCCTCGATGAAGAAAGGAGCCGTCATCGTTGACGTCTCAGTTGATCAAGGAGGATGCATTGAAACGACCCATGCCACCACGCATAGCCATCCGACTTTTTATGTGGATGGAGTGCTCCATTATTGTGTAGCTAACATGCCGGGCGCTGTGCCGCGGACTTCCACCTTTGCTTTGACGAATGCCACGCTCCCTTACGCGATAAAGCTGGCTCGCCACGGGTTAAAACAAGCTATCAAATCAGATTCCGGTTTGGGCGAGGGAGTCAACGTTTACGGTGGGCATGTTACGTATCGCGCCGTGGCAGAATCTTTGAAACTTGCATATAAACCCGTCGAGGAATTATTGGATTGATGCTCAGACTTGAAGAGTCATCGCTGGCTCCTCATCGCTGGGAACTGATTGTGGATGGCCCAAACCCAGGGTGCTACAACATGGCCGTCGATGAAGTTCTCTTGAATCAGGCTTCTGATGCAGCGACTCTCCCAGTTACGTACGTGAGGTTTTTTCAATGGGAGAAGCCGACTCTGTCGCTGGGTTTTTCCCAAAAAGCGGCCAAAGCTGTCAACGTGGATTTTTGCCAAAGAATGAAAATTGACCTGGTCAGGCGGATCACAGGAGGCAAAGCAGTCTTGCATCACCGAGAAGTGACCTATTCAGTCATTTCCAATGATCCGCTTTTTTTTCCGCTCGGAGATATTGTTGAGACCTACAAACTTATTGCCCTGGCACTGAGTTTAGGGTTCAAGAAGATGGGGCTCGACACCCAGTTGGCCGCCAGGCCAACGAACCTCCCCGCTCTGAAAGAAAAGTCCACTGCGGCTTGCTTTGCTATGTCCAACCATTACGAAATAATGTGTCAGGGTCGAAAGTTAGTCGGGAGTGCCCAGCGCCGCACAAAAAATGCGTTCCTGCAACATGGCTCCATACTGCTGGAATTCAATCCAGTGTTTCTAGCAAACGCCATCGGCTGTCAAGATCATTCAAATTTGCAGATGCGAGTAACCAGTTTAGCCACCTGTTTAGGCTATACTCCACCGCCGGAAGAGGTCATGGCTCATTTGCAGAAAGGCTTTCAAGAACTTTTCAATATCCAATTTGAGTTAACCTCGATGACGGGGTCTCTGCAAATCTCGGCTGAAAACCTGGGCCGATCCAAATATGCCTTCTTAGACGGGTATCGCTCAACTGAGATGATCGCTCCCCACCGGCCCAATCCCTAGCGGCGGAATGCCGGCAGAAGTGGTGCCACTTGGCGTGGAACCCCAAAATGGCTTGACACTCAGAAATCTGGTACTATAGTATCTTGCGGAAATTTCTTGCGGCTTCGGTGATTGGTAATGTCTCCAGGAAAAAACCAGGAACTTAACGAAAGAGAAAAGGACATATTGAAGGCTGTCATCAAGTCCTATATTAGCAGTGGGCAGCCTGTAGGATCCCGGATGCTTTCCAAAAAGCGCAAGGACAGCCTTAGCCCTGCCACCATCCGAAACATCATGGCGGACCTGGAACAAGCTGGGTATCTGGTTCAGCCTCACACTTCAGCCGGCAGGATCCCCACAGACAAGGGATACCGATTTTATGTGGACAACTTGTTGGATACCACAAGACTAAACAAGTCAGACCAAGAATTCATTGATCAAAGTATTTTCAAGACCGACTCGCATGACAGTGTCATGGAACGCATCTCCCAGACGATTTCACAAGCCACGGACAACATCGGTTTCGTCATTGCTCCTTCCCTAGGGCGCAATTTCCTCAAACATATTGAGTTTATCCATTTGGGGGAATGGAACATTCTCGTCATCATTGTTTCAAAATCGGGTCTCGTTCAAAATCGAATTATTCGGGTTGAAGAGCAGTTCACCCAGAGGGAATTGGACGAAACGGCGCGATATGTCAATGAGAATTTCTCAGGAAGCAGTTTACTGTTTATACGCAACGATGTCCTGAGGAAAATGGGGGAAGAGAAGGCTCTTTATGATCGCCTCCTCAAGAATTTTATGCTCCTTTGCAGTCGTGGTCTAATCGATGAAGTTTCCGAATTGGATGTCGATATATACCTTGATGGTGCATCGAATTTGATTTCCAAACCCGAGTTCACAGACTCCATGCGCATGCGTTCCCTGTTTAGAACCTTCGAAAAAAAGAGCAAATTGGTAAAGATTCTTAATGAATGTTTACACGGGAAACTGGGCGGAGGGGTACGTATCATCATCGGTTCTGAAAACTCCATCCCTGGAATGAGAGATTATTCTCTGATTTCCTCACCTCTCACGCATCAAGACCATAATCTAGGGTCAGTGGGCATTTTAGGACCTACGCGCATGCAATATGCCCGCGCTATAACTATTGTGGATTACATAACAAAGTTATACGGTCAGATTCTTAATGCAAACTGATTTTTTGAGCCTCTGTCAATTCAATCCAAAAATAAACTTCCGTGAGTTATGGGCATTCGGCAATTCTTTGCTAATTTGCGGATGAGATCTTCTGGAGCAGGCGGGATGGACGAAGATTTGATCGAAAACGATGAAAAGGGTATCGAGGTCTCCGATCATTCCCCGAGTGCCTCTGGAGAGCCGGATTCCAGAGCTACGGATGTAGCTGTGGCCGACGAGCTAGAGGCGGAGATCGTTGCAGCCCGAGAAGAAGCACAAGTTTCCAGTCTTTCTGCGGAAGCAGGACAGCGAGAATCTGGCGCAACCGATTCCTCGCCACAGCCATCGCCAAGTGGTTCTGCGGAAGATGAGGTTAAAGCTCCTGTTCCGTTCGAAAAATTCAAGCAACTGCAGGAGGAAAAGGAAGAACTTTACGATAGACTTCTGCGTAAACAGGCAGAATTCGAGAACTTTCGCAAACGCACCGAAAAAGAGAAACAGGAATTCTTTGACTTCGCTCTGTCTAACTTTATCAAGGACTTGCTGCCCGTGATTGACGGTCTGGAACGAGGACTCTATGCGCCTGACGGCGAAACCGTAGAAAGTTATAAAAAGGGTATCGAACTCATATTGAAACAATTCAGAGACGTCTTGGCGACAGTTGGACTGCAGCCAATCCGAGCTATTGGAAAGATCTTCGACCCCAATTATCATCAGGCGGTCATGCAGGAAAAAAACAATAGCCTTGCGGAAAACGAAATCATCGAAGAGCTGCAACGAGGGTATATCTATAAGGATCGGCTGCTGCGACCTTCTATGGTCAAGGTGGCTGTGCCGGTGGCCTCAGAGACTCCAGCCGAGGTTCCAGAAAAAGACTAATCTCAGGTTTGAAGACGTTGCGGGATAGGAAAGCATATGCCAAAGATCATTGGAATTGATTTGGGGACCACCAATTCCTGTGTCGCCGTCATCGAAGGAGGAACGGCCCAAGTCATTCCTAATCGAGAAGGGGGGCGGACCACCCCTTCGGTCGTAGGATTCACCGAGAAGAATGAGCGCCTGGTGGGACAGATTGCTAAACGACAAGCGGTGACCAATTCTCAAAATACAGTCTACGCCGTCAAACGGTTAATTGGCAGAAAATTTAATTCGTCTGAGGTTCAGCAGGCCAAAGAGGTCCTCCCATACGAGCTTACCGCTTCTGAAAATAATGATGTGAGAATTCACATTTTGGGGCGGGATTACAGTCCCCCGGAAATCTCAGCCATCATTCTCCAAAAACTAAGATCCTCGGCGGAGGAATTTCTGGGGGAAGAGATCACTGAAGCCATTATCACAGTCCCCGCTTATTTTGACGATATTCAGCGCCAGGCGACTAAAGACGCCGGCAAGATAGCTGGATTAAATGTAACCCGCATCATCAATGAGCCAACAGCAGCCGCCCTGGCCTACGGATTAGGCAAGCGAGCAAACGAAAAGATTGCCATTTACGATTTAGGAGGCGGTACTTTTGATATTTCCATTCTGGAACTGAATGATGGTGTTTTTGAAGTGCTGGCCACTTGCGGCGATAGTTTCCTGGGCGGAGAGGATTTCGACCAAAAAGTCATCGATTGGATTGTGGCTGAGTTTCAAAGAGAAAACGGGATTGATTTGCGCAGTGATCGCCTGGCGCTTCAGCGACTCAAGGAAGCCGCGGAACGATCAAAATGCGAGCTCTCAACTTCTCTGGAAGCTCACATTAATTTACCCTTCATTTCGGCTGATCGCACCGGCCCTAAACATTTCAACAAGACGCTGCCCCGATCTAAATTCGAACAAATGGTCGCCGATCTTGTCGAGAAGACAGTTGAGCCCTGTCAGAAGGCCCTGTGGGACGCCAAATTAGAGCCGAAAGATATCGATCAGGTCATCTTGGTGGGAGGACAGACGCGAACCCCACGGGTCCGCGAAAGAGTTGAAAAAATCTTCGGCAAGTTGCCCAGTTTAGAAATTAATCCTGACGAAGTAGTTGCTATCGGAGCCTGCATCCAAGGGGGGGTTCTCAAGGGCGAAATCAAAGACATCATTTTGCTGGACGTTATTCCGCTCTCGCTCGGAGTGGAAACTCACGGAGGCTTGTTTACCAAATTTTTGGATCGCAATACGACCATACCTACCACCAAGACCATGGTGTTCACCACGGTCACCGATAATCAAACGAGCGTTGAAATCCATGTTTTGCAGGGTGAACGTGAAATTGCTTCTGCCAATCGCTCCCTGGCCAAGTTCGAGCTCATCAATATTCCTCCAGCGCCTCGTAGTATTCCTCAAATTGATGTCACATTCGACATTGATGCTAATGGTATACTAAGTGTCTCGGCCAAAGATCAGAGCTCGGGTCAGGAGCAGTCCGTCAAGGTGACTCCCTCCAGCGGCTTGTCCGGTAATGAAATCACGAAGATCATCGATGAGGCCAAGTTCAAGGCTGAAGAAGACCGAAGGCAAAAGGAAAACACCATACTGAGAAATCGAATGGGAGGATTGTTTCAATCCACCACCAAAACCTTTACTGAATTCGGTTGGTTGTTGGCCGAAAATGATCAAAGTTTCGCTCGCGACTCATTAAAAGCGGCCAAGAAGGTTTTCGAAGAAAATAGTGAGGGGGAAATAAACTACAAAGTGGTCATGCAGGATCTGGAACAGGCAGCCTCCTTGTTGACTCAGGCTATGTTTTCCTCCCAGGCCTCGGCTGGGGACAAAGGGAGTCAAGCTTCCAAACCCGAATCCGATGACCCCCTGCTTTCGTGGCTCAACAGCTCAACCAGTTCGGATAGAAGCAAGAAATAAAGGAGACCTCTTTTCTTGAGCAAACGGGATTATTACGAGCTTTTAGGCGTATCAAGGTCAGCCTCAGATCAAGAGATCAAAAGCGCCTACCGAAAATTAGCAGTTAAGTATCACCCTGACAAGAATCCCGGCGACAAGGATGCCGAAGACAGATTCAAAGAAGCTGCAGAGGCTTATAGCGTATTGGGGGATCCTCAAAAAAGAGCTCAGTACGATCGCTTTGGGCACAGCGGTGTAGGGGCAAATGTCGGCTTCGATCCCACAATTTTCTCGGAATTCGGCGATATCTTTGGCGATTTTTTTGGCTTTGGCGATATCTTTGGAACCGGCAGCCGCAAACGTTCGACCGCTCAACGCGGTTCTGATCTTCGCTATGATCTCGAAATCAGCTTTATGGATGCCGCCTTCGGCCTGAAGACCAAAATCAAGGTCCCGCGGCTAGAGACCTGCCAGAGTTGTTCCGGTTCAGGTGCAGCTAAAGGTTCTAGCCCCATCACCTGCCCCACCTGCCAGGGCCATGGCCAAGTGCGTTACCAGCAAGGTTTCTTTAGTATCAGCCGAACCTGCCAGCAGTGCCAGGGGACTGGCCGCGTGGTGAAGAACGTTTGTAAAGAGTGCCGCGGCGAAGGACGCGTTCAGACAGAAGAAACCCTGGAAGTAAAGATTCCGGCCGGCGTGGATAATGGGTCCCGCCTGAGGATTGCTGGTGGCGGCGAAGCCGGCCTCCAGGGAGGTCCACCGGGAGATCTTTATGTCGTCTTGTTTGTTAAGGAGCATGAGTTCTTTGAACGCCAGGAGAATAATGTGTACTGCACCATTCCCATCAGTTTCCCTCAGGCAGCACTGGGAGCAGAAATCATCGTCCCGACCTTGGAAGGTGAAGAGAGGCTGCAGATCCCAGAGGGAACTCAAAGTGGCAGCATCTTTCGCATCAAGGGGAAAGGCATCCCCAGTTTAAATGGCAAGGGACGGGGTGATCAGTTTGTTACGGTGAACATCGCCACTCCCACCAAACTGAATCGCGAACAAAAGAAATTGTTGGAGCAATTCGCCGAGGTCAGCAAGGTCGAAAACAGGCCGCTGGAGAAGAAAATCCTCGATAAAGTCAAAGATATTTTTGGCTGAAAGAATGAGGTTATGAATCTTGCCTCCTCAATCCAAAACCGGCTGAACGTCGGTTCTCAACTCTGAGACCTTCCCCTTAATGAAGCAATGGAACTTCCTTCAAGTCTCGATTCATCTCAAGAACCTCGATAAAGCATCAGGGCTTCTCTGGGATCTTGGAACGCAGGGCATTGAAGAGCAGTATCTCAAATCAAGCAAGGTAAGGATCAAAGCGTATTTCGATTCTGCCTCAGATATCCGCGCTTTAACCAGGAAATTCAAGTTTCAGTGTGAAAAGGCCAGCCTGCCGCTTCATTCTATTTCTTCAAGAATTGAGATCGAAAGAGACTGGTTCAAGAAGTGGCACAAGCAATTTAAGCCCTTTGCCATTGGACAGCGATTCCACCTCATTCCTTCCCATAGACCAGCCGAGCCAATACCAGAAGGTCGCGTTCCCATATGGCTTGAACCTGGCATGGCCTTTGGAACAGGAACTCATGAGACCACTCAACTTTGCCTTGAAACCATGGAACAATACCTGGTGCCGAAGAGAGCCTTTCTTGACATCGGCACCGGATCCGGAATTCTGGCCATCGGCGCGACGAAGCTGGGGGCAATGCCAGTAGTGGCATGCGATGTCGATCCCCTTGCCATCCGGATCTCGCGTGCCAACGCCGCTATTAATCGTTGTGTCTCGAAAATAGAATTCGTCTTAGGTGAAGTCACAGAAATTGGCCGCTCCCGGTTTGATCTCCTGGTGGCAAATCTTACCCTGGAGATCATCGAAGAGTCACTTCTCCATATGGAGAAACGATTACGGCCTGGAGGCTGGCTTGTTCTTTCCGGAATTCTAGATCGTCAGTTTTCCCAGCTCAAGTCCCGGTTGGAGGAAACCTCGCTAATTCTCCAAGAACGAAAGAAAAGGAGTGAATGGATTTGCCTCATCCTCCGTCGGAAACAAGGAGTTTGGCAAGGTTGAGCTTACGGCGCGATTCCTCGCCCCCGAGCTCGAATAAGCCCTTCAGAAAGCGCGGCACGACTCGGTCGGAGGTTGAAAACTATCGATGGTATGAACCACAGAAGATTCTTTCTTTCTCAGCCCCCCGAAGGAAACGAAGCGACTCTTTCAGGGGAAGAGGCTCATCACCTCATCCACGTTTTACGGGCTAAGGCGGGGGAATCGATTGAACTGATCAACGGATCTGGAGCGGTTTGGCGTGGAGAGATTGCCGAGGTTCGCCACGATTCCGTTGAGATCGCAAATCTCACCTTGCTCCCGCAAGATCAAGCGCCCCTGCCCAATATCATTTTGATCCAATCCCTTTGCAAGACCGAAAAGCTGGAATGGATTTTTCAAAAAACCACCGAGCTGGGTGTCGCTGAAATCTTTCTGTTGAATGCCAGTCGATCAGTACTCAGAATCCCGAGGGATAAAAGCCAAAACAAACTGGAGCGATGGAGCAAAATCATTCTTGCTGCGGCCAAGCAGTCCCGCCGCAGAACCATTCCTCGGCTCCATGCCCCCGCCGATTGCATGGAGATTTGCCAATCACTTCAAGCTGATTTGAAACTGACACTCTCTGAAGATGAAAAGGAGGTCAGTTTAAAGCAACGATTGACGAGGGCGAGGTGCGGTTCCGTCGCTTTTTCTATTGGCCCGGAAGGTGGCTGGACTCCACAGGAGCAGGAGACCTTTGGCCTACATCATTTCGAGTCTGTTACCTTGGGATCAAATATCCTCCGAGCGGAAACCGCGGCCATAGTGGTAGCGGCCATCTTGAGATATGAGCTGGGGAATTCGCAACTGTATCCGAGACCATCTCTTGGAGCCAAAGGCGGGGATTAGGGCCACTGGAGAGCAGATCTAGGGGATAGCTCAGTAGTTTTGGATGAGTTCCCGATCATCGGTCGCGGCAGCCGGCTGGTTGAGGGTCCCGAGAGCCGCCGTCCTGTCCGTTGACCCGAGAGGTGCGATTCTTGGGCGCGAGGACTTCATCTTGCCTTCCTTGCCGGCATTGGAGGACGCTCCCACTGCAGTTCTGGAAGACCAGTTGCGAGTTGCGGTCGATGAGCACCTGACCGACGTCGTCGGTGCCGACCCGGTCACCTGTGAGGTGTCGGGTGGGATTGACTCGGGCATCGTGGCTGCCCGTGCGCGCAAACTCTTCGGGGACCGTCTTCTGGCTGGCATTAGCTTGGTCTCTCCCTACTACGAACTGCGTCGCGAGATCAAGTTCATTGAAGCGGTTGCGGACTTGTCTGTTTTGCCCATTCGAAGAGTGGACCCTAGCCGGTGCCTGCCGTTCTCTGCGCTGCACCAAGTCCCCATACACGATGAGCCCAACTTGACAGCCATACCCTGGCGCTTGTTGTGGGAAAGTTTAGAGTCCAGCCGTCAATGCGGAGCTCGAGTCCATCTCCATAGTATCGGTGGCGATCAAATGTTCCTGGACGCGCCGGCGTTTTTCTCGGCGTTGAAGGCTCCCTGCCGAAGCTTTTCCTTCCTGAAATGGCGTGCGCGGCGGCAGGTGTATCGATCGGTTGCGGCAATTCGGGCGCATTATTTCGGGCACAAGCGCCCTTCTTACTTTGCGCGCGGGCTGCTGATCTATGATGGCTGGACTGACCGCTACATCGCTCCTCGGATGGCACTCAGATACGAGCCCGGGCTCGTCTCTTGGAAGATTCTGCGATTGGCGGAAGCATTGCGGCGCCGCAATTGTTACTCCAAGGAAATTTCCAAGCCACTTCCCAGATTGTGTTTGCTGAAGACTTGCCGGAGAGTGTTCGAGGTCGACGAGGAAAGGTGGGATTTGACGGTGTTTATCAGCGTGGCCTTCGACAAAATCTTGACGACGTATTATCAAATAGGAACTCGAGGAGAGCTTTGCTCTCCGTGGGGTCGAGTTCATTGACGGCCGATGTGAATAGGCGATTGACGTACAGCACGGGAACGCCTTTTGCAGGGTGTTTGACCACTACGGGGTGTTGCGAACTTGTGAATTGTTCTCTCTTCGGAGGCCCGCCACTAAGGTGCCGATAGGGGCGTGAGGCATCATGTGCGGCTGTCAAAGTGGCCAGGAAGTCTTGCAGCCGCGGTGACAGCCGACGAACTACAGAACACGGTGTCTCCCCCACATCCTATCGCCGGCGCCTCTGAAAGATAGAGCACTGACACGATGGGTGGTCGTTCCTCGCAAGACACATCGACGTGCCAGTCCTGGCCCGACACGACCACGGTATTCTTGTCCGCGATTACGAGACTCGTATAAGGATCCTCCCCCCGTGCTCCTGCGACTGGATGCCTATGCAAGTCACCAAATACTCTGGCGAGCGTTTTTTGCTGCTCCTGTGTTATGGTGAGATCATGGAAGACCAGAACTCCATGCGCCCACAATGCTTCGCGAAGCGCGGCAGCAAAACAATCACTAACCTCTATGCCGAAATCAAGAGATGTGCCTTCACCCCCCAGTGCCGGGGTCAGGCGACGAACTCGAAAGAAACCATAATCAGTAATCATCCAGTGAACTCTGGTGGCATCGTGTCTGCGGCAAGCTCGCTCAGTCGACTGTTTTGTCAAATCAACCGCGGCAACCAGAGCAGTTGCTGTGTTCATCGTGCACTCTGAGATCCCACGCCGCACCCGCAATTGGTGTGGACAAAGGCTGCCCGATAACCGTAAGTATATCACACGAGCCATCCATAGCCGGCCCGACGCCACAGAGCATGAAAATGGGCACCACGAAGGACGAAAATGATTCTCCGCTGGGGGAAGCTGTGAAAAAATTGGGAGGGCGAGCCTCCTGGCGAGCCATCGCCCCAGCAGGTCCGTGCCCGATGAGGCTCGGCGGGAGCCTCGCCCTCCCAATCTCCCCCGGTTTTTAATTTCTTCACAGCTTCAGGGGTGCAGGGGTGGGTTGTTTCAGACGGGAAGGACCCACCCCTGAAGGCTGAAGCCTTCTTTCTCCTCCCGAGAGGAATTTTCACGGGCGTTTTTCATGCCGCGCGCTGAGTGTCAAAGCTCCAGAATTCAGTCAAAGAGGGATCGTCAAGATGAAAGATAGCATAACTAGATTTACTCAACCGCACGCGCACATTGCCGTCATAGACAATTTTTTATCCGCCGAGACCTTTCAGTGCCTGAAGCGGTCCGTCACT
>Ga0066710_100005315_pt1 | contig 11696 bp, 10 predicted proteins | sample GraSoiAngelo_159_FD_79666 | JGI IMG/M metagenome (GOLD analysis project Ga0066710, IMG submission 79666) | Grasslands soil microbial communities from the Angelo Coastal Reserve, California, USA - 14_1009_16_40cm | ecosystem: Environmental > Terrestrial > Soil > Grasslands | place: USA... | reverse complement strand
TTTGAAAAATGAACAACGCCACGCGCATCGACGCTTCTGAAAATCGGGGCCGGGGGCGCATCTTCAATGGGTGCGGCGTCGTTGGCGTGTGGGGATTTGTCCGGCACAGCAGAATTCCGTTTGTAGATCGTCCGGATCTTCCGGACGTAGTCTTGCGTTTCGATAATCGGCGGCACGCGTCCCAGCCGTTCGACAACGTTCTCGCCGGCATTGTAGGCGGCCAGGGAAAGCTCGATATTGCCTTTGAACTTTTCCAGGAGAAACCTCAGGTAGCGCACGCCTCCTTCGATATTCTGCCGGGCATCGAAGAAGTCCCGAACCCCAAACCGGCGGCCGGTCTCCGGGATGAGTTGCATAAGACCGAGCGCCCCTTTGGGTGATACCGCCCAGCGATTGAAATTCGATTCGGTCTTCATCATCGCAACGACCAGTTCCGGGTCCACGCCGTGTTGAGCGGAAATCGAGTTCACCAACGGCTGGATTGCCGACATGACTTTGAGATCCACCGGCGCCGGTTGCTGTGCCACGCTTGGCGGATTCGACGGAGGCTTTATCGGGTTTTCATCGATCATATTCGTGAACACGACGTTGCCTTTGGAATCGACAAACGCTCGAATCGGGTCTTCGGCTTGCGCGTTGGCCGCCCATGTTCCTGAAAGGATCGCTGCACCGATCAAAGTTCTTCTAAGAACGAATCGCATAACCACCACAACCTAATGCGTCTAGCTGAGAAACTCTGCCACAATATTGTACACGCCTTGTAAAGCCTGGTCTATCTTTTGGGCGTCTCGACCGCCCGCCTGAGCGAAATCCGGACGGCCGCCCCCGCTTCCCCCGACGATTTGCGCCACTTTCTTAATGATGTTGCCCGCATGTAGCTGTTTTTGAAGGTCTTTGGAGACGACTCCGACCAGTGAGACTTTTCCGTCCGATGCTACGCCAAGGACGACCACCCCCGAAGCCATTTTTGCCGCCGTCTGCTCGGCCAATTCGCGCAACATCGAAGCATCGGCGGCCTCGACTTGACGCGCCACCACCGAAACGCCTTTCACGCTGCTTTTGCCGGCAATCAACTCGTCAATCTGCGATCTGGCGGACTTTCGTTTCAGGTCCTCCAGTTCGTGTTCAAGCCGCCGCTGCTCGTCCAGCAGGCGCTCGAGCGTCCGCTGCAATTCCGTGCGCGGCGCGCGAAGGATGTGGGACAAATTGCGAAGCAAGTCTTCGTCTTCCTCCAGACGCATGTAGGTCCCAAATCCCGTGAGCGCCTCGATGCGTCGAATCCCCGAAGCAATGCCGGACTCGGCCACGATTTTGAACAGCCCGACGTCTCCGGTCATTTTTGTATGGGTGCCGCCGCACAGCTCCATGCTGACTTCAGGTATGGAGACGACGCGCACCTGTTGCGCGTAACGTTCGCCGAAAAATGCGAGGGCTCCCGAAGCAATCGCCTGGTTGATGTCCATCACCCTTGTTTGAACGGGAAGGTTCTTGAAAACAATTTGATTGATGCGTTCCTCGATCTCCGTAATTTCGCGATCCGTTAGCGGCGCAAAATGCGTGTAGTCAAACCGGAGACGGTCCGGCGCCACGAGCGACCCCGCCTGTTTGACGTGAGTTCCCAAAACGTCCCGAAGGACCGCGTGCAGGATGTGCGTCCCGGTGTGGTTGGCGGCAATCCGCCGCCGCCGGTCTTCGTCCACTTGCGCTCGAACCTCATCTCCAACGCGCAGCGCCCCATGTTCCAATTGGATCTTGTGGACGACCACGCCACGGATCGGGGAATACGTGTCGACAACACGCGCGGCGCCCGCTGCCGACGTGAGCCTGCCGGTATCGCCGACTTGTCCGCCCGATTCCGCATAAAAGGGAGTCTGATCGAGGACGATCTCGGCCTGGTCTTGACCGCTTTCGACCGCGTCGACAAGCGCACCGTCACGGATAATGCCTGTTAAGCGGCCGGTCGATGCGTGCGCGTGATAGCCCAGAAACTGCGTGCCGCCGTCTTCGACGAATTTGCCGAACAGCGGACTGATCGCAGCGTTGTCGGCTTTCCAACTTTGCCGCGCCCGTTCCCGTTGCTTCTCGAGTTCAGTCTCGAAGCCCGGCATATCGAGCTTCATCGATTTTTCGTCCGCAATCTCTTTCGTGAAATCCAGAGGAAAGCCGAACGTGTCGTACAGCTTGAAGATTTCGGTTCCGGGTATCGTGTCCTTTCCCGACTTCAACAGTTGGTCGATGACCGATTCCAGCCGTTCCAAACCGACAGTCACCATAGCCGCAAACCGTTCTTCCTCGGCCTTGATCACACGGGCCACGTACTCTCTCGTGTTCAATAACTCGGGATACGCGTCCTTCATGAGGTCTGCCACAAAGCCCGATAGTTGGTGCAGGAAAGGGCCCTTGAACCCGAGCAATGCACCCTGGCGTATTCCGCGGCGCATGATTTTGCGCAAGACATACCCGCGGCCTTCGTTGGAAGGGATGACGCCGTCACTGATCAGAAATGTGGATGCCTTGACATGATCGGCAATGATGCGCAGCGATGTGTCCGACGGCGCGGACGTTCCGTAGCGGACCTTTAGGATTTCCCCAGCCTGATCGATTATCGGCTTCAGCAAATCCGAGTCATAATTACTCAGCTTGCCCTGGAGGATGGTAGAGATGCGCTCCAGGCCCATTCCAGTATCGATGGAGGGCTCAGGCAGCGGCGTCAGGCGGCCTTTTTCGTCGCGGTTGAACTGCATGAAGACGAGATTCCAAATCTCGACATAGCTGCCGCATTCGCATGGAATCGCACAGTTGGGATGTCCAAGTTCGCTCGCCGGCGGGCCAAGATCGTAGTGAATTTCCGAGCAGGGTCCGCAGGGTCCGGTGTCGCCCATTTGCCAGAAGTTATCCTTTTCGTCCAGACGGAGGATGCGCCCGCTCGAAACGCCGATCTTTTTCCATAGTTCTTCGGCTTCGGCGTCCTCTTGAAAGACCGTGATCCATAGACGATCAACCGGCAAGGAGAAGTCTTTGGTGAGAAGCTCCCAAGCGTATTTGATGGCTTCCTTCTTGAAGTAGGCGCCAAACGAAAAATTGCCCAGCATCTCGAAAAACGTCTGGTGCCGGCGCGTGTGTCCGACGTTGTCCAGGTCGTTGTGTTTGCCGCCCGCGCGCACGCACTTCTGGCTGCTGGCGGCCGTCTTGTAAGGACGCTGCTCCCGGCCCAGGAACACTTCCTTGAACTGATTCATTCCGGCGTTGGTGAAGAGCAGAGTCGGATCTTCGGCTGGGATGAGTGACGAGCTTCTAACGATGGTGTGGCCGCGATCTTCGAAGAATTTCAGAAAGCGCCGCCGGATTTCAATACTGTTCATGAAGTCGTTCCAGTTCCTCTCGTATTTCCTCCTCTTCATATCCAAGACGGCTGAGGGCGCGAAAAAGACGGGCCGCCTCGCGCCCTTCGAGAGGGGGGTGCAAACGCCAAACGTTCATTGTAGCCTTGAGCACGTCGGGAAGCGAAGGCCAGTGCCGCGAGGCGATCGCTTTGTCAGCGATTTCGCGAGGTACGCCGGCGTGTATGAGATCCGCAAGAACCCTGGATGGATGCGTGTCTTTAATCTTGGAAACGACGTTCTCGGCATACCGCCGGTCGTCGAGAAACCGCTTTTCGCTTAATCGAGTGATGATCTCCTGAGGGACGTCGCCAAATTTCTCTTCGAGCTTTTGGCGCAACTGCTCGATCGTGTAATCCCGTCTCCGTAGGAGTTTCACAGCATGTTGGTACATTTCATCCACGATCGGCTATCCTAGCAAACGATGCGAGCACGCCTGTCGGGAAACGAGGAGAATTCCCCTCCTTGGAAAAGGAGAGGCCCGCGGTGGTTCGATCACCCTCCAAACAGATCTGCGGTGAAGTTGACCGAACCACCCCGTCTGCGCCCGCTGAGGTTGCTGCGCGACATTTTATCGAGCGCTCCTGCTTTCCTGTCCGTGATGTTGATCATCATGCTCGCCTCCGCCTCCTGCGGCTACCGGCTCGCCGGCGCAAAGACCAACAACGGCGCCGGCCGGACAATCGCGGTGCCCACTTTCGCCAATCGCACTACGGCCTATAGGGTCGAACAGCGCGTCAGCGACTCCGTCCGGCGAGAGTTCGTCCGGAGGACGCAATTCAAGGTCGTGCCAGCGGAGTCCGGCGATGTGGTTGTTTCCGGAGAAGTGGTCGACTATGTGGCCAGTCCGATCCTCTTCAATGAGCAGGGACGCGCGTCTTCCTACAATATTTCGATCGGTCTTAAAGTGGTGGTCACTGACACTCAATCGTGCGCCGTTCTCTTTCAACATGACCATTGGATTTTCCGGGAGGTCTTCGAGTTAGGCCAGAATTCCGCCGAGTTTGTTCCTGAAGATTCGGCGGCAGTCGATCGACTGGCCAGACGTTTCGCTTCTTCGTTAGTGGCTTCCTTGTTGCATCGCACGCCATGAGGTTTTCCGAGTTCCGCCAATATCGGCCAAATCCCGGCCACAACGTTTTCGTCTTCCTGTGTGAGGATGAATTCCTCGTTCAGGAGTCTCGCGCGATCTGGGCCAAAATCCTGGGCGGGAACTGGCAATTCGAAAAGCTGCACGTCAAGGAGTTTGAGGAGATCGAACCACATCGTTTGATGGATGACGCCTTGACTCCGTCGTTGTTCTCACAGAATCGAGCGATGCTCGTCATGAGCGCGGAGAAGCTATCCAAAGGCCGCACCGAGGACCTGACTCTTCTTCACAATGTCGCGAATTCAACACTCAAGATCATTCTCGCCACGGGAAATCCCAAATCGGTGGAAGGCTGGATGAAGAGTTTTCCCGTAATCCATATTGATCCGCTAAAGCCGGCCGAAGTCGCGCGTTGGCTCATGGACCGCTACGGCGTGACGGCCGAAACCGCGCGTTACATCGTGGAAGTGGTCGGGACGGAACTCTATCCGCTGCACAACGAAATGGAAAAGCTGCGCACGTATGCCGGCGAGAGCCGTCCCATTGAAGCACGGGATGTCGATGCGCTGGTATTGCGATCCGGGAAGTTCGCTCCATTCGAGCTGGACGACGCCATCCTCGCACGCGATTACAAAAGATCCGTGCAGGTCGTGGGCGCGATGCTCGACGAAGGCATGGAGCCCTTGATTGTGTTGTCGCGCATCGTTCGAGTGTGGCGGCAGCTCTTTATCGGGAAAGGCTTGGGCGGAAAACAGAGCGGCAAAGACGTTGCCGCCGCCGTGATGATACCCGCATTCAAAGCCGCGGATTTAGCGGCTGGTTGCAAAAAATATGAATGGAAGCTGCTCGCTCGCGGATTCCGCGAGCTGCTACACGCCGACCGGGCTTTCAAGACGTCCAGCCCAAACGTTGAAGCGTATTTTGACGTGATGCTATGGAAGCTCGTGGGCGGCTGAGCAGCGGAGCGTGAGAATGCAGCCGCGGTTGCGAGGCCGTGGCCACATTCCGACGCCGCTACGCGGCTGAAACTGCATTCACAGATTTCGCAAGCCGGGACTTGTAACGCCGAGCCGTGTTCTTTTTGATGATGCCTTTTTGAACGGATTTATCGATCAGGCTAAAGGTGTCTGGAACCAGCGTCTTGGCATCAGGGGTCTTTCCCGATGCAACGGCCGCTTTCAACTTCTTCATCTGAGTTTTCAACTTGTGGCGGTTTGCCTGGTTCACGGCTCTCCGCTTCTCGCTCTGACGGTGACGCTTTACTGCGGATGGATGATTTGCCATCGGATCTCCTTCATTCGATAAAGATTATAGCAGGTTTGACGCCTCGATTTTAGCGCGAAAGCCCCCATGTTATAATTCCGCTCGTCAGGTATCGATAAGCTTAATGAGAAAGAGCATCAGGATCGGCGGCGGGATCGCCGAATTTTTTGGAACCCACGACGGCAACGTCAAATATCTCGAGTCCCTCCTCAGAGTCCAAGTCCATATTGACGAAGACACCATCACAATCGACGGCGACGACGAGCACGTCGAGCTTGTCGAACGCATGATCTCCGACTACACGCAACTCCGCGCCGAAGGTGTGAAGTTTTCCAACGGGGAGTTGAAGTCAATCATCCGGATCATTTCCGAAGACACCAGCCAAAGCTTGAGGGGCGTGGTATCGACGTCGAAAATCCTGGTGACCGGGAAGCGCAACGTAACGCCGAAGACGCTCAACCAGAAGTTGTATCTGGAAGCCATCGAAAAGCACGAGATGGTTTTCGGCATCGGGCCCGCCGGAACGGGAAAAACCTATCTCGCGGTGAGTATGGCCGTTCGCGCACTGCTCGAAAAGAAAGTCAATCGCATTGTTCTCACGCGGCCGGCGGTTGAAGCGGGCGAACGCCTTGGGTTTCTGCCCGGCACGCTTCAGGAAAAGATCGATCCTTATTTGAAGCCGCTCTACGACGCGCTATATGACATGCTGGACGTCGAGCGCGTGGACCGCCATCTCGAGCGCGGCGTCATCGAAATCGCGCCCATTGCGTTCATGCGCGGGCGGACGCTGAACGACTCCTTCGTGATTCTGGACGAAGCGCAGAACACAACCCCCGAGCAGATGAAAATGTTCGTGACTCGCATCGGGTACAACACGAAATCGGTGATCACCGGGGACATTACACAGATCGATCTGCCCTTCGGCAAGATGTCCGGCCTGATCGAGGCGGAGAAGATCATTTCCGGCGTGCAAGGAACCGCATTCATTCACTTCAATGAACGCGATGTCATGCGCCACCCGCTCGTCCAACGCATCGTTCGCGCCTACGAGACGTATTCCGCGCAGGGCGCTAGCCGCCAGCAGTCTCTTAGTTGGACCGAGGGATGAATCGCCCCAGTAACTATCACGTGCTGAACCGGCAGCGAAGGCATGCGGTTGACGCTCGTCGCGTCCGCCAGTTTCTTTCCCAATTGACGCTCCAACTCGGCCGGCCCGCCGCCTCGTTGTCGGTGGTCTTCGTGACGGACGAAGCGATGCGCATGTACAACCGAAATTATCGAGGTTTGGATAAGGCAACGGATGTGCTTTCGTTTGCCGGAGACGATGGCTACCTGGGCGACATTCTCATCTCGGCGGAAACCGCATATAATCAAGCGCGCAAGTCACCCACATTAACTTTCGAGACCAATGTACGCCGTCTGTTATTGCACGGACTTCTACACTTACTCGGGTACGATCACGAAACGGACGACGGAGAGATGCGCGCAATAGAACGACGCCTTCGCCGAAGGCTCCAATGTTGAGGTTGAGTGCGACTGAACTGTTAACGGCTCTTTTATATGCGTTGGCGCTGCTGTCGCTGTCGGTGATCGACTTCGCTTTCGCCACCGTGAACAAGGTTTCTGTCCGGAGACTCCTCGATAATCCAAAGCTCAAGAGCGCCCCCGCCCTGGCATCGCTGGTCGAGAGCCGCAACGAAGTCCTGATGTCGGTCCATATCCTGATTCAATTGATTCTTGTGACGGGCGCTGTGTTCGTATTCCGCGCATTCGAGTTCCGCCAGATTTCCGATGGCGCCGGCGCAGCCGGAACGATCGCTTTGATGTTTGTCCTGATATTACTGTTCCGGCAGCTTCTGCCACGTCTCATCGCGACACGCAATCCGGAAATGGTTCTGATGCGCCTTTTCCCAATTTTCAGGCCTTGCCATTTCCTGATGCGGCCGTTTTCAGCCCTGCTCATGGCTGTATTGAATTACTTCCATCGGTGGGAACAGGAGATGGAACCCGACAAGGAAAATGAAGAAGCGTCTGAAGAAGAGATCCAGGCCTTTATCGATGCCGGAAAGGAAGAGGGGATTCTCGAACGCGAAGAAGGCGAAATGATTCAATCCATCGTGCACTTCGGCGACAAAGTGGCGCGCGAGGTGATGACGCCGCGCACGCAGATCGTCGCCGCCGATATCAATTCGTCGATGGATAGAGTGTTGCAATTGATCACGACCAAGGGACATTCGCGAATTCCTGTGTTTCGCGATGACATCGATAACATTGAAGGCTTCATTCACGAACGCGATCTGCTTCGAGTCTGGCAGAGCGGGGATAAGATCGACTCGCTGCGCGCACTCATCAAACCGGTCCAATTTATTCCCGAGACCAAGCCTGTGGATGACCTGCTCAATGAGATGAAACAGAAGGGCGACCAGATGGTTCTTGTCGTGGATGAGTACGGCGGAGTTTCGGGTCTGATCACAATGGAGGATCTGGTTGAAGAAATCGTCGGTGAAATTCACGACGCGGAATCAGCTCCGGAGAAAATCGTAGAAGAGAGTCCGGGAGTTTACATCGTCCCTGGAAGTCTTGAGGTGGGCGCGCTCAATGAGATGCTGGGAAATCCGTTCGTTGAACAAACCGAATGCACGACCGTTGCGGGGGCCGTCGTGGAACTGTTCGGAAAACTTCCGGCAGCAGGCGAGAAGATCGAGCACCAGGGAATTCTCGTAGAGGTTCTCGATGCGGACCGGCGCCGGGTCCATCGCCTGCGCATGCGGGTTCTCGCTCCCAAATTTGGAACTCGATGAATTCCGGGTTCGTCACCATCGTCGGCCGGCCCAATACCGGGAAATCCACACTCGTCAATCACCTTGTAGGCGAAAAAATCTCGATTGTCACCGACAAGCCACAAACCACGCGTAACGTGGTTCGGGGCATCGTCACCCGTCCTGAAGGCCAGATCGTATTGCTGGACACGCCGGGCGTCCACAAGCCCATTCATCGCATGAACGAGCGGATGATGAAGGCGGTCCGGGTTGCAATGAGCGAAGTGGACATCGTCGCGTTGATCGTCGATGCGTCTGTTCCGTTTGGTCGAGGCGATGAGTTCACATTGGAACTGATCAGAGACGTCAAGGCGTCAAGGTTTCTGTTGCTGAACAAAATCGACAAGATCCATAAGCAAGACCTGCTGCCTCAGATCGACCGCTACTCCAAGCTGCTTTCCTTCGATGAGGTCACCCCCATGTCCGCGCTCACGGGAGAAAACGTCGACATGTTTGTTTCCGCTCTTTTCAAACATCTGCCCGCCGGTCCTGCATATTACCCGGAAGACCAGCTCAGCGATCAACCGGAACGCGCGATCGCGGCGGAGATGATCCGTGAAAAGCTGATTATGCACACGCGGGATGAACTTCCATACTCAACCGCGGTGTTCGTCGATCGTTTCGAAGAAGGCGATACGCTTCATCGCATCCACGCCACGATCGTTGTGGAACGCGAATCCCAGAAGCCCATCATCATCGGAAAGGGCGGCGAACTTCTCAAGCGGATCGGCACGGCGGCCCGTCTGGATCTGGAAAGGTTTTTCGGAAGAAAGATGTATTTGGAACTCCGGGTCAAAGTCGAAAAAAGCTGGCGCGACGACGAGGATGCGCTCCGGCGTTTGGGGCTAGCGGAGCGGTAACGTAAAGAGCCAGAGATTCCTTTGATCGTTCTCGGATACGAAATACTGCCGTCACGAACCGCGGCGGAGCGAGTCCTCCCCGAACCGGTCGCGGATTCCGTCCACGACGCGGTCGAGGGTTTCCTGTTTACGCGGTTCGGCAAACAGATCGAGTTGGGTGGGCCCGGCGCCGTCCCGTGTGAGATCACCAGAGCCCACGCCAATCAGGCGCACTTTGCGATCCAACGAAAACTGCCGAAATAGGGCGATGGCCAGGCGGGCGATGTCGTCATCGGTCTGGAGGGGGCGCTCGACGGAAGTTTGCTTCGTGTGGGTTTCGAAATTCTCGTAACGCAATTTGAGCGTGATTCGGTTCGCGCGCAGTCCCTCGCGGCGAAGGCGGCGGCCGACCTGGGCGGCTAGCCCGCGAATCACTTCGACGAGGAACTCGCGATCCGCGGTGTCTTCTTCAAACGTGGTTTCATTGCTGACCGACTTGGCTTCCCAATTCGGGACGACAGGACGGTCATCCCTTCCAAATGAGAGTTGATAGAGATGCTCACCCAGGCTGCCAAGCGCGCGAACCAATTTTTCTCTGGGCATGACTCGAAGGTCGCCGATCGTGCGCAGCCCCATTTCGTGCAACCGTTGTTCAGTCTTCGGTCCGACTCCCCATAGGCGGGAAATCGGTAAGCCCTCAAGAAACTTCTCTACTTGATCGCTCTCGACCAGGACAAGGCCGTCCGGCTTCCGCAGGTCGGATGCGATCTTCGCAATGAATTTGTTTGGCCCCACGCCGACGGATCCGCACAATCCCGTGGCGCCCCGCACCTGCTTCTTGATCGCGCGGGCAATCTGCTCGGGAGATCCAAATAGCGCGATCGAGCCCGTGATGTCGAGAAACGCTTCATCGATGCTCAGTGGTTCGACCAAATCCGTGAAGTGCCGCAAGACATCCATCACCTGCCGTGAGACTTCAACGTACCGTTCCATGCGCGGCCGCAGGTAAGCGCCCTCGGGGCAGAGTTTCCACGCCCGGCTGATTGGCAGGGCAGAGTGGACGCCATACTTGCGCGCCTCATAGGAGCACGCCGCGACCACACCACGGCCGAGCCCGCCTTTGGGATCGGCCCCGACGATGACGGGCCTCCCCTTCAGGTCCGGATTGTCGAGTTGTTCGATGGACGCGTAAAATGCATCCATATCGACGTGGAGTATGATTCGTTCGGCCACTCAACCCGAGGATATACAAAGGGACCCAATCTGTCACTGCTTGCGGGGAAGCTAGGGTGAGTGGCCGGATCGGGCGCCAAGCGGCGGCAGAATGTAGCCACGGGCACGAGCCCGTGGACATTGGATGAGAGAGCTACCCCTGCGGGGCTGTATCCGATTTCTAAACCGGTTCCACGAGGTTGCGCCCGTGGCTACATTCTGTCGCCGCTGTGCGGCTAAAACAGGGGAATCCAACCGTGTTGAAACTTAGACGGATTGAGCTTTTAGGTTTCAAGTCGTTTTTTGACAAAGGGGAGATCCTCGTCAACGACTCCGGAGTCACGGCCATTGTCGGGCCCAATGGCTGCGGCAAAAGTAACGTCTCCGACGCGATTGCGTGGGTGCTGGGCGAGCAGAGCGCCAAGTCCCTCCGCGGCGAGAAGATGGAAGATGTCATCTTCAATGGGACGCGTCAGCGGTCGCCGATGGGGATGGCTGAAGTGACCATCACATTGACCGACACTGCATCCAACGGCAATAGCAACGGCAACGGGAGTGGCCAAGGCAACGGCGTGCACGGGCCCACGCCGGAACCCCGCGACATCGTGGTGCAGCGCCGGCTGTATCGTAACGGCGAGAGCTTATATGTGATCGATGGCAGGCCTGCCCGGTTACGGGATATTCAAGACATTTTCCTCGGCACCGGCCTCGGCCCCAACAGCTACGCCATCATCGAACAAGGCCGTGTCGGACAGCTTCTCAGCTCAAAGCCAATGGATCGCCGGGCGCTGATCGAAGAAGCCGCCGGCATCACCAAATTCAAGGCGAAGCGCAGACTGGCGGAGTCGCGATTGGAGGCGGCCCGTCAGAACCTTTCGCGCGTTCACGATATCCTGGTGGAAGTGGATCGCCAGCGGAATTCGTTAAAGCGCCAGGCCGGCAAAGCGCGGCGCTATATCGAGCTGCGCGACCGCATGCGAGAGATCCTTTCGGCCGTCTTCTCCACTCGCGCCGAGATGATGGTCCACCACCAGGAAACCGTCGAGGCAGCGCTTGCTTCGATCGGAGATGAAGGCAAACGCCTGGAGACGGA
>Ga0066710_100005312_pt1 | contig 11698 bp, 11 predicted proteins | sample GraSoiAngelo_159_FD_79666 | JGI IMG/M metagenome (GOLD analysis project Ga0066710, IMG submission 79666) | Grasslands soil microbial communities from the Angelo Coastal Reserve, California, USA - 14_1009_16_40cm | ecosystem: Environmental > Terrestrial > Soil > Grasslands | place: USA... | reverse complement strand
GTCCTGGGCGTGGCCAACCAGCGCGTGGTCGTCCGGGAGGTCTCCCTCCCGTGGATGACCGAGTCCGAGCTCCGCGAGTCGCTGCCGTTCCAGGTGCAGGAGTTCGTCCCCATCGCCGTCGAGGACGCCGTCCTGGACTTCCACATCCTCGAGGAGTTCGAGCGAGAGGGCCGGCGCATGGTCCGCATCCTGCTCGTCGCGGCCCAGAAGACCATGATCCAGCAGCTGGTCCAGGCGGCCGAGGCCGCCCGCCTCCGGCCGGTCGGCGTTGATCTCGTGCCGTTCGCCATCGTCCGGTCGGTTGGCATGATCGACGGCACCGGCCTGCACGGGACCGAGGGCGGGGACGAGGCCATCGTGGACATCGGGGCCGACGTCACCAGCATCTGCGTCCACGCCTGGGGCGTGCCGCGCTTCGTCCGGATCCTCCCCACGGGAGGCCGGGACGTCACCGCCGCGGTGGCCAGGGCGCTCTCCGTCAGCGATGACGAGGCTGAGCAGCTCAAGCGGGGCGGGCAGGGAGGCCATTCCCAGAAGCGGGACCAGGCGCTCCAGGCCGCGCTGTCGAGGGCCGCCTCCTTCGCCGACGACATCAGGTCTTCGCTCGACTTCTACCAGTCCCAGATGCCGGGGGCTCGCGTGGAGCGGGTGCTGCTCACCGGGGGCGGCTCGAAGCTCGAGGGGCTGGAAAGGCTCCTCGTCGACCGGCTGCCGTCCCAGGTTGCCGCGGGGCATCCATTCCATCGGGTCTCGCCGGCGATCGAACTGCCCGACGAAGCGACGGCGGAAGCTGAGCCGCTGCTCGCGGTCGCCGTCGGCTTGGCGCTTCCGGGGGTCCGAGGATGACACAGGTCAATCTCCTTCCATCCGACGTACGCGAGCGACAGAAGTCGCGCCGGGTCCTCGCGGCAGCCGTCACCGCTGTGGCTGCCGTGGTCGCCCTGCTCTTCTTCGTGTTCATGTTGCAGACGGCGCGACTGTCGAACGAGAACAAGAAGCTCGCGGCTCAGGACGCGCTGAACCAGAGCCTCCAGGGACAGATCTCCAGCCTCCAGCCCTTCGCCCAGCTGAAGGCCGACGTGGCCCTCCGGCAGAGCCTCGCCGCGCAGGCCCTGAACAACCAGGTCCGGTGGTCCGGGGTCCTCCGCGACATCTCGATGGTGATCCCCGACAAGATGTGGCTGACCGCGGTCACCGGGACGCTCACGGACACGACCGCCGCGGCTCCTGCCCCCGCCCCCGCGCCGAGCCCGAGCCCGTCTGGTGGTAGCACGTCGGGCAGCACCCCCGCCGCCCCAGCCGCGCCGGCCGCCCCTGCCGCGCCGCTCACGGGCTCGCTGGTGGGGACTATCCAGTTCCAGGGCATGGCCTCGGACAACCCGACCGTGGCCCTGTGGCTCGCCCGGCTGGTCCGGGTGCACGGATGGGTGAACTCGTGGGTCAGCAGCGCCCAGAAGACCACCACGGGAGAAGGCAGCACCGGCACCAAGATCCAGTTCAACGGATCGGTAGACCTGGCATACGAGGCAACCGTGCAGGGGAGCAAGAAGTGAACAGGAAACCAGCGCTCATCGCCGCTCTCGTCGGGGTCGGGGTCGTCCTGGTCATGGTCGTGGCCCTGATACTCCCGAAGGCCGGCCAGGTTCGGGCCAAGCAGAAGGACGTCCAGCAGGCGCAGCAGCAGCAGACGGTGCTCCAAGCGCAGCTCGACCAGCTCAAGGCGGCGGCCAAGGACGCCCCGAAGGACCGCAAGACCCTGGCCCAGCTCAAGACGCAGATCCCGCCGACGGCCGACCTGCCGGGACTGATCCGGTCCCTCAACGCCGTGGCGGACAAGGCGGACGTCGACTTCGTGAGCATCTCTCCCGGGCAGCCCACGTCCGCCGGGTCCTACTCGGTGGTGCCGGTCCAGCTCAACGTGGTCGGCGGGTTCTTCGCGGTCGACCAGTACATGTACCTGCTGGAGACGCTCCCGCGGGTGTCGAAGGTCACCACGATGTCGATCTCCGGCGGGCCGGACGGGCTTCCGCAGCTGACGATCACCCTGACCGCCAACTTCTACACCACGGACACGAGCGCCGGTCCGGGCTCGATCCCCGGTGGTGAGCAACCGGCGGCGGCCCCGGTCGCCCCGCAACCCAGCCCAGGAGGTTAGGACATGGCCCTGTCGTCCCGCGATCGGCGCGCCCTGATCATCGTCGGCCTGATCGTGGTCGTCGCTGCTGCCGCGCTGTTCCTTCTCCCGAAGGGATCGAAGAAGTCCACGGCAGCCCTGGGGCCGGGCGGCGCGCCACCGGCGGTGGGAGGGAACCCCACGCCCAGCCCGTCACCGTCGGCGAAGCCCTCGCCCAAGCAGGTCCTGGTCTTCTCCGGACGTGACCCGTTCGACCCGTCGCAGGGCGGCGGCACGCTGGCTCCGGCCACCCCCTCCGGCGGCGGCGTTTCGCCTGCCGGCTCGCCCGGGCCGGGCCCGGGCGGCGGCTCCAGCGCCACGGTCAACGGCCAGACGGTCGTGCTGGTGTCCATCTTCACCTCCGGTGGGCAGAAACGGGCCCAGGTCGAGGTCGACGGCACGACCTACACGGTTGCCCCCGGCGACTCGTTCGCCACGAACTTCCAGCTCGTGTCCATCGACGGCACGTGCGCCAACTTCCTGTCCGGAAGCCAGCCGTTCACCCTGTGTGAGACCGCCAACAAGTAGGCGGTCGGTCGGGATCCGGCCGGGTCCCTGAGGTCCCGGAAGCGAGGATCCGGCGTCCGCGACGGGGGGAGCGGCCGCCGGTGGGGCGGCCCCGAGGCGGGGCCGCCCCAAGCCTTTCCAAGAACGGGGGCCGGGTATCATCGGCGCTCGTGGACCACTCGAGCCGATGGGAGCGGCTTGCCTCCCGGCTTCCAGAGCTCGGGGTCGATGCGTTCCTCGTCACGAAGCTGCCGAACGTCCGGTACCTGTGCGGGTTCACCGGGTCGAACGGACAGCTCCTCCTCACCGAGTCGGGTGGCGTGTTCCTCACCGACGGGCGGTACGTGGAACAGGCCCGCCACGAGGTTCCCGACCTGGGCCGGGCCTCATACGCGGGGGAGATGCCTCCGAAGCTGGCCGAGGCATGCCGCGAGTTGGGCGTCGGGCGGATGGCCTTCGAGGCCACGCACCTCACCTTCGACCTGTATTCGAGGGTGACGGCCACGGGCTTGGAGCTCGTCCCCGCCGCCGACGAGGTGGAGCGATTGCGCCGGGTCAAGGATCCGGAGGAACGGGCGCTGTTGGAGTCGGCACAGGCGATCACCGACGAGTCCTTCGAGTCGATCACCGGCAAGCTGGTGGAGGGAGTCACCGAGCGGTCGGTGGCCCTCGACCTGGACACGGCCATGCGGGCCCGTGGGGCCGAGGCCTCGGCCTTCGAGACGGTCGTGGCGTTCGGGGAGAACGCCGCCGAGCCACACCACCGCCCGGCCGAGCGCCCACTGGGGCGCGGGGACGTGGTGAAGATCGACTTCGGGTGCGTGGTGGGCGGCTATCACTCCGACATGACCCGGACCATCGCCTTCGGGGATCCCCCCGCCAAGCTCCGGGAGGTCCATTCGATCGTTCGCCGGGCCCAGGAAGCCGGGGTGCAGGCCGTCCGGCCCGGCACGCCATGTCAGGAGGTGGATCGGATCACCCGGGAGATCATCCGCGAGGCCGGGTACGGTGAACAGTACGTGCACTCGGTGGGGCACGGCGTTGGGTTGGAGATCCACGAGGGGCCGTGGCTCCGGCCGGGGAACGAAGAGGCGTTGCCCGAAGGAGCGGTGGTCACCGTGGAGCCCGGCATCTACCTGGAGGGGCTGGGTGGAGTGCGGATCGAGGACATGGTGGAGGTTCGGCCGTCGGGGCCCCACGTGCTTCCCCGCACGGGCAAGGAGCTGATCGTCCTGTGACCGGTGGGAAGCAGCCGTGAGCGTCAACACCAACGACCTGAAGCGGGGGATGACCCTGGACCTCGACGGCACGCTCTTCCAGGTCATCGAGTTCCAGCACGTCAAGCCGGGCAAGGGCGGGGCGTTCGTCCGGACGAAGCTGCGCAACCTGAAGACCGGCGGGGTGGTGGACCGGACCTTCGACGCCGGGGTCGATGTCGGCCTGGCCATCGTGGAGCGCAGGGAGATGCAGTTCCTCTACCGCGACGGCCGCGACTTCGTGTTCATGGACCTGGACTCCTACGAGCAGCACCACGTTTCGGAAGGCGTTGTCGGCGACCTGGCCAGCTACCTCACCGACGGGGCCACCGCCGTGGTGGCCGTGCACGACGGAACCCCCCTCGGGGTGGAGCTGCCCGCCTCGGTCGTGCTGAAGGTGGCCAGGACCGACCCGGGCGTGAAGGGCGACCGGGTCAGCGGAGCGCTGAAGCCCGCCACCCTCCAGACAGGGCTCGTGGTCCAGGTCCCCCTGTTCGTGGAAGAGGGGGACCAGGTCAAGGTGGACACCCGGACCGGCCAGTACATCACCAGGGAGAGATAGGGCGCCGATGAAGCCTCGAGCGGACCAGGGTCGGGGCCAGCGAGCAAGCGGAGGGCACCGCCGCCGCCGCGCCGCCCGACGGCAGGCCATCGACATCCTGTTCGAGGCCGACCTCATGGGACGGTCTCCTCGGGAGATCCTCGAGGAGTGGCGGGCCGCCGGGCGATCCGTCAGCGACTACGCCGAGCAGCTGGTGTCGGGCGTGGAGGAGCGGCGGGAAGCCATCGATCGCCTCTTGGAGGAGATCTCGGAGGACTGGTCGGTGCACCGGATGCCGGTGGTCGACCGGACCATCCTGCGGGTGGCCTGTTACGAGCTCCAGACCGGGGTCCCCGCCGCCGTGGCCATCAGCGAGGCCGTCCACGCCGCCAACGAACTGTCCACCAAGGATTCCGGGAGGTTCGTCAACGGCGTGCTCGGTCGGATGGTGCGGGACACGGTAGATCCTGGCCGGCCCTGACGGGACGGCCTGACGCGATCAGGCCTCGGTCTTGTCCTGCTTGGCGGGGGCGGGCTCGTCGGCGTCGTCGCCGCCGCCCTGGGCACCCTTCTTGAACTCCTTGGAGGCCTTCCCGAGGGACCGGGCCAGCTCGGGAAGCTTCCGAGATCCGAAGAGCAGCAGGACGATCCCAAGGATGACAAGCAATTCTGGAAGCCCTATGCCACCCATCCTCGTCCCTCCTAGTCGACCCCCCCAGTGTAGCCGCCTCACCTCAAATCCGGGAGGCCAATTCGGCCAGAGCTCTTGCTTCAGCCTCGATGGCCGCCCGGTCGGCCAGGCGGTCCAGCCAGTCGACCGGCAAGCGGGCTGCACCCCCCTGCGCGCCATCGCGGTGTCGTCGGTTGTCGATCCGGGGGGAAGCTCGCCCCGAGGCAGTTCGAGGGGTAGCAGCGGGTGCGGCACCCTGTTCCGACGGAGCCCCTTCGTACGGGGCCCCGAACGCATCGCCCAGGGCCAGCCCGAGCACGCAACCGACGATGCGATCCTCCAGATTCACGAAGCGCGAGCGTTTCCCGTTGACAGCCGAGTGCCGGCCGGTATCCTGTTCCCGAAGAGACTTCCCCTTTAAGTCCGGTCCCGTGAGGCCGGGAAGGGAGACGAGAGACTTGCGCCAGCCGAACGCTCCGCGCCATCAGCGGGGCGTTTTTCCTAGCCAGGGCCCCCACCGGTGACCTTCGTCGAGCGCGGCCGCCTCCTGGACGAGGGCGAGATCCGTCGCTCGGTCACCCGGATCGCCCACGAGATCCTCGAGCGGAACAAGGGTGCCGGGCGGCTCGTGCTGATCGGCATCGCCGCCCGCGGCGACGACCTGGCCCGCCGGCTGGCCGCGGAGATCGACAGGATCGAGGGTGTGGAGGTCCCCGTCGGCGCGCTCGACATCACGTTCTACCGCGACGACATCGGGCTCAGGGGAGAGGCGCCCGAGGTCCACGAAACCAGCATCGACCTCGACATCACGGGCACGACGGTGGTCCTGGTGGACGACGTCCTCTTCACCGGCAGGACCGTCCGGGCCGCCATGGATGCGCTGGTCGACTTCGGCCGCCCCAGGGCCATCCAGCTCGCCGTGCTCGTGGACCGGGGCCATCGCGAGCTGCCCATCCGGGCCGACTTCGTCGGCAAGAACGTTCCCACCCGCCGGGACGAGGACGTGGTGGTCCGGCTCAAGGAGGTCGACGGGGAGGACGCCGTGGTGGTGGGGGAGCGAGGGGAGAAGGAGCTGGAGCCGGCATGATCAAGCACCTGCTTTCCATCGATCAGCTGGACCGGGAGGCCATCGTCCGGATCCTGGACACCGCCGAGAGCTTCCGGGAGGTGGGGACCCGGGTCATCAAGAAGGTGCCGGCCCTCCGCGGGCGCACCGTGGTGAACCTCTTCTACGAGAACTCCACGCGGACCAGGATCTCCTTCGAGATCGCCGCGAAGCGCCTGTCCGCGGACGTCATCAACTTCGCCACGGCGGGGTCGTCGGTGGCCAAGGGCGAGAGCCTGAAGGACACGGCCCTCACCCTCCAGGCCATGGGCGCGGACGCCATCGTGATCCGCCACTCCTCCTCCGGCGCGCCGCTCACCCTGTCCAGGTGGGTGACGGCGAGCGTGCTGAACGCCGGCGACGGCACGCACGAACACCCGACCCAGGCCCTCCTCGACCTGTTCACGATCCGGGAGCACTTCGCCTCCTTCGAAGGCCTGCGCGTGGCCGTGGTGGGAGACGTGCGCCACTCCCGGGTGGCCCGGTCCCTCACGCTGGGCGTGGCCAGGGTGGGCGGCCAGGTGACCCTGGTTGGCCCGCCCACCTTGATCCCCCCCGAGGCCCCGGCGTGGGGGGCCGAGGTCTCCTACGACCTCGACGCCGTCCTGCCCAAGGCCGACGTGTGCTACATGCTCCGCGTCCAGCGCGAGCGGCAGCGCCAGCAGTTCTTCCCGAGCATCCGCGAGTACTCCAGGCTGTGGGGGCTGTCCCGGGCTCGGGTGGATGCGCTTCCCGATGGGGCCCTGATCATGCATCCCGGCCCCATGAACCGCGGGGTGGAGATCGCTTCGGACGTGGCCGACCTCCCTCGCTCGGTGATCACCGACCAGGTGACCAACGGCATCGCCGTCCGAATGTCGCTCCTCTACCTGATGCTCGGAGGAGCGAGGGTGGCCAACCACGTGCTGGCGGCAGACGCGGAGGGCGCGCCCGGTGAGTGAGCGCGTGCTCTTCCGAGGAGCCCGGCTGATCGACCCGGCCTCGAATCACCGGGACCGAACCGACGTGCTGGTGGAGGACGAGGAGGTTGGAGGGGTGGGCCCGGGCCTGTCCTCGGCCAGGGCCGAAGTCATCGACTGCGACGGGCTGGTCCTGGCGCCCGGGCTGGTCGACCTGCATGCCCACCTCCGAGAGCCCGGTTTCGAGCACAAGGAGACCGTGGAGTCCGGATCCCGGGCCGCGGCCGCGGGCGGATTCACCGCCGTGTGCGCCATGCCGAACACGGACCCCGTGGCCGACAACGCCGCCGTGGTGATCGAGGTCCGCAACCTCGCCGACAAGGCCGGGCTGTGCGACGTGCATCCGGCGGGAGCGATCACCCGCGGCCTCCAGGGCGAGACCCTGACGGACATCGCGGAGATGGCCGAGCACGGCGTCCGTCTGTTCACCGACGACCACAATTGCGTGCAGTCCTCCCGGGTCATGCGGCTCGCCCTGGAGTACGCGAAGGCCTTCGAGGTGGTCATCGCCCAGCACGCCCAGGATGCGAGCCTCTCCGAAGGCTGGCAGATGCACGAGGGGTACTACTCCTCGCTCCTCGGGCTGACCGGCGCTCCCGGCGAGGCCGAATCCATCGTCGTTGCCAGGGACCTGGCTCTGGCCAGGCTCACCGCCGGACGCCTCCACGTGACCCACGTCTCGGCGGCGGACTCGGTCCGGTTGCTCCGGGATGGGCGGGAGCGGGGGATCAGGGTCAGCGCCGACGTCACGCCCCACCACCTGGCCCTGACCGACGGGGACCTCATCGGCTACGACACGAGCCTCCGGGTGAACCCGCCGCTGCGCACCTCGGAGGACCGGGATGCTCTGCGGGCCGCGTTGGCGGATGGGACGCTGGACGCCGTCGCCACGGACCACGCCCCGCACGCTCCCGAGGAGAAGGAGCAGGAGTTCGACCAGTCGCCACCGGGGACGATCGGGCTCGAAACGGCCCTGGCGGTGGTGCTCACCGAGCTGGTCGGTCCGGGACTGATCGAGCTGCCAGCGGCGATCGAGCGCCTGTCGCTCGGTCCGGCCCGGATCCTCGGCCTGGATGACCAGGGAGGACCGGTCGCGCCGGGTCGCCCCGCCAACCTCGTCGTCTTCGACCCGTCCACGGAGTGGACCGTAGGGGACCGGCCCTTCCAATCGCAGGCCCGGAACTCCGCCTTCACCGGCCGGCGGCTCCGGGGATGCGTCCTCCACACCATGTTGCGAGGGAGGTTCACCGTGAAGGAGGGACAACCCACCAGGTGAGCCGGTCCCCCCGCCCAGCCCTCCTGGTGCTCGAGGACGGCTCGGCGTTCCGGGGGAAGTCTTTCGGGGCCGAGGGCGAGGCGTTCGGAGAGGCCGTGTTCAACACCGCCATGAGCGGCTACCAGGAGGTGCTGACGGATCCCTCCTACATCGGCCAGATCGTGACGATGACCTCTCCGCACCAGGGGAACTACGGGGTCAACGCCGAGGACGTCGAGTCGGGACGGGTCGGCGTCGCCGGCTTCGTCGTGCGGCACGCGTCGTCCCGTGCCTCGTCCTGGCGGGCGGAGGAGACCCTCGGCGACTACCTGGCTCGGGCGGGCGTGCCGGCCATCGAGGGCGTCGACACACGGCGGCTCACGCTGAGGATCCGCCAGAAGGGCGCCATGCGTTCGGGAATCTCGACCGTCGACCTCGATCCGGAGTCGATGTCGGAACGGGTCCGGCAGACGCCCGGCATGGAGGGGGCGGACCTCGCGGCGAAGGCGTCCACCGGCGAGCCGTACGAAGCCCGCGACGTGGTTGGGCCGGCGTCACCGGCCCCTGGTCGGATCTTCCGCGTGGCCGCCGTCGATTTCGGACTGAAGCGCAACATCATCCGGCTTCTCTCTCAAAATGGCTGCGAGACAACCATTTTCCCGGCACGAACGGAAGCCTCGACGGTGCTGGCCGGTGATTTCGATGGGGTCTTCCTGTCGAATGGCCCCGGAGACCCGGCGGCCACGACGTACGGGATCGAGACGGTCAAGGGATTCATCGGGCGGGTGCCCGTCTTCGGCATCTGCCTCGGTCACCAATTGCTGGCGCTGGCCCTCGGGGGGCGCACCTTCAAGCTGAAGTTCGGCCATCGAGGCGTGAACCAACCGGTCCGGGACCTGGAGACGGGCCGGGTCGAGATCACCAGCCACAACCACGGCTTCGCCGTCGATCCGTCGGCATGGGGCGTATCCGCAGCCGCCACGTGGGACGGCACAGACGGAAGCGCCGGGCCGCCTGTGGTCGACACCGCCAGAGGACGCGTGGCGTTGACCCACTGGAACCTGAACGACCGGACCCTGGAAGGGTTGCGTTGTCTCGACGTGCCGGCCCTCTCGGTTCAATACCATCCGGAGGCGGCCCCCGGCCCCCACGACGCTCGCCACCTCTTCGCGCGATTCCGGGAGCTGATGTCCTGATGCCAGCCCGCGCGGACATCCGGAAGATCCTGGTGATCGGGTCGGGGCCGATCGTGATCGGGCAGGCCTGCGAGTTCGACTACTCCGGCACCCAGGCCTGCAAGGTCCTGCGCCGGCTCGGGTACGGCCTGGTCCTGGTGAACTCGAACCCGGCCACGATCATGACCGACCCGGAATTCGCGGACGCCACCTACATCGAGCCCCTCACGGTGGACTCCGTTCTCTCGGTGATCGAGCGGGAGCGGCCCGATGCCCTCTTGCCCACGCTCGGAGGGCAGACCGCGCTGAATGTGTCCGTGGCGCTGGCCGAGTCGGGAGCGCTCGAGGCAAACGGTGTCCGGCTGATCGGGGCGAGCCTCCAGGCCATCCGCCGGGCGGAGGACCGGCGGCTGTTCGGCGAGGCGATGCGGGAGGCCGGGTTGCCCCTACCGCGCTCTGGGTTCGCCCACACCGCGGCGGAGGCCCTGTCCGTGGCCGCGGAGGTCGGCTATCCGGTGATCGTCCGCCCGTCGTTCGTGCTGGGAGGAGGCGGGAGCGGCTTGACCGCTACCCCGGAGGGGCTGCGGAAGGTGGCGTCCGAAGGCCTGGCCGCCAGCCCGATCGGCGAGGTGCTGGTGGAGGAGTCGGTGGCCGGATGGAAGGAGTTCGAGCTCGAGGTGATGCGCGACGGGGCCGACGACGCGGTGGTCGTCTGCTCGATCGAGAACGTCGACCCGATGGGCGTGCACACAGGGGACTCGGTCACCGTCGCGCCGGCCCAGACGCTCTCCGACCGCGAATACCAGGTGATGCGGAACCAGGCCCTGGCCTGCATCCGCGCCGTGGGCGTGGAGACCGGCGGCTCGAACGTGCAGTTCGCTGTCGACCCACGGGATGGGCGCATCGTCCTCATCGAGATGAACCCCAGGGTTTCGAGGTCCAGCGCGCTGGCCTCGAAGGCGACCGGGTTCCCCATCGCCAAGATCGCCGCGATGCTGGCCGTGGGGTTCAGGCTCGCCGAGATCCCCAACGAGATCACCGGAGAGACCCTGGCCGCGTTCGAGCCGGCCCTCGACTACGTGGCCGTGAAGGTGCCGCGATGGGCCTTCGAGAAGTTCCCCTCCGCGGAGACGGTTCTCACCACCAGGATGAAGTCGGTCGGAGAGGTCATGGCCATCGGGCGGACCTTCCCCGAGGCGCTCGGCAAGGCTTACCGCGCGCTGGAGCGCGACTTCGACCTGGGGCCGGGGTCGATGCCGGCCTCACCAGAGGAGGTCCTCGACCTCGTTCGGCTCCCGTCCGAGCGCCGGCTCCACCAGGTCGAGGGTGCGCTGGCGGCCGGCCACTCCGTGGAGGAGATCGCCGGACGGAGCGGGATCGACCCGTGGTTCGTCGAACAGATCGGGCTGGTCGCGGAGAATGCGCAGGCCCTCCGGGGCCGCCCCCTCGCCGAGATCACCGGGGACGAGCTGGCAGAGGCGAAGAGGACCGGGCTGTCGGACCGGCGGATCGCCGCGCTGACCGGAGCCTCCGAGGAGGACGTGCGGAAGGCCCGGCGCGACCGGGGGGTCGTCCCGGTCTTCAAGACCGTGGATACGTGCGGGGGAGAGTTCGCCGCCAGGACGCCGTACTTCTACTCGACGTACGAGGAGGAGAGCGAGGTCCGGCCGGGGCGCCGCCCCAGGGTGGTCATCCTGGGGGCCGGACCGAACCGGATCGGCCAGGGGATCGAGTTCGACTACGCCTGCGTGCACGCGGCCTTCGCCCTCCGGGACGCCGGGTTCGAGACCGTGATGGTGAACTCCAACCCCGAGACCGTGTCGACGGACTACGACACGAGCGACCGGCTCTACTTCGAGCCCCTCTCGGCCGAGGACGTGCTGGCCGTGTGCGACGCCGAGCGGCCCGTGGGCGTCATCGTGCAGCTGGGGGGCCAGACGCCCCTGGCCCTCGCCGGCGAGCTGGCCCGATCCGGCGTCACGGTGCTGGGCACGGCTCCTGAGGATCTGGACCGGGCCGAGGATCGGTCCAAGTTCGGCCTGCTGCTTCGAGACCTC
>Ga0066710_100005311_pt1 | contig 11699 bp, 4 predicted proteins | sample GraSoiAngelo_159_FD_79666 | JGI IMG/M metagenome (GOLD analysis project Ga0066710, IMG submission 79666) | Grasslands soil microbial communities from the Angelo Coastal Reserve, California, USA - 14_1009_16_40cm | ecosystem: Environmental > Terrestrial > Soil > Grasslands | place: USA... | reverse complement strand
GCCGACACGACGATCCTCTTCGACGGCCGGAATCCCCAGGACTGGCCTCTTCTCCGGTTCGATCTCACCACGGTCCCCGCGGGCGCGGTAATCGACGATGCCATGTTCAGCATGTACGAGTCCACGGGGGTCGGGAACCCCGTCACGGGGAGCGCCCGCCAGGTGACGTCGCAATGGAGTGAACTCCAGGCGACGTGGAACGATCGCCTCACGGGCGTTCCATGGGGCGCGGCCGGTGGCGACTACAACGCGCACGCGGTCGACATCGTCACCCTCGACAACACCGCCGGTTGGCGGTCGTGGAACGTCACGAACCTCGTCGACCTCTGGTACCGGGGACGGCTCCCGAACGACGGACTCATCGTCACGGCCCCGAACCCGGGCGCGATCTCGACGAAGACGTTCTTCTCCTCCGATTACAACGTGGACCCGACCCGCCGGCCGAAGCTCGACATCCGCTACCGGATTCTCGGGGCCTCGGGGACGTACGTCTCGAAGGTCGGTGGGCCCGGCACGGCGGCCTTCTGGCAGACGATCTCCTGGAACCCCTCCGACCGGCCCCTCGCGTCGGACGAGTTCGGCGGCCCGGTCCTCGACCCGAAGTGGGCGTGGACGAACCCGCCCGGCGGGTACGACGTCGGCACGACGACGCCGGGATCCCTCCATGTCGTGTCCAGCACCGGGGTGGACTTCAACGGCGGTGTGTTTTCGGGCAACATGCTCTCGAACGACATCGTGGGCGACTTCTCCGCGACGATGAAGTTCGACGCGAACCCCACGGTCAGCGGCCAGAAGGCAGGGATCCTCGTCTGGGTCGCGAACCGCGACTGGTACTCCGTCATCAAGACGAACGCCGCGGGGGTCGTGAACTGGCAGGTGCGAGCGACCGCCGACGCGCTCACCACGACCCGGGCGAACGTGGGGAGCGGGAACCCGATCCCCGCCTGGGTGCGCATCGATCGCACGGGCACGACGTTCACGGCGTACACGAGCACGGACGGCACGACATGGACCCTCCGGGACACGTACTCGCCCGGCTTCGAGTATCCCCTCTCCGTCCGCCTGGGCGTGGTGGTGGCCGACGGCCTCTCCGGCACGGCCCATACGGTCGACGTGGACTACGTACGGGTCACGTTCGGGAACGACGCGACCGTCTCCGTGTCCACGCGGACCGGGGATGTGACCCCGGTCGACGGCACGTGGTCGGGCTGGAGCGCAGCGTACCCGACGCCGGCGGGGTCCGCCATGGCGGGGAGCTCCCGCTACGTCGAGTACCGCCTCTCCCTCGCGGTGACGTACCCGGACCACGCCCCCGACCTTGGGGACGCCAACCTCTCGTGGTTCCGGTACCAGTCCGCGGGGACGGTCGAGACGAACGACCTGACGCCTTCGGACCTCTCGGCATGGGGCACCCTGTCGACGGTCCAGGCCCTCAACGGCCAGTCGATCACCTACGAGTACTCCCTGAACTCGGGCGGGACCTGGACGTCGGTCGCTCCGCCCGCGGACCTTAGCGGCGTGAGCGCCGGGACCGGCAAGATCCGGTTCCGCGCGTCCCTCTCGACCTCGAACACACTCGTGACGCCCACGATGAACGAGATTCGTCTCACCTACACGCACGTGCTGGATCACTTCTACGTGACGGCGCCCGCGGCCGCGGCGGCAGGGGCACCGTTCTCCGTCACGGTCACCGCGAAGGACGCGCTGAACGCGACGATCACGCCCTGGACGGGGTCGGTGGCCCTCGCGGCCCGCCTCCTCGACGGCGTGACCCCCGGGGGCGGCGCTCTCGGGACGACGAGCCTCATCATCACCTCCGGAGGGACCGCCACGCTCGCCACGGAGACGTACCCGAAGGCGGAGACGATCCGAATCCTCGCGTCGTTCGGCCCCGCCTCCGGGCTCAGCGTCGGGACGCTCGTCTCACCGGGGCCCGCGGACCACATCGTGATCACACCTTCGGATGTCACCCTCCTCCCGTTCGACACGCAGGACTTCTCCGCCCAGGCGTTCGATGTGTATGACAACCCGATCCCGAGCGTTTCCTTCGCCTGGACAGTAGGAGGCGGGGTAGGCACGCTGAACAGCTCGAGCGGGTCGAGCGTGCGGTTCACCGCCAGCCCGCCGCCGGCGAACGGGACCCTTACGGCGTCGTTCGGGGCCGCGTCCGCCGTCGCGCAGATCCACGTCGTCTGGGGCGTCCCGCCCTGGGTCACGATTGCCTCGCCCGCGGCGGGGGCCCACGTGACCGGCATCGTCCCCATCACGTATTCGAACAGCTCGGACGCGGTCTCCCTCGAATTCGACTACAACCGCGGATCGGGATGGACCCTGATCGGGACCACGGGGGCGCTGAGCGGAACGTTCCTGTGGGACACGACGGGCCTGGACTTCGCGGGCGGGAGCCTGCGGGCGATCGTCACGAACAACCGGACGATGACGAACACCACGGTCGTCTCCCCGATCGAGGTCGACAACACCGCGCCGACGATCGCGATCACCTCCGTGACGGACGACCAGGCGGGGAGCGGGACGCTCACAATCGCATACGCCACCGCCGCGGACGTCGTGCGGGTCGACTTCACGTACTTCGACGGGACCTGGAAGGTGATCGGCTCCGACGTCACGATCGACGGGTCGTACGTGTGGACCCCCGGCGTCCCGATCAACGGGGTGACGCTGCGCGCGGTCGCCGTGGACGACGTGAACCTGATGGGCGCGGATCAGCGCCAAGGGGTGGGCCGGTACGTGGTCGGCCCCGGGCCGCCTTCGATCGCCGCGATCCCCGACCTCCATGTCCGCGTCGGATCGACGTATCGCCTGAACCTCACGTTCTACGTCACGGACCCCGACACGCCCCTCGCCGGGCTCGCGATCAGCACCTCCGACGCCCCCAATGTGACCGGGAACCCCGGACCATACCCCTCGATCGACGTCCTGTACGCCAGCGCGGGGACCTACCTCGTGACCCTCTGGGTCTCCGACGGCACGGACACCGCGTGGACGATCGTCCGCGTCATCGCATCCGCTCAGAGCCCTCCCGCGAGCGTGGCGGCGATCCCGTCGGTGACGTTTGACGAGGACACGGTCGCCCTGAACGCGCTGGGCGCACCCGCCACCGCTTTCTTCTCGGACCTCGACGGAGATCCGATGACGTTCACCGTCCTCGACGCGACGAACGTACGCTCCCGCGTGAACGGGAACGACACGGTCGACCTGTGGGCGGTCGCGAACTGGCACGGCTCCGAGATGCTGCGTCTGCGGGCGACGGACCCATCGGGCGGTTTCGCGGAGGCCGCGTTCCTCGTGGTCGTCCGCTCCGTGAACGACCCGCCCACCCTGGCGATCCCACTCCCCGCCGTCTCCTTCAACGAGGACACGGTGGGCACGAACGTCTTCGGGGGGAACGCGACCCTCCACTTCGTTGACGTGGACGGGGACGCACTGAACCTCACGGTCCTCGGGGCCGTCGTCCTGTCCTCGCGGGTGAACCCGGACGGCACGATCGACCTCTGGGCCCCCGCGAACTGGTCGGGCTCCGAGACGCTCCGGCTGCGGGCGACGGACCCCTCGGGGTCCTGGGCGGAGGGCTCCTTCGCAGTGACGGTCCGCCCGGTGAACGATGTGCCGGTCGTCACGGGCGCGCTCAACGCCGTCACGTTCGACGAGGACACGGTCGCCCTCGACGTCTTCGGCGGCCCGGCAGCGGCGCACTTCATGGACCGCGATGGAGATCCGCTCACGTTCACGGTCGTCGGGGCCGCACAAATCCAGTTCCGGGTGAACGCGAACCTGACGGTCGACCTCTGGGGCGCTCCGAACTGGTTCGGCTCCGCGACCCCGAGCCTCCGGGCGACGGACGCCAATGGGACGTGGGCGGATGCCCCGTTCGCCGTGGTCGTCCGGCCCGTGAACGACCCGCCGGTCCTCGCCCCGATCCCGGACCTCCGGGTCGACGAGGGCGCGGCGTACACGTTGGACCTCGACCCGTACATCTCCGACATCGACACGAACCTCTCCTCGATCACCGTGACGACGGACAGCGCGTACGTCTCGGTGAACGGCCACGTCCTGACGATCGCCTACCCGGCGAACGCGACGGAGGCCGTCCTCACGATCACCATCTCCGACGGCGCGGCGACCGCGTCCGGCCCGTTGCGGGTGTCCTTCGCCCCTCCGTGGTGGAGGGCCCCGTACGTCCTCGCGATGCCCCCGGTCGGAATCCTGGCGGTGGTAGCCGTGTTTGCACGACGCGCGATGTTCAGGCCCACGAAGGCCTTCCTGGTGGACGAACGCAACCGAATGCTCAGGGAATTCACCCTGGACCCGTCGTGCGAGGTCACGTACGAGCAGGCCGTGCAGGCGGGCGCCCTCGATGCCGTGGAGAAGCCCGTCAAGGTGCAGAAGTACCACGCGCAGACCGTGCGGGGGGACGCCCTCGCCGTCGTGCTGCTCGCGTACGGGCCGGTGAACGCGGAGCAGGTCGAGTTCGCCCGCGAGCTCCTCGTGAACATCCAGGACAAGTTCGAGGACGCCGTCAAGGCCCGGCTCCAGGAGGTCCAGGCCGCGGAGGCGGACCTCGAGGCGCCGCGGCGGGCCCTCGCCAACGGCGAGGCGGCGCTGAGCGCCCGCTCGAAGGCGTTCGGGGACGCGCTGGACGCGGCCCTCCGGGCGCAGGCGAAGGTCGCCGCGGAGGTCGCGTCGATCCACGCGCGGCAGGCGGACCTGCAGACGCGTGAGGTCGGGCTCCGGGATGCGCAGGGACGGCTCACGCTCGAGACGCAGGAACTGACCGGGCGCCGGACCGCCGTCGAGTCTCGCGAGGTCAACGCGTCGGAAAAGGAGGCGACCCTCTCGGATCGCGCACGGAGCCTCCAGATGCGGGAGTCCCAGGTCGCCCCGCTCGAGAAGGAGCTGTCCGAGCGGGAGTCCTCGGTGGCGGTGCGGGAGACGCAGATGCAGGAGCAGTCCGAGACAATCACCGCGAAGGCGCTCGAGCTATCGAGGTCCCGGAGGGACCTGGAGGAACGCGAGGCGAAGCTCGCGCGGGAGAAGGACGTGCTGGAAAAGGCCCGGACGGACCTCGATCCCCAAGTGCGGGCGTTCGAGGCCCGGGTCGCGGCGTTCGAGGAGGAGTCGACCCGCACGCGCGGGGACCTCGAGACCCGGGCGAAGACCCTCACCACGGAACAGACGGGGCTCACGACCGAACGCGAAACGTTCGAAGCGATGCGGGCGGAGAAGAGCTTGGTGCTCTCTCGGAAGGAAGGGGAGCTCTCGGAGGGGGAGGAGCGCCTCACCGAGCGGGGCTCCGCGCTCGAGACCCAGTCACACGACCTTGCGGCTCGGGAGGCCGCGCTCTCGGCGGGGCTGAACGGCGTCGCGGAGCGGGAGGCCGCGCTCACTCGGGACACGCTGGCCCTCGACGCGGCCCGGGCGTCGTTCGAACCGGAACGCCGGGCCTTTGAGGAGCGGGTGGCCCGCTTCGACGAGGAGGCTCGCCGGAGGAAGACGGACCTCGATGCGCAGGCGAAGTCGCTCGGGGAAGACCAGCTCAAGCTGTCCGCGGACCGACAGGCGTTCGACGGGATGCGGTCCGAACGGAGCCAGTGGATTTCCACGAAGGAGATCGAACTCGAGGCGCGAGAGCAGTCCCTCCAAGAGAAGGAGAAGGCCGTCCGGGCCCAGGCGGAGGAGAACGCCCGGCACCTCGCCGACCTCGCGGCTCGGGAGGAGGCCCTCGAGATCGAGACGGACAAGGCCGAGCGGGCCCGCTCGGACCTCGTCGTCCGCGGTCAGGAGCAGGAGCGCCTGGCGAAGACCCTGGACGCGAAAGGCGCGGAGCTTCGCGACCTGGAGGCGCGGAAGGCGGAGGAGTTCCGGACGTGGGAGGCGACGATGGACTCCCAGCAGGCGCTCCTCCGCCAGCAGCGCGAGGCGCACGAGAGGGACTCGACCGAGCGGAACGAGCAGTGGGCGATGCGGACGCTCCGGGTGGAGCAGAAGGAGGCGGACCTCGTCGAACGGGAGTCGAAGGTCCGGTCGGACGTCGAGTATGTCTCCCGCGCGGACGAGGACCTGAAGCGGCGGGAGGTCGCGGTCGGGGCGGCGCAGAAGTCCCTCGCGGAAGCGACGGCGAAGGCGGAGGCCGCCGAGCGGTCGATGAACGAGCGGACGTTCGACATCGACCGGCGGGAACGGCTCCTCCGAGAGGAGGCCGCCCGGATCACGGACGATCTCGCCCGCCGAGGGGCCGCCATGCGCACGTCGGAGGCGGAGCTGCAGGCGAAGCGCGAGCAGCTCGAGCGGGAGACGGCCACGCGCCAGCAACAGACCGAGGCCACGGAACACGAGCTCTCGGACCGGACGCGGTCCCTCGAGGCGAAAGCGAAGGAGCTCTCGGAGTGGGAGATCCGCGCCACGACCATCGAAGGGAACCTCCACGAACGGGAGGAGCGGGCCACCCGGGAGGCGCAGCAGAACGCCACCGGCACGCGACACCTCCAGGCCCGCCAACTCGAGCTCGACCAGGTCGCCCAGAGGATCGAGACGGATTCGAACCGGATCCGGGCCGAGGGGGAGGCGATGCGGCAGTCGTACGCCGCCCGCGAGGCCGAATTGAAGTCCGAGCGGGAGCGCCTGGAGCGGGAGTCGAACGCACTCCAGGACCGCCTCGGGGCCAAGGCCCAGGAACTCGCGTCCCGGGAGAAGGCCCTCGCCGCGCGGGAGACGGAGGGCACCCAGGTCCACCAGCAGTTCCAGTCGGAGCGGACCGCGTGGACGGACACCCACCGCCGCGAGATGAAACAGCTCGAGGCCACCCAGGGGGCCGTCGCCGAGCAGACCCAGAAAGCGGAGAAGCTGCTCGAGGAGGCCCAGCGGCGGGCGTACCTCGCATCGGAGGCGGAGAGGACGGCGAAGCGGCAGACGGACGAACTCGTCGCCCAGCAGGCCCAGCTCGAGGCCCGCCGGTCCGCCGCGGAGCAGGCCGAACGGACCGCAGAGGCGAAGATCGCCCAGCTCAGCGAGTCGGCGCGGAACCTGGCGGCGAAGGAGAACGAGATCACGGCCCTCACGAGGGACCTCAAGGAGCGCGAGGGGAGGATCGGGGTGATCGCCTCCGACGCGTCGCGGGCCGCGGAGGACCTGAAGCGGGAGCGGGCCGCTCTCGATCAGGAGACTTCCCGCCTCCAGAAGGCCGTCCGCGACCTAGAGGCCCGGAACGCCGAGCTCGGCGCCCGGGGCTCCCAGGTGGACGCAAAGGCGGCCGAGCTCGTGCAGCGGGAGCGAGTCCTCACGACGGAACTGCAGCGGGCGGAGAACCTCATGGAGGACCTCAACGCGAAGGAGACGGACCTCAAGTCGCGGGAGAAGGGCCTCGCCACGGGCCAGTCCGACCTCGCGAAGCGGGAGGTCGACCTCGGGCGCAAGGACGGCGAGCTCCGAAAGGGCATGGAGTCCCTCGAGCTGATGCAGAAGGAGATGGAGGGTCGCCTCACCCAGGCGGACCGGGACCAGGAGACCGCGACCAAGGCCCGCGAAGACGGGCTCGCCCTGAAGACCGCCGCGGAGCGGGACCGCGCCCAGGTGGACGCGATGCAGCAGGAGATCCAGAAGAGCACGAAGTTCCTCCAGAAGAAGGCGGTCGAGACCCTCGACCGGGAGGAGAAGGTCCGCAAGCGGGAACTCGCGTCCGAGGAGAAGGACAAGGCGCTCGACGCGCGGGCGGAGATCCTCGACGGGAAGGAGAAGGACCTCGAACTGGACCGACGGGAGATCGAGACGAAGGTCGAGCGGCTCCAGACGGACATCCGTCGACTGCGGGAGAAGCTCGCGGAGGCGGAGAAGAGCGCGGGCACGTCCGCGGAGATGGAGGAATGGAGAAAGGACCTCGACGCGCGCGTGAAGATCGTCCAGAAGAAGGCGTTCGATCTCCTCGACCGCGAGGAGAAGCTCCGGAAGAGGGAGGAAGAGGTCCGGGCCATGGCCGAGAAGCTCGGCGTCCCGCTCTAGGGCGCGGTAACCTCTAAGCGCGGACGGCCGATGTGGCCCGCGATGGGGTTCTTCCGGAGAGCCCTCCGCAAGGCGGGGTTCGTCCCGCCCGAGTCCTTCGCACCGCCCTCGTTCCCGTTCCAAGGCGAGGTCCGGCTGCGCCACTGGGAGTACGACCGCCTCAGCACCGGCTGGTGGCAAGTGACGGTGAACTCGCCCGAGGAATGGGAGGCGAAGGTCGGCGAGATCTTGACGGGGTTCCGGAGGCACTTCGGGATCTTCATGATGAAGGACGGGCGGGCGGTCCCCCGGTGGAACGACCGGACGTGGGCCGTCGTGCAGCGGGGGCTGGTCGTGGAGGGCCGGTGATCGTGCTCGCGCGGTGGAGGGAGGCCCGCGACCGGCGGCGTCTGGCGCGACGTGGGCGCGCCCTCCGCGCCTTCTACGAGCGCGCCCCCCTCTGGCTCCCTCCGCGGTCCACGTTCCGCCAGTTCCGCCTCGCCCTGGACCGCCCGTGCGGGCCCCCGCGGTTCTGGAAGATCGACGACCGGATCCGGGACCCCGAGACGCTGCGGGCGTGGCTCCTCCGGCTCGCGCCGGCCCACGTGTACTTCACGACCTCGCGGTGGCTCGATCCGCAGCGCCTGGGCCCCCGCGACCGGCGGCGTCGGCGGGCCGGGTACCCGATCGCGCACAACATCCTCCTGGGCCAGGAGCTGTATTTCGACATCGACGCCCCGGGAGACCTCGACTCCGCGAAACGGGACGCGCGCGCCCTCTTGAGGCTCCTCGGGGACGAGGGGCTCCGGGACCTCGCCCTCGTGTACAGCGGGAGCAAGGGGTTCCACGTGCACGCGTACGACTTCGAGCCGCTCTTCCTCCCGCGCCTCCCCGAGGACCCGAGGAAGCGGGAGGCCGCCGCCCAAGGCGCCCGTGCGGACCTCGTGACCCGGATCGTGAACTCCGGAATCGGGATCGATGTCGACGTGACGATGGACCCGCGGAGGATCCTTCGACTCCCAGGGACCGTCCATGGAAAAACGTTCAATATCTGCGAGTTCGTTGACCCCGCAGGGCTGGAGGCGTTCCGGCCCCGACACCTTCCGCAGTGAGCCGCAAGGCGATGACGACGCAGCGCTACGCTGCGTGTAGCGCTGACCGGTCTACGGGGCGGCGAGGGACGGCTGCGGAGCCTCCCGCCCCATCTCTTCTCGGCGCCCGCTACCCCTGCACGACCGGGCGCCGGACGAGCCGGAGGGTGCGGGCGATCCGGAGCATCGAGGCCCGGACCCGGCCGGGGCCGTAGATCCACAGGGCGTACGTGCCGGCGACGGCCCAGTACGCAAGGTACGCTGCGACCTCTGTCAGGGAGGGGTTCCCGTTGTACCCGAGGAGGGACGCCAGCAGAGACCCCGCGACGCCCTTCTCGTCGAGGATCGGGTTGATGTCCCACACGGGGTCGATCACGGCGGGGATCCCGACGCCCGTCATTTCGTGGACCTCGTTGAGCTCGTGGACGCCGACCGCGACGAGGCCGGCGGCGAACACGATCAGGAGGAGGCTCGTGTACGTGAAGAACTTCCTCAGGTCGAGCCGGTACGCGCCCCGGAACATCAGGTATGCGAGGACGAGGACGAGCGCGATCGCCACGAGGATCCCGACGGCGGTGGCGGTCACGTCGACGACCGCGTAGGGCGAGAGGAAGAGAACGGTCTCGACGCCCTCCCGGAACACGGCGACGAAGGACACGAGCGCGATCCCGAGGAGCTGCCCGCGGGAGAGGGTGAGGTCGATCTTCTGCTCGAGCTCGCCCTTCAGCTTCCGGGAGTTCTTCGCCATCCAGAAGATCATGTACGTGAGGACGGCGACCGCGGTGAGCGCGGCGACCCCTTCGAAGGCGGCCGGCTCCCAGCTCCCCTCGTCCAGGGTGCCCGCCCAGAGGTACACGCCCACCCCGATCGCCACGGAGGTCACCACGGCGAGGACCGAGCCCGCGTACACGAACCGGCTAAGGTCCGTCCGGCCGACCTTGACGAGGTACGCCCCAATGATGCCCACGATCAGGGCGGCCTCGAGGCCCTCGCGGAACGTCAGGAGGAACTGGACGACCGCCATGGACGACCTCGAACCGGGGCCCGGACCGGGTACGACGTGACGAGAAAACCTCGGCATATATAGTTTCGGCGCGCCCCGTCTCACCCTAGGGAGCGATACCCGGCGGGATCGATCACGACGGACCGATACCCGATCGCCCGCAGGGCGGCGGCGACCTCGAGCTCCACCGTCCGCAGGCGCGGGATGTCCTCGGGAGGGACCTCGATCCGGGCGGTCTCCTGCTCGTGTCGCACCCGGACCTGGCGGAACCCGCGACCCCGGAGGACCTCTTCCGCGGTCTCCACACGTCGGAGGAGCTCGACTGTGATCGGCGTGCCGTGGGGGACGCGGGAGGAGAGGCACGCGTTGCTCGGCTTGTCCCAGAACGAGAGGCCGAGCCCCCGCGCGAGGGCGCGTACGTCGGCCTTCGAGAGCCCGGCCTCGACGAGCGGGTGCCAGAAGCCCGCCTCGTCCATCGCCCGGATCCCGGGCCGGACGTCCCCGAGGTCGGAGACGTTGACCCCGTCCGCGATCGCAGCGAACCCCTCCCGGCGGGCGATCGGCACGAGTTCGTCCGCGAGCCCTTCGCGACAGAAGTAGCAGCGGTTCGCGGGGTTCCTCCGGTAGTCCTCGGAGGCGAGCTCGCTCATCCCGACGACGCGAAGCGGGATCCCAATCTCCTCCGCCTCCGCCCTCGCCTCGACGAGCTCGCGGCGCGAGAACGATTCCGTGTCCGCGAGAATCGCGAGCGCCCGGCCCCCGATCGCGTCGTGGACGGTCCGCGCGACGAGGCCGGAGTCCACTCCGCCCGAGTACGCGACGAGGACCCGCCCTTTCGCGGCGGCCGCGTCGCGCATCCTCTCGTATGCCGAGCGGAGGTGCGCGTCCATTGCCACGCGGGATGCGCCCGCACCGAATTAAGCTCGCGGATTCCTCCCGCGGGGCCTGCGGCGACAAAGTCCTTAGCCCGCAGCGGGATGCCACCGCCCTTGTCGAACCTCTCCCGCCTGGAGTGCTCCGCGTGCCACCGGGAGTATGGGATCGAGCCCCGGAACGTGTGCGAGTGCGGGCGGCCCCTCCTCGCGCGGTACGATCTCCCGAGCGTGACCCGCGAGTCGTTGCTCCCGAGGCGGGACCTCTGGCGGTACCTCCCGGTGCTCCCCGTTTCCTCCGAGGAGCGCGTCGTCTCCCTGGGAGAGGGAGGGACGCCCCTCCTGCGGTGCGCGGGCATCGAGCGGACCTTCGGCGTGGACCGGGTGTTCGTGAAGGACGAGGCCGCGAACCCGACGGGGACGTTCAAGGCGCGCGGGATGGCGGTCGCCGTGTCGATGGCGAAGGGACTGGGGCTGACGCGGCTCGCGGTCCCTAGCGCCGGGAACGCGGGGAGCGCCCTCGCCGCGTACGCGGCGAAGGCGGGCCTCGAGGCGCTCGTCGTGGCGCCGAAGGACACGCCGCTGCCGATCCTCCAGGAGACCCTCCTCTTCGGGGCCCGCCTCTTCCTCGTCGACGGGACGATCCTCCAGGCGGGGGACATCGTGAAGGCGGCGTGCAAGGAGACGGGCTTCTTCAACGTCGCCACGATGTACGAGCCGTACCGGGTGGAGGGGAAGAAG
>Ga0066710_100005309_pt1 | contig 11700 bp, 9 predicted proteins | sample GraSoiAngelo_159_FD_79666 | JGI IMG/M metagenome (GOLD analysis project Ga0066710, IMG submission 79666) | Grasslands soil microbial communities from the Angelo Coastal Reserve, California, USA - 14_1009_16_40cm | ecosystem: Environmental > Terrestrial > Soil > Grasslands | place: USA... | reverse complement strand
GTGGCACGAGCACCGGTGGGCGTACGAGTTCGAGACGTTCGGTCACCGCCTCACCATCGCCGGCTGCACGCGAATTGAGCGGATGCGAGATGGCGTTTCACTACCGCCCGCACTCGATCAGGGCCGTGACACGCACGCGCGATGCTCGTTATCTGTCGACGCGGTGAAAGGCGCGTGAGGTGCGCCGCGTCCTCATGGTGACGCCGCATTTTCCCCCTGACAGCTCGGCGGGTGCCCACCGCGTGCGGCTGCTGGCGCCGCACCTGAGCGCGTGCGGCTGGGAGCCGACCGTCGTGACCGTCGATCCACGCGACTACGAGACGGTGCTCGATCCGGCGCTGGCCGCGCTGGTGCCTTCGTCGCTGCGCGTGGTGCGCGCGCGCGCCTGGCCGGCACACATCACGAGGCGGTTCGGCGTCGGCGATCTCGGGCTGCGCTCGCTGGCTGGGCTGCGAACGGAGTGCTCGCGCCTGTTCGCCGCCGAACGCTTCAACGCGCTGTTCGTCACGATCTATCCGGCCTACACGGCGCTGCTCGGTCCGCTGTTGAAGCGCCGCTTTGGCGTGCCGTTCATCCTCGATTATCAGGATCCCTGGGTCGGCAGCTGGGGACTGACCGTGGGTGGCGGGGAGGGCGGGTCGCCCGATCTCCGGAGCCGACTGAGCCGTCGCCTCGGCCTCGCCCTCGAGCCGTGGGTCGTCGGCGCCGCCAACGCGATCACGGCCGTGTCCACGCGCACCTACGAAGACGTTCTGGCGCGCAATCCGTCAGCATCCGCGGCGGTTCGCGCGACGCTGCCTCTCGGTTGGGAAGACGCCGATTTTGCGACGGTCCGATCCGCCGCCGTCTCGAACCGCTTCTTCGACCCCGCCGACGGCCTGGTGCACCTCGCGTACGTCGGGACGCTGCTGCCCAACGGCATGGAGACGGCGCGGGCGCTGTTGGAAGCGGTTCGGCTGCTGCGGCAGCGCGCACCCGACCTGTTCGCGCGGCTTCGCCTCTGGTTCATCGGCACGAGCAATCAGTTCGATCTGGCCGCACCCCCGCGGGTCCTGCCGATCGCGCGCGAGTTGGGCGTTGCCGACGCGGCCAGCGAGACGCCGCCACGCGTTCCGTATCTCGAGGCGCTGTCCGTTCTGACGCAGGCGAGCGGGATCCTGCTGCTCGGAAGCACGGAGCCGCACTACACTGCCAGCAAGTTGTATCCCGCGCTGCTCGCCGCACGTCCATTGCTCGCCGCCTTCCATCGAGACAGTAGCGTGGTCGGCGTCCTTCGGCGCGCGGCACGCGAGCCCTCCGTCCGACTGATGACCTATGGCGCCGAAGGCCCGTGCGGCGCCGGTCATGTCGAGTGTCTGTTCCGGCACTTGTCGGCGCTCGTCGCGCAGCCGTCGGCGCGAGCCACAATCGATTTGTCCGCAATCAGCGACGTTTCCGCGTGCTCGGTCGCCCAGCTTCTGGCCTCGGTACTGGACCGGGTCCGTGTCAACTGAAGCACCATCCACGCCGATTCGCTTGACGATCGTCGCGACGCACCCCGTGCAGTATTACGCTCCGTGGTTCCGCTGGATTCATACGAACTGCCCGGATCTCGATCTGCGCGTCATTTACGCTGCAGCGCCAACCCCTCGCCAACAGGGCACTGGCTTCGATTGCGAGTTCACGTGGGACGTGCCGTTGACCGATGGCTACGACTGCACGGTTGTCCGAGCGGCGCATCCCGCGGACCGGTTCGATAGCGAGCATTTCTGGGGCCTGAACGTCCCGGCAATCGCTGATGCGATTGCCGATCGGCGCCCGGACGTCGTCGTCGTGTTCGGCTGGTACTCGGTCACGCTCGTTCGCTCGATTCGCGCGGCGCGCCGGCTGAGGATTCCCGTTCTGTACTACGGAGACACCAATCTGCAGAGCGCCCCGGCCGGCTGGCGCCGGGCGCTCTGGGTCGCCAAGACGCGGCGCCTTCTGTCGTGCTTCTCGGGGTATCTGAGCGTCGGCACTCGAAGCGCGGTCTTCCTGCGCTTCTTTGGCGTTCCCGATAGCCTCATCTTCGCGACGCCGCACGCCGTCGACAACGACCGGTTCGCCGAAGCTCGTTCGCTCCGGGCCTGCGCGAGTCGGCGCGCGGAGATTCGTCGTGCGCTCGGGCTTCCCGACGACAGGTTCGTCGTGTTGTTTGCGGGCAAGCTCGAACCCGTGAAACGGCCACTCGACCTCGTCGAGGCGCTCGGCCGCATGCATCCACGGCCGCACCTCGCGATTGCCGGCGCCGGAGTACTCGAGGCGAGTGTTGGCGCGGCTGCCGGGCGCCTCGGCGTCGACTGCTCGATGCTGGGGTTCGTCAATCAGTCCGAAATGTTGCGCGTGTACGCGGCCGCTGATTGTCTGGCGCTTCCAAGCGAAAGCGAGACCTGGGGCCTGGTCGTGAACGAGGCCCTTGCCGCTGGCCTGCCGTGCGTTCTGGCGGACACGGTCGGCTGCGTGCCCGACCTGGGCGGACCGGAGACCGGTGGCGTGTATCCCACGGCCGACCCGACCGAGCTCATCAACGGCTTTGCCGCTACACTCTCCGGCGTCCGCGACAGACTCGAGGCGGGCCACGATTTCACTGCGGCCTGCCAGGCCCGCGCCAGCCTCCATTCCTTTGCGCAGGCGACGGCGGGCCTCGTGCGTGGGTGCCGGACCGTAACCCACATAGAGACGGCACAGGCCGGGACACCAGCGGGCGAGGGCGCCGGCTTGCGTGTCGTCGCATGCTGCGGTGGGATGGTGCTTGTTAGCGGTCTCGAGCGGATGACGTTCGAGGTCTTGCGCGTGGCCCGCGAGCACGGCGGCGCCGTGCACTGCATCGTCAACTCGTGGGAGAACCACCGGATCGTGCCGCTCGCGGACGGCATCGGGGCCTCGTGGTCCATCGGTTCTTACACGTCCGCATTCAGCCGGCATACGCTCAATCCGGTTCGCCAAGCCCAGTCGTTCTGGGACATCCTTCGGACGAGTGCTGGACTTCTTCGCGACGCCTCGCGGTTCCGGGCCACTCATGTGCTGGTCCCCGAACATTCAACCGTGTTGCGCAACGCGCCCGCACTGGCACTCCTGCGCCTGGCGGGCGTCCACGTCGTGTTCCGGGTCGCCGTCGCGCCCGAACGCGGACGGTTCTATCGTGGGTTCTGGCGACACCTCGTGGCTCCCCTTGTGACGCGATTCGTTGCGAATTCTCAGTTCTCGAAAACCCGTCTGTTGGAAGTGTCGATACCTGCGCGGAAGATCACGCTAATCCAAAACACCGTCAGCCGGCGATCGGAAGCCTCGACTGCGGACAACGATATCGTTACATTGGCCCGCTCGCGGCGTACGCTGCTGGCCGTGGGGCAGATTGCCCCCTTCAAAGGAACACACCTCGTCGTCGAGGCGGCGGTGCGGCTGATGGAGAAAGACGACGATCTGCAGCTCCTGATCGTCGGCGAGGTGCCGACGTGGCCCGCCGACCTGGTGGCGTACGCGCGCGGCCTGGAGGATCGCGTGACGGCCGCGGGGTTATCGGGGCGGATTCGTTTCGTCGGCGCGCGGCACAATGTCCTCGACATCATGCGCGCAAGCTATCTGTTCGTCGCCCCAATTCTTCAAGAGGAAACGTTCGGAAACGTCGTGCTCGAGGCGAAGACGGTGGGGTTGCCGAGCGTTGTGTTCCCGAAGGGCGGGCTCGTGGAGCTGGTGAAGCACCAAGAGACCGGGTTCGTGTGCCGTGACGACTCACTCGAAGCGCTGCTCGAAGGCCTCACGTTCTATCTTTCAAGTCCCGAAGCGCGTGCGCGAGCCAGCCGGCGCTCGATCGAAAGCAGTGCGGACCCTCACGACGAATACGGGTTCGCGCGGTTCGCACGGCGCTGGCTCGTCGTGTTCGGTCTCAACCTGCCACCGGATGGCGCGGCGAGCGATGTCACCGCCGTTTGAGAAGTCGCCTCCATGACGTCGAGCTGGCCGGGTCACGCCGCACGATTCTCACAGTGAGTTGATCAACGAGGTGCGAACGGTTTTTTCCGACGCCGCGTTCAACAAGTACGCCGAATCCGGCGCCTACCACTGGCGTGAGGTTGGCGCCGGGCCGTTGGCACACAACGCGTTCACGGCGGAGCGCTACAGGCGCGTCGTCGATCTGGCTCAGCTGTCATCCGGCATGCGGCTGCTCGACTACGGGTGCGGCGATGGGGCGCTGTTGGGCGTGGCGCACCGGCGGCCCGAGGGACGGCGGTGTGAGCTGCACGGGTTTGACCCCAACCTAACGGCGCGTGAGCTCGCCCAGTCGATGCTCGCGTCGCGCGGCGTCACGGCAGTCCTCCATGCGACGCCGAACACGCTGAGGGACGGCTACTTCGATCGCGTCATCTGCACAGAAGTGATCGAACACGCGGCGGCGCCGTTGGAGTTGCTCGCCAACATCGGACGAGTCCTCAAGCCGTCGGGTCGCGCCGTGATTACCACGCCGGTCCGTCTGACCGAGGTGCCGGAGGATCCCAATCACGTTCACGAATGGTTTCCGACGGAGTTCGCGCGCTTGTTCGACAACGGTCCTTGGCTTGTCGTCGATCATCTGCAGGTCGTTCCGGCGGCGGCTCCAGAAGTGTATTTCTGGCGTCCGATGCTGTTTGGCCGCGTCCCCGTGTTCCGGCTGCTGTGCAACGCGTTGTCGATCTGGGCGGATGTGAACGCCATGTCATGGCTACGCATGCGGCCGCGCCTGTTCATGACGCAGATTCTCGTCGCGGAGCGCGTGGCATGACGATCTGTGGCTGGTTGACCGACGCGAATATGGCTGACGCAGCGTCTGTCGTCGGGCGCATGGGACACGCGCTTCGCGTCGACGACGCCCAACGCTTCGCCGTCCTCGAAATACCTCCGATGCCCGCCGAGCCCACCAAGCGTTCTTCGTCGCATAATTTCCCAGCGCGGGAGGCAATCAGCCCGGTTCGTGCTGACGTGGATCCGACTGGAGCCCCCAGGCTCCGGCGCATTTCTCGGACATCTCTCCACCGCCGCGACAGCTGACACCATGCCTTCGGCGTTCATGCAGATTCGTCACGGTGCCGCGGCGCGATGGGTGAGATATCGGATCGGCCTGACGCCAGCCGACACGCAGACCACCGAAGCCGAGCGAGAGTGCCTCATGCGCTACGCCCACGACCGGCGCCACATCGTCGAGCTCGGCGTCATGCACGGCGCCACGACGGCGTTGTTGAGAAGCGTGATGGCGAGCGATGGGACCGTGACCGGCATCGATCCTCATCCTCCGGGACGGCTTGGCATCAGCTTCGAACGGCTCACGGCGCGCCGCGAAATTGCCCGGTACCCGCGGGGCCGGGCGGTGCTCATCAGAAAGTCGAGCAGTGAAGCGGCAGCTGCCTGGGCGAGCCCGGTCGATTTCCTGTTCGTTGACGCGGATCACAGCTGGGCCGGCATCGAACGCGATTGGCGGGAGTGGGTACCGCACGTCGCGGCTGGGGGGATCATCGCGTTGCACGACAGCCACCCCGTACCCGACCGCGACGATCTGGATAGCGTGCGATTCGCCGAGAAGGTCGTGCTGCAGGACCCACGGGTGCAAAGGTTGGAGGTCGTTGACAGCCTGACAATTCTCGAGCGATGTCCGCGACCCACGCCGCCGTAGCGCGTATGCCAGTTCTTCACATCTCACCATGCTTCGCGCCGCCATTTGTCTACGGCGGTCCGCCCGAGGCTTTCGCCCAGGGCCTCGAGTATTTTCTGGGCACCGATCGCCTGTCGCACGCGATGGCGGCGACGCGCGCGTGACTTTAACGCCTGACAACCTCGACGGCGTGGGCGCCGAATCGGCCGCCGCGGGGTTCGTTCGCACCGCGCCCGGCGAGCGCCGACGCCTCTTGATCCAGGGCCTTACGTGGAGCGCCATTGTTCAGGTGCTCGACGTGATCTTTAGCTTCGCCTCGATGCTCGTCCTGGTGCGCATCATCCCGCCAGGCGACTACGGCCGGGTGGCCGCCGTCCTCGGCGTGCTCGGCTTCGTCAATCTGTTCAACGCCAATCTGTTCTACGGGCATGCGCTGCAATTGCCCGAACACGACGAACCCGATTGGAATCTGCACTGGAAGTGCGGCTGTTACATTCAGGTGGCGCAGTCGCTCTTTTGCCACGCGCTGGCCGGCCTGTGCTGGTTCGTTCGTTCCTATCGGCCGATCGCGCCGCTCCTCCACATCGCAGCTTTTGGCGTCCTTCTGGACTGGCCGAGCTCGTTTGGCGCGACGATGTTGCGGCGACAGTTGGATCTTCGGCGTCTGCGGATCGTGGCGGGCACCGGCATGACCGTGCGTCTGGTGACGGTCATCGTGCTCGCCCTCGCTGGCTTCGGCGCGTATGCCATCGTGATCGGCAACAACGTGGTTGTGACTCTGCCCTTCGCGCTCGATCTTCTGTTGGTCCGCGGATGGAGGCCTGCCCGGGGCTGGTGGCGCTGGCCGTCGTGGGGCAGCTACAGGGTACAGGCGCGGTTCGGGTTGCAGCGCACCGGTTCGAACCTCATCGGCGGGAGCCGTGGCGCGTTCGAAGCGGCGCTACTTCCCGCGCCGCTCGGATTTGCGGCGATGGGCCTCCTCAATCGCGCGCAGGCGCTCTACGGCGCGACACTCGGGCGCTTCGGCGCCATCGTGAACGACGTCGTCTATCCGTTCCTGCCGCGTCAGAGCGGGCATCGTGAACGCTACGCCGCTCAGGCTACGCTCTACTTGCAGGTCATGCTCCTCATGGCCGTACCGGGAGCGCTGTTTATCGGCCAGCAGGGTGGAATCCTGTCACGTGTGCTGTACGGCACGAAGTGGGCCGCGATGGACCCTCTGATCTGGCCGGGTGCGCTGATTGGACTCGCGATGGCCGTCATGGCGCCTGCTTCCGCCATTCTGATGGCGGCCGGGCAGCTTCGGGCATGCCTGGCGATCGACGCCGTCGCCTCTGTCGCCGGCATCGTGGCGCTGGCGGCCGCATGGATGACGAGGCAGGCGCTTCCCTATAGCTGGGCCCTCGCGGCCGGGCAGATCGCCGCTTCCCTCATCTGCGTGTGGCTGGCGTCGAGGCTGCTGCAGCGCGGCTGGTTTCGCACAGCGGTGCTGCCGCCATTCGCCGCCGCGCTGGCCGGCCTTCTCACGGTGCACGTGGTTCCGATTCACGCGATGAGCCCGCGACCAATCGTCGAGCTCGCGGTCGCGAGCTTCGCCTTCGGCTTGGCGGGCCTCCTCGTGATGCGCGTTGGCTTTGCAGGCATCGTGAGTCGTTTGCTGCGGGACGTCCCGGCTGGCGAATGGCTGCGTGCCGTGCTGTTAATTCGACCTGAACGACCGCAGGCGCCGGCGGCGACGGAAGCCGCCCCCAATGCGGCTTCTTCATAGAAAGGCCATTGAACCGTGGCTGACACCATGACGAAGTTCACGACTGCGTCCACCGCCTCGAGAGCGTGGTCATTGCGCGAGGTCCTCGTGCTCTCGGCGATTGCGGGCGCCGCCGGGTATGCGACCGACGATTGGATCGCCATGCCTGCCATGGTCATCTTGTGGCTGGCGTGGAAATATCTGCGCGACAACGACGGGTTGCCGATTCTCTCTATGGCGATGACGTTTCAGTGGGTTCAGGTGACGGTGGGCATCGGGTACTTTGCCGCGACCGGACGCCGACTCGCGACGATGGACATCTCCGACTACCGCCCGATGGTCCTGATCGGCCTCGGGTGTGTCGCCAGCCTCATTGTCGGGCTGTCCGCCGGCATCAACATCATGCGGCGTGCGAAGCCGCCGAAGGAAGCCGAGCGACGCGCAACAGTCCCGATCGGGTGGCCCGGCCTGCTGATTTTGTACTTCGGCATCCTCGCGTTGCAAGGTTCCATTCAGGAGGTGGCGCATCAGTTCCCTGAATTCACTCAGGCGATCCTCGCGTTCAAGTTCGTGCACCTTGCCCTTCTGTTCATCATTCTGCGACGGCTCAGCCAACCGGTGCTGCGCTGGCCGTTGATCGCGGTGTTGGTCACGTGGGAAGTCGTGCTCGGGGTCAGCGGCTTCTTCGCGGGGTTCCGCGAGCCGCTCGTCATGGCCGTCGTGGCGCTGTCCGAGATCTTCAACCCGCGGCGGCCGCAGCATTGGATCGCGCTCACCGCGTTCGGGGTCGCGATGTTTGGCATCAGCCTCATGTGGGTGAGCGTCAAGACGGGGTACCGTCGGGAATTTGACGACGAAACGTTTGCCCAGTCCAAGAGCGCTCAGATCAATCGGATGGCGACGCTGTCGACAGGTTGGTGGCAGGACCACGACGTCAGCAAAGACGCCGACAAACTGGTCGACCGCATGTGGGTCGTCTACTACCCCGCGCTGGCAGTCAGCCGAGTTCCATCGGTGTGGCCGCACACCGACGGGTCGATCATGTGGCAGGCGCTTCAGCACATCCTGAACCCACGCGTCTTCTTTCCGACGAAGGTCGAACTGCAGAGCGACAGCGAGATGGTCAGGAAATACTCGGGTGTGTGGGTCGCCAGCGCGGACACAGGCACGAGTATTGCCTTCGGCTACGCGGCCGAGTCGTACATCGACTTCGGCCTGCCGTGGATGTTCATTCCGGTCTTCCTCTACGGGATGCTCGCCGGGCTGACGTACGAAATCTTGAGCCAACGCATCCGGTACGACGAGCTGCGCGCCGGCCTGCTGGCGGTGATCTTCTGGCTGGCGTTGTACCTGTTCGAGCGGTCGTGGGTGAAGACGCTCGGTCTGTTCGGCACCCTGGTCATTTATCTCGGCTGTCCCGCGCTCATGCTCGATTATCACCTGTCACGACGTCAAAGCGTGGGAGCCGAACCGGATTCCGAGTCGCACCCGCTGCACCAGTGGAGCCGGTGAAGGACGGTCCGATCCGGGTTCTACACGTCACGCCCTATTTCGCTCCCGCGTTCGTTTACGGCGGACCGCCGCGAAGCGTGCTCGGCCTCTGCCGCGCGCTCCGGCGCGCGGGCGCCCGCGTCGACGTGGTCACGACCACCGCCAACGGCTCGGCGGAACTTCCGCCGGCCGTGACCGAAGTGGCGACCTTCGACGGCGTGCCGGTGACCTACGTCCCGCGGTCGTTTCCCAGGCGACATTTTCGGGCGGCGGCGCTCACCCGAGTACTCGATGCGCACGCCGGCGGCTGCGATCTCGTTCATGTGCACGGGTGCTGGAATTTGTTCGGCTGGGCGGCCGCGCGGTGGTGCCGGCGTACCGGCATGCCGTACGGGCTTTCGCCGCGCGGCATGCTGCACCCTTGGTCGTTCGATCAACGACCGATGACCAAGTGGCTGAGCTACCAGCTCGTCGAGGCGCCGACGCTTAGAGGCGCACGCTTTCTGCACGCGACGAGCCAGCAGGAATCCGATGTGATCGCCGGACTTGGCTTGGGATCCCGGATAGTCGTCGTCCCCAACGGCCTCGATGATCTCGAGGAGCCGCTGCCGGGCCGGTCCGACGTCTTCCGCGCGCGCTACGGCGTGCAGCCGGGCGACTTCCTGGTGTTGTTCCTTGGACGTCTGCATCCCAAGAAGGGGCTCGATACGCTGATTGACGCGATGCGGCGCGTGGCGGTCGAACGCCCCGAGGCACGGTTGCTCGTCGTCGGTACCGGGGACCCGCGTTTTGTCAGAAGCCTGCAGACGTTGGCGCGCGATCTAATTGGCGCCGGCCGTGTCTGCTTCTCGGGGCATTTGACGGGCGACGATCGCCGGCTCGCCTTGACCAGCGCCGACGCGTTCGCCCTAACGTCGCACTCTGAGAACTTCGGCTTGAGCGTCGCGGAGGCGATGGCCGCCGGCCTGCCGGTCGTGGTCAGTCGTCACTGTCCGTGGCCGCAAGTCGAAGCGTGGCATGCCGGCTTCTGGGTGGACAACGACGCCGCTTTGGTGAGTTCCGCGCTGACGGCGTTAGCCCGCGACCGGCCGCTGGCGCAAGCCATGGGAGAGAACGGTCAGCGTGAGATCCGAGCGTATTTGTGCTGGGACCGTTTAGCACGCGAGATGCTCCAGGCGTACGAACGTGCCGTAGAGCGCTGAATGGCTGCCCGGATCGGCGAGGCTCCCGAGCGGCTCCTGGTTGTCGCCACGGAGTTGTTCGCTCCCGGCGGGGTGCAGCGTGTCGGCCGCGAGGCCGTGAGCGCGCTCGCCAGTTATGGCGCCGATCCGTTGTCCGTCTGGTCGTTTCGGGACGCCACGCTAGCTGCGCCCTATTCGATGCCGCGCGGGACCACGCTGCGGCTTGCGGGCCGATCGCGGCTGAAGCTCGGGTCGTGGGCGATCGCGCGCGCGGCACGCCGGTGCGACAATTTGCTCGTGCTGCTGATGCACATCCACGTCGCGCCGATCGCGGTGCCGATGCTGCTAGGTGGCGCTCGGGTCGCGGTGTTCCTGCACGGCGTTGAAGTCTGGCGGCCGCTGACGGCGGCGCAGCGGTTCGTCGTCGAACGAAGCGAGCGCCTGATTTCGAACTCCCGCTACACGGCAGCTCGGTTCGCGCAGGCCAATCCGTGGTTCGATGCCCATTCAATTGATGTGTGCCCACTTGGGATTCCGCTAGCTCCGCAACACGCGGGCGACCACGTCGCCGACGATGTCGCGCTGATGGTGTCGCGAATGTCATCAGAGGATCGTTACAAAGGCCACGAACGGCTGATCCGGGCGTGGCCGGCGGTAAGAGCACGCGTGCCGGGCGCGAAACTGACCCTCGTTGGCGACGGCGACGACAGGCCGCGGCTCGAATCGGTGGCGGCCGAAGCGGGGGTGGTGGATGCGGTGCTGTTTGTCGGCAATGCGAGCGAGGAGGAGCTCACCGAATGGTACCGTCGCTGCACGTTTTTCGTGCTGCCGAGCGACGGCGAAGGGTTCGGCCTCGTGTTTCTCGAAGCGATGCGTGCGGGAAAGGCGTGCATCGGCGGGCCTGGCGCGCCGGCCGAGACCGTCGTGCACGGCGTGACCGGCCTCATCGTTGCCTCGCGCGACGACGACGCGCTCGTCGACGCGCTTTCGCGCCTGTTTCTTGATGGTGAGCTGCGCGATCGGCTCGGCCGGAACGGCCAAGCGAGCTTCCAACAAGCATTCACCGAACGACACTTCGCCGATCGTCTGCGGCGCCTCGTCAGGCAGCCGGCCGCACCGGAACACGCGGCGTGATTGTTCTCGGCCTGAACGCGTATCACGGAGATGTGGCGGCCGCGCTCGTCTGCGACGGCCGGCTCATCGCCGCCATCGAGGAGGAGCGCTTTCGCCGCATCAAGCACTGCGCCGGGTTCCCGCATCGAGCGATCGCCGAATGCCTGCGGATCGGCGGCCTCAAGGCGTCAGATGTCGATCTGTTCGCGGTCTCGCGCAATCCCCGCGCGCACCTGTGGCGCAAGGGGCTGTTTCTCCTCCGGCATCGGCCGAAACAAACCATCGGCGATCGCGCCAGAAATTTCGCGAGCATCAAAGCGCTGCCCGACACGATCGCCGAGTCGGTGAGCCTCGACCGCGAAGTCGTTCGGGCCCGGACGCGGTTCATCGAACATCATCCCTCACATCTGGCGAGCGCGGCGTTTGTCAGCCCCTTCGAGGACGCTGCGGTCTGCGCCATCGACGGCTTTGGCGATTTCACCAGCACGTCATGGGGCCGCGTGGCGGGCACTGCGCTCTCTGTGGCC
>Ga0066710_100005308_pt1 | contig 11700 bp, 13 predicted proteins | sample GraSoiAngelo_159_FD_79666 | JGI IMG/M metagenome (GOLD analysis project Ga0066710, IMG submission 79666) | Grasslands soil microbial communities from the Angelo Coastal Reserve, California, USA - 14_1009_16_40cm | ecosystem: Environmental > Terrestrial > Soil > Grasslands | place: USA... | reverse complement strand
GTCGAGGGAGGGGATCCCTCCGTCCGCGTTCGGGAGTCGGGCCGCGAAGCTCAGATTCATTTCCGTTCGGGCGCCGTGATGACCGTTCGTTACGAGCAGCCGACGGGGCGTCCTGCCGGCCCACCTCGAACGGTCCGGCTCGAGGGTTCCCAGCCCAACGTGCGACTCGAATTCGAGGTCCGGGAAATGCGTTTCGGCCGCCCCGGTGACGAGATCTTCTCAACGGCCCCACCGAAGGGGTTCCGCGCGATACCGGCCGCGGGAGGAAGGATCCCCCTTTTCGCACATCCGAGACCATGAGAGTGATTCAGGTCCGCCCTCATGCCAAGATCAACCTGGGCCTGCGGGTTCTGCGCCGCCGGGAGGATGGCGACCACGAGATTCAAACTCGCTTCCAGACCATTGACCTCTTGGACGAAATCGAAATCGCCCAACGGCCGCAGGGCCTCGAACTCCAGGTGTCCGGGGGTTCCGTGGCAGCCGATCGCACCAACCTGGTTTTCCGCGCGGCTGAGGCGCTCCAGGACACGAGGCGGGGGGTCCCGGGTGCGCGGATTCACCTTACGAAACGAATTCCTGTGGGTGCCGGCCTCGGGGGAGGGAGCAGTGACGCCGCGGCGACCCTCCTGGCACTGAACCATCTCTGGAGCCTGGGACTGGGCTATCGTGACCTGACCCGAATCGGGTCTCAGCTCGGTGCCGATGTTCCGTTTTTCCTTTGCGGCGGCACGGCGCTCGGGCGGGGGAAGGGGGATGAGATTCACCCGCAGCCGGACCTCCCTCCCTATCGGGTCTGCTTGCTTCTTCCCTCATTCTCATCGGCCACAGCCGATGTCTACAGCATGTGGGATCGCGAGAGGGAGAGAACGCCCTCCCCGGGATACGACGGGAATTCCCGTCCAGAAGAAGATTCGCAAGGGGCTCTCGGAACGGTCCTGAACGACCTGCAGCCTCTTGTTCTATCACGCCACCCCGAGCTCGCCGTTTGGCTGGAGCGCCTGCGCCGGGCGGGGGCCTGCGCAGCGTCCGTCTCAGGAAGCGGGTCGTCGCTGTTCGGTCTTTTCCGCGAAGAGACGAAGGCCGAGGCGACCGCGCGGGGAGGTGACTGGGAAGACGTGCGGGCTATGATCTGCAATTTCGTCTCGAAAAGCGAATATTGGATGCGCCTGGGGGTGACCCCGCCGGAGGACGCGCCTCGAACGCCTTGACAGGAACCTCATCAGGTGCTAGGGTATACGTTCGTTTCGGCAGGGTCAGCACGTATCCGGCGACCTGCGCCCGGCGAGGGACGCGTGTTCGGGCGTGGGGTCTTGTCGGTTCGAAATGCCCTTCGATAGTACCCAATCACGTTTCCCTGGACCGAGTGATTCTGCTTACAGGATTCCAGCCACCGGGACTCTGGACAAGCGGATCGAGCGCACCTGTTCCAGGATCTGGAATCTCGCGGGCTAATGGGGCGTCGTCAAGCGGTAAGACACTGGACTTTGGATCCAGCATTCGGAGGTTCGAATCCTCCCGCCCCAGCCATTCCTTTGGCCGGCGGGGCGGGAAGCGGGCGAATGCCATCGCGATGAAGAACAGGGAACCGGACACGGGCGGGGTCATCAAGGTTTTCTCGGGCAACGCCCATCCACAGCTCGCGCGGGAAATCTCCGACTTCCTCAAGATTCCGCTGGGGGCCATCCAGCTCACGCGCTTCAGCGACGGGGAATGTTATTGCCAGATCCTCGAAAACGTGCGCGGAAACGACGTCTTCGCGATCCAGCCGGCCTGCCCGCCCGTCAACGAGAACCTGATGGAGCTTTTGATCCTCATGGACGCCCTCAAGCGATCCTCGGCGTCGCGGATCACCGCCGTCCTGCCTTACTACGGCTACGCGCGCCAGGACCGAAAGGACAAGCCCCGCGTTCCCATCTCCGCCAAATTGGTGGCCGATCTGATCAGCGCCGCCGGGGCGGACCGGGTCCTCACCTTGGATCTCCATGCACCCGCCATCCAGGGATTCTTCAACATCCCGGTGGATCACCTGTTCGCGGCGCCGGTGCTCATCGAGCACGTCGCGCGCCTGCGTATTCCGGACCTTGTCATTGTCTCCCCCGATGCGGGGGGAGTGGAAAGAGCCCGGGCCTACGCGAAGCGCCTGAATGCCTCCCTGGCCATCATCGACAAGCGGCGGACCGAGAAAAACGTCGCGGAAATCCTCCATGTGATCGGAGAGGTTCGGGGAATGAACGCCCTCATCGTGGACGACATCGTCGACACGGCGGGCACGCTCATGGGGACGGTGAAGGCCCTCAAGCACGAGGGCGCTCAGAAGGTCTACGCCTGCTTCACGCACGCCGTTCTTTCCGGACCGGCCGTGGAGCGCCTCCGCGGCTCCGAGCTCGAGCAGGTTCTGGTGACCGACACCCTTCCCATAGATGAAGGGAGGAAGGCGGAGGCTCGCCTCCAAATCCTTTCCATCGCTCCACTTCTCGGAGAGGCCATCCGCCGCATTCACACCAACTCGTCCGTCAGCTCCCTCTTCGTCTAGCGAGAGTCGGCGTGGCGGTCGGACGCTGAATCCGCGACAAGAGCCGTCGGGCACTCAGGAGGAAGTGGAATGAAAGAGATGCTCATCAACGTGGAGCCGAGGACGGAGTTCGGGAAGAACCCCTCCCGGCGATTGCGCCGCGCCGGCATGATTCCCGGCATCGTCTACGGTTCCGGCAAACCTCCGGTCCCGATCACGGTCGACCCCAAGCAGGTGGAGAAAGTGCTTCACTCCGAGAGAGGGATGAACACTATCTTCATGCTACACCTGGTGGGCAAGGACCAACGCCGTTACGCCATGATCAAGGCCTGCCAGGTCGATCCCGTCTCCTCGCGGCTGCAGCATACCGATTTCATCCGGATTCAGATGGACGAGGCCATCCAGGTGAACGTTCCCGTCCAGACGGTGGGCGAGGCGCCGGGAGTCAAGCTCGACGGGGGCATCTTGGACATGCCTCTGAGAGAGATCCGGATCGAATGCCTTCCTACCCAGATCCCCGACAACATTCGGGTGGACATCTCGAGTTTGAAGATCGGCGACAACATCCGGGTGGCCGATCTGAAGGTCGAAGGGAACCTCCGCATCCTGACCGATCCCAACCAGACCGTGGCCGTGGTGGCGCCGCCGGCGAAGGAAGAGGAAGTCGTCGCCGCGCCGGTCACGGAAGTGACCGAGCCCGAGGTCATCAAGAAGGGCAAGGCCGCCAGCGAGGAAACGGAAGCGGTGGAGGAGGCGGCCGCGAAGGAAGTCAAGCCGGAGAAGGAGAAGAAGGAACCTCGGAAGGAGAGCTGACCCGGAGGGCTGGATCGTCTTGAAGCTCGTGATCGGCCTCGGAAATCCGGGAGAGGAATACCGGCAGACCCGCCATAACTTGGGGTACCTGGCAGTGGAAGCCTTTTGTCGTCGACGCCGGCTGCGGTTCAGGGGCCGACGTTGCCGGGCCCGCATCGCGCGGGGCCGCCTCGGGGGAGAAGAGATTTTGATCGCCGAACCGGAGACCTATATGAACTTGAGCGGCGAGGCCGTGGGTTGCCTTGTAGACGCCTGCGCGGCCTCCCCGTCCGATCTGGTGGTGGTCTGCGACGACGCCGCGATCGCTCTGGGCAGCCTTCGCGTCCGCCCTTCGGGGAGCGATGGAGGACACCGGGGCCTCCGCTCCATCCACGAGGCTCTGGGAACCGCGGATTTCGCCCGGATTCGCATCGGCATCCGAACGGCACCGGTCGCCGGGGGAGATCTGGCGCAGGAGGTCTTGGCTCCGTTCAGCTCCGAGGAGCGGGAGATCGTCTCGCGACTGATCGAGCAGGCGGCGGATTGCATCGACCTGATCCTCGAGAAGGGGGTCGTGGCCGCGATGAATCGCTTCAATCGAAGGCAGCCGAGGGATCCCGACGGGCCCGGCCGAGGCCCGGTCCGTTGACCCGCTTCCCCGTTCCGTCTGCGAGTCGAAACGCTCCGCTCTCACGATGCGGCCGAGGATCGCCCCAGCGGCGGCCCCCGAATCTGCCTTCTCAAGCCGGAGGAAAACCGTATGGTAAAATATGAATCGATTTTCGTCGCCGATCCTGGAGCGACGGACGACGAGATCGGCGCTCTCGTCAAAGTCTTCGAGGAGACGATCTCCTCGGGAGAGGGCAAGGTTCTGAAGGTGGAACGGTGGGGCAAGCGCCGTCTCGCCTACCGCATCGGCAAGTTTGAGGACGGGAATTACACCCTCCTTTTTCTGGACTGCCCTCCGGCGGCCACCAAGGAACTGGAGAGGCGCTACCGGATGAACGATAAGATCATCAAGTATCTCACCGTCCGGATGGCGGAGAACATGCGGGAGGCGGCCCCCGTGCCGGCGGCCCAGACGGTCGAGGCTCCGCCGGGAGAGGCGGAAGATCGAGAATGAGACGCTCCGGGTCGTAAGCCCCGGAAGGAAGGACAGGGGATGGAAGCAAGGGACCGCGACAGGGGAAAGAAGAAGCAATTCAGGAAGAAGTTCCTTTTCCGAAAGAAGAAGTTCTGCAAGTTTTGCGAGGAAAAGATTCCCTATATCGACTACAAGGACGTGCGTCTGCTACAGGGATTCACACCGGAGCGCGGGAAGATTTTTCCACGCCGGATCTCCGGGACGTGCGCTACCCACCAGCGGGAATTGATGCGCGCCATCAAGAGAGCCCGCAACATCGCGCTCCTGCCGTTTACCGCGGACTGAGGAGAGCCTTTCGATGAAGATCGTGCTCCGTACCGATGTGGAAAACGTGGGGCGCCGGGGAGAGGTGATCCGGGTGGCCGACGGGTACGCCCGGAACTACCTCCTTCCGAAGCGGATGGCGCTCGAAGCGACTCCCGGGAACCTGAAACAAATCGAGCAGGAACGCCGTGTCCGCGCGGCTCACGAGGCAAGAGAGAAGAAGGAGGCGGAAGCCCTCGCTACGAAGATCAGCCAGCTCTCGTGCACGATCGTCCGCAAGGTGGGAGAGAACGAGGTCCTCTACGGTTCGGTGACCAACGCCGACATCGCCGATCTGCTGGAGAAGCAGGGGTTCCTGATGGACAAACGCAAGATCCTCCTCGAGGAGCCGATCAAATCCCTGGGAATCTACGAGGTGCCATTGAAGCTTCATCCGGAGGTCGTCGCCGCGGTGAAGGTGTGGGTGGTCAAGGAGTAACCTAGAAAATGCCCTCGAAGGCAGCCGAAGCCTTCGTTTCCTGTCTTCTGGCCTGGCTAATCCCGGGCGGAGGACATTTCTATCTAGGAAAGCGAAAAAGGGCGCTGGTCTTCTTCCTGGTGATCGTGGCGACGTTCTCCTTGGGGGTGGCCAACGACGGTCGCTCCTACCTGATGGATCGACAGCAGCCGCTGACCTACCTCGCGACCTTCACCAATATCGCTACGGGTCCACTGGAGCTGATCAGCCGGCAGGCCACATACCACACACTCACCTACTCGATCCCCGCCGACGAGAACGATCCGGTGGCGGTGCAACTCGTCGAGCGGATGCGCCAGAAAGTGCGGAGCGTGACGGACGAGTACGGTACCACCTACCTCCTGGCGGCGGGATTGATGAACATCCTCCTCATCTTGGACGCCTTCGATATCTCCATCGGCCGGAAGGATTGACGGTGCTCCGCTCCCACTTTCTGAACATGATTCTCTTCTCGCTCCTGGTCTCCGTGTTCTTCTCCTTCCTGACGCAGACCGATCGCAAAGAGCGGCTGAAGGTCATGATGATCCTCTGCCTGTCGATGGTCGTCCTGTCTCTGATCATCGCCTACGCCATGTTCCCATTTCCCCTCAGCGCCCCTCGGTGAAACGCGCCCTGCATCTCGCCAGTCTCTGGTCTCCCGTCGTCGCGTACGGTGCACTCGTGTTCTACCTATCGTCTCTTTCCGGCGTCGCGGACCTGTCGCTGGGCCCCGATTATCTCAGCCACACGGCGGAGTACGTCGGCCTGACCCTTCTCATCATCCGGGCCCTCAATGAGGATCTTCTGCGGCCTATTCCGCCCGGGGTCCACCTGTCCGCCCTGGGGTTGTCGGTGCTTTACGCCATTTCCGACGAGATACACCAGATCTGGATCCCTCGGCGCACCGCCAGCCTGAAAGATGTCCTCAGCGACGCCCTGGGCGGGGTGCTCGCCATCGGTCTTGCCGAGGTCATCCAGAGAGTGCGCTTGCGCCCCGAGTTGACCCCGGTGGCCGTGGTCCTCTACACCCGCCGCGGTTGTTCCCTTTGTCACGAGGCGAGATCCCTCCTTCGCGGTCTGGCGGCGGAGATCCCGCTGGATGTCTCCGAGATCGACGTGGACTCCGACCCGGAGCTCGCCAGGCGATTCGGCCCGGAGCTGCCGGTGATTTTGGCGGGGGGAGTCAAGGTGTCCAAGCTGACGCCCCGGCGGGAGGCGCTGGTCCGCCGGTTGACCCGGATGAGCACCAGCCGTTTCGCGGGCGTTGCGAGGCCTTCACGCTTCGACTAGACTCAGGCCCCGCATGAACACGGTTCCGCACTGCACCATCCACCAGGAGGGGTGCCTGGATGAAGCGCATCGCTGTGATCCCGGGCGACGGAATCGGGATTGAGGTGACCCGGGAGGCGACGCGCGTCCTGGAATGCGTCGGTCGCCTCTCGGGGGTTGAGCTTCGCCTGGATCCATTCGACTACGGAGCCGAGCGCTACCTTCGAACGGGGGAGACCCTCCCGCCGGGCGCCCTTGAACGCCTCCGGGACTACGACGCCATCCTTCTGGGCGCCCTCGGGGATCCCCGGGTCCCCGACATGAAACATGCCGCCGACATCCTTCTGGGGCTCCGCTTCGGATTGGACCTCTACGTAAACTACCGTCCCGTCCGGCTCCTCGACGAGCGTCTCTGTCCTCTGAAGCATCGGAAGGCCTCTGAGGTCGACTTCGTGGTTTTCCGGGAGAATACAGAAGGGCTTTACGTGGGAATGGGTGGAAATTTCAAGCGGGGAACTCCCGATGAGGTCGCCATTCAGGAGGACATAAACACCCGCAAGGGCGTCGAAAGGATCCTCCGTCACGCCTTCGAGTTCGCGCGCGCTCGCGGAAAAACCCGGCTGGTGATGAGCGACAAATCCAACGTGCTCACCTACGGACACGACCTTTGGCTTCGGGTCTTCCGGCAGATCTCCGGCGAGTACCCCGGGATTGAAGCCCGCCACATCTACGTCGACGCGCTGGCGATGCAGATGATCAAGGATCCCTCCCAGTTCCAGGTCATCGTGACCTGCAACATGTTCGGTGACATCCTCACCGACCTGGGGGCTCAGCTCCAAGGGGGGATGGGCCTCGCCGCGTCGGCGAATCTCCATCCCGAAGGATCCGCGCTTTTCGAGCCCGTGCATGGTTCCGCCCCGAAGTATGCGGGGCGAAACGTCGCCAACCCGTTCGGGGCCATCCTGACGGCGGCCCTCCTCTTGGAGCACGTGGGGCTCCTGGAGCAGTCGGTCCTCGTGGAAAACGCGGTCACGGCCTGCATCCGGTCCGACAAGACGACCCGCGATCTCGGAGGGCGCCTGGGAACGCGGGAGGTCGGAGACGCCGTCTGCGCGGAAATCGAAAGTCCCGCGGGAATGAGAGGCTGAGATCAGGGACTAGGCAGCCCTCAGGACCCCGGAGCCGGGGGCGGAGCGGCTTCCTCTCGCAGCGCCAGGATCCTCCCTTCATACCGGCCGTAGCCTATCAGAATTCGATCTCCCGCCCGCACGGGGGGCGTGGTGAACCAGTCTCCCTCCAAGTCGAGCTTGTATTCACCGGCCAACGCGAGATCCGGCAGCGCCAACGCCAGCAGCCGGGCCGAGGTGTAGGGTGACAGATAGAGTCGGCTCGAGACCCGGAGCGCGCTGTCGGAAAGCCGGTGGCTCAGACGGACCTTGAGCAGAAGGCTTCCCGTTCGGGCATTCAACGCATAGAGGTAGTTGTCGAAGCAGAGAAAGTAGACCCGATTCCCCAAGACGAATGGGGCCGCGGTGACGTCCCCTCCTACCTTGTAGCTCCATTTGCGCCGGCCGCTGTAGCGGAGGGCGGTGAAGCGATAATCGGCTGTTCCGAAGAAGATGAGTCCACGTCGGCAGAGGGGTTGAGAACGGACCGGCGAAGCCCCTTGAAAGATCCAGAGTTGTCGTCCGGATTCCCGATCATAGGCCTCCACCGTGCCGGCTTCGGTTCCCACCACCACGAAGCCTCGACAGGCGGCGATCGGGGTCGAGGGGGCGCTTCGCAGGTGTACCCGCCAGCGCTCCCCCCCTTTCTCGTTAAGGGACACCAAGGCGGCCGCGGCCAGGGGAACGAGGAGGCTTTCCCGGGTCACCGTGGGCCCGTGGGCAATCTCGCTTCCCAGATCCCTATTCCAACTCGTCTCTCCGGAACCGGGGTCGAGTGCGACGACCTCGCCCGAGGTCGTGGCCTGAACGACGTGGCCGCCGAAGTCGACAGGTCCGCCCCGCAGAGACTTCGCGAGATCGACTTTCCAGAGGGGACGCCCCTCGGAAAGGGAGAGGGCATCCACCCTCTCGCTCTCCATGGAGGCGACGACAAGCGGATCGAGCGGCAGCAAGGGTCCGGAGAGGGGAGCGCCCAGCGGAAATCTCCAGGCCTCCACGAACCGGACTTCCTCCCGCGCCGGCGTCTCGGGCGGCATTGAGTTGGAGTGTCTCCCGCGAAGTTCTTCCTTCTTCTCTGCCTGGAGAGGATCCCGGAAGGGATCTTCGCCGGCGAAGCCCAAAAGCAGCGGGAGAAGCATTCCACCCAGGAAAATCGCCACGCCCAAGCGAATCCGGGGGCGGCGATCCAGGGCGAGTCGCCGGTGGAGGGTGGTCGCGTCGGCCATGACGGGCAGTATACCTTCGGGTCGTTTCCGCCTCCAGATCGCCGGCGCCCCTAAGCGCTGAAACCGCCTGGGATTGCGGCGGGCGAGGCCCTGTGCTATTCTGCGCGCCTTCCCGCGCGAGGGCATCCGGACGATGATCCAGGCCATCAAAGGTACACGCGACATCCTTCCCGACGAGGTGGGTCGCTGGCAGTTCGTCGAACAGACCGCGCAGCGAGTGTTCCGCCGCTACGGGTTCCGCGAAATTCGCACGCCAATCTTCGAGTCCACGGATCTCTTCGCCCGCGGCATCGGCGAGGGGACGGACATCGTCTCCAAGGAGATGTACACCTTCACCGATCGGGGAAGTCGTTCCCTCACCCTGCGACCGGAGAACACGGCTCCCGTGGCTCGCGCCGCTATCGAACATGGCCTGTTCCAGAAGCCCTGGGGCGGGCGCCTGTATTACGTGGGCCCCATGTTCCGGTACGAGCGTCCCCAAAAGGGCAGGATGCGCCAGTTCCACCAGATCGGGGTCGAGGCGTTCGGGAGCACCGAGCCCTCTGTGGACGCCGAGGTCATCGAGATGTCGATGGCCTTTGTTTCCCATCTGGGAATCGGTGGCGTCGAACTCGCGCTCAACTCCGTCGGTTGCAACCAGTGCCGGCCCGGCTACCGCCAGCAGCTCCAGGAGGCCCTTGCCCCGTACCGCCGGGACCTCTGCGAAGACTGCCAGCGACGCTTGAACGAGAACCCCCTTCGTATCCTCGATTGCAAGGCAGGGTGCCGACGATTCCTCCAGGACGCTCCCACCCTCCTGGACGCTCTGGACCCAGCGTGCCGCGAGCATTTTGAAAAGGTGCGTCACTACCTCGCTCTCCTGGAAGTTCCTCACCGCGTGGATCCTCACCTGGTGCGGGGGCTCGATTATTACATGCGAACCACGTATGAGATCGAGGGCAAGAGCCTGGGCGCCCAAAACGCCCTGCTGGGCGGCGGCCGATATGACGATCTGGTCGAGAGCCTGGGAGGGCCCGCCGTTCCCGGATTCGGATTCGCCTCGGGCCTGGAGAGACTGGTCCTCTCCCTGCCGCCCGGCAAGGGGGATGCCGAGCCCGGCCCCGACCTCTACGTCGCCATCCATGGAGAGGCCGCCTTCGAGGGAGGGATGCGGATCACCCGGGAGCTCCGATGTCGAGGCCGCTGGGTCGAGATGGATCCGGTGCCCGGGCGCAGCCTGAAAGCCCAGTCGCGCCGGGCCGACCAGGTGAGGGCTCGATACGTTCTTTTCCTCGGAGAAGAGGAGTTGAGGCGGGGTGTCCTGAACCTGCGTAGGATGGAGGGAGGTCTCCAGTCGGAGCTCCCGGCGTCCGATCTCGACGGCCTTGCCCGGGAGGTGGGCGGTGAATGAAAAGGCCGCCTCCTTCCACCGCACCCACACCTGCGGACAACTCCGCGTCGCCGACACCGGGCAACGCTCCCTTCTGACCGGTTGGGTACATCGTCGTCGCGACCACGGGAACCTGATTTTCGTGGACCTGCGCGACCGGTACGGCATCACCCAGGTGGTGTTCAACCCCGAGATTTCAGTGGAGGGGCACCGGCGGGCCCGTGACCTTCGGCCTGAGTTCGTGGTGGCGGCCGAAGGGCCGGTTGTCCGGCGTTCCTCGGAGAACGTCAATCCCTCGCTTCCGACCGGCGAGGTCGAGCTGGTCGCCGAGCGGCTGGAAATCCTCAACGATTGCCAGCCCTTGCCTTTCACTCTCGAAGAGCAGGACCCGGCTGGAGAAGAGCTGCGCTTGCGCCATCGTTATCTGGACCTCCGGAGGCCAAGACTGCAGGAGGTGCTCGCCACCCGTCATCGAATTCTCCTCGCCGCCCGAGCCTACTTGGACGGGCGGGGGTTCATCGAAATCGAGACTCCCATGCTGACCCGCTCCACCCCCGAGGGCTCCCGTGAGTACTTGGTTCCTTCCCGGGTCAACCCCGGCCGCTTTTATTCCCTGCCGCAATCGCCCCAGATATTCAAGCAACTCCTCATGATTGCGGGCTTCGACAGGTACTTTCAAATCGCGCGATGCTTCCGCGATGAGGATCTTCGCGCCGATCGCCAGCCCGAGTTCACCCAAATCGATCTGGAAATCTCCTTTCACGACTTGGAGACCCTCTTCACTTTGGTGGAAGAGCTCATGGCCGCCATCTTCGAAGCGGCCGGGCGGAAGGTGCTTCTACCCTTCCCGCGACTGCGGTACCGGGAGGCCGTGGACCGATTCGGGAGCGACAAGCCCGACACGCGCTTCGCCCTGGAGATTCGCGACGTCTCGGGGATCGCCTCGGGAACTCCATTCCGAGTCTTCTCCGACGCGGTGGGAGGCGGCGGAGTCGTGCGAGGCTTGGTGATTCCCGGGGGGGCTGCGTGGGCGAGGAAGCCTCTCGACGATCTGGGCTCTCTCGCCCTCGGACTGGGCGCCAAGGGGCTCGTCTGGATCCGCGCGGGAGCGGAAGGCTTCACTTCTTCGAACTTGAAGGCCATCGGTGAGGAGGGATGCCGGCGCCTGTCGGATGGACTGGGTGCGGGAACCGGCGATCTGGCGTTGCTCGTGGCCGGGCCCAGGGAGAAGACCTGCCAGGTCCTCGGCGCTCTCCGATCGCATCTCGGGGAAACCCTCAAACTCATTGACATCTCCCAGACCCACCTCCTCTGGATCCACGACTTCCCGCTTTTCGAGCGGAACGAGGAAGGGCGCTTCGTTTCGTGCCACCACCCGTTCACCTCTCCCCACTCGGAGGACATGGACCGATTGGAGGATGACCCGGGTGGCGTGCGCGCCCTGGCTTATGACCTCGTCCTG
>Ga0066710_100005307_pt1 | contig 11700 bp, 10 predicted proteins | sample GraSoiAngelo_159_FD_79666 | JGI IMG/M metagenome (GOLD analysis project Ga0066710, IMG submission 79666) | Grasslands soil microbial communities from the Angelo Coastal Reserve, California, USA - 14_1009_16_40cm | ecosystem: Environmental > Terrestrial > Soil > Grasslands | place: USA... | reverse complement strand
TTGAAAACGCGGTCGGAGTTGATGAGGACGCGACGGAAGCGCTCGATGGATTTCGCGTCGTAGGAGGCGTGGTGCTGGTCTTGCTCGAAGGGAGTGGTGTCGTCGAACTCGACGCGGGTGGAATGGATGCTGACTTCGATTTCGAGCAAATGCAGGCACGCCATGTATTCGGCGTAAAAATCCGCAACCGAGCGCGGATAAAGCGGAATGATGCTTTCCCTGCCCTCGCTGGTGCGGAGGGCGAGCTGGTGGGCGAGGAAGTCGAATTCTGCGTCGAAAGTTTGGTGGTGATAGGGAATGGGTAACGTGGTGAGGCCGCGCGGGGTGACGTAGAGAGTCACGTTCCACCAATGATTCTCGAGTGGGGCGAGGGCCATGCGCGTCTTGCCGACGATTTGCGTCCACATGTGGAGGGTGTCGCAGGTGTTCTCCCAGTCAGGGAACGAGAGCGGCGGCCAGTCGGGGGAGATCAGGGTCATGGTCATTTCCTGCCAGGTACTGCTGCCGATGATAACAAGTGCGGGGAGAAAGTGCAGAGGAGGGCGTGCCCTGCGGGCACGGCACGGGCGAGACGCCCGCGCCTACATTGCTTCGGAGATCCGCAGGACGGCGGCGGCTTTGATTTGACTTTTCTTTAGGGCTTGCAGCGCTTCATTGGCCTGGTCGAGGTGGAAGAGTTGGATTTCGGTGTGGAGAGGAATTTTGGCGGTCGTCATTTGGGCGGCGAGGTCGAGGAATTCGCGGCAGTCTTGTCTAGTACTGTTGGCGACGCTGCGAATGATGCGTTCGTGGTAGAGCAACGAGTAGTCGAGCTGCGGGATCGGAGTCATGGTGATGCCGGCGAGCGCGAGAGTGCCGCCTTTGCGCAGGACACGAAGAGCGTGCGGGACGAGAGAACCGGCGGGGGCAAAAATAATCGCGGCGTCGAGTTCACCGGGTGGAGTGTCTTCGACGGCGCCAACCCAGGCGGCGCCTAATTTCTTGGCGAGTTCACGGTGAGCAGGCGTGCGAGTGAAGATGCAGACCTCGCATCCTTCCTGACGGGCAAGTTGGAGGACGAGATGAGCGGAACCTCCGAAGCCGTAAAGACCGAGCCGCAGGCCGCGATGCGCGCCGCTCAAGCGATAAGAACGGTAGCCGATGATTCCGGCGCAGAGAAGCGGAGCGGCATTTTCGTCGGGAAAAGTTGGCGGCAGCGCGTGCGCGTAGGACTCGCTGACCAGCATGGCTTCGGCGTAACCGCCGTTGGCGTGGTATCCGGTGAACTGGGCGAAGTCACAGAGGTTCTCGAAGCCGCGGCGGCAATAGTCGCACTGTCCGCAGGTGTGGTAGAGCCAGGGGACGCCGACGCGATCGCCTTCTTTCAGTTTGTAAACTTCCTTGCCGACCGCATCGATTACGCCGACGATTTGGTGGCCGGGAATCACCGGAAGCCTGGGTAACGGCAGGTCGCCCTCCACGATGTGCAGATCGGTGTGACAGACAGCGCAGCAGTGCACGTGGACACGCACTTCGCCGGGGCCGGGAACAGGCGGCGGAATTTCTGCCAAGCGCAGTGGGGATTCTTCGGCGGGCCGCGGCCGTTCCAGCAACATCGCGCGCATGGATTAATTCTAATGGGAACTCTGAGAGTGAGCATGGTGTCTATGCTAATAAATCCCGAGCGGATAAATCTTTTTCAGAGGGGTTCTTTATGAAACGTGTGCTGGCTGTTTTCGGCGTGGCGTTGGTTTTTTGCGCGCTGGCTCTGATGGCAAAACCAAATCCTTCAAGTGGCAACGTGGAAGATCAAATCGTGCAGACGGAGCGGGCGTGGCTGGCGGCGGAAGCGAGTGATGATTTACCGGCGCTGCGGCGGATTGTGGCTGATGATTTCATTGGCACGGCTTTCGGTCCAAACGTATTGACGAAGACTGACATTGTTCCTCCGGAAGGCGCGAGCAGCAACCGCATGCCGAAATCGTCACTGCACGAGAGTACGGTTCGCGTGTATGGAGACACGGCGGTGCTGATTGGGGATGTCGTCAATGATGATCCCAAACAGCCCGGCAGCCTGCGAGTGACGACGGTGTTTCAGAAGCGGCCGCAAGGCTGGCAGATGATTGCAGCGCATTTGGCGAAGGCGGCGGAGTGAGAGGGTTGAGGAGATCCAAGAAGCAGATTCCTCAGCGGCTGACGCCGGTTCGGAATGACAATAATTAAACTGATTCTCAAGCTGGGTTAACGCAGGCACGACGATTTTGAGCCGCCGAGTCAGGTGACTAGCAATTCGGCGGTTGCCAGGTCTTCCAGGGCGCAGCCGACGCTTTTGAACAGGGTGATTTGGGTGGGATTGGTTCGTCCTGGCTTCTTGCCGCTTACCAACTGGTGCAAATCGGCAACGATGTAATTGCGGGTGATCAGGCCCTTGCTAATGGGGATCAGCAGCTCACCGGCTTCGGCGAGAGCGCCTTCGTAAGTGTCAACGACAATTCGGGAGCGTTGCACGGTGGTGTCATCCACCTCGCGAGTGTGCGGCTGAAATGATCCGATGGCATTGATGTGAGTGCCGGGACGAAGCAGGTCGCCATCGAAAAGAGGCGTGTTGGAGGTGGTGCAGGTGCAGAGCACGTCGGATTCGGCGGCACAGGCGCGAGAATAAACGGATTCGACTTTTACGCCGAGCTCGTTTGCCATCTGCTGGGCAAATTCACGGCTGCGGCCCGGGTCCAATCCGGAAATCAGGAAGTGATCGAAATTTCTAACCAGGCGCAATACTTCTAAATGAGCGCGAGCCTGGCGGCCGGTGCCGAAGATGCCGAGGACCTTTACGTCCTCACGGGCGAGGAATTTGGTAGCGACGGCGGAAGCGGCTGCGGTGCGGATTTCGGTGAGATATCTGGCGGCGATGGTGAGAGTTGGCTGACCGGTTTCGGGATCGAGAAGCAGGTAGGTGGCGTGGAGCTTTTCATCGGGATTGGCCGGATTTTCCGAGACCATGACCAGCTTCATGCCGAGGCCTCCGCCTTCAGGGTCGTAACAGGGCATGATGAGAAATACTCCATTGGCCAGGCGCATCTGGGTGCGCACCGGCATCAAGGTCGTGGGATAGCGACGGCGGAAAGCGTCTTCGATGGCGAAGATAACGCGCGCAGGATCGAGAGTGCGGCGGACGTCGTCTTCACTGAGGGTGGCGGTTTGAGGAATTACGAATAATTTTGCCGGGTTCATTGGTACCATCCGCCGGGAGTTGTGTCTAAGATGGTACGCCAATGGCGGGGGTTTTTTCGCTTATTGGGTTCGGGGCCGGTCAAGCTAACAGCTGTCGATCTGTGATGTGGCAATGAGGTGTTGGGGACCCGGACGTTGTTTAGGGATGTTGCGTAGTTATCTGCACGGCTATACTGTTCCGGATGACTGGCAGTTTAAAGCGGCTGGCTTATGCTTTTGTTGGTCTTCTTGTGGGTGACGCTATGCTGCTTCTATATATACTGCAAGGCGCACCTAAGGACCAGATCGCAGGAACGCTTGACGTGTTCACTCTCTACGCGATTTTCTCACTTGTAGGCTGGCTGTTTGTCGGAGTGCCTGTGGCGCTGTTTCTTCCTGTGCGCTGGGTCATACGTTGGCCTTGGCCGCTCGCAATCACTGTGGGAGCTCGGACCACCTGCTCTGCTCATAATTCTTATATTACTTGGCCACGGTCGCATTCATTTTGCACCCCTCCGGGAGACAGGCTTGCTCTTTGCCTTCTCGATCTTGGTTTCTACCGTGTCCTTTGGCGTATACGTAGGGCTGCTCCGAAGGCAATTCAATAGCATTAAACTTATCTAAACAGGCCTCTTAGGCTCACGACCTTATTGCTGGGGAGGGAGATTGCAACACTGAATCGCACGGCCCCTGCGCGACTGTCTGGTATATATAATCCGCGGGCCGAGCGATAGCTATGGAATATGTCAAGGGCATCCTTAGCGGAGTAGCCGCGATATTCCTGGCGGAGTTTGTCCCCGGTCCTTGGTCAATTTTTAGGGGCATGAGTGAGCAGAAGGCAACCGGACTGGCTGCTATCGCGGGCGGAGTCCTGGAAAGTCTGTTCTCGCCTCTTTTCTGGCTTCTCGCGATTCTGTTCTTTGCATTGTTTTTTAGAGCCAGTCGACTTCAAAGTAATTTGCTGAGAGCATTTTTGTTCTGGATTCCAACGCTCCTGGTTTCCACGTTAGGCTTCTCCTTCGTGGCGCTGTGCGTATACGTCTTCATACGTTTCAGACATCATTGAGGCCAAGGAATTCGTATTAACCCTGATGCTGGCGGCATCAGGCCACAATTCGCCCCTCGAGCAATGGGGATTTCTCAACGTTTTGTCCCATCGCCAACAGTACGCCACTCTCCGGCACCTGAGCGGACTGCTACTCGAATACCCCTCGCTGCGAGCTCCGCAACCAGTTGATCCCGCGTAATCCAGTCCGGCAGGGATACTATTCCAGTTCCTCTGATTGCTTTTTGTAGGACCATGTTTGCGGCGATTGCTGCCGGAATCGAGGGAATCCGCTCACCACCGTCAGGGGAGAACACGCACCAGGTCTCGCTGCGGCGTTCCTCGCCTGCGTACCCGGTAATCTCTACCATCAAACCCCCGGCACTTGAGCCGAAGGGCGCGGCAACGTGGATGAGCGTGCGACCTATAGGAATCAACCAGCCTACGGGAATTTTGAGAGCTTGCCTTATACGCCGCACCGCCGACAGCATCATGTTAAGTGCCCTTAACTCTGATCCGATCCTGAACTCCACAGTCTCCGTTCCGAAATACCGGGGCTGAATGAAATGGTCGGCGATATCCACCACCCGGTAGCAGGTGCGGTCACCCATAGGTGCTGGAAAGCTGACCCGCTCGGGTTTCGTCCATCCAACGACAGACGTCTCTTTGCCGCCAGCTGGCGCTATGAACTGTTTTCCGACCGTGGAAAGCAAACAGGCGAAAGATCCCGGCCCTCTGGGATGCTTCGTGCCGGGGGAAATACATATTTTCGCTTGAAGGATTCGTGGCACTGTAGCTTGCGCAAACCGCGTCAGCAGTGAGGTAAGTCCTGGCACGACTGAGCAGCCGATTAGCACGACCATGCCGTTCGGGATGGTTTTTGATTCGGCCAGCGCGTATGCGCGGCACACGAAATCGCGATCATCGGCTACGTCGATGTAGGGTACGCCCTCAGCAATACACGCTTGCAGCGCGGTCACGGGCATACCCTGAAATGGGCCCGCCGTGACTATCACCAAGTCACCCCCAGCGATTACACGCTGGACTGATCCCAGGTCTTGCAGATCAGATTCGATGAACTGCAACCGGCTTTCAAAACCGGGATATTTCACTTTATGGGCCGTGCGCGAAGCAATTTCAATCCGCGCGGTCGTGTGCCTCAGCAACTCCTCGACAACAATGCGACCGAAGAACCCGTTGCCGCCATATATGATCACGCGCGGCGTGCGCGATTCGTTTCTCTGAAATCCCGACTGATCAAGTACGTATTCTCGTTCGAGCAACGCCGTATCCGCTGCAAGGATGTCACGCTTTTGATGTACGAACAACGGCCGCAGCAACCACATAATGGGTGCTAGCACCGCGGCAAACTCGAATGTAATGATCTCGGTCTGCGTCAGATTTCCATCTTCACCGTCCAGTGTTCCGTCAACGCGCATCCGCGCAACAGCTGTGATGAATTCATACCAATAATGGTCCGGCCCGACGGGGCCGCCACGAGCCAGCACCTGCTGCCGTAATCCATAGAACAAGCCAGTGAGGCGGTACTCTACGTAGTCGGGTCGCTGGACGCGTACTCGCAAGTTTTGGAACCATCGGCGGTGCACTATACACACGTGTTCCAGGTCCATGATGTTTTCAAACACGAACCGCCGGCTGGTGCGCAAAAAATGGCGGAATGTGAGCTTCATCTGCACGCGAGCATTTTAATCGTCAGGCCAGCAAACTAAGTTTCTTCGCGGAATTATTGTGGTAAACGGCCTTCTCACCCGTTATTCCACGAACACCACCGTCCGCGCCATCTATGAGCTTCTAGTCTCCTATCCAAGATTCGCGAGGGTCGGGTAAGATACTCCGCGCCACGGATTGCTGGCGGATCGCTAAATCTTGAATCGCGAATATCACAAGGCTTACAGCCAAGAACTGCACCGCCAGATGGAGACGCTGGTGTTTGGGCATGGCGGCGCTGCTTTGCTGGTCTTTCCCACGTCGCAGGGCAGGTTTTTCGAGTATGAAGATCGTGGCATGATTGGGGCGCTTGCACCGAAGATCGAGCGCGGCGAGTTGCAGGTGTTCTGTCCAGATTCAGTGGATAGCGAGAGTTGGTACAACAAGGGAGTGCATCCGCGGGTGCGCGTACTGCGGCATTTGCAGTATGAACGATACATCCTGCATGAACTGCTGCCGTTGGTTCGCTGGAAGAATCAGGCCGGGCAACTGGGCGTCACCGGTTGCAGTTTCGGCGGATATCATGCGGTCAATTTTTCGTTCAAGCATCCGGATGTGGTAACGGCTTGCGTGAGCATGAGTGGAGCGTTCGATATCCACCAGTTTCTGGATGGATATTACGACGATGATTGTTATTTCAATTGTCCGCCCGATTATTTGCCGAACATGGATGATGACTGGTTTCTCAGCCGCTACCGGAAGATGAAGATCGTGTTGGCGACCGGCGAATGGGACATCTGTCTGGACCACAACGTGAAGCTGGGGCACATGCTGGATAGCAAGGGAGTCGGGCACTGGCTGGATATTTGGGGCGATCATACGCAGCATGACTGGCCATGGTGGCAGAGGATGGCGGTAAAATACTTTGGCTAAAGCTGAATAAGGATGCGCGTTAAATGCGACTGATGCGCGCTGCGGCGTTTCGCGCGGATGCCATAGCGCTGCGGCAGGGACGCGACTCAGGGTGGCAGGCGCTAAAAAGAGGCCTTATGAAGAAGATTGGGGTTATTTTTGGGATGGAGAATACCTTTCCATCTGCTCTGGTGGGCCGCGTCAACAGCATGAAGGTTGATGGGGTGCAGGCTGAGTTCGTGAAGCTGGGCGGAGTAAAGATGGCGGAGCCCAGCGGATATCGCGTGATCATTGACCGCATCTCGCAGGATATTCCGTTTTATCGGGCGTATCTGAAAAACGCCGTGCTGAGTGGGGCCATCGTGGTTAACAATCCATTCTGGTGGAGTGCAGATGACAAGTTTTTTAATTACGCGCTGGCCAGCAAGATAGGAGTGGCGATTCCGCCGACGGTTTTGCTGCCGCACAACCAGCATCCGCCGGGGACTACTGATCAATCGATGCGAAATCTGGTGTTTCCGCTGAACTGGGAAGACATCTTTGAGTACGTCGGCTTTCCGGCCTTTCTCAAACCGTATTCGGGTGGGGGATGGAAACATGTATACAAGGTGCACTCGCCGGAGGAATTTTTCCATCGTTACAACCAGACTGGCGATTTGTGCATGACCTTGCAGCGGGGCGTGGAATTTGAGGAATATTTTCGCTGTTATGTGATCGGACAGGAGAAAGTCCACGTCATGCGTTACGACCCCAAGGCTCCATTTCACGAGCGTTATGTGAAAGGTAACCCGGCGGCGTCGGCAAAGCTTGGGGAGCGGATTGTTAAGGATGCGCTTACCTTGTGCCGCGTGCTGGGGTACGACCTGAACACGGTGGAGTTTGCGGTGCAGGACGGGATTCCGTACGCTATCGACTTTTTGAATCCGGCGCCGGATGCGGACGTGAATTCGGTGGGACGGGAAAATTTTGATTGGGTGGTAAATGCAGTAGCCGAGATGGCGGTAAAAAAAGCGCTTAGCGAGGAGAATCCGGCGAAGGAGCTGCGCTGGGGGGCATTTTTGGCGGGGCCGGCGGCGGTCGAGAGCGCGGTTACGAAGCCTGCCGTCCGGAAGAGAGCGCGAGCGTAGCAACCAGCCGACGGTGGCTGTCTCCACGTTATACTAGACCGTCCCACAAGGTCGGCTGCCGTCGCAGACTGGCGGCGGCTCCGCGCGGAATGCACAGTGGTATTCATGAATCCGACATTCACCATTGGGATTGAAGAGGAGTACCAGACCGTTGACCCGGTAACGCGGGATCTGCGCTCGCACATCCACGCCGAGATCATAGAGAAGGGCAAGCTGATCCTGCAGGAGCGGGTGAAAGCGGAGATGCATGCGTCTGTGGTGGAGGTGGGGACCTCGGTTTGCGACAACATTAAAGATTGCAAACACGAGGTGCGAAAGTTACGCCGCGACATGATCGCGCTGGCGAAGGAAAACGGCTTGCGGCTGGCATCGGCGGCGACACATCCGTTCGCAGATTGGCGGATGCAGGAGATTACGGCTGACGAGCGGTACAAGAATATTGTGGAAGATTTGCAACTGGTGGCGCGGGCCAATTTGATCTTCGGGCTGCACGTGCATATTGGAGTGGAGGATCGCGAGACGGCAATTCACCTGATGAATCATGCACGGTATTTCCTGCCACACATTCTGGCGCTTTCTACGAACTCCCCTTTCTGGCTGGGGATGAATACCGGGCTGCATTCGTATCGTTGTAAAGTATTCGACAAATTCCCGCGCACTAACATTCCCGATTACTTTCCAAGCTGGGGAGAATACGAGAATTTCATCAAGTTGCTGATCAAGACGGGGTGTATTGATAACGCCAAGAAAATCTGGTGGGATATCCGGCCGCATCCGTTCTTCAATACATTGGAATTCAGGGTGTGCGATATTCCCATGCGGGTGGACGAAACCATCGCGCTGGCGGCGCTCATTCAGGCCACGATTGCGAAGCTCTACAAGTTGCACTCCGCCAACCAGGGGTTCCGGCTGTACCGGCGGGCGCTCATCATGGAAAACAAATGGCGAGCCGCGCGCTATGGGTTGAACGGAAAGATGATCGATTTTGGACAGCAGAAAGAGGTTGCAGCGCGCGATTTGATCCAGGAGTATCTGGAATTCGTGGATGACGTGGTGGATGAACTCGATTCACGCGAGGAGATTGGTTACATCCGGAAGATTCTGGAAATGGGATCGGGGGCGGACCGGCAGCTTCGCGTGTTCCGGGAAACCAACGATCTGAAGAAAGTAGTGGACTATATTATCGAGGAAACGGAAGTGGGCCTGGGCGAAACAACTGCCGCCACCGTTTCCGAACAAAAAGCAGGGTAATTGAATATTCAAATCGGCAGTACCAATAGTCAAACCAGCATCAGTCACGGCAGCCGTCAGCTGAACACAATCTCATTTGATCCTGAACTCATTCCGGGGGCGCGCAATGCGGTGAATGTTTGCCTGCGAGTGGCGTCCGGCGAAAAGGTGTGCATCATCACTGATGAAGTCACCAGGGAAATTGCTGCCGCTATAGCGCATGAACTGGAGCAGGTGGGCGCGAGCTACAAAGCATGGGTGCTGGAGGATCTGGCGCCACGTCCGCTGACGAGGGTGCCGCAGGAGATTCTGGATGATCTGGAAACCAGCCAGGTGAGCGTCTTTGCGGTGCAGGCGCAGGCGAATGAATTGCAGTCACGCATGGAGATCACGGACGTAGTCAACCGGCGCAGAATCCGGCATGCGCACATCGTGAACATCAACCGGCAAATCATGATGGAAGGCATGCGGGCGGATTTTCTGAAAGTGGACCGCATCAGCGCGAAAGTGGTGGATACGGTGCGCAGAGCGAAGCAGATTCGCGCCAAGACTTCCGCGGGCACTGATCTGGTGGCCGATCTGAATCCGAATTATCGCTGGCTGAAGACCAGCGGCATTATCAGTCCCGAAAAATGGGGGAACCTGCCGGGCGGCGAAGTCTTTACTACTCCCGGCGAAGTGAACGGAACGTTTGTGATCGATGGCGTGGTGGGAGACTACCTGTGCGCAAAGTTCGGCAGCCTGCGGGAGAATCCGCTGACCATTCATATAAAGGGTAACCGGCTTACGGAAGCCCATTCGGATAATCGCGAACTGGAAGCCGATTTCTGGCGCTACACCCATACCGATGAGAATAGCGACCTGGTGGGAGAATTCGCGATTGGAACCAATATTGAGTTGAAGGATGTGATTGGGCAGATTCTGCAGGATGAGAAATATCCTGGAGTCCACATCGCCTTCGGCAATCCATATGGCGCACATACTGGAGCGGAGTGGTATTCCTCCACGCACATTGATGTGGTGGGGAGGAATTTCGATATCTGGGTGGATGGCGAGCAGATCATGCGAGAGGGCAAGTTCTTAATCGAGGCTTAAGAGGCACTGTTCGGCTTCGATGAGGGCAGACTCTGTCGCGGACGCTACGAAGGCTCTGCGGGGAGTCATAAAAGCAGCGGGCGAGGCCCCTTCGATTACACTCAGGGCAGGTCCGCTCCACACACATACACACACAGTCTCATGATTCCCAGCCTGCGACGGCAGTTCAACGCTAATTACAAGTCAGAAAAGTATCAGGCGCTTCTGAAACGGATGGAGAAGCGTTGCGGCGTGCCGATTAAGTTCCGGCTTTCAGAAACTCCCTGTTTTCTGCCCAAGCCGCTAATCGATCAGATGTCGGGCTACGGCAAGGAATTGATTCACCAGTTGGTGGACAGTTCTGAGTACCGGGCGATCTCCAGCGAGTCTATCCCCGCGGAGTTCAGGGTGCCGGGCGAGACGGCCCATCCCATGTTTATCCAGGTGGACTTCGGCCTGGTACGGGATAAACAAGGAGAACTGCGACCTAAGCTAGTTGAGTTACAGGCCTTCCCTTCCCTGTACGCGTATCAAAATGTACTCGCCCAGACTTACATTGATGTGTTCGGGTTAGACCGCCGCTTGAGGTACCTGCTGAGCGGATTGGAGGAGACTGCATATGTCAGTCTTCTGCGGCAGGCGATTGTGGGCGATCACGATCCGGAGAATGTGGTGCTAATGGAAATCGATCCCATGGATCAGAAGACGCTGCCGGACTTTTTGCTTACGGAGAAGATGCTCGGGATCAAAACTGTATGCATCGCAGAAATAAAGGAGAAAGGCAAGCAGCTGTTTTATGAGAGCAAGGGCAAGCGGGTGCCGATCCGACGAATTTACAACCGGGCGATTGTTGATGAATTGGAGCGGAAGGGAGTCAAGCTGGGATTCGATTTGCGGGATGAGTTGGAGGTGGAATGGGCGGGACATCCGAACTGGTATTTTCGTATCAGCAAGTATTCCATCCCCTACCTTCGACATGAGTCGGTACCGAAGACGTGGTTTCTCGACAAGCTGGATCACATTCCGGAGGATCTGGAGAACTACGCTTTGAAGCCGCTGTACTCGTTCGCCGGTCTGGGGGTGATTATTGCGCCTACGAAAAAGGATATTGACGCAGTTCCTGCTGACAGAAGATCGCAGTACATCCTGCAAGAGCGGTTGCACTTTGAACCGGTGATCGAGACTCCGTTCGGGGGAACGAAGGTGGAAGTTCGCGTGATGTATGTCTGGGTGGATGAGCTTCTTCCGGTATTGACGATTTTGCGGATGGGGCGTGGGTTGATGATGGGCGTGGATCACAACCGGAACATGGAATGGGTGGGGTCGTCGGCGGGACTGTATTTGGAAGAATAATCTTTGCGCCAGCTGTCAGGATTGCGCCAGGTGGAGCAACGTAGCACGGCGAGGGTGGCACGGGCGGGGACGCCCGCCTACATCGCGCCCTAATCTATAGGT
>Ga0066710_100005306_pt1 | contig 11704 bp, 14 predicted proteins | sample GraSoiAngelo_159_FD_79666 | JGI IMG/M metagenome (GOLD analysis project Ga0066710, IMG submission 79666) | Grasslands soil microbial communities from the Angelo Coastal Reserve, California, USA - 14_1009_16_40cm | ecosystem: Environmental > Terrestrial > Soil > Grasslands | place: USA... | reverse complement strand
TGAGAGATGGCGCTTGTCACCAAGCATCGGAAGTCTTTGAGGTGCTCTGAAGCCTGACCGAAGCCTGGTGCGAACAAAGAATCCAATTGCCCCTCGGGGCCGAGACGAAGGCTTGCCGCACGGAGTTCCGAGCCCATTTAAAATCCTTTCATCGCCTTGACATCATCAATCCTGCCGGCATGGCTCCGAGCGCTGAACGCTGAGGTCACATCCTGCGTTCGTTGTCCTCGACTCGTTGTCTATCGTGAGCAAGTTGCGCGTGAAAAGCGTCGCGCTTACCGCGATTGGGAGTACTGGGGCAAACCCGTGCCGGGGTTCGGCGATCCAAACGCACGTGTCATCGTCCTGGGCCTCGCTCCCGGTGCTCACGGATCGAACCGTACTGGGCGTCCGTTCACCGGAGACGCCTCTGGCAACTTTATGTATCCCGTGCTGCACGAGATTGGCTTTGCCAGCCAGCCGCTAGCCACCGACCTGAACGATGGCATGGTGTTGAAAGACCTTTACATCACGGCTGCAGTCCGTTGCGCGCCTCCAGATAACAAGCCGTTACCCTCGGAATTGGCGAATTGTGCGCCGTACCTTGACCGAGAGTTTCGCGGTCTGAAAAAGGCGAAAGTAGTAGTGGCTTTGGGCAAGATTGCCTTCGACGCCTACCTGAGTCATCTCAAACAACTCGGCATCATCGAGCGCCGCCGGGCGTTTCTGTTCCAGCACGGCGCAAAGTACAAAATACTCGATGGGCGCACGCTGCTGGCTTCGTATCATCCCTCGAATCAAAACACGCAAACTGGCAAGCTTACGCGCGCAATGTTCATGCAAGTCTTTAAAGAAGCGCGACGTCTTGCCGATGAATAATACGGCGGCTTCGTTAGTGCCGGATCGCCTCACCTCGAGGGGAATGATCATCGCGTCCGGGGCGAGGCCGCCCGCGTTTATTTCAACTTTGTGACCGTCGCCTCCAGCTGGAACTGGCGCTTGGACGTGGATTCGTCCACTATGCCGATCACAACCGGCTTTCCGCTTGTAACCAGGGTATTGCCGTTGATACTGACTTGCCGAGTTACGGGCTGAGGACTGTGCTGCTCCTCCGGAGCCGAAAGACTGCTGAAATCGGTCTGGACGTCTATAGCCAGATCGCTCCCTGATTCGATCAACCGGCACTTGATTCCGGTACCGATGTCCATGTATTGAAACATGTTCTGTCCAGTGGAGACAGGAACGCGAGTGCCGATCTTGATCTGATTCCAGCCACCTACGTTCAGCAACATCGAGTAGTGCCTGGCGTTGATTCGCTTGCCGTCCTCGAGTTCCGAAATGACGAAATCCGCCCGATACGGGTGCATCGGCTTTTCTGCGGGCGGAGCACTTTGCTGTCCGGAATCGGCTCGAGGTTCCGCTTTTGCGTTGTTGTCTTCGGAAGCAGGCTTTTCCTCTTGGGCATGCAAGCTCATCAAACTGCCCAACAGCACCACAGATATCGCAATTAAACAGATGCCAATCAGTTTTCGCATGAGATCTGCCTCATCTTTCCTGTTGATCTGATTCACTCTTGGAAGCTCGATCTGCCATCAACCTATCCAGTTCCTTCTGTCTCTCGGCCTGTGCCTGCGCAACCAGCACTGCTTCTTGCGGTGAATTCCTGACAAACTTCTTTAACAATTTCTCTTCCTCGCTGAGAGGACTCGGAGAAGGGAACTGTTCCAGCCGGGGCTCGCTCGCCAAATCAACTGCCTTGATCTTCGGCGCGCTTCGCGGCCTCGCGGTTACGTTTTTCATCCGCAGTTTGCCTGCAACATGTTCCGGCGTTTGCTGGGACAAGTGGCTTGTATTACGGTGTTCAATCGGTGCTTGAACGGCGACGGCCTTATTTGTGTGTGGAACATGCGACGAGGTCTCGAACCAGAACACCACAGTCCCGCAGATCACCGCTGCAGTCGCCACCGCAAATCCCCATCGCAACCGCAAAGCGAACGGCTGCTTTTCTGCAGCCATGTTCGCAAGAATGCGGCCTTCTAACCCGGCTCGAGGCTCCGCACTTCGGTACTGCTGCAGAGCACTGTCCAGCCACTGATCGAGTCGGTCGTTATCCCTGGGATTCATATCTGCCTTCCAATTTCGCCAACTTTTGCTTCAGAACCTGTCTAGCGCGAAACAGCCGCGAACGTACGGAAGATTCGCTTGTTTCCAACACTTGAGCAATTTCATCGGGTGAGAGCTCTTCCACGCTTGAAAGCCTAATTGCGTCACGCAGCGTTCCCGGTAAGGCCGCAATCAGTGATTCCAGCAATTCTGTCATCTCTCGCCCTAAGGTCCTCTCTTCGGCGGAGGCAAGTTGCGAGCGGAGCTCTCCGACAGCTTTGCCAATTTCACTCTCGCCCAACGAAATCTCCGGTCGGCGCTTGCTGCGCTCAATGGCCACCCGCCACGCAATTCGTGCCAGCCATGTCTTCGGATCCTGCACGCCTTCCAACTTGCGCCGGTATTGCAGCACCCGTACAAACGTTTCCTGGGTGGTGTCCTCGGCATCGTGATGATTTCGCAAAACGGAATACGCGATCCGATACACTAGCCGCGCATGCTCGCGGACGGCAGCTTCGAGTGTGTCTTCATGTGCGTCTGCCAGCGGAATGGCCCCGTTTGAGATCACCGCTTCTGCCACGCTGCTGCCCTCACTCTATGAAGACTGAAGTCCCAGGTTTCTTGCTCGGAATTATTATCGCTGTTTCGCGAACGCTACCTCCGCGGGTAGTGCATGACGGACGCCCATCCGAGCCGGCGGCTTTGCTCGGCTTGTCGTGGCGCATGGCGCGGCCGGGCGGGTGAGGGCACCCGCCCCTACCTGAGCGGTGCGTGCCAAAGGCTTTCACTTAGAATCCTACAAATACGGGCTCGGGCTCGATATGAATTCCCCAAACCTGCTCTACTCGTGCTTGAATTTCCTCTTTGAGAGCAATTATCTCTGCCGCGGTGGCGCCATCCCGATTCACTATGGCGAGTGCATGCTTAGAAGAAATTCCTGTTGCGCCTCGCTCGTATCCCTTGCTGAATCCAGAATTCTCAACCAGCCAGGCGGCGGAAATTTTATGTTGTTGCGCAAGTGCCGGGAAACGCGGGACTCGCAAATTTCGCTCGGCCGCACACCGTGTTAGTTCCTCTAACTCAGCGGAGGTAAGCACCGGGTTTTTGAAGAACGATCCGGCGCTTCGGCTGTCGGGATCGCCAGGAGTGATCAGCATACCTTTGCTGGCGCGTATGTTCCGCACTGCTTTCCGGGTTTCCGCTAAGGAAGGCGAGCCATCGGATCCGGCGAAATATTTTTGCAGATCGGCATATTGCAGTCGCGGTTTGCCATCCTGTTCAAGAGCGTAACTCACGCGCAGAATGACGTATCGTCCACGCTGGCTGGTATTGAAGATGCTGGTGCGATAACTGAATCCGCACTCGGCGGCACTGAGTTCGCGCACACGGTTTTCAGCGAGATCAAACGCCAGTAGGGAAGTAATGGTCTGCGAAACTTCCTGCCCGTAAGCGCCGACATTCTGCACAGGGGTGCCGCCGACGCTCCCAGGAATTCCGCTCAGGCATTCGATTCCGGAATAATTTCGGGAAACGGCGTGAGCAACGAACGCGTCCCAATTGACGCCCGCGCCAACATTGAACCGACCCGTGGCGTGTTCGTCGATCCCCGGAATTCCAATCTGCAGAACCAGTCCGTCCCACCCCCAATCGGAAATCACCACATTGCTGCCGCCGCCCAGCACAAACAGCGCCAGTCCCTTTTCGCGTGAGAATGCGACAGCAGCCTCGACGTCGTGGATGCTCTCAGTCCTCACAAAAAGGCGCGCGTTGCCGCCCACTCCCAGCGTGGTCAGCGGCGCGAGCGGCGCGTTCTCTTTGACTTCCATCCGCGGCATTTCCATAAGCCGCAATCAATATATACGGAATTCTCGAGGTAACCTCGGCGGCAGCGCTATGACGCGAGAAGATATTCACGCTAGAATTTGAGCAGCTCGAAGCAAAGAAGGAGAGAAATGTATCCAGAGCTAATGGTTATTCCCATGCGCGAAGAACTCACGCAGTTGGGAGTTCAGGAATTGAAAACTGCCGCTGAAGTTAATAGCGAATTGAGCGCGCAGCAGGGAACGGCGATGGTCATTGTGAACTCGATTTGTGGATGTGCTGCCGGCCGCATGCGTCCGGCGGTCCGTGCGGCGCTGCAACATCGATCCAAGCCGGACCGGGTATTCTCGGTATTCGCCGGACAGGATGTTGAAGCAACCGAGCGCGCCCGCACCTACTTTACGGGATACCGGCCATCGTCCCCGTCGCTGGCGCTATTTCGCGAAGGTAAGCTGGTCCACATGATGCAGCGTAGTGATATTGAGCATCGCGACTCTGCGGATATCGCGAATGAGCTCAAGCGGATTTTCGATCAGCACTGCTGATTTTCGATTGATCAACGCTGCTGGGCATCGATCAAAACTGCTGATGTTTCATATGATCAGCACTGCTCATTTTCGAGTGGTGAACCCAACGGTGCAGAATCTATAAACGCAGGCTGAACGAGGGGAAAAGTTAGCCCAAGCAAACGTCAGCCCCGGAGGGCGAAAAAGCTTAGCCCAGGGCGTAAGCCCTGGGTAAACGAGAAGGCGAGCGAGTCCCGGAGGGACGACACAGGACTGTGTTCACTGGAATCATTGAAGAAGTTGGGCGAATCGCCGCGGTCAAGTCACAAGGCGAGAAACGCCGTCTGACTATCTCCTGCGCAAAGCTCCTGCCCGAACTCAAGGTCGGCGACAGCATCGCGGTGAGTGGCGTCTGCTTGACGGCCGTCGAAATTACCAACCGCACTTTCACCGCTGATCTGGCGCAGGAAACCTGGCTACGGACTTCGTTCTCGCGTTTGAAAAGCGGAGCGCACGTGAATCTGGAACTGCCGATGCGGGCCAATGGGCGCTTCGACGGGCATGTTGTGCAGGGCCACGTAGATGGAACGGGTTCCGTAATTTCGTTCGAACGCATTCCAGATGGGAACGATTATTTGCTGATTCTTGGTATCCCCTCAGAGTTGACACGCTACATTGTTGCTAAGGGATCACTCGCGATTGAAGGCATCAGCCTGACCGTGGCCGAGACTGAAGGGACGCAGGTGCGGGTCGCCATCATTCCACACACGGCCGAAGTCACGAATCTGCGAGCGCTCAAGGTCGGTGATGCGGTGAATCTGGAAGTGGATGTCATGGCGAAGTATGTGGAGAAGATGATCGCGCCCGAAAGGGCAACGAGTTCGATTACGGTGGAAAAACTAGTAAGGGCAGGGTTCTGAGCGAGCGTCAAACGTTTTGAGAGGTTGCGAGCAACGTCTCTACATCTGGATTTTAGAACTCCATCACGCTCCCAAATCCAATTGGTCCAACTCTAGAAATTCCTGCACAATCGGTTCACTACATCTTTCCATCTCAGGGTAAGAACCAAAAAATAGCACTCGGCTTTCGTGCAAGAAGACGACGCGATCGGCGAGTTTTTTTGCCAGGCGCATGTCGTGAGTGACGACAACGCTGGTCAGGTGCAATTGCAATTTCAGGCGCTTCATCAGATCGCCAAGCAGCTGGGCCATGAGCGGATCAACCATGGTGGTGGGTTCGTCATAGAGCACGCACTCAGGCTGCGAAGATAAGGCCCGCGCGATCGCAACGGAACGTTTCATGCCAGTCGAAAGCTCGGAAGGAAACTGCTCTGCCATTTCCTTTACGCCTACCATTTCGAGCAGGCCATTCACGATCTGGAAAATCTGGTCTTCGCTCAGGTCTTTGCGTTCGCGGAGCGGGAACGCGACGTTTTCGCCGACAGTAAGTGAGTCGAACAATGCCCCGCTCTGAAAGACCATGGTGACCTTCTTGCGGATGCGCTCGAGTTCTTGCTCCGGATAATCGGTGACGTCTTCGTGCGCGACGGTGATTCGTCCGGAATCCGGTTTCAAGAAACCGAGAATGTGTTGCAGGGAAACGGATTTTCCCACGCCGCTGCGGCCAAGGATGCACACGGTTTCGGCAGGATTGACTTCGAAGCTGACATCGTCGAGAACGCAGTTTTCACCGAATGCTTTCGAGACGTGGCTGAACTGGATATAAGGTCCTGAGCGGTCGGTGGTGGCGTCGGTGAGCGCGGGTTCGGTCGGAATACCCATGGTTATCGGAGTTCGTTTTGTCTGACTATGATAACCGCACTGCGCTCAAGCCAAGTTTTGAAGGGCCTTAACGCGATAACAGAGGACACAGCGAGACACCATTCATTAAGGCAATTGCTGTTGTGCTTGTCGCAGGTCGTCGGGTGAATTCAGATTGCGGAACATGGCCGGGCCGAAAGCGGCGTTAACGATCTCTTCTTCCGTGATGGTGCGGGTGGGCGTTTCTGCAAACAGCGCATCAACTTTATTCTTGCCCTTGGAGAGCGCCGCCTCGACGAGTTCGCCGAACCGTTTGTGATAAACGGCACAGAGAGGTTCGAAATAACTGCCGATCCGAGGGACGGTCACGAGGGCGTCAGTCGCTTGAGCCGCAGCAATCAGATAGCGCAGAAATCGTGGTTCGAGGAACGGAAGATCGGTGGCTAGAATCAGATTAAGATCTGTGCCGGAGTTCACGAGAGCGGCGTGGATACCGCCGAGTGGTCCGCGTTCTGAATAGACGTCAGCGATAACAGCGCCGAAAGCAGCATACTTAACGGGATCGCCTACGATTCTTACGTCGGCTATGACTGAGCTCGCCAGTTCAAGCGCGTGCCGCAGCAGAGGACGTCCAGCGAAGTCAAGAAGAGCTTTGTCGCAACCCATGCGTGAACTCTTGCCGCCGGCGAGTACCCAACCTGTAACGCCTTCCATTTGCACATGATAAAGCGCTGCCTGTGAATTCAAGTATCGACTTCTGAGCGGCGGCCGCGCGGGAGCTATAGCGCAGGTACACGAAAGTAACCTACCGAAATTGGCGAATCCATCGGATGATGAATTCGCCGACGCTTGCCAGTCAGGCTGACTCTATGCCCCAGAAGTTGCTCGATGTGCTCCTCCTAGGCCGTTGTTCACACGAATTTTCCTGGCCGCGCCGGGCGGCAGATGGCCAGTATTACCAGGTGTGTCTGTTGTGCGCCGTAGAGTTTAAATATGACTGGGCGACAATGCGGCGCACCGAGCGCCTGCAGCACGAGGCGGAGGAGGCTGCGGCTTCCTCGAAGCGCCGGCCACATGCCCGCAAACCTACGTGGGTGCCACGCGCACGAAGAATCAGGCTGGATGCGCCGGTCCGCTATCGCGTGAAGAACCTCGGGACATGGAGCGAAGGGACGATCCAAAACCTGAGCCAATCGGGTGTGCTGCTACTAGGGCCGCAGCAGTTTCCGGAAAATACTCTGGTCGAAATGGTATTCGAGATGCCCGAGGAGATTTCCGGGCAGAAGAACAGCAAGGTCCTGTGCCAGGGACGAATCACGCGCATGAAAAAAGTCCACGAAAAGACCGGGCAGCACGAGTTTGCTGCATCGATACTCGATTACAAGTTCATCCACTGAGCAAGTAAGGTCGGCGAAAATTCTTATCATCGGCTGCTAATTTTTTGGGAATACCATCCTAGTAAGCATCTAACCGTGTTGAATTTCCTTAAAATCAGAACCGTAAGGGGAGGCTTTTGCAATGCGTGTAGTCGGCTTTGCCGTGTTCTTGATGTCCGTATTTCTCGGTAACGCGTTCGCGCAAGTGCCGAAGGGAAATGTGTTCATCGGGTACTCCTACATGAGCGCGGATGTCCCGAATACTGCCGTTCGCCAGAATTTGAATGGGTGGGAAGGGTCGCTTGAAGGAAAAGTGCTTCCATTTCTCTCGATCGTCGCCGATGGCAGCGGACATTACGGAACTACACAATTTTTCACGTGTCCTTTACCCGCAGGCGACGGTTGTGCAGGCGCTGTGAACGGCAACCTGTATACGGCATTGTTTGGCCCGCGAGTATCGGCGTCGTTCGGTAGGCTCAGGCCTTTTGCTCACGTCCTGACTGGAGCAGCCGACGTCAGCGGATCGAGCTCCGATTTCTCACTAGCTTCGGCATTTGGGGGCGGTGTGGATTTCAAAATTGCACCAATCCTCGGTTGGCGCTTCCAGGGCGATTACATTCACACGCATTTTTCGGGACAGCCGGAAGGGTACGCGCATATCTCGACCGGAGTGGTGTTTCGGTTTTGAACTGCGTCTTCCTACCGTGCGCGTAAATATGCGGGTAGAGGTAAACTAGGAACAATCCCGCTGGTAGAACTAGGAGTTGTTATCATATGAAGCTGCACACTTCCCGTGTATGTTGCACAGCTGCGCTCGCTCTCGGACTTGCCTTTGGCGTGGCCTGTGTCAAAACCGCGAACGACAATCAGGTCGCTTCTGACATTCAATCGAAAATTTCCGCCGACTCCGGATTGCAGGGGAAAGTACTCAGCGTGCAATCTGAAAAGGGCACAGTCACTCTTTCAGGAACGGTTGACAATGACACACAGCGCGAGGCCGCGGCGAAGTATGCAGCTTCGGAACCTGGCGTTAAGACCGTAATCAACAATCTGCAGGTGGCATCGGCACAACCGTCAGCAGACAATACGCCCGCGCCGACTCCCGCGATGGAAACAGGTTCGCAGGCTCCGGCGGAAGCACCAGCTCCACGGGCGAGGTCATCGAAACCGTCACCATCCCGTAAGCCAAGTCATCAAACTGCGCAGCCAGAGAACCAGATGGCGCAAGCTGCACCTCCAGCGCCGCCGACGCATCCGGTGCAGAGTCAAGATCCAGTTCCAACTCAGCCTGCGGCAGCGGCTCCTCCTCCGCCCGAGGTCAAGAAAGTTACCGTGCCTTCAGGAGCGGTCATTCCTGTCCGCCTTGTGGACGCGATTGACAGCGCAAACGCACAGGCCGGAGACACCTTCCACGCAACCCTCGACGCGCCGATGGCGGTGGATGGTGACGTTGTAATTCCCGCGCACTACGACGTGGAAGGTCACGTGGTGACCGCACAGGCTTCAGGAAAATTCGCGGGACGCGCTCTTCTGGAATTACAACTTGACCGCATCAAGGTTGGCGAGAAGTACTACAACGTCGAAACCGATCACTTCAAGCAGGAGACCGGTGCCCGCGGAAAGAACACTGCCGAAAAAGTTGGCGGCGGAGCCATAGCGGGAGCAATTCTTGGGGGAATTTTTGGTGGGGGTAAGGGGGCCGCCATCGGCTCGGTGGCAGGCGCTGGAGCCGGAGGCGGAGTCCAGGCCGCAAGCAAGAAACCGGACATCAAGCTTTCATCGGAGAAGGTATTGACCTTCACTCTGCAGGCGCCGGTTACTATAGTACCCACGACGAAGCCGGCGCGCGAAGCCCAGAAGATGCCGGCGAGCACCGATCAGCAGTGAAAGTTTTTGCAGTTAAGGAGCGCGGCCATGCTGCGCTCTTTTTTTGTACTATTGCGTGTAGCGAAATCAGAAATTCGTGCTAGATTCTGTTACAGATTCGCGCCGTACCGCCCGCCGCTTCTTCAACTTCGCCACTCGTTACTCGGGTCATGCACAACCGCTATAGTCCGATTCACAGATTTGAGCCGCGATGGTCAGACCGCGTCGCGTGGTATGGCTCTGCGCTTGCCGCCACCGCGCTCTCGTGGTGCATCTGGTGGCTTTCGCAGGTAATGCATCAAGATCCTTTTGTCATCTTTATTCTCGCAGTAGTTTTTGTTGCGCGTTTTTTTGGTTTTGGACCCGCAGTGCTGTGCACGTTCAGTTCGGCCGTTGTGCTTGATTATTTTGTATTCGGCCCCAAGGTCGGGTTCGAAATGTCGCAGACCGAACTCCAGCGGGTGGGAATCTTCGTTTTAATTTCGGTGCTGGTGGCCGGCCTTGCACGGCAACGTTCACGAGCAGAAGAGAAAGCCGACGAAGTGCGGCAGCAACTGGCGGCAATTGTGACTTCGTCTGAGGACGCCATCGTCAGTTTCACGGTGGATGGAATCGTCACGAGTTGGAACCGCGGCGCGGAAACTCTGTATGGCTACACGGCTTCCGAAATTATTGGCAGACCGATCTCTGTGCTCGTGCCTCCAGACAAACTTGAAGAATTCGGGAATAACATGGCGCGCCTGAATCGGGAAGAGCGCGTCGGAAGCTACCAGACAGAACGGCTCGACAAGAACGGAACGCGACTGACTGTGCTTCTTTCGGTTTCACCTTTGCGCAATGAGGAAGGCAAGTTGGTTGGCGCGTCGGCAATTGCGCGTGATGTGAGCGCCCAAAAACGCACGGAGCAGGCGCTGCGCCGCAATGAACGCCTGGCGACTGCGGGAAGGCTGACTGCGGCGATAGCACATGAGATCAAAAATCCTCTGGAGGCGCTGACCAATCTGGTGTATCTGGCGCGCCGCGACGCTTCCGGACGCGACGAATATTTGCGGCTGGCGGAGCAGGAAATTGGCAGGCTCGATTCAATTGCGCAGCAGGCGCTGGGATTTGTCCGCGAAGGTGCGTCGCCCGAGCCTTTGGATGCAGGAAAGATACTGGAAGAAGTTGTGCAGCTCTACTTGCGCAAGCTGCAGGCGAATCGCGTCGCGGTGGACAGGCACTGCGGCGAAGGTTTGGAAATCCGCGGATATCCGGGAGAACTCCGGCAATTGATTTCTAATCTCATTCTCAATGCCATGGACGCAATGCGAGGTGGCGGAAGGCTCCGGCTGAGAGTGGTACGAACCCACGAGTATTCAGGTGCTCAGAGATCGGGCGTGCGTATCACGATTGCGGACACCGGAAATGGCATCAAGCCCATTGATCTGCCCCACATATTCGAGCCGTTTTATACCACCAAGAAAGACCATGGCACCGGACTCGGCCTTTGGTTGGCTTACGGCACCGTGCAAAAACACGGCGGATGGATACGTGTTGCCAGCCGCACGAATTCGGGCAGCAGTGGAACCGTGTTTGCCGTGTTTCTGCCAGAGTCCCCGGCAATGGCAAACTCCCAGGCGGCGTAGAGCTTCCCTGCAGCAGCCTTCGACTGCATTTCTTAGGATTACTTACGAGTTGCCGACACTCCCGGAAGGCCTTCTTCCGTTGTTCCTGCCACCCGACGCGGTTCGGTGAGCCAAAATCACAGACCATTTGCTATAAGAGACCAATGCGCCTGCAACAGTACGCACCTCGACCCGCGCACCTCAAATGGCTCCTCGATTCCGATGCTGCGATCCGCTGGCAGGTAATGAGGGACCTCACGTACGAAGCCCCCAACGCGATTGCAGATGAGCGATCTCGGGTCGCAACCGAAGGCTGGGGAGGACAACTTCTCGCTCGCCAATCTCGCACCGGTAACTGGGGCGGGCCGAGCGAAGACCGAGGCTTGCTCACTACGCTCTACAGTCTTGTCGTTTTGATGGATCTCGGTCTCGACCCCGCCAGCAAACAGACACGCAGAATGATCGAGCGCGTCGAGAAGCGACTGGTGTTTAAGCCGCTCAACAACCGGCCTTTCCTTCACGGCGAAACCGAGCCCTGCATCAACGGCAGGATCCTCGCCCTCGGTGCGTATTTCACAAAGCCGAACGATGCGCTGGCTCGTCAACTTCTGCGTGAGCAACTCGAAGATGGCGGATGGAACTGCGAGGCGGTTGAACCTTCACCAAAACGTCCACTAAGCCGCCGCTCT
>Ga0066710_100005305_pt1 | contig 11704 bp, 10 predicted proteins | sample GraSoiAngelo_159_FD_79666 | JGI IMG/M metagenome (GOLD analysis project Ga0066710, IMG submission 79666) | Grasslands soil microbial communities from the Angelo Coastal Reserve, California, USA - 14_1009_16_40cm | ecosystem: Environmental > Terrestrial > Soil > Grasslands | place: USA... | reverse complement strand
GGGAAGCGGTACCTCCGTACAGCAAGTCAATCAACTCTTGAGGCAATACGTTCAGGCCAGAAAAATGATGAAACAGGTCAGCAGTGGGATTTTCGGGAAAAGATTTGGCCGGATGAATTGACTGAGCGGGGCTGGGTACTGCCTCGGTGATAGGGGGTGGAACGGGCGCTCCGTCGCGCGTTCATCCAGCGTGCGCAGAGCGCCCGCTCCACCTTTGGTGCCTTCCGCTACCCGTAACTGAGAAGGTGTGAAGAAATTCCGAACCACCCCCTCACCCGCCCTTCGGGCACCCTCTCCCCCAGTGGGGCGAGGGAGTTAAATTTAATGCTTACTTTCCCCTCGTCCCAACGGGGAGAGGGGCCAGGGGAGGGGCCAGGGGTGAGGGGCGAGTCCAATCCTTTCGATTTCTGGTTTTTTCACAGCTCCTGAGGCATTGCGGAGCTGAAGTGATTCCCTTGTCTACGCTTCGAGTTGCTTTGATACAATTGGCCCAATGGTCGTCGAGCCAGGGAACTAGTCAAGCGGAACCCTGGTGGGTAGCTTGCCGTGCGGCAATGGGTGGTTTCCTGATGTGATATCTCCCCGGCCACAGATAGCTCGGACCCGGTAAGAACTTATCGAACAACGTCGACACCGGAGACAAAGCCGCCAGTGACCAGAGGAGCCCGTTGGGGCGAAACAGCACGAAATGAACAAACCCTGCTCCACACGCCACCAGCAACGCAAACAGAATCCGCCCCGCCCGGGAATTTGGGGTTGTTTTGGGATCGGAGATCATGAAAAAGCTAAAGAGTAGAAGAGCGCCGTTCTGCAAGCGATGGAGGGGGATGCTCATAGGCTCGCCGAGCCACCAGGACCTACCAATCAACAAGGCTGCATAAAATCCGAGAAAGGCAAATGTTACATCGCTGCGGGAGGCTTTACTAACCACCAAACCGCCCAGACACGCTAATAGGAAGGTGAGCACGACGTCATTTCCCCATTGCCCCGGAGAGACCCAAACCTGATCGGTGAGCAGCATCATCGCGATCAGTCCGAAGTTGGTGGGATTAAAGATATGTTTGCCATTGAGGCGAAGCGCAAATTTACTGACGATGGTGATAGCTGCTGTCGACGCAATCAGGGCTGAGGAATTGGTCCGGAGCAGCAGACAAAGCGAGAGGCCCGAAATCAGGGGGCTACGCGGATCGTACGCGGGTAGTTTCCAGAGCCGGGTACAGACGTATTGAGTGAGCAGAACCGCACTCAGAATCATCAAAGCCTGCCCGACCGGCACTTCAAAATCCAGCCAGCCGATTCCGTAAACCAAAAGCGATCCCAGCACGGCAATTTGATAGACTCGCGGGTCCCTGATTGCAAAGTGAGACGAAGTCACTGGGCGAGTTGTTAGCGATTTTTCCTTTTGATGCATAGGCGTCGATCCTAAGCCTCCTGGTTCCCGCGCTTTCATCAAGCACAAATGTGCAGGGATGAAAAATATGTCACGCACTGCGAATGAGCCACCCTCACCCGCCCTGTGAAGGCTTATCAAGCCTTCACGCCTCTTCCATGAGGAGAGGGAACAAACAATTAGATGGATTCTCCCCTCGCCCTTTGGGAGAGGCATGGGAGCTTTGAGAAAGCTCCCTGGGTGAGGGTTTGGAGCTAAATGCGAGAGTGTAGACTCGATTCAACTTCGGAATCGGGTTAAGTAAAGACGGTGAATGTTGCACGGCTCAACGCCCCGTGGCAGACCGCGAGGTACCTTTCTTCCAGATCTTCTCCCACCACTTAGGCTCATCCGGTGGTTTCACCGAACTGGCAACAAGATTCATCCTTTGGCGGATGGTGTCGATATCCCAACCCGTTAACAGGGCTAGGCTCTTAGCTTCTTGCTCCCTTCGCTCAGAGAGCGACTTCCAGTAGGCTGTGGTCTGCGAGCAGTTGTCCCCGCCTTTCCACGCGTAGCGCAACACGTAACGACCCTGGAAATTCGTGCGGTCGGCAGTCTCCTGGAAGACCAGGTCTTCGGGGAAATGCTCGGCGTCGTAGCGTACGTGCAGCCGGGTGAGGAACACATCCCGCGCTCCTGCCGGCCATCTCATCATTCTTCCTTGTCTCAGAGGCAGGTCGCTCATTGGAGCGGACGGGAGCCAGAATACGCCTAGCTTCTGCAACTCTTCGTCGGAAAGTGGATCGGCAGCGCACGGGTCGCACCAACCCATATCCCAGGCATACTCCAGGAAAATCGCGCGTTTGTTTTCGCGCTCGACTTGCCGAGTGAACATCGCCTGGTAGAACTTGCCGAATTCGTCTCTCTCCTTCAGGAAAAGCGGCAGCTCTGTGTCCGAAGGCAGTTTGACCGTGCGGTAATTGGTAGTTTCGACGCGTCCCTTGCGGGTCAGCGCATAAATAAACAGCTCCTGGGGACCGTCAGCGTTGACCATGCCCAGGCGAATAGGCAGCATGAACTTGGGGGATTCGTAAGCCACCTGGATTGGCCGCAAGACCGAATAACCCAATTTCGCTTGCTCGGCCAGATTGACCTTGGCCACAAAGAAACGCATCCCTTGCTTAAGATAGCTGCCCAGGACTGAAGACGCTCCACGGGGGACCCGGTAGCCGTTCTCGAGCAACCAGGTTTCGAGACCGTTGCTTTGTTTGGCGGAAAGAACGAGGATGTCATACTCGCCGATGGTGTAACGAGCTTCAATCATGACTCCAAGACTCTTGGCTCGTTCTTCGGCTCGATCAGCGGCACCGTTTTTAGCCGGTGCCATCATCAACTCGTACACCTTAGGTCTGCAAGGATCTTCGTCATAATATTCAACCAGCCGGGGCGCCGAGTAGGCTTCGAGATGCTCGATCAATGCCTTTTCACCAATGTGAATCTGGTCTTTTTGAATAAATGTGGGCACGGGAATGACGATAGCAAATTCCTTGGGGTCGCCATGAAAATCATTGGCCATGGTAAGCACAGTCTTATCTTCATACCGCACCAGGGCCACCTGTGAGGCTTTGTTGAAGAGCTTTGTATCCACTTTGGCGACATAAAACCCGCAAAAACCATAGAAGTTCTGAGGGAGCAGCGCCATGCCCAAGAACAGCGTTGCCGCGCACAACCATTGTTTCATAACCCTCTCCTTTATCTCAGACGAATGAAAATAAGGCCGTGTGACCCGTACAGCCTCTGTTTACTAGAGACGGTCTACGAAAGCATTCTTGCAAAAAATCTTCTCTCAAGAAGGTTGGGAGGTGTAAAGAGGTATTCGATTCTTAAAGGTTCCTCAAGAGGAAGAAATGACCTTACAGCAAGCCTGCGGAATTATGGTATCGGGAAGGCATGAGGGATTGCGGGAAAAGGGTTTTTCCCTTAGGATTTTTGGACCAGATCTCTCACTTTCAAAAGGGGATCATCGGGAATGTCGTTAGGAACTGAACATCCTGGTGCAAGAATCAGGCGACGTTTTTGCATAGCCATGATGGCCTCCTGAATCTCTGACTTCAAGTCGCTTTCGCCTAGACCCGCAATCCGGGCTTCATTCAAACCACCCATCAGAGTGCCTGAAAATTTCCTCTTGGCTGTCATAAGATCCATCCCGGTTCCATGCACCGAATAGTTGATCACCTGAACTGGATAGGCCACCATGTTGTCAAAATGGACTTTGTTGCCGTGGAGATGCAGAATGTTGAGGTAGCTCTTGCCCTTAGTAGCGTCAAGAATAACTAAATCAGACTCCCGGACAAACTTTAGATACTCTTGCGAGTCCATGACGAGGTCATCGGCCGCCGCAATGGCCAGAAAAATTCCGGCGGCGCCGGCTTCCAGGGCTAACCTCGCATGGTTAGCCTGAGACTCGGAAATGACTCGGAGCACCCTCTTTAGCAAATTGGGATTTTGGTCCTTCAACTTTCGCACCGTCTCCCTGGAGGACAACTTTTCCGCCACGGTCCAGGACTGAAATATGGTCTCCACAAAGGGCGCCTGACCTTTTAGCTCCTTGTGAATGATCTTTAATGCTTTGATTTGTTCTGGAAAAGGGTTTTTGAGCACGTCAAGTTGTTCCCAGTCTTCGGTGATGCTAATTTTCTCCAGACCTTCAGGCACAGGATAGGGAAAATCACTCATCACCTTAACTAGGTCCGGGTCAAACTTGCGATAGAAGGCTAGAATGGCTTCTGCCTGTTTTTCGCCCGAAGATTTCTCGAGGCCAAAATGGTGCCAGAAAGAGAAAGGCAGTCGATCGACGCGTTCGCCATGCAGAACGGCTTTGACACGTTCAAACTTAGACATTTGAAGTTTGGAAGCGGCAGACATATCTCTTCCTGCCAACATTGCCAAAGGAACTGCCGCGCTCAATTTCAAAAAATCACGCCTGGAATTCATCATAGGAAACATTGCCAATAACCTTTCCTAAAATCTCTTTAGCTCGTTATACCGTCAGGCCCTTTTAAATCGGGAGTCCTTGAATCTTACCATTTCCCTCTTACTCTACAAAGCAGGCAAATTCTCTCGTCGCCGAATATGGGAGGCAGAAACGGGCCTTATCGCCCAACCGGCATCTGGCCATTTCGGCAGCTTTGAATGATTTTGCCCTCCATGTGGTCCCACAGGTGGTGGAGGTGGAACACCTGGGCCGCGTGATTTACGCCGGCGGGGATGATGTTCTCGCCATGTTGCCGGTTTCTGATCTGCTTTCCGCCATGCAGCGCCTGCGTCGAGCCTACAGCGGCACATCCCGGCACGACCGGCCAATGGATTGGCGAAGCCTGCGCCGGAGCAAAGAGCTCGTCTGCAAGGATGGGTTCGCCTATTTGTCTGGCCGGCTCATGCGCATGATGGGCCAGAACGCCACAGCCAGTGGCGGTGCCGTCATTGCTCACCACCAGGCGCCCCTGAGCGCAGTCCTGCGCGAATTGCGGGAAGCAGAGAAACGGGCTAAGAACGAAGGCGACCGCGATGCCTTCAGTCTCACCGTCATCAAGCGTTCTGGTGGCGCAACATCCCTTACGGGCAAGTGGGACATCCTGGAGCTACTGTTGAAACTCCGTGATTTTCTCGCTGCACCCGAGGTTTCACGCCAGGCTGTTTATCACAGCATCGAATGGTTAACCGACCTTCCGGAAAATGCAGAAAAGGCCATGACTGGCGCTTTACTTCGCTATCAGCTTCAGCGGCAAACAGCTAGCGCGGATAGGTTCAAGGCTCTTGGCGGAGCGCAGTTGGCAGATCAACTGGCAATCAAGGCTTGTGAGCAGCGGGACCGCACAAAGTGGCTGCAGATATTTCTGAGCACCGCGGAATTCATAGCCCGCGAAACCCGTGCGCCGGTTTGCAAAGCAAGCGAGCCCTCGCCTGTGGACCGTTAGGTAGAAAATGACATGAGCGCAAAAAGGTACTTCATTAAGCCTCTCGATGTCCTCATCTTGCGAGGCAATAAACTGTTTGGCGACCCGGGCAGCTTCGGCGAGAGCCTGGTGCCGCCCTGGCCTTCGGTCGCCGCTGGAGCATTGCGCTCGGCGCTGATCCTGCACAAAGGCTATGATCCGGCGCGGTTCGCTCGGGGCGAAATCGGGGACGATCCCGAACTGGGAACGCCGAGCCGGCCTGGAACATTCACATTGACGGCCTTCCAACTGGCCCGCCGCCATGAGGACGGAAAAGTTGAAGCTCTCTTTCCGCTACCTACAGACCTCATTGCAACCAGGGACGACAAGGATCGAATCGGGTTCCAGCGACTGGTGCCTCACGTGCCGGCAGAAGGTATCTTGTCGTCGGCGTCAACTATGCGTCTCGCCGTCCTGCCAGAAAAGGAGCGTTCCAAGCCAGTCACCGGCCTCTGGTTGACTGCTGACGGTTGGATGCGGCACGTTAAGGGCGAGTCGATCGACAGTGGCAAGCATCTCGTTGGTAGCCGCGAGCTCTGGAGCCTGGACACGCGCGTCGGTGTCGGGATCGATCCTAAGCAACGCCGGGCGGAGGATGGCAAGCTCTTCACGGTGCAGGCCGTGGCGCTTCGCCGGAAGGAACACAGGAATCCGGACGGCGGGACCCCCTTCGACGTGGGATTTCTCGCGGCAGTGGCGGGCGCGGAGTTGCCCGAGCAACTCACGCTTCGACTTGGCGGGGACGGGCGCGGCGCGCTGGCTCGGCGCGTGGCGGAATTCGTTGCGGAGCCCGATTACGAAGCCTTCGTGCGGGCAGGCCGTTGCCGTCTGATTCTCACCACGCCTGGGCTCTTTACCGGCGGTTGGCGACCAAACGGCACGAGCGAACACGCGGCAGGTCTGCACTTCAATCTGCGCGGCGTCGAGGCCCGGCTCGTCTGCGCCGCCGTGCCGCGTTACGAGACTGTCTCCGGGTTCGATCTGGCTACATGGAAGCCGAAACCTGCCCAGCGCGTTGTACCCGCCGGCAGTGTCTACTGGCTGGAAGAGTTGGAGGCCACGACTGACGCGCTCCGCAAGCTTGCCGAATGGGGCCTCTGGTCCGATCCGCCGGAAAATGCATCACGGCGCGCCGAAGGCTTCAACCGCTGCACCTTTGCTGCTTATTGAGGAGAAACCATGTTCGAGAAAAAGGCTGTTGTCTTTCTTTATGCAGTGAGCCCCGTCCATATGGGTGCGGGTACCGCCATTGGCGTCATCGACAATCCCATCCAGCGCGAGCGCCACACCAACCACCCCAGCTTTGCCGGCTCCGGCATTAAGGGTGCGGTGCGCCACGGGTTTGAGGCCATCGGCGGCGACGGGAAACTCATCGATGTACTGTTTGGCCCGCCATCACAGAGTGGGGACCTCTACGCCGGCGCCGTAAGCTTTGGGGATGCTCAGATCGTTGCCTTTCCTGTGAGAAGTCTCAAGAACGGATACGTTTACGCCACTTGCCCCCAGGCCCTAGCACGTGTGCGGCGTCTGATCGAGACTATGACCGGCCGTTCGCTCGACTGGACCGCCCTGCCCGTTGAAGAGGGGCGCTGTCTGCCGACCAACCCCTCGCTGCTCTCCGGCAACAAGCTGCACCTGGAGGCCTTCGAGTACGAAGCCACCGAAAACGACTCGGCAGCGCTCAAGAAGATTGCGAAAGATCTCGCCACCAAGGCCCTGCCGGATGGAAATGGATGCCAGTTCTTCCGTAACAAGCTCGAGACGGATCTCGTGGTCCTCTCCGACACCGATTTCGCCTACTTCGCCCAGCATGCCACCCTGGTCGAGGCGCATGTACGCATCAACGACAAGACCGGGACCGCCGAAGAGGGCGGGCTCTTTTACACGGAGAACCTGCCGCCCGAGTCGGTCTTGATCGCGCCGCTGTTGGCCACTCAGGGGCGGACGGGCAAGGGCAAAGACGCGGAAATGAAAGCTGAGGAAGTGCTCCTCAAGATCAAAAACGTGATTGACGGCAAACTTCTCCAGATTGGCGGCGATGCGACCACCGGACGAGGCCTGGTTGTAGCAAAGATTGTGGAGGGTTAATATGGCGAGAGTCGAACCAACGCTGGAAAAACAACGCGCTCTGGACGCCTGGGGCCGGTGTACGAAATACGAGAAAGAACACGTCAATCTTGCGCAGGGCCTGCCCGATCTCATCGCGAACAGCGGACTCATGCAGGTGATGGCTTTCTTGCACGAGAAGGGCGCCAAGGAATCTCAACACCATTGCGGCCAATTGGCCGAGGACTTACGCGCGTGGTTACACCAGCGGTTCGCTGATGTTCCGGAAGACTTCAATGGCTTCATGCAGGCGCTGTTGAAGGTGGATCCGCGCAAATATCAAGCCATTACGGTCGAAGCTTTCGCCTGGCTGAAGTGGCTGCGACAAATGGCTGCCGCACGCAAGGGAGCAAACTAAGATGCCTATCGCTGCTGTACCGGCCTACCTTGCTCGAGACCCTGAGTTTTACCTATCTGCTCCTCCCGGTCACCGCTTTCTTCTCTACTTCGCGGCATGGGGAGAGAATCAGGAAACGGGGATTGTTGATTGGCGGATGAAGGACCGGATACCCAAGATAGACAAAAAGACTAAGCTACAGAAGATCGGTCCATCTGGGCCCGAGTGGGAGGACCTCCCAAACGATCAGTTTGCATGCACCGTTGTTGCTTGCAAGACCCCACCTTACGACGAAGAAAAACGCCGGTTGAGGAGACCCCAAGCCGATCCTGGACTCAATGCTTGGCGCCCCCTGCTAGATGCCTTGGCTGCGCGCCAGAAAGCGCTATCCGACTTGCACGCAGCAGCTGGTCAGATAATGGAGATCCACGCTCAAGCTACCGCACCCTTTACGACCGGCCTCGGCAACGAGCACCCGCTCGAGAATGGCGTTGCCTTCCTCAACCCATACGGACTGCCCTATTTGCCGGGCAGCGGCGTCAAAGGGGTGCTGCGCCAGGCTGCGCAGGAGCTGGCCAGTGGGGAATGGGGGGAAAGTCTCGGCTGGAGCGAGGAGAAGCGGTATACGCTTCAAATCGGAAAAGAGACTGTGCAAATCTCCATGCTCGATGTGCTCTTCGGTCTGCAGTCGGGCGACGGCGACAGCGAGCACGTGCGTGGAGTACTCAGCTTCTGGGATGTCATCCCCCAGAACGCCGGCGATTCGCTCATGGTCGAGATCATGACGCCCCATCAGACACATTACTATCAGAACGGTAAGTCGCCTCACGAATCCGGCGACCCCACCCCGATCTGCTTCCTCACTGTGCCGCCGGGCTCACGATTTACCTTTCACGTCACGTGCGATCCAGGGCGCCTGAACAAGATTGCCCCCGATCTTGTGAAGCAAAAAATCTGGCAAGAGCTGTTGAGGCCGGTCTTTGAACACACTTTCGCGTGGCTCGGCTTTGGCGCAAAGACGGCAGTGGGGTACGGGGCGATGCAGCGTGACTTGAAGGCCGAAAACGAGCGCCGGGCGCGCATGCAGAAACTCGAGGAGTCGAAGGCGCGTGAGCGCGAGCTCCAAACAGCGACCGCCGGTTTACCGGAGGATGCCGCGTGGGTGGTGGCGAAGACGCTTGGCAATGCCTGGCCCGACAACGGCGTTTTTCTGAACGATGTGGAAGCCCACCTGGCCGGATGCGAGGCGCTCTCTCCGGAGGGCTACGCTAAGTTCACCGAAGAAATGGAGCAGCGTTGGCCCGGGATCATGGCCAATCCGGACGCCCTCGAAGGCAAGAAACAAAAACCAAAGTTCAAGGATCGGCCCAAGGCTGTGGTCAAGCGGCTGCTGGAATTAAGACCGCCAAGACATAAACCTGGAGTGGAGTAATGACAACATGACCACAACCCTGCTCACGTTTCTCGGTCGCGTTCCCAAGACCGAGAGCGGTTACCGCAAGACTTCTTACGATTTTGGTGACGGTAGCCGATCCGAGCCCGTGGCCTTTTTCGGCTGGCCGCTACAAAAGCGAATCGCGGCGGACCGACTCGTCATCATGGGCACCGCGGGCAGCATGTGGGACCACCTCTTTGAGGGAGACATTGTTTTTGGCGAGGAAGCCCAAGACGCACGATGGCGGTTGTTGGAAGCGACCGAAGCAAAGGCTGTAACGGCAGACCTTCTTGCGCCGCTGCAACAACCGCTTTCGGAGCGGCTCGGCTGCGAGGCACGGCTTGTGCTCATCCCCTACTGCCGCCACGAGCGCGAGCAGACAGAGTTGCTGAGCATCATGGCGCAGCATGTGGAACGGGGCGATACCGTTCATATCGACGTCAGTCATGGATTGCGTCATCTTCCCATGATCGCTCTACTGGCAGCGCTCCATCTCCGTGTGGCGCGCGACGCAAAGATTGGCGCCATCTGGTACGGCGCCTTCGATCCCGATACGAACGAGGCGCCGGTCCACAACCTGGTGGGTCTACTGCGTATCGCCGACTGGATCCAGGCCCTGCATACCTATGATAAAGACGGCGACTATGGTGTCTTCTCGCCGCTGCTCGGTCCGGCGGGTGAGCTTCTAGGGCGGGCCGCTTTCTTCGAACGCACCACCAACTCCGTCAAGGCCCGGGAGGCGCTTTCCGGCTGGGCCAGCCGGAAGGACCGTTTTCTGGTGGACGATCCCGCCGCCGAGCTCTTTCGCGAGGAGTTGGAGCACCGGGTGCGCTGGCATCGACAGCCCGACCGCGCCTCGTGGGAAAAGGAACTCGCAAAACGCTATCTGGAACAGGGTGACTATGTGCGAGCGGCGATCTACGGGCTGGAGGCGGCCATTTCCGCGCAGGCAATCCAGTCGGGTGCAGACGTCGGCGATTTTGGCCAGCGCGACAGCGCCCGGGATGAGCTGAAATCTAGCCAAGGCTTCCGCACCCTGAATAACCTGCGCAACGCCTTGGCGCACGGTGTTCGGCCATCGGATCAGGCAATTGAGCGCGCCTTGAAAGACGAGACGAACCTGCGAAACGCGTTGAAACGCCTGTTGACGCAACTTCTTGGCCTGGAACGCAAGCAGGGCGCATGACCACCTACTTCGTCACCCGCCACGCCGGCGCCGTGGAATGGGCGGCGCGGCAGGGCATCGCGATTGACCGGACCGTTGAGCACCTCGACCCGGCCGAGGTCCGGCCGGGCGATGTCGTGCTCGGGACGTTGCCGGTCCATCTGGCCGCCGAGGTCTGCGGGCGCGGTGCCCGGTATCTGCATCTCGTGCTTGAGCTTCCTCCGGAGAGCCGGGGACTTGAGCTCACGGCCGAGGAGATGGCGCGCTGCGGAGCGCGTCTCGTAGAATACCAGGTGGAGCGCATCCCGTGAAGATTCATGTTGTCATCGTCTCGGACCAGACCCTTCCCAATCTGATCCCTATCCTGATGATGCGTCCCGACAAGGTCTATCTCGCCTGCTCCCACGCGATGAAGAGCCGCGGACTGGACCGTCAGATCAAGCGACTGCTTGAACAGGAAGCCATCGGTGCTGAAACCAAATCCGGTGCTCCCAATGCCGGACTCAAGTCCATCCACGACTACGCCCGTTGGCTGGCGGCCCAGATCCAACAGGCACACCCCGGCGCCGAGATCGTCCTGAACGCCACGGGTGGAACCAAGCTCATGTCGCTTGGATTTGTTGAGGTGTTCCGGGATATCGCCCGGGAGATCATTTATACCGATACCTCTCACCGGCGCATTGAGATATTCCCGGATGGTTCCGGGACGGCTCTGCCGCCGGTCGAGATGCGTAATGTGCTTGTTGATGTGCCGCGTTACCTCGCAGCCCAGGGATTTCGTTACGTGGGTGCGCGATCCGACGATCCGGCTTGGCGCGAGCAAGTGGCTTCCCGGAAGGCGATCTCTACGTATCTAGGGAAGCATGCAGAGGCAATACAGGTACAGGATTTCATCGGCGCGATCAACGGGCTGGCTAATAGTGCCCTTGGGAAGCAGGTGAACGAAGCAGTGTTGCGCGAACCGAGACAGTCATTCAGGACGATTCCGCGAGGGAAATGGGCGAGAGCATTGGCCCAGATGGCCCGGGCGCGTCTCGTGGATTGGCGTGATGGTGGATGTCAAATCCACTTTATCGATGCTGAATCGGCTCTGTTCCTGCGTGGCGGCTGGCTGGAAGAATATGCCTGGCACGTTGTCCAGGGTGAGGGCGCCTGGGACGCGCGTTGCAATGTGGAAGTCACCGCCGCCGACGGGCCGCATACCCGCAACGAGTTCGACGTGCTGGCCTGTCACGGCAACGAACTGCTTGTTATGGAGTGCAAAACCCTGCGTTACCAGGAAGAGAACGATAAT
>Ga0066710_100005304_pt1 | contig 11704 bp, 9 predicted proteins | sample GraSoiAngelo_159_FD_79666 | JGI IMG/M metagenome (GOLD analysis project Ga0066710, IMG submission 79666) | Grasslands soil microbial communities from the Angelo Coastal Reserve, California, USA - 14_1009_16_40cm | ecosystem: Environmental > Terrestrial > Soil > Grasslands | place: USA... | reverse complement strand
CCGGCGGCCAGGGCGGTCACCAACCGAATCACTTCAGCCGGCGGCAGCGGGCCCCGTTCACGGGCCACGACATCGAGGGCATCCCCCAGCACGAAGTCCTGAGCGAGATACGGCGACGCATCGACGAGTCCAGCCGCCAGCGGCGTTGCCAGAGCCGGATGCGAGATCTTGGTGGCGACCAGTGACTCGAGCTCTCCAACGACTCTGTGAGCTCGATCGGGCGTGAGATCCAGGCGAAAGAGCTTCAGGGCGACAAAGCGGTCGTGTTCGGAGTCGTACGCTCGGAAAACCGGTCCGAGCGTTCCGGCTCCGACTGGATGCAGCACGCTGAAAGGACCAATGGTGTCAGGAGGCGCAGGGCCGACAACGTCGGAGTGCAGCGTGGGTACTCCTCGAAGGAAGGTGATCGATGGTAACACTGAAGCATCTGGCGTTCAATCGGTTACGCGAGAAATCATGAGACGGTTGACACTCGTGGAACGCTCTGCGACATTAGGCGTTCGTGGCGTCGAACTCACCCGACTCCCGCCTCCTCGCGAACCCGCAGTCCGAACCGGCAACGCGACTGGCGGTTGACGTTCGCAGGTTCCCTGGGGTTCGGCGACTCGCCGTGGACTACGCGTACGACTTTGCGCGCGTCGCACCCTTCTTCTCTGGCAATCCGGTGGACCGTCAGGCCTGGGCCGAGGCCATCGCCCGAAGCCAGGCGCACAACCGACGACGAGCTGAGGTCGCCGGCATTGTGGCCGCGCAGCAGCGCCAACGGGGGGCGCCCCTGCCGGCCGTTGAAGCCGCTCGTCGCCTGACCGACCCGCGGACCGTGGCGATCGTCACCGGCCAGCAGGCGGGCCTCTTCGGCGGACCGCTGTACACGTTGCTCAAGGCTGTCACAGCCTTGCAGTTAGCTGACCATGTGGCGCGCGAGCACGGCGTGCCGACGGTTGCCGTGTTTTGGATTGATGCCGAAGATCACGACTGGAACGAAGTCCGGTCTTGCACGGTTTTCGACGACGCTTTTGGAACGCGCACGCTGTCGTTGCCGATGCGAAGTGGAGTGGACCACGCGCCGGTGGGACCCACGCCACTCGACGGCTCTATTGGGCCGGTGCTCGATGAGCTGGCGCAAGCCCTTCCCAAAACCGAATTCAGCGCCAGCCTACTGGCCCAGCTTCGCCGGGAATACACCCCCGGCGTCGGGGTCGCCGAGGCGTTTGGTTGCTGGCTCGAGCACGTGCTTGGCGACCGTGGGTTGGTCGTCTACGACTCGTCGGATCGGGCGGCGAAGCAAGGGGTGGCCGACGTCTTCGCCCGTGAGCTGTCTACCCCGGGCGAGACAGGACGTCTTGCTGCGGCGGCCGGCTCTGACCTGATTACTCGGGGCTACCACTCGCAGGTCCACGCCCAGGAGGACGGACTCGCGCTCTTCCGCCTCGACGGTGCCAGGCGACCGATCCGTATTCAGAACGGACAGTTCCTCGTGGGCGATACGCGGTACTCACCAGACGCCCTTCGGCGTGAGGCGGCGACCAGGCCCGACGGGTTCAGCCCGAACGTGCTGCTCCGCCCAATCGTTCAGGACACGCTCTTTCCGACCGTGTGTTATGTAGCCGGGCCCAACGAGCTCGCCTACCTCGGTCAGCTCCGTGGCGTGTACCAGCATTTCGGCGTCCCGATGCCATTGATGCACCCACGCGCCTCCGCCACTCTGCTCGACTCGGCGGCACTTCGGTTCCTGGTCCGGTATCGCGTGCCGGTCGAAGCTCTGCAGCGGCAGGATGAATCGGCGCTCAATCAGCTCCTCGAATCCCAGATCCCGCCCGCCGTGGAACAGTCCTTCACTCGGGCTGCCGATACGATCGACGCCGAGATGGCGAGGGTCATCGCAGCGGTTCCGACCCTCGATCCGACACTCGAGGGAGCGGCCCAGTCGACGCTCGGTCGCATGCAGCACGACCTGCGGACCCTGCACGGCAAGATGATTCAGGCTGCCAAACGCCGTGACGAGACGCTGCGCCGTCAGTACATCCGGACACGGGCAATTGCCTTCCCCCAGGGGGAGGCGCAGGAGCGTACGATAGGGTTCGTATCCTTTCTGAATCAGTACGGCCCGGCGCTCGTCGATCGGCTCGTTCAGGAATTGCCTATTGAACTCGGACATCACTGGGTTGTCGCCATCTGATCTCGCGAAAAGGCGGCCACAGCTGGACCGGCTCAAAGCCGGCCTGGCCGCCCTCTGGAACAGGCGATGGGTCCGGGTGGTTGCGGCAGTCGCGGGCCTGTCGGTGGCCGTTTCGTGCTTTTTTGCGGGCTTCTACTACGCTCGCTTCGCCCTGCTGATTGACGCCCGGCTCCACGGCGAGCGTGAGCGGGTGCTCCCGCACGTCTTCGCCCGACCGCTGGAATTGCGACGCGGCCAGGCGATGACCAGCCGGCAGCTGGTGGACCGGTTGAACGACCTCGGGTATGCAGAGCGGACCGAGCCCAAGAAGGTCGGCGAGTTCGCCGTCGGTGCCGGCGTTGTCACGATCTTGCCGCGCCCGCCCGAGTTCAAGGGTCAGCCTGTGCGCGTGGCCTTTCAGAGGCCGACCGCACCCCGCAAACCCCCGGCGAAGCCGGCGCCTCCACCCAAGCCCTCGGACCACGTGGAAGAGTTGCGTCTGGGGCAAGCCGTCAGCGAGAGGCTCGTGATCGACGCGCCGCTCCTCAGCGCGTACGTGGCCGAGCGGGAAAAGCGGCGACCGGTGGCCCTGTCGGCCCTGCCGCCGCATGTCGTCCAGGCCGTGCTGGCCATCGAGGACCGCCGCTTCTACGACCACCGGGGTGTCGATCTCATCCGCGTGGTAGGCGCCCTCTTCACCAACCTCTTCGGCAATCGGCGTTATCTCGAAGGCGGCAGCACGATCACCCAGCAGCTGGCCAGGAATTTCTTCCTGACCGACGAGATCGCAGCCGAGCAGGTTGCCGGGCGGCGGTCGATTCTGCGGAAGTTGCGCGAGCAGGTCATGTCGGTCGTGCTCGAGCGGCGGGCGTCGAAGGACGAGATCCTCGAGTTGTATCTGAACGACGTGTATCTCGGACAGCGCGGATCGTTCGCGGTGCACGGCGTCGCGGAAGCGGCCCGGCTGTTCTTCGGCAAGGATGTCGCGAACCTCACCGTCAGCGAGGCCGCCCTGCTCGCTGGGGTCATTCAGTCGCCGGCGCTGCTCTCCCCCTTCGTGCACCCCAAGCGCGCCACCGAGCGCCGGAACCTCGTGCTGCGGACCATGGCCGACGCCGGATACATCTCGCAGGCCGACGCCGATCGGGCCATCAGCACGCCGCTTGGCGTCGTGCAGCGGGCCCTCGACGCCGAGGCTCCCCACTTCGTCGATTACGTCGGCCAGACGCTGGCGGCGGACTATCCAGGCCTCACCACGACAGCCACGTCGGCCATCAACGTGTACACGACGCTCGATCTCCATTTGCAGCGGCTCGCACAAGACGCCGTCAGCACCGGGCTCGCACGCGTCGACACACTGCTCGCGAAACGGCGACGGAAGGGTCGCGCGGAGGGGGCGCTGCTCGCCGTCGATCCGCGGACCGGAGAGATACTCGCGATGGTCGGCGGGCGGTCCTACGGCGAGTCGCAATTCAACCGCGCCATCGCAGCGCGACGGCAGCCCGGGTCCGTGTTCAAACCGTTTGTCTACCTCACGGCATTCGACGCGCCGGCCGAAGGATCGTCAACGGGCTTGACGCCGGCCTCCATCGTGGACGATTCCCCGACGACCTGGGAGTTCGACAAGCAGGTCTGGACGCCGGAGAACTACGAGAAGGAGTACGAGGGTCCGATCACGCTCCGTCGCGCGCTCGCCCGTTCGCGCAACGTCGCGACCATCAAGGTCGCCGAGCGTGCCGGTTATCAGCAGGTCGCCGCCATGTGGAAGCGTCTGGGTGTCGGCAGCGCGCCGAAACCCTACCCTTCCATTGCGCTGGGCGTCTTCGAGGCCACGCCGTTCGAGATCGCCACGGCCTTTACCATCTTTCCCAACATGGGGGTTGAGCGACACCTCAGACATATCCTGCGAATCGACAACGGATCAGCCGAGGTGACCAAGCACGAGACGGCGGAGCAGACCAAGGCCGTCGTGCGTCCCGAGACCGCCTACCTCGTGACCAACATGATGCGCAGCGTGATCAACGAGGGGACGGCGGCGAGCGCACGATCCGCCGGGTTCACCCTCGACGCCGCCGGCAAGACGGGCACGACCAACGACCTGCGGGACGCGTGGTTTGTCGGCTTCACACCCGAGCTCCTCGCCGTCGTCTGGGTGGGATTCGACGACAACCAGCCGGTGGGCCTGTCAGGCGCGCAGGCGGCGCTGCCCATCTGGACCCAGTTCATGACGCGCGCCCTCGCTGGCCATGCCAGCCAGCCCTTCGAGGTGCCGCCCGGCGTGAGCTTCGCGGAGATCGACGCCGAGACCGGTGGCCTGGCGACGCCTGACTGTCCGCGCGTCATCAGCGAGGCGTTTCTGACGGGCACCGAGCCCACGGAAGCCTGCGAGCGGCACCGGTTTTAGTGCGGGTCGCCCGCTTGGTGTCATAATCGTCCTGTCGATGAATCAGGAAGTGTTCGCAGCCGTCGCGGACGCACTCGAGCGGGGCGAGCAGGCCGCGCTCGTGACGATTGTGTCGACGACCGGGTCGACGCCGCAACGCGTCGGCGCCAAGATGCTGGTCTTCGCCGACGGGCGCACGGTTGGCACGATCGGTGGCGGGTGCTACGAAAACGACGCGTTCTGGAAGGCGCGGGAAGCCATCACAACCCGGCGGCCCCAGGTCGTCCGCTACGAGCTCTCCGACGACTTCGCACAAGAGACCGGTCTCATCTGCGGAGGACAGATGGACGTCTACATCGAACCCATCGAGCCCTCACCGGAGCTCTTCGTGGTCGGCGCGGGACACGTGGGCTTTCATCTCGCCACGCTCGCGCAGGACATCGGCTTTCGCGTCCACGTCATCGACGACCGCGAGAAGTTCGCGAATCGGGAGCGCTTCCCGAAGGCGACCTCGGTGATCGCGGAAGACATCCCCGCGTGGCTCACGCGTACGCCGCTGGCGCCGCACTCGTATGTCGTCATTGTCACGCGCGGGCACACCAACGATCTCGAAGCCCTTCGCGCCCTGGCGCCACGAGATCTCCGGTACCTGGGGCTCATCGGCAGCCGCGCGAAGGTCGCGCGCATCTACGACGCCCTCCTGGCCGACGGCATGCCGGCCGATCGCCTCGCCTCGGTGCATGCGCCGATTGGCCTCGACATCGGCGCCGTCACCCCGCAGGAGATTGCGGTCAGCATCCTGGCCGAGCTCATCGCGGTCAAGCACGGCAAGGTCGCGGCCCGCGACGCATCGGAGCTGTCCATGAAATGGGTCCCCGCCCGAGCACACGCCGCGACACTGAAGGCCGATTGAGCGGTCGTTGTATAATTCCATTAGCAATCGCTGAGTCAGACTGCTAATGGAACCTTCTGAGCGATCCGGACGCATCCTGGCGGCCCTCGTCCGCGAATACATCGCGTCGGGAGCACCGGTGTCTTCGTCGATGCTCTCAGCTGCCGGCCAGGGCGTGTCGTCGGCGACCGTGCGGAGCATCCTCTCGCGTCTTGAAGACGAGGGCTTTGTTCAGCAGCCGCACACCTCGGCTGGCCGCATCCCGACCGACCTCGGCTACCGTTTCTACGTCGACCTGCTCCTCGAGTCCAAGCGCCCGACACGCGCCGCTTCGGCGGTCGAAGCGCGCCTCCGCCGCGGGAGTGCGGCGTCGCTTGCCGATTCGGTCCTCTCGCAAGCCTCGCACGTGGTGTCGCGTGCGTCGGGGCACGTGGCGTTCGCGCTCCAGCCCACGCACAAGGCGGCGGTGTTCGACCGCGTCGAGTTCATCCCGTTGACGGCTGCCCGGGTGCTCGTGGTCATCGTGGCCCGCGGTGGACATGTGCTGCAGAAGGTCATCGACACGGGCGTGGTCATCGAGGCCGACGCCCTGCATCAAGCAGCCAACTACCTGAACTCGGAGTTCACGGGGCTTCCGCTGCACCGCGCGCGCCAGGCCGTGCTCGATCGCATGAAGGAAGAACGGATGCTGTACGACGCGTTGATGGCGCGCGCCATGCAACTGGCCTCCTCGACTTTCGACGATCTCCCCGACGACCGCGTGCTGCACGTCGACGGGGCCGCGTCGCTCCTCGGTGAAGACCAGGGGCTGACACTGGGCACGATGCAGGCGCTGATCGAGCTGATCGAAGAGAAACAGCGGCTCGTGCGGTTGCTGAACGAATACATCGACGGTCCGGGTCTCACCATCGTCATCGGTGCCGAGCACCCCGACCCGAGCCTTCGACTCTTCAGTCTCGTCGCATCTACGTATCAAGACGATACCCGCATCGGCACGATTGGCGTCATCGGACCCACCCGCATGCGGTATTCGCGCACCATCGCCGTCGTCGACGGCGCTGCGCATGCGGTATCGCGTGTCCTGCGCGACACCAACTCGTGACATGAGCGACGAGGAACTGCTCCACCCCGCCGACGATTCACCGGCCGCCGTCGACAAGGCCGACGGCCCGACCGAGGCTCCGGCTGACGCCAAGGACGTGGCGCTCGCCGCCATGAAGGCGGAGCGCGACGAGTACCACGATCGCCTGCTCAGAAAGGCCGCCGAGTTCGACAACTACCGCAAGCGCGTGGAGCGCGAGCGGCGCGACCATGCCGACCGGGCGGTCGCCGATCTCCTCCAGGAACTGCTGCTCGTCGTCGACGACTTCGAGCGTGCGCTCGCCGTCGAGCACGGGCGCACCGGTAGCGCGTACGTCAAGGGCGTCGAATTGATACACACGAAGCTCCAGGACCTGCTCCGCAAGCAGAACGTGCTGCCCTTCGACTCGGTCGGGACCGACTTCGACCCCAACCGACACCAGGCGGTGACCTACGAGACCAGCCCGGATCACCGCGAGGGTGAGGTCATTGGCGAGTTGCGGCGCGGGTACATGAGAGGCGACCACTTGCTTCGTCCCGCGCTCGTGAAGGTGGCCAAGGCGTGAGCAAGCGCGACTACTACGAGGTACTCGGCGTGTCGCGCGCGGCGACCGACAACGAGCTGAAGAGCTCCTACCGGAAGCTGGCGCTCAAGTACCACCCGGACCGCAATCCTGGTGACAAGGTGGCCGAGGAGAAGTTCAAGGAAGCGGCGGAAGCCTACGCGGTGCTCTGTGATCCGGAGAAACGCGGCCTCTACGACCGCTTCGGCCATCAGGCGGTCAGCTCCAGCAGTGGCGGTCCCGGGTTCGATCCGTCGGTCTTCAGCGAGTTCGGAGACTTCGGCGACATCCTTGGCAATATGTTCGGGTTCGGCGACCTCTTCGGCGGCAGCCGCCGGCGCGGCGGTCCGCAGCGGGGCGCCGATCTTCGCTACGACCTGGAGATCGCGTTCGGCGAAGCAGCCAGGGGCACGGAGACCAGCGTTCAGATCCCTCGTCAGGAAACGTGCGAAGCCTGTTCCGGCTCGGGTGCCGCGCCCGGGTCCTCGCCCACGACGTGCTCGCAGTGCCGCGGCCAGGGCCAGGTTCGATTCCAGCAGGGATTCTTCACCGTCGCCCGCACGTGTCCCCGCTGTCAAGGCGCCGGGCGCGTCGTCTCCAAGCCCTGTCCGGAATGCCACGGCGCCGGCCGGCAGACCCACGAACGCAAGATCACGGTGAAGATTCCCCCCGGTATCGCGACCGGGCAGCAGCTACGGCTGCAGAACGAGGGCGAGTCGGGCACCGCCGGCGGGCCGCCCGGACACTTGTACGTCGTCGTGCACGTGCAGGAGCACGAATTCTTCCGTCGCGACGGGGTGAACCTGTTCTGTGAGATTCCAGTGAACTTCACGACGCTCGCGCTCGGCGGCGAGATTCAGGTCCCCACGCTCGATGGCACGGAGACGCTGAAGATTCCCGAAGGCAGTCAGACCGGCACGACGTTCCGCATGCGCGGCAAAGGACTGCCGGAGCTCGGCGGACGGGGGCACGGCGATCTATTCGCCACCGTGCAGGGGCTGACGCCGAAGAAGCTCACCAGGGAGCAACGGCATCTGCTCGAACAGCTCGCGCATGCGCTGCCAAAGGAAAAGTTCGAGCCCCGCCCCCACACCGAATCCCCCGACGAACGGAACCTGTTCGATCGCGTCAAGGATATGTTTGGTTAGCTGATCGCTGACAGCTGCCAGCGGAGAGCTGTCAGCGGAGAGCCATCAGCGATCAGCTCGATATGGCGACTTACCCTGCGCTCGATGTATCTGCTCGTGACGTCGATCGCGTTCTGGCCGTCGTCGACGATTGCTCGCCCACTGCCGTCGAGGATCACGACGGGTCGTTCACCCTCTACTTTTCGAGCCGCGCCGAACGAGACGAAGCCTGGCGGACGCTCGCGCGCGAGATGCCGTTCGCCGTCTCGTCACCGCGCGAGATCGACGATGAGGACTGGGCGCGGCGCTCGCAGCGTGGCCTGACGCCGGTGAGCGTTGGTCAGCTGACGGTCTCACCGCCCTGGCTGCTGCCCTCTGTCGCGGCGGGATCGGGCACGATCGTCATCACGCCCTCGATGGGGTTTGGCACGGGTCACCACGCCACGACGCGCTTGTGTCTGCAGGCGCTTCAGACATTGGAACTGTCCGGCCGGTCGGTGCTCGACGTGGGCACGGGTTCGGGGGTGTTGGCGCTGGCGGCTCGACGGCTCGGCGCACAGGACGCGGCCGGCGTTGATTCCGACGCGGACGCCGTGAGCGCCGCCCGCGAAAATCTGGCGCTCAACCCCTGGTCCACTCACGTCCGCTTCGATCTGGCCGATCTCGGGACGGACGTGCTGCCGACGGCAGATGTGGTTACGGCCAATCTGACGGGCGCTGTCCTCGTCCGCGGCGCGAGGCTTCTAATGGATCTCGTCCGCCCCGGGGGCGTCCTGGTGGTCAGCGGCCTGCTCGCGGACGAGCAGTCGGGCGTTCTCGAAGCATTCCTCGGCGCGGGATCGGCCGCGCCCGGCGAGGCGCCACCTCGCCCGCGCGCTGACCTGCGGTGGTCCGCCGAGGAAGACGGGTGGATTGGGCTGGTATTCAACGTGGGCCGCGATCAGCCGGTCTAATGGTTCAGATGATCCAGGGGCGTGTCGTCCCGGTGCTGCTTGCGGCGGTCATTGCCGGGTGGTTTGCGGTCACGGCGGCTACCCAGACCCGGAGCGACCGCCCGTCCGCCAACGTCGCCGGCCAGAAACCGCCGGCCCCCCCGACTCCCACGGGCCGCATTGGTGGGCGGGTGCTGGCTGCCGACAATGGGCGTCCTGTTCGGCGGGCCCGCGTCTTCGTCTCAGCCCCGCAGCTAGCCGAAGGTCGAGCCACTCTGACCGACGACAGCGGAGGGTTCGAGCTGTCGGAGCTCCCAGCCGGGCGCTACACGCTGACGGTGTCCAAGACCGGGTTCATCAACCTGGCCTACGGGCAGCGCCGTCCGCTGCAGCCGGGGACGCCGATCCAGCTGGCCGAGGGTCAGCAGCTGACGGGCATCGAGTTCCGGTTGCCGCGCGGCGGGGTCATCGCGGGTCGCATCCTCGACGATTCGGGCGATCCCGCGCCGGGGGTGAGCGTCCGCGCCATGCAGTACCGCTACGCACAGGGCAACCGGCAGCTTGTGCCCGCCGGGACCGCCCAGACCGACGACCAGGGGTCGTACCGGATCTGGGGATTGAACCCGGGGGACTACTACGTCTCCGCAGTCGCCCGCAACGCTGGCGGGGGGCGGGGCTTTGGCACCGACGGCCAGGGGCGCGGCGGGCCGCCTGGGCGATCGCAACCAACGCCTGACCAGCTCGGCTACGCCCCGACTTTCTATCCCGGAGTGCCGTCGGTGGACGAAGCACGGGCCGTGCGCCTTGGCGTGAGCGGTGAATCGCTCGACGTCAGCTTCCCTCTGATGCTCGTTCAGACGACACGCGTCGCGGGGCGGGTGACCAACCCAGACGGATCGCCCACGACCTCGGGCACCGTCAACCTGGTTCCCGAGACCGAGCCCACGGGGCGCGGCGCGTTCGGTGGGGCCCTGGGCGCCCGAATCCAGTGGGACGGCAACTTCTCGATCGCCAACGTACCCCCCGGGCGCTATCTCCTGCGTGCGCGAGGCGACAATACGGACGTCCCTCAGTACGCCATGCAGCCGCTGGCGGTCTCGGGCGGCGATCCGACCACCCTCACCATCGTGCTGGCACCGGGTGGGTCGATCAGCGGCACCGTGACCCTGCAGTCCACCCAATCGGCGCAGGTGCCGGATCTCACTCAGCTCCGCATCGTCGCACCGGCGACCGACTTCCAGGGCGTGGGTCAGAATCCGAGCGGCCGTGTGGCCGGCGACGGCACGTTCACCATCGAGGGCGTGTCGGCCGGACTGCACTGGATTCGCACGCAGAATCCCCAGCGAGGGTGGACGCTCAAATCCGTGCTTCTGAGCTCGCGCGACATCATCGACACGCCCGTCGACATCCGCAGCGGGCAGAAGCTGACCAACCTCACGCTCGTGCTGACCGACCGCCTGACCGAAGTGAACGGGACGCTGAGCGATGAACGTGGCAATCCGATTACCGAATACACGGTCCTTGCGTTCCCGTTCGACAGCTCACTGTGGCGGCCGCAAGCGCGGCAGATCATGACCGCACGGCCGGACCAGAACGGCAAGTATCAGATTCGCGGTCTGCCGCCCGGCGACTATTACGTGGCGGCCATCGATCCGGCCGAACCGGGCGAGTGGTTCGAGCCGGCGTTTCTCGATCAGCAGCGAGCCAGTGCCGCGCGTCTGACGCTCGGCGACGGCGACGTGAAGTCCCAGGACTTCCGGCTGACGCTTCGCTGAGGAGACCCTGACGCGTCAGGCGTCGACACGCTACGGCAGGTCTTCCCAGAGAAACTGCAGAACGCTGATAGCTGCGACCGGGACGGCATCAGCGCGGAGCGTGCGCGGCCCGAGTGACATCAATCGCACGCCGTGGGAGCGCGCCGCCTGCGTTTCGGCGGGATCCCATCCGCCCTCTGGGCCAACGAGCAGCGCCGCCTCCGAAGGCGGCGGTTCGCGACGAAGCGCCCGCACGGATTCCACCTCAGTGCTCGACGCCGGCTCGACCATCATCAGCGTCAGCGCGGGTCTGGGCTCGAGCAGATACGTGTCCAGCGCGAGCGGTGTTCGCACCTCCGGAAGTACCGCCCGCCGGGATTGCTTCGCCGAGGCCAGCGCCACGCGGCGCCACCGGTCCACGCGCCCGCCTCGGAGAAGTGCTGCGACCGTCACCTCGCTTCGCTTGGCGATGACCGGCTGCACGGCCGCGACGCCCAGCATCACGGCGTCCCGAATGACCTCGTCCATCGGCTCGCCCTTCAACGCGCTCTGCACGAGCGTCAGGAGTACGGCGGACTCCGCGGTGGGGTCCACGCGCGACACGATCTGCACGCGGACGTCGCGTCGCCTGGCCGACATCACGCGGGCCAGGTACTCGTGCCCCCGCCCGTCGAACACGCTCACCGTGTCGCCGATGCCCAGTCGGAGCACGCGCGTCAGGTGCTCGCCTTCGTCGCGCGGCAGCGTTACCGCCTCGTCACCTGGATCGAGCGAGGGAGCGAAGAAGCGATGCACGGCCGGGGATTATACGGCGG
>Ga0066710_100005303_pt1 | contig 11705 bp, 9 predicted proteins | sample GraSoiAngelo_159_FD_79666 | JGI IMG/M metagenome (GOLD analysis project Ga0066710, IMG submission 79666) | Grasslands soil microbial communities from the Angelo Coastal Reserve, California, USA - 14_1009_16_40cm | ecosystem: Environmental > Terrestrial > Soil > Grasslands | place: USA... | reverse complement strand
GTCTCCGTCGCCGGGCACCGCGATGGTGCGGCCCGATGGTTCGACCGCCGCGGTATCGACGACCGCCGACGGCTGCTGCGCGACGGCTGGCCCTTCGGCCGGGCTGGCGGCCGACGCGATGAGGACCAGCAGCGCGCCGAGCGTGAAGGCTCTGGGGGTCGGCATCCGTCAGCTCCCCGCGCCACCTCGCCCCACCGATCGCGTCGCGTGGCCCCGGGTGAGGTCGATGGTCAGGTGCTCCGGCTGTGCCGCGGCCAGCACCTCGGTCGCGTCCTCGCACGCGTTGCCGATCACGATGACCTCGGCGTGGCCCAGCAGCGCTTCGGCGCTCGGGCACATCAGAGACGCGATGTGCGGGATCTCTTGCTCGATGTAACGGCGGTTGGCGCCCACCAGGCGCGCCGTCGCGACGTTGCGGTCGAGGATCCTGACGTCGCACCCCTTGCCGATCAACGTCTCGACGAGCCCGACGATCGGACTTTCTCTGAGATCGTCGGTTCCCGCCTTGAAGGACAGGCCGACCACGCCAATCCGCTGGCGTCGCAACGCCAGCACCGCCTCGACGCCGCGGCGCACCTGCCCCTCGTTCGACGGCAGGATCGACCCGAGCACCGGTGTCGACACGTCGGCGGCGCGGGCGGCGTGGAGCAGCGCGCGGAGATCCTTCGGCAGACAGGAGCCGCCGAACGCGAAGCCCGGCCTCAGATACGCTTCGGACACGTTCAGCTTGCGGTCCATGGCGAACACGCGCATGACCTCGTTGCCGTCGGCTCCGAGCGCGGCGCAGACGTCGGCCACCTCGTTGGCGAAGCACACCTTGAGCGCGTGGTACGCGTTCGCGGCGTACTTGACCATCTCTGCGGTGCGGATCGAGGTGTGGACGAACGGCGCCTGGACGCTCTCGTAGAGCAGGCGCAGGAGCGCCGCCGTCGCCGGGTCGCCGCAGCCGACGAGCGTCATCGGAGGCCTGGCGAAGTCGCTCAGCGAGGAGCCCTCGCGCATGAACTCCGGGTTCACCGCGACCCGCGTCGCCGCCCGCCCGCCGGCGCCGGCGAGCAGCGCCGGCACGAGGTATTGCTCGGCCGTCCCCGGCAGCACCGTGCTCCGCAGCACCACGGCGTGCGGCTCGGCGCGCTTGCGCACCGCCTGGCCGATGCTCTGGCCGGTGCGGACGACCGCGTCGAGGTCGATGCGGCCGTTCGCGCGGCTGGGCGTGCCCACGCAGATCAGCGAGACGTCGGACTCGGCGACCGCCTGGTCGCTCGACGTCGTCGCCCGCAGGCGTCCGGTCCCCACCACCTCGCGCAAGAGCTCGGGCAGGCCGGGCTCGACGATCGGCGGGGTCGCCGTGTTGATCATCGCGACCTTCTCGGCGTTCACGTCCACGCCGACGACCGCATGGCCGGCCTTCGCCAGACAAGCCGCCGTCACGCAACCCACGTACCCGAGACCGAACACGCTAACTCGCATGGCGAAGCACCTCTCCACATTGGTGTTCAAATTCGTCGACGACCCTGGACCATGAGTACCGCTCCTCGACGAGGCGGCGGCCCGCGGCGCCGATCGCGCGGCGCCGGGCGGCATCCCGCAGGAGCGATGTCACGGCTTCGGCGAACCCGGCGGGCTCATCGGCTTGCAGGAAATGCCGACCCGGCGCCAGCGGTAAGCCCTCGGCCCCCACCGTCGTGGAGACGACCGCCTTGGCCATCGAGAGCGCCTCGAAGATCTTGAGCCGGGTGCCGCCGCCGATCCGGAGCGGCACGACGTAGACGGCCGCCTCGGCCATGTGCGGCCGGACGTCGTCGACCAGACCGGTGACTCGAACGCCGGCCGCCGCTGCGGCGCCGCGAAGACGCGCGGACGGATTGCGTCCGACCACCGTCAAGGCGGCCGCCGGCACCTCGCGGCGAATGCGCGGCAGCACGGCGTCGATGAAGTGGACGATGCCGTCCTCGTTCGGGTACCAGTCCATCGACCCGGTGAAGACGAGCCGGCCCGGAATCTCCGCGACACCGTCGGGGGCGAAGTAGTCGACGTCGACGCCCGTCGGCACCGCGCGGACGCGCGCGCCCGGCGCGGCGGCGGCCAGCAGGTGGCGGTCGGCGTCCGAGACCGCGATCGTCAGCTGGGCGCGCGCGCACGCGCTCGCCTCGTAGCGGCGCATCTTGCGGCTTTCGAGCGCCAGCAAGATACGGCGCCAGGCGCGGGGCTCGACCTCGCGCATCCGCTGCCAGATCACGTGCTCGACGTTGTGGGCGAACAGCACGGTGGGAGGCGCGGCGGCGCGCGTGACGTTGGGCGTGGCCAGCAGGAAATCGGCGACGATGAGATCGACGCGCTCGTTGGCGAGCCTCCGCTCGATCTCGCGGCCGAGCGCCGGGACCCGCGCCTTGTAGAGATCGACTGGCAGGGACGACAGCCAGGACCGGACGAGCGCCAGCGCGAAGCGGGCGCTGCCCCGCTTGGCCAGGGCCCACGGGACCGAGACGACCTCGCAGCGCGGGAGCGCGGCCTCGAGCGCCCGGGGATCCTCCGATGGTCCGTGAGTCGTGAGGAGCGTCACCTCGTGCCGGTGCGAGAGCTCGCGGAGCATGTGAAAGCTGCGGATGCGGCCGCCTGTGTTGACCGGCCAGAGTCCTCCGACCTTCACCCAGATCAGGCGCATGACGCCTCGAGACGGTCCACGAGGCCGCCGGCGTCCTCACCGTCGAGGAACATGCGCTGCCAGAGCTCGAGGTTGATGAGGAGCCAGAGCCGGTCGCCGTGGTCGGCGAGGCCTGCCCGGTGCGACTCGGCCAGTCGGCGCAACGCGCTCCGGTCGAAGAGTCCGCGGCCGAGCGCTCGCGGCCCCAGCACGAGCTCGTCGACGAGGGGCCGGAAGGGTCCGCGCAGCCAGCGGCCCACCGGAACCGGGAAGCCCATCTTCCGCCGCGCGAGGATCGCCCGCGGCACCACGTCCTGGATGGCCGCGCGCAGCACGGCCTTGGTCTGCCAGCCGCGGAGCTTGAGACGACCGGGCATCACGGCGACGCGCTCCACGAGCTCGTGGTCGAGGAACGGCACGCGGCTCTCGATCGAGGCCGCCATGCTCATCTGGTCCTGCTTCATCAGGAGCTCGACGAGATAGGTCTGTAGATCGGCGTGACTCATCCGATCGAGGTGGCCGCCCGGCGCCGCGGCGTAGCGCTCGAGCGCCGCCTGGTACGGGTCGCGCGCCGCGAGGAGATCTGGATCCGCCAGCAAGTCCTGCTGGAGCGCGGTCGGGAAGACCGCGAAGTTTTCGCAGAAGAGCTGCCGGGGGCCGGTCTCGAGCCCGAGGAACGTGCGCGTCGCGTAGCGGCCGAGCCGGCGCGGCAGGCGGCTGAGCGATCGGCCGATGGTCCGGCGCAGGCCCGAGGGCGCCAGCCTTTCATAGACCCGGCCGAGCCGGTCGTTCCAGTGCGTGATCCGGTACCGGTGATAGCCGAGGAACAGCTCGTCGGCGCCTTCGCCGGTGAGCACCACCTTCACGTCCTCGGCGGCGAGGCGCGAGACGAAGTAGAGCGGCACGCTCGACGTGAACGCGATCGGCTCGTCCTCGTGCCGGATGAGACGCGGCAGGGCGTCGAAGAACTCGCTGGCCGTGACGACGACCTCGCGGTGCACGGAGCGAACGGCGCGCGCCACCAGCCGCGCGTAGCCGAGCTCGTTCGAGTCGGTGTCGGGCAGGCCCACCGAGAACGTGCGGATCGGGGCTCGGACCATCCGCGACATCAGCGCGGCGAGGGCGCTCGAGTCGAGCCCGCCGGAGAGGAAGAGGCCGAGCGGCACGTCGCTCATGAGGTGGCTCCGTACCACCGCTTCGAGGTCGGCCCGGACCCGGCCCGCGGCCTGCACCGGGGTCATGTCGGCGCCGTCCACCTCGGCCGGCAAGCTCCAGTAGCGACGCTCGCGCACCCCCTCGTCCGCCGACCAGGTCAGGGTTCGTCCGGGCAAGAGCTTCGTCACCCCTCGGAAGAACGTCTCGGAGCCGGCGACGAAGCGGTTGGCGAGGAACTCGGGGACGATCGCGCGGTTGAGGGCCGGCGTCACCGCGCCCCCCGCGAGGATCGCCTTGATCTCGGAGGCGAAGACCAGCTCGCGATCGGTGAGCGCGTAGTAGAGCGGCTTGATGCCGAGCCGGTCGCGAGCGAGGAGCAATCGCCGCCGCGGCCGATCCCACACCGCGAACGCGAACATGCCCTGGAGTCGCTCCACGCAGCGCTCGCCCTCCTCCTCGTAGAGGTGGACGATCGTCTCGGTGTCGCTACGGGTGCGATAGCGATGACCGCGGGCCTCGAGCCACGGCCGGAGCTTGGCGTGGTTGTAGATCTCCCCGTTGAAGACGACCCATACGCTGCCGTCCTCGTTGGGCATGGGCTGGGCGCCGCCCGCGACGTCGATGATCGCGAGCCGCCGGAAGCCGAGCCCCACGTGGCCCTCGGTCCACAGCCCCTCGCCGTCGGGCCCGCGGTGACGTAGGACGTCTCGCATGATCTTGAGCCGCGTCTCGTCCACGGGCTCGAGTGGATTCAGGCCGACGGTGCCGACGATGCCGCACATGGCGTGCGCCTCCTCAGGTCGCCCGCTTGCGGAGGGTCACGCACGCGACCTTCTTCCGCGAGGGCTCCTCTTCCCCGAGGCGTCTCAAGAAGAGGCGGTTGAGCGCGAAGTGCGCGGGGAGCATCGCGTACCGGGCGAGCCGAGGCAGGCGACGGTTGAGGATCGCGTCCTCGACCGCGATCCGGCGCTCGCCCCAGAAGCTCACGTCGACGACGTCGAGACGATGATGGCCGAGCAGACGCTTCTGCATCGAGTCGCGGTCGTAAGCGCGCTGGTAGAACACCCGCTCGTCGTCGCCCGGCTTCACCCAGTAGGCATCGGCGTCCGGACGATGGAACTCCTCGACGTAGCCCCGGTCGCTCCAGGGCACGGTGAGACAGACGATCCCGCCCGGCTTGAGCACGCGCGCGATCTCGTGCATGGCCGCGACGTCACCGTCCCCCGGGATGTGCTCGATGACCGAGACCGAGAAGACGCGGTCGAACGCGCCGTCCTCGTACGTGAGCCCCTGGGCGTCCTGCGTCTCCATGAGATAGCGTTCCCGGCGGGAGCCCAGCACGCTCGCGGCGTAGGCGGCATAGGCCGGGAAGAAGTAGTCGACGAGGTCCGTCGCCCAGACGCGCGCGCCGACGCGCGAGGCCAGGAACAGCGACAGCAGCTTCGGGCTCCCGATATCGAGGACCCGGTGCTCCGCGCCGACGTCCAGGTGCTCGAGCACGTAGCGGAACTCCGCGCAGCGGATGTATTCGACGGGCAGGACGAGCCGCTTGAGCGCGTCCCGCGGCGCGAGCGGGAGGGTCCGTGCGCCGACTCGGAGGCCGAACCGGTAGACGTCCCAGTCCGAGAGCTTCTCCAACGCGACGGCCGAACGGGACGGCGCCTTCGGCCTCATGCTCCCTCCACGCGAGGCGACGACGCCCCGGGAGCCACCACGCGCTCGATGAAGTCCCGCGCCGTCATGAAGCTGGCGCCGGCGCCCTCGAGCATCGCGATGAGTCGGCGCATGCGCGGCAAGGTGCGCGAGAGGCTCACGTAGTGCTTGGCCGTTCGGACCCGGCCGGCGCCGGGGACGCGCGGCTGCTCGGGGTCGAATTCCCACGAGTGCAGGTACATCAGATACGAGCCCAGCCGGGCGATCGAGCGCGCGACGAGCGTGCGATAGAGCGCGGCCGGGTACAGCCTGAAGTAGCCCCCACCGGACACGGGCAGCGCGAGCGGGCCCACGCGCTCGACCGGAAGCGCGAGCTCCACCATCCGCTCGCCGAGGGCATACACTCCGGGCACGACCGGTGGCCCGAGATCGCCGAGCCGGCCGTAGCGCTCGTGGAGGCTGAAGGGATGGTGGCTCGAGTCGTAGCGGAATCCGCAGCCCTCGAGGATCGTCAGTCGCTTGCGATCGATGCTGAACGACGGCGCGCGGTAGCCGACGACCGCCCGCCCCGAGACGTCCTCGAGCACCTTGCGTGACCGGTCGATGTCGTCGCGGAACTCGGTCAGGGTGAGCTGCATCGGCATGACGTGACTATGGCCGTGGCTCGCGATCTCGTGGCCGCTCGCGGCGATCTCGCGGACGAGCGCGGGCTCGCGCTCGGCCACCCAGCCCAGGACGAAGAAGGTCGAGCGGATCTGATGCTCCGCGAGCAGCCGCAGCACACGGCGCGTGGCGCTCGCCACCCGGCGCGGGATCGCCTCCCAGCTCTCGGGTGGAAAGAGCGGCCGGAGGTTCTCAACCTGGAACCAGTCCTCGATGTCGAAGGTCAGGAGGCAAGGAATCATACGAGGCGATACCCCATGTGGCGGAACCGTGCCGCCTCGGCGCGTCCCGGAAATGAGTGGTAGTGCTCCCGGGAGCGGTCCATGGCGACGGGCTCCACGGCCCCCGTGCGATAGCGCTCCAGCAGCTCGATCAGCGTCTGGGCGCCCTCGCGCTTCATCTTGCGGATCACGAGGTCGAGGCTGCGATCACCGTTGAGCGGCACCTCGCGCTGCAGCAAGATCGTGCCCACGTCGACGTCGGCCGTCATCGTGTGCAGGGTGACGACGATCGACTTCCGACGGTCGTACATCTGCCAGAAGACCGGCATCATCCCGCGATAGCTCGGCAGCGGACCCGTGTGGACGTTCACGGCGGCGAGCCGCGGGACCGACAGGAGATCCGGCTTGAAGATCTGCGACGCCGCCACCGACACGAGCAGATCCGGCGCGAGCCGGCGCAGCTCGGCGACGTACTTGGGCGCGTTGACGTTCTTGACGACCCGGCAGGCGACCCGGTGGCGGGCCGCGAGCCGATTGATGGTGCCGCTCCACCAGCGACGCGGGGCGAGCAGGTCGAGCGTCTTCGAAGCCGCGTAGCGGCCGAGCAGGCGGACGAAGTCGAGCCCGCCGTAGAAGCTGTAGAGCTTCCGCGCCAGCGCGCGGCGCGTCGGTTGATTCAAGGGGGGCGTGATGTCGATGCCCAGGAGCTCGAACCGGTCCGGCGGGAGCTCGGCGAGGAACTCCCGGAAGAAGACCGGGAGGTAGAACGGATCCTCCTCGGTGATGATGTGCAGGCGGAGCGGTCGCGGGCTCATGTCCGGTCGATCCCCACCCGTCGCCACGTCACCGACGTGCGCCCGAGGTAGTAGGACGGCATCGCCCACAGCGCCGCCAGGTTCAGCGCCAGGAAGGATCTGAGCAGGGACACCAGACGCGGCGAGGGCCCGCGCCACTGCGTGAGGCCGATGAGGCCCACCGCGACGCCCGTGATGAGCGCCGTGCCGTATCCCAGGCCCTCGGCCATCGCGGAGCTCGCCAGCACGAGGAGCAGACCGTACGGGCAGGCCAGCCGAGAGAGCTTGTGCAGGACGAACCGCCCCCAGACCGGGTTCTTCGCGGGATTGAGGCAGCCGTCCACGTGGTGGCAGATCTGGACGAGTCCAGCGAGCGTCCTCACCTTGCGCACGAACTCGTCGCTCGCCGTGCGGGTGGCGACGTCGAGGCTACCGGCGCCCTCCGCCATGACGATCCGCCGGCCGCTCAGCGCGACCTTCAGCGGCACGTACACGTCGTCCAGGATCGTGTCCGGAGGAATCTCCGGCAGATCCGCGGTCCGGACCGCGTAGAGCGAGCCGGTGACCTGCACCATCGAGCCGGAGCGTGACTCGCACTTGCGCACGAACCCCTCGTACGTCCAGTACGCGTCGCCCTTGACCCGGAGGTCGCCGGACACGACGCCGACGCCGGGGTCGGCGAGCTGCGCCACGAGCTCGCGGAGCGCGCCCTGCGTGAGAGCCTGGCGAACGTCCATGAGCACCGTGACGTCGCTCACGATGTGCCCACGCGCCAGGTTCAGCGCGGTGGGCTTACCGCTCCGGCGCTCCGTCCTCAACAGGCGGATCCGGGGATCACGACGGGCCCAGGCCCGCACGATGGCGTCGGTGGCGTCGGTCGACCCGTCGCTCACCACGATGATCGCGAGCTTGTCCGCCGGGTAGTCCTGCCGGGTTAGTCCACGGAGCTTGTGGCGAATGAGCACGGCCTCGTTCGAGGCCGCCATCACACAGGTGACGCTGGGCAGGAGCGCGTCCGGCAGATACCGCGCGGCCGTCGGAACCGGTCGCACGCGCGCGAGCCACGCCACCCACAGCGCGTACCCGCCGTACGAGACGAAAACGACGACGAGACCCAAAGCGAGGAATGCCATCCAGATCATGGGTCACCATTTGTTCTCCACGACGCCGGCGGCTTCGTGTCGCGCCCCCCCGGCATCGAATGGTTTGCGATTTCGGGTAGTCCGCGCTCGCCGAACGCGATGCGCTCGCCCGTGTCCCCGAGGACGAGGCCGACGGGCGCGCCGCTCGCGTCGTTCACCGCCGAGACGGAAGGCATCGCCGCGCGCGGGCCGGCGCTCGGCAGGAGCAGGGTCGCCACGCGCAGTGGAAGGCTCGTGACGGTGGAGTAGACCAGGAGCGGCGCGGGCTCGCGCCGTCCATAGATCGGCGAAACCCAGCCGCGGAGCGGCTCGAGCTCGCCGGTGTGCAGGACCGCCTTGAGCGACACGTTCGCGAACGGCCGGACGAGGAGCTCGCTCCCTCTCCGCCCTCGCGCGCACGCCCAGAGGGTGGGGTCGACCTGGACCTCGAGGGGCGCGAACTGGAACTGCAGGTCGACCTGGTGCTCGCCGTCACCCTCGAGGTCGTCGACGACCACCCAGTAGCGGCCCTTGACGAAGAGCACGCGGCGCCGGTGGATGGCGCCACCCCCAGGCAGCTCGGCGTAGGCGCGGTGGTGCGCCTCGGCAAAGTCCAGATCCAGGGCCGAGCGCCACTCGAGGAGCCGCGCCCCCGGCCGCTTCGCCCACCGGAACGGCCCGACCGGCGCCGCCTGAGATTCCCCGTCCACCACCACGGCGCTGTGCGCCGCGGTCGACCGGAAGTAGTCGCGACTCGCGGGATCACCGGCGTAGCAATACGTGCCCGAGTCGACCAGGTACGGCTCGCCGAAGACGGCGCACTGCACGCTCAAGAGGTCGGCGTGGCCGTGCCCGCCGGTCACGGGACAGCCGAGCGGTCCGACGTCGAAGATCAGCTGATGGTCGTTGGGGCCCCAGCCGCTCCGCATGACCGCGTATCCGCCGGCCGCGAAGTGGCGCGACGGCGGGCCGGCCGGCGGCGCCGGCTGCAGGGCGTCGAAGGCGTCGAGTCCGGACGGGCCCAGGAGCCAGAGCACCTCGGGGGCCGCACCACCGGCCGCCCACGCGCTATCGGCGCGACCGAAGAAGGCGGCCGCGGTCGCGAGGACGCCGCGGAAGTCGTCCTGGGCGCGCGGCGCGAGCGGCAGGAGCGTGCCGCCGTCGGCGTCTCCGATCTGGGGCATCGAGCCGTCGGGGCAGCGCAGCGCCAGCACGAAGTCGAGCATCCCGGCCACGCGCTCGAGGACCGACGCCGGGATCGGTCGGCCGTTTCGTCTGGCGAGGATCAAGAGATGCAGATAGAACTCGAGCGTGTAGCGCTGGTAGCCCGTCGACAGCTCGAAGTAGACGCCGTCGGACAGGATGTGGCGCGCGCTCTGGTCCATCAGGATCCGCGTGCCGAGCTCGCGCCAGTGATCGGCGCGCGGCAGGTCGGGAAAGATCAGCCCCGCGTAGACGAGGCCGAGGGCCTCGCCGGTCAGGTGCGTGTTCGGCGAGAAGTAGTACGAGAGATAGCGCTCCACGTGTGCGGCGTGGTCCCAGATCGAGCGGACGATCCGATCGAACAGGGCTGACGACAACACGAGGGCTCCTCGGATGAGCACGAGCGCCCAGCACCATGCGATCAGCCTGAACGACACCTCGAGGCTGCTCGCCCAGTTGATCCCGATCCCCGGGGGGTTGGCATCGAGCCACTGCTCGACATACCGGGTGAAGGCGCGCGCGTAGCGAAGCTCGCCGGTCAGGCGATAGGCCTGTCCGAGCTGGACCATCCACTGGTGACGGTTCAGCTCCCAGACGACCTTGCTGTCGCCGACCGAGTTCCGGTCGAGCGGATTCACGAGACTCCAGTGAGTCCGGGGTGCGCGACGTCCGGAGACCGGATCCAGGCGCCAGTCCACCGGATCGCCGAACGACAGCCCCTCGTAGCCGAGCAGATCGAAACGGCCCTGGCACGCTGCCTCGGCGACCTTCACGATCGCGTCGACCGCGCCCGGCATCCGATCGATCAGGAGGCGAGGCGTCCGGTCACTCACCGCCCCGTCGAAGAAGTGGCGCGGCGTGAGGGCGCGGAAGCGCTCCAGGGTCATGCCGTGATCCGGTCCGAGTCCGGCGCGCGTGACCACGCCGGTGCGCTCGAGGAGCTTCGCGGCTTCCTGACGGCCCCGGCAGATCAGCTCGTCGGCCCCGGCGCGAGCGAGCCGTCGGATCACGCCGGCACTCCCGCGTAGGCGGCATCCCACTGCTCGCGCAGGCGCGACCACGTGAACGCTTCGACCTCGGACCGTGCCCGACGGGCCATCTGCCGGGCGCGGACCGGATACTCGAGCATCGTCGTCATCGCCTTGGCCATCGCGAACGCGTCGTCAGGCGGGATGACCAGCCCGGTCTCGCGGTCGCGCACGAGCGCCGCGATGTCCCCGGTGGCGGTCGAGACCACTGGAAGGCCCGCGGCGAAGGCCTCGAGCACCGACAACGGTTGGTTGTCGACGATCGACGAATTCACGAAGATGTCGGCCTCGTCGTAGAGCGCCGGCATGTCCACGGGGTTGACGCGCCCACGGAAGGTGATCCCGCGCTCGCCCAGCGCCGCCGCCCGCCGCACGAGCCGAGCGCGCTCGCTACCGTCCCCGGCAATGGTCAAGGTCGCCGACGGCAACCGCTCTCGCACCATCGCGAACGCCTCGAGCGTGACGTTCACGCGATAGATGGGCTCGAGGTTGCGGGCCGATACGAAGCGCGCGTGCGGCGGCATCCGGTCCCGGTATCGGAATCGCGTCGTGTCCACGAGGTTCGGCACGGCGCGCGCCGGGTAGCCGTGTCGCGCGAACACCGCGCGGAGATACTCGGAGGGCACGACGATCTCGTGGGCGAGCTCGAGCCAGGGATGGACGAGCGTGCCCCAGCGCTCGAGATGGTCGTCGGCCTGGCCGCTGTGGTAGTTCAACAAGATTCGCTTGCGATAGTGACGCGCCACCAGAAGTGCCGGCGCCACCGCGATCAGGAACGACCAGTACGACGCCGAGAAGACGTGGACGACGTCGGCTCGACGCAGCCGGTGGAGGCTCGGCAGATAGAGCGACTGGTTCAGCACGGTCCGCACGTAGGGGTAGCGCCGGACCCAGCCGAGCCCGCGCGGGAACCGCGGGTTGATCGGAACGAAGTCGACCTCGTAGCCCGCCTGCCGGAGCCCGGCGCAGAGCGCCTGCGCCTGGATCGACTGGCCTCCCAGGATGTCGAGGCTCGCCGCCACGACCGCGATCCTCATGGCTTGACCCTGGCGCGTTCGGGGACATCCCGTAACGCCGGTTCACGACGATCGACCCCGACCCGCCGCAGCAGCGCCAGCCCGTGGCGGCGGAGGGCGTGGCGCTCGGCCGCGGTCGCAACGCCGAGCGCCGCGACGGACGCGACGTAGACGGCGGCCAGCGCCGCGGCGCCGGCGACGAGCACG
>Ga0066710_100005301_pt1 | contig 11705 bp, 13 predicted proteins | sample GraSoiAngelo_159_FD_79666 | JGI IMG/M metagenome (GOLD analysis project Ga0066710, IMG submission 79666) | Grasslands soil microbial communities from the Angelo Coastal Reserve, California, USA - 14_1009_16_40cm | ecosystem: Environmental > Terrestrial > Soil > Grasslands | place: USA... | reverse complement strand
TGCCTAGTGGGATGCCGCCGAGTGAGTCCATGATGCGTTGCCTTGCGGCATCCTTGCTGATACCCGTTCGTTGCGCGATTTCGTTTACCATTCCCTGCGCGGCCTCGGTTTCAGTGTATCCGGGCGCAACTGTGTTCACGCGAATACCCTTGGGACTGAACTCCTTGGAGAGGGACTTGCTGTAATTAGTCAGGGCAGCCTTGGCGGCTGCGTACGCCAGCGTGGCTTCAAAGAGCGGCAGCGTTCGCTGGATGGACGAGATATGGATAATCACGCCCGAGCCTTGCTTCAACATCGATGGAAGGAAGGCGCGATCCAATCGGACCGCGGCGAACAGGTTCATATCGAACGCATGTTGCCAATCGTCATCGGACAACGCCAATGCACCCCCGCCTGGCGCCGCAGAACCGCCTACGTTGTGGATCAAGATGTCGAGGCCGCCGAAACGATCCATAATCGCCTCGACGACCTGATCGATTCCTTCGCGCGTACTGACGTCTGCTTGGACGAACCGATCCGGCGTGCCGCCGGGGGGCAGTGATCGTGCAGTGGTGATCACCTTTCCACCACCGCGAATCAGGCGCTCCACAATGGCTTCACCAATGCCCTTGGTCCCACCTGTAACCAGGATTCGTCTGCCCGTGAAATAGGCTGCTTCTCGTGTTTGCGGTTCATTTTGCATAACTACCTCCTCGTCTCATCGAAAGCGATCCAAGCCGCCATTTGCGTGTCTGGCGGGATTTGAAGACCCTGCAAGTATTTTCTCGGGATCGTTATATTGGCAATCATCAAGGTCTGTTACCGACCCAAGAGGGACATCCGCGCTGGGCGACGGTTTTCACTCGCCGAAATGATGGCATTTAGAAATCGATGCGACGAATAAAGTTGTGGCAAGTACGCGATGTCGCGGGAGTCTAATACGCGAATCCAGCACGACCGAACCGGCTTGGAGATTGTTGTTGAGCAAGTGCTAACCTATGCGTCGTGCTTCAGTCGGCCTGTCGCGTTCTGAACCGATGTGTGTCGATTCCCAGGCGCCTGATTTTTGATTCGAGGGTCTGGCGCGGAATCCCGAGCTTGGCCGCCGCGCCCACCGGCATTCGCCCCGCAGAAGCCTCCAAGCTTTGTCATAACTTGATTCCGCTTGACACCGTATAACGTCTGACTGCTTGCGCGTTTTACTAAGAAACTCACGATAACTAAATCACTTGACGTTTTTTTCGGCAAGACCGGCAATGACGACGGGAATCTTTAGTTCCTGGCGAGAGATGTTCATCCTCGTCTTGCTTGGTGATTAGGGCGGTGCGCTCTGAGGAAGGATAAGTAGCAGAGTCGATGTGGTGAGGAATTTTGGACCGGGCGACCTGTCGCACAAACAACCCGGCGGTTCTAGGCCCTTCGGTTCTATCAATGTTCGCTTCCTGATTGATGGGACCTTCTCTTCAAGCGTATTATTCGCGTGATGGAAGCAAACGCACGTCTTCGCCGAAAGTGTCGATACCAGCGGCACCGTTACTTCGTTGCGATCGTCCTAAGCGTTTTCGTAGCGGTTAGCCCAACGGGAGAGGCGCACGCTCAAGTAGGGGCTCTAACCGATCCTGACGCGACAGTCTCAGCATCAGGTACCGCGCCATCCTCCACTGCCGCGAGCGGGCAACCTGCAGCGTCGCCGTGGAGCCGATTTATCAATGCCTGGGATGCAATCCATAAACAGCTCGACATGAGCGGGATTCAACTTGGTATCCGCTATGACGGAGAAATGTTCATAAACGCGTCTGGCGGACTGCGCCGAGGAACCACTTATCTCGGCAATTTGAACCTTCAGTTGACTGTCGACGCCCAACGTCTCATCGGATGGCCCGGTGCGACGTTATTCCTCTACGGACTTGGAATTCACGGTGGGCACCCCAGTACTTTTGTCGGCGATGCCCAGGGGGTCAGCAACATCGAGGCCGCGGCAAAGTGGAAACTCGCGGAAGGATGGATTCAACAAAATCTTTTCGGCAACAGGTTCTCTGTGCTGGTCGGACGCTATGATCTCAACAGCGAATTTTATTGGCTACAGTCCGCCAGCCTCTTTCTCAACAGTTCATTCGGTATCGGTCCCGAATTTTCGCAGAGCGGTGTGGAAGGTCCGTCTATTTTTCCCAATACCTCCGTCGGCGTCCGCTTTGCCCTCAAACCGATCGAAGAGATAGTCCTTCGGACCGCCGTGCTTGACGGCGTACCGGTAGAGCGACCGAACGGAACGCCAAAAATATTTGCCAAGGATGACGGCGTGCTCGTGGTTGGCGAGGCTGTATATCTGAATCGTCCTCTGGTCATAGAGCAACCGCGCACGCGGGCATTCCGCATTGGTAGAAATTGCTGCGGCACTTACACCGGCAAGCTCGCTGTCGGCGCCTGGTACTACACAGCGCGGTTTAACGATCTAACTAGAATGCGTCCAGATGGCCAACCGGCCCGGCGCCGGGGCAGTCGAGGTTTTTACCTGCTCGCCGATCAGACGGTGTACCAAAACAATCACGATCCTAACCAGCAGATAACGTTATTTGGCCAGTTCGGCATCGGCGATCCTCGCGTCAGTCGCTTCGCCTACTACAGCGGTAGCGGGCTTACTCTCGTTGGTTTTATTCCAAGACGTGATCAGGATGAGCTCGGATTTGCGGTCGCGGCGGCACACAATGGATCTCCGTTCATTGAGTCACAGCGCAAACAGGGGATACGCGAGAAGAGATCCGAGGTCACTCTTGAGCTTACTTACCTGGCGCAACTCGGCACGCACTTGGCAGTGCAACCGAACCTGCAGTTTGTCATGAATCCGAACACCGACCCGAGGATCAAGAATGCAGTGGCGTTGATTCTTCGGTTCGAACTCTCATTCTGACCCACTTCGACTTCCTCGCTGAAGAGCGGCACCTTGCGGCCCAGCCTACTCGAGGTAACCGGCATGAGAGGAGGGCTGACGCCCTCCTCTTTACGCCTTTTGCCGAAACCTAATCCGCGTAATCTTGGACGTCCCAGCGACCCCGATCCTCTCTGTCCATTTTCTGCTCTTCGATTTGGTCGTGGCCAACAGGGCTCTCGTTACACGGTCCATAGAAATCTATGACATCACCACTCTCCGAGCTCTGCAGAGTCGGATGGTCTGTGTATAGTGTGCTCGGCCGCATTGCTCGAAACTTCTCGTGACAGTAACTGCCTGGCGCGAACTCCTGTTTCGAGATGATACCGTTGTCCTCGGCTAGCGCACTGTTAACCGCTGCCAGAGAGCTAAGCAAAAGCAAGCCGGCGAAAACTGATGTTCTGATCTTCATTATTCTCACCTCCTTTCTGTCTGATCTGCATGATTAGAATGGCAAGGCTTGTGCCAAACAGATCGACACCAGACAGGCGCCTATAAATCGTTACAAACAGGGATGTTGCGGATTGTTCCGCTTCACGTCGGAGAGACTTTGACGAAAGCAGTGTGTCGAGTTATCGGCAGGTGTCTAAATCATGGCTTCGATCTGGGAGCACGCTTCTCGGAGGATAGCCGCATCGACGGTAAGAAAAGCATTCGCGCCGCGTCGATGTCTGTAGTCCGATCGAGCTCAGCCATGATGCAGCCAAAGAAAACCATTTGAATGCCTGGCGGCTTCTTTCTAGTCGGGAATCGCTTCAAACAATTCGCTGCCGTTGTCATCGTTGGTGAGCGCTAGACTTTCCACGGTCCGTTTCACACCGTCGCGGCAGGAGCCGTAGCGGAATATCTTTGCCGCACAATCAGCATGAAAAGAAAACCAAGACCAAGCGCCCAAATCGGCGATGAAGTCAGAATCCGGAACCGCGGCCCAGAACCCGATGGATATGCGCAGACGGCAAGATGACCGAGTACGTAATGCCGCGGTATAGAGCGAGGTAACTGAGCGGGTTATGAAGTTGACGACGCGGAAGCTGATCTGTCCTACGCGTTCTGGGAGTACTCAATCGTCGTTATACTCATGCCAATAAATGTCCGTAAGAGGGTGGTCTCGATAAAATCTCTCACTGTTCTCTAATACCGAGCACCCAGAGACCATAGTAACCAGCAAGAAGACAATCGAAGCAAGTTGCTTCACAGAAAAGTTCCTGTCCTCACTCAAGTCCGGACCGTTGGAACTGGGGTTAACAATCGTCACTGCTTGTCTTTGATTTTACTAATTCCACGACAAACCAACGGGTGCCATCCAGGAGAGCCTTGAGGAAGCGAATTAATTTGATCAGGACCCCATCTTTTGTTTCAACACGGCCGATGGCGCGGCGCCAGCGAGACCAAGGCCTCCAGCGACGCCGTCTCCGTAGGCAGGATCGGCTTTGTAGAAGTGTTGGACCTGCAGCTCCTGAATACGCTGCGGCACCGATTTCATGCTGGCCACGATGTTGCCGATCAGGCGTTCGCGTGCTTCCGGCGCCATCAAGCGGAAAAGATTACCGGGCTGGCTGTAATAATCACTGTCGAGACGGTGATTATGGCGCTCGAGAGAGCCTGCGACGGTGCGCGGCCGCTCGCGGTAAGTGGGATCCTCAACGGGACCATCGAAACTGTTTGGTTCGTAGTTCACCGCCGAGCCGGAGTTTCCATCAAAACGCATCGCCCCGTCGCGATTGTAGGTGTGAACGGGGCACTGCGGCTTGTTAACGGGCAGCGTGTCGTAGTTCACGCCGAGGCGGTAGCGGTGCGCGTCCGGATAAGAGATCAGTCGCGCCTGCAGCATCTTGTCGGGCGAAAAGCCCATGCCCGGCACAATGTTTTTCGGTTCGAAGGCTGCCTGCTCGACTTCGGCAAAGTAATTCACCGGGTTGCGGTCGAGCACAAGCTCGCCGACTTCGACGAGCGGATAGTCTCCATGCGGCCAAACTTTTGTCAGATCGAATGGATTGATTTGATATGTTTCAGCTTCTTTCTCAGGCATGATCTGGACGCAGACGCGCCACTTGGGAAAGTCACCCTTCGCGACAGCATTAAATAGATCGCGTTGCGCGTAATCGGGATCTTTTCCCCTCATCGCATCAGCCTGCTCGCGCGTGAAGTTGTTGATGCCCTGCTTGGTCTTAAAGTGCCACTTCACGTAAAAAAGCTGATTCTTATTGTTGATCAAGCTGAATGTGTGACTGCTGTAACCGTTCATGTGCCGGTAGCCGTCCGGGGTGCCGCGGTCGGAGAAAAGAATCGTCACCTGGTGCAGCGACTCGGGAGAAAGCGACCAAAAATCCCACATCATCGTCGGCGATTTCAAATTGGTTTGTGGGTCGCGCTTCTGCGTATGAATAAAGTCGCCGAACTTCAGCGGATCGCGGATGAAAAAAACGGGTGTGTTGTTGCCCACCATGTCCCAGTTACCCTCTTCGCTGTAGAACTTGAGAGCAAAACCGCGCGGATCGCGTTCGGTGTCTGCTGAGCCCTTCTCCCCGCCGACTGTCGAGAAGCGCAGAAACGTCGGCGTCTTCTTGCCAACCGCGGAAAACAGTTTTGCGGCTGTAAATTTCGGCATGTTTGGATTATTGCACACGAAGTAGCCGTAGGCGCCGGATCCTTTCGCATGAACGATGCGTTCAGGGATGCGCTCGCGGTTGAAGTGGGCCATCTTTTCAAAAAGCAGGAAGTCTTCGAAAACGACTGGTCCGCGCGCGCCCACGGTGAGCGAATTCTGATTGTCTCCCACAGGTCGACCCGCGTCCGTCGTCATTTTCTCATGCATTTTTGACATCAGCGTTCTCCATCTAAAAACAGATGAGTCAGGACGGCGCTCGCGAGTCGCGATCGTCCCTCGTGTTTATGGCGCAGCAAAAAACCTGCCACTGTTTTGGTTTAACCCAAGATCGGGGTAAGTCATGGAAGGTAGACAAAAACATCTATGCGGCTTGGAGCGCGATCGTTGGAGAAAGTGTCGTAATCTCGACGCGCGCTCGACAGGTGTCGAAGCTTTAAACACGCCGATTCATTCGCTCTTCGGTTACGACCCAGCAATCGTGCCAATGATTATTCCTGATCAAATGCCGCGCTTGTTGGCGCCCGCTGGGTTTATTTATTTACAACGTGGAAAGGCTGCTCTAGCGGAAGGTGGCCCGCCTTCTCTCGCAAGACTCTAAACATGCCGCGTGCGATCCTTGTGTAGCTGGCTGGCATGATCGTTGCTCTCTATTGTTCTCACGAAAAGGCGGAGAAACAAATGTACCGTGCAATATTAATCTGGACGGCTTCGTTTATCTTCAGCGGTCTGATCGCCGGCAAAACTTCTTTTGCCTCTGAAGTGAATTCCTCGGTGGGCACAGAAACGAGCATTTCGCCATCAAGCGAATCAGGGCAAGAACGTCGAGCGCTGCAGCAACTGGCGGTTACGCTTGCGGCAGGAGGTGAGACGTGGAGATCTTTTCATGATTTAAGACCTGACGATGAAGAAACCAAGCGCCCGCTCGATCCCACAATCCCGGACATGGATTGCAGCGTTGACGAAATCGCCGACTATGTCTCCTGCTATGGCTCGCCGATCGCGACTAAAGAGGAAGCCGAACGTCGCTTCACGGGACTCATCGACGAATTGCAAGCCGTCTTGCCATCGGAGCGTTGGCAAGGAGCGGAGACCGAGCCACGAACCGCTTCGATTCGCAGTTATACCTGCCGGGATCAAGACTCTGATGCCCAGATCGACATCGACATTGTTCCACAGTGGTCGCCAAACGAAGAGATTTCGCATGTCATTACAATTTTCGGATGGACCGCGATCGAACCACGGCTCTGAGCTCTCAAGATCGGCTTTCTGGATCCACTCACCTGATATTTCAGCGCAGTCACTCTGACTACACCTCTCCGCTCTTTAACATTATTTCCAAAACGATTGCCGCATCATTCCAATTCCTTGTATCAAAAAGTCATGACTCTCGTTCGGGCGGATGAGAAGTTTAAAATCGACAACGTCAATCTCGACAGCGCGCGGCTTGAGATAAGTAAAACGTTTCACTGCTTCGCAGCCCGCGAGCGCAAGCGTTCATGACTCGCCGGTACTCGAGACGTTGGTAGTTACTATCTTGGCGTTTGTCTTAATCTCGACACGATTTCTCTCTAATAAAACTCGCAACTCTTCGAACACAGATTCGCAACTCGCTGAGTCTCAAGTCATTTTTGATTGCAACACGCTCTGGCACAGAGCTTGCCCTGAGCCTTGGTAGAGCAAACGAAAGGAAAGGAGGGTGACCATCATGAAAATCGCAACGTCATTTTTAACGGGCCTGCTTTTAATCGGCACGCTAGGAGCGAGCGGCACCGCGATGGCTGCGGACGGGATTATCTACAGGCAAGCGAATACTCCAGGCAGTTACTGTCACCTGAAGTTTCCTGCGATACGCGAAGAAACCTTAGCGGGAGATCATCCGGTTCTCACAGACCCAAGCGATGGCGACATCATCGACTTTTACGGACCGTGCGACGAAGATCCGCTTGGCAAGGATCAAGTCCACGAGCAGAAACTAGAAAGCCAGCATCGTTGGCAGCATGATTATGAAGACTGAGACTTGCTGGAGCGGTGAATGAGGAGGGAGCGTTCCCTCCTCGTCCCGAAGCAGTTGCAAAACCATGAACGAGGTTTAGCTCGAAACATCATTATTTGACTCCGTTCTCCGAATAAGAAAGACAAAGCCATGTTAGACGACATTTCAACAAGCATTCTCGTAACTGTAGTGGATGACGATGAATCGGTCCGTGACGCCCTCAAGGGATTTATGAAATCCGTCGGCTTTGCCGCGGAGAGTTTTTCATCAGCCGAGGATTTCCTCGGTTCAGATATCCTCGATAAGACGAGTTGCTTGATCGTGGATGTTCATATGCCCGTCATGACCGGTTTAGAGCTTCAGTGCCGCTTGAGCAACAATCAATCTCGAATCCCGATGATCTTCATTACGGCGCGCGATGATCCTGCGGCGCGAGCTCAAGCGCTGAAGGCCGGAGCGGTAGACTTCCTGCGAAAACCGTTTGCCGGCGATTCCCTGTTAGACGCAATCCACGCGGCTCTCGGTAACAAGGGATAGCCGGCCCTTTATCCATCCTCCAATCGGTTCGCAAATCTGATTCGAACTCTCTCTTTCGAGCTCCATGGCGTAATCTAGACATCAGACGACATATCGACTCAGGTTTTGATCACGACTCAAAGACGATTCCGCTGCACCTCACGGCAAAGTGCCTTAACTCCGTTAGTTGCTCTCGTTCACGGTACGGTTCACGACGCTGGCACAGTCCTTGCCGTATTATACTGAGGAAGCGTGCTTACAAGCTGCTTCGGCTCGTTTTCATTGAAAGCGCACAACACAGTAGATGCAGGGCAAAGTTAACTCTGAGTTTTGCGCAGTCAAGAAGGAGGAATGAAATGAAGTGCCAACGATGTGGGAACGATAAAGAAGCCGAGTTTCGAGTTGTTTCCGATATTTTGGATATCAAGGTATGCGCGGATTGTGCCGGGGAAGCTTGCAGCCTGGGGATGTCAGTAGAGGTCGTAGAAATCGACAAGGCAAAAAACGAACGAGCCGTGAGCAATGCTGAGGCCCGCGGTTACCGGGTGGTAATGGTAAGCGATTACGCGCACTGATGGTCGCCAACGATGCGGCGGAACAGTTGATTCAACGGGTACAGCGGATAAAAAGTAGGAGAGCGTTATGGGCCGCGTTGCATCTGTCTTGGCAGTCTTGGTTTTAATGTCCAGTCTCATCACCGGGTGTGGTTGTCTCGCTGCCGACAGTTACGAAAAACCCGCGTGCCAAAAATACCACACGAATTGGGATCTGGATAGCATCTACAACGAGGAGTAGGGGCGGAAAGCACCGCTATTTGAATGGCACGACGGCACGAATCTGAATATCACGGGCGCGGTCGCGGAGCGCCAAAAGAAGGTTTGTTGTGGACTTACAATTGAAAAACAAGATTGCGCTGGTGACCGGTTCCACCGCCGGAATTGGTTTCGCCATTGGCTCAGGCTTGGCCGGCGAGGGTGCGACCGTCATTATCAACGGGCGAACGGAGCAACGTGTCGGCGAGGCCATCGCAAAAATTCATCAAAGACATCCGCAAGCCAACCTTGAAGCCTGCGCCGGCGATTTGAGCACAGCCGACATCGTGCAGCGGGTGGTCGGTCGCTTTGCCCACGTAGACATTTTAATCAACAACCTCGGGGTGTACGAGCCCAAGCCCTTCGAAGCCATCTCAGACCAGGAATGGCGTGAGATCATAGAAACGAATTTCATGAGCGGCGTGCGCTTGAGCCGCCATTATTTGCCGGAAATGAAGGTGATGAATTGGGGAAGGATCATTTTCATTTCGAGCGAATCGGCGATCAATATTCCGGTGGAAATGATCCACTATGGAGTGACGAAGACCATGCAGCTCGCCCTGGCGCGCGGCCTCGCCGAAACCACGGCAGGCACGGCGGTGACCGTGAACTCTGTCTTGGCGGGTCCAACGCGCTCTGACGGTGTAGAAAAATTCGTGGATCAAATCGCTCACTCCCAAGGCATTGAACGGTCGAGCGTCGAGAAAGAGTTCTTCGCAACCGTTCGCCCCAGCTCGTTGATCAAGCGCTTCGCCTCGATCGAAGAAGTGGCGTCACTGGTAATCTTCATGGCCAGTCCGCTTTCCTCCGCAACCAACGGAGCGGCGTTGCGTGTAGACGGCGGCGTTATCCGCTCGATCATTTGAAAAAAAACGACTTCGGATTCCCTCGCTGCCAGAACATCATATTGAATTACAGCTCATCGCGGCCGGTAAAGTCGTGTTGCTCGCTGCGCTGTTGGGTTCATTAGCCAATGACGCTCACAAGCAAATCGCGCGTTGACGGCAACCCGCCGCGGCGTCGTCATGCCGACACCCGTCATCCCATCGACTTTCAATCTGGTCTCCGAGCTTCTCTCTCCGGGCTTCTCTCGCCGGACACCCCGATTCACTTCGCGATCACAAGCCTCGGTATTTCCTGCGCATTGATTAGTGCCTGACCTTTCTAGCCTTCCGACCCACCGTCAACGGCGGATCACGACTCAAAGACGATTCCGCTGCATCTTGCGGCAAAGTGCCTTAACTCCGTTAGTTGCTCTCGTTCACAGTACGGTTCCCGACGCTGGCACAATCCTTGCCATATTATCTTGAGGAAGCATGCCTACAGGCTGCTTACTCTCGTGTTCTATGGAAAGCGCACAACACGCAGATCGATGCGGAGCAAAGTTACTTGAGTTTCGTGCAGTCAAGAAGGAGAAATGAAATGAAATGCGAACGATGTGAAAGTGACAAAGAAGCCGAGTTCCGAGTTATTTCCGATGTTTTGGATATCAAGGTATGCGCGGATTGTGCCGGGGAAGCTCGCCGACTGGGGACGTCACTAAAGGTCGTAGAAATCGACAAGGCAAAAAACGAACGAGCCGCGAGCAACGCTGAGGCGCGCGGTTACCGGGTGCTGGTAAGCGATTGCGCGCACTGACGGTCGCCAACGATGCGACGGAAATTGATTCAACGGCAAAACACCGACACGAAACATAGCGCGGTGTCGCCTGATTAGACCGGCGACGGCGCGGCGCGAGTTTTAAGCCGATCAATTTCCGTTTTGCAAAAGTTAGTGACACCGAGCTTGGCATTGGATTCTCAGCTCTTCTGTTGTCTTGTGCGGCGATACCTTATCGCGGAACGCTGAGCAAGATTACAGGTATGACGGATATAGGAGAGCATTATGGGCCGTGTTGCATCTGTCTTGGCGGTGTTGGTTTTGATGTCCAGTCTCATCACCGGGTGTGGTTGTCTCGCTGCGGACAGTTACGAAAAACCCGCGTGCCAAAAATACCACACGAATTGGCCGTTGAATTACTACGACAACGACTAGGATCGGTAGAAACGCTTCAAATGAGCTCCAGTCTTTTCCGCTTCTAAAGACTACGAAGCCACTCAGCTGGGAGAGAGACAAAGAGGTCGCGTGGGACGAAGCGATGCAAGTCACTATGTCGACAGGTGCCGGTATACGGTCATCCGCCGAAGGAACAGTTGATTGTTGACTGAGGCGGCATGCGGCCACAGGCGAGTTTCTCACGATCGAAAACCAGCACCTATTTCGTAGGTCTCGGAAACTCTACGGTCACAAATATAGACATTTCCTGCAAATAGATTTTGTGCCGGAGTTTTTTTTTCTCTCCAACTCGCTTTCGACCACGCCATTTTCCGATGGCATGAATTTGGCAGGTTACTAAATCAGAACGTCCCGACGCGGTTGTGCCGCGAGTCTCGTTCGTCGCTGTTTTTCGAGGTGGAAGAAATGCTGTCTCAGATGATCGAACGACTAAAAAAACATTGGCGCCGCCGAATTTCGCTATCGACGGTTTTGGCAGGCGGCGCCCTATTGGGCGGCTGTGCGACTCTGGGATTTGGCCAAAACAAGCCACCGGTTATGGTCAGCGAAGTCGTCCGGATGAGTGAAGAGGGCTTACCTCCCGAGACCATCGTAAATAAAATGCGCGACTCCGAAACCGTTTACCGCCTCAGCGCGGCGCAGTTGGCGCAATTGCACGATCAAGGCGTCCAGGATCAGGTCATCAACTACATGCAAGAGACTTACCTCAACGCCGTGCGCCGGGAACAAGACCTGGCGAATTGGAGCACTCGGGAAATGTGGGGAGATCACTTTTGGTAAGCACAGGGCTTAGGAAACAGCCAGCGCGAAAGATCA
>Ga0066710_100005300_pt1 | contig 11709 bp, 7 predicted proteins | sample GraSoiAngelo_159_FD_79666 | JGI IMG/M metagenome (GOLD analysis project Ga0066710, IMG submission 79666) | Grasslands soil microbial communities from the Angelo Coastal Reserve, California, USA - 14_1009_16_40cm | ecosystem: Environmental > Terrestrial > Soil > Grasslands | place: USA... | reverse complement strand
TGTCTGCTGGGTGTCTTGATGGCCATCTACTACGCCTTCTATTTCACCGATGCCACGCCTTCGCAAGCTCTACGTTTGGTGGTGCGCAACAAGATTTCGCTCGCCGTGCCCATGCCGCTGTTCTATCGCGACAAAATCCGGCAAGTAGCCGGCGTCCGGGAAGTGGCTCCCTACCAATGGTTCGGCGGCGTCTACAAGGACCGGCGCGACCCCAAGAATATGTTTCCGCGCTTCGCCGTAGAGCCCGATAAGATTCTCACCGTCCGCGGCGAGATGGTAGTTCCCGAGGATCAAAGGAAAGCCTTTATCCAAGAACGCACAGCATGCCTGATAGGCCGGGGTCTGGCAGATAAGTTAAACCTGCATCTGGGCGACCGCATCCACCTGGAGGGCGACATCTTCCCCATCAATCTTGAGTTGACCGTCCGCGCTATCTACGATGCACCGGAAAACAATGAGGTCCTCTACTTCCAACTCGAGTATATGGACCAGGCGCTTGGCGCAAAAAGATGGGGACAAATCGGAACTTTCTACGTGCTGGCCGACAGCCCGGAATCAGTGCCGCGCATCGCCCAAGCCGTTGACAATGAATTTCGCAATTCGCCGGTACAGACCAAGACTGAATCAGAGCGCGCCTTCCAATTAGGCTTTCTCAGTTTTCTCGGCAACGTGAAGATGATTCTCCTCAGCATCTGTGCGGCAGTGACGTTCACGATCTTGCTGGTTTCGGCCAACACCATCGCCATGTCGATTCGCGAGCGCGTGCGCGAGGTGGGCGTGCTTAAGACGCTTGGCTTCACGCGCGGGACCATCCTCACGCTCATTTTGGGAGAGGCCGTGGCCATCGCCACTATCGGCGGCGCACTGGGCGTAGTGCTGGCATCTTTCCTGTGCCGCGTGGTCCGGGCAGGGCCGGCTTTTTCCGACGATCTCAAGCACCTGAGCATTCAGCCGCCCGTCGTGCTCACCTGCCTGATTGTTGCCGCGACCATCGGGCTGATCAGCGCCTTCATCCCCGCTTGGAACGCTTCACGCATTTCGATTGTCGAGGCTTTGCGCAGCACGGAATAGCGAGCTCCCATGGCAATCCCTGTCACCTACAACTTGCGTAACTTAGTGGTTCGCAGAACCACCACCATCATGACCGCGCTAGGCATTGGCCTTACGGTCGCGGTGCTGCTGGCGATTCTGGCGCTCGTGGGCGGCCTGCGCTCATCGCTCCAGGCGTCAGGGAATCCGCTGCAGGTGCTCGTGCTGCGCAAAGGCTCCAACGCCGAACTGAGCAGCGCCGTGACGCCGGCTAACTTTCAGGACATGAAGTTCAAGTCCGGCGTTGCCCGGTCAAGTTCCGGGCAGCCCATGGCGTCGCTCGAGATGGTCACAGTCATTAATCTTGCCAGCGTCGACGCGCCGCAGGGCATTAACGTAACCCTCCGCGGTATCTCGCCGACCGGTCTCGAAATGCGCGACAACTTGAAGCTGATTGCCGGCCGCTGGTTTCAGACGGGCCGGCGGGAAGTGGTAGTGGGAGAATCTATCCAGAAGCGTTTTCCAGCCGCCCGCATCGGACAACGTCTGCATTTCGGGCGCGGAGACTGGGATGTAGTGGGCATCATGTCCGCGGGCAATGGCGCGGCCAATAGCGAGATTTTCGGTGACCTCAACCAGGTGAGCTCCGATTTCCAGCGGCCCGACGCGCTGAGTTCGGTACTGTTGCGCGCCACCGACGCCGTGGCCGCCAAGGCGCTCATCAATGACATCGCCAACGATCAACGTTTGAACCTCGAAGCGATGTCGGAAGTGGATTACTACCAGGCGCAGACCAATTCGGGAGTGGTGATCGAGTACCTGGGAATCTTCGTATCCATCATCATGGGCGTCGGCTCGAGCTTCGCCGCCATGAACACGATGTATGCCGCGGTCGCCCGGCGCTCCCAGGAAATCGGCACCCTGCGCGTGCTCGGCTTTTCCCGCGGTAGCATTCTATTCAGTTTCTTCGTGGAATCTATTCTTCTTGCCGCGCTTGGCGGCATTGTCGGCTGCCTACTGGTGCTGCCGCTCAACGGGGTCACCACGGGCATTGGCAATTTTGTTACCTTTAGTGAAATCGATTTCAATTTCCGGGTAACCCCTCAGATCATGGCTTTGGGCGTAGCATTTGCCATGGTTCTGGGCGCGCTGGGCGGGCTGTTCCCGGCGAGTTCGGCTTCCCGGAAGGAAATCCTGACCGCCCTGCGAGGCATCTGAACGTCATGCAAGCAGAATTAAAAGCGCTGCAAATCGATCGCTCGAAAAAAAGCGGGCCGGAGCCTGCGCGTTGGGCCACGCGCTGGATCATCGGAGGCGTGCTGTTGTTCGTGCTGCTGGGCGCGGCGCGCTTTGCTTACACCAAGCTCACGGCTGCCACGGAAGTAGACGTTGTGCGTGTGCACGCGGAGAGCTCCGCCGCTGCCGGCCCGGGCGTGGTGTTAAATGCGACGGGCTACATCGTCGCCGCCCACCGCATCGAGGTGGCCTCGAAAGTGGTTGGCCGTGTGGCCTGGATTGGTGTCGAGAAAGCTGACAAGGTAAAAGCCGGCCAGGTGCTCGTGCGCCTCGAAGACGATGAATACGCCGCGCAGCTCACGCAGGCCAAAGGCCAGCTCGCGAATCTTCAGGCGAGGTTGGCGGAGCTGGAACATGGCTCGCGTCCCGAGGAAATCGCTGTAGCCCGGGCGAATCTCAATCAGGCCAAAGCCGACCAGGAGAACGCGCTAGTCACGCTCAATCGCACCAAAAGACTGGCTTCCGAAGGGGTGATGGCCAAGCAGGCGCTCGACGACGCCCAGGCCAAGTTCGATAGCGCCGCGGCGCGCGTCAATTCGCTTCAGAAAACGCTGGATCTTTCCGTGCTGGGTCCTCGGCAGGAGCAGGTTGATGCTATGCGTGGACAGGTGGAGCAGGCCCGCGGCGCGGTCGCATATGCGGAAACCCAGCGCTCCAACACCGTCATCCGCGCGCCCGTAACCGGCACGGTTCTCGAGCGGGCGGTGGAGAAGGGCGAGTTTCTGACCACCATGTTCGTGGGCGATAAGGGCGCAAAAGGATACGTTGTGGCGCTGGCGGATCTGAACGATCTCGAAGTCGAGCTGGATATCAGCCAGAACGATTTCGCGAAGTTGCATGCGCGGCAGAAGGGCATTGTGACCACGGACGCGTTTCCGGACCGCAAATACGACGGCATCATCTACGAAATCTCGCCCGAAGCCAATCGCCAGAAGGCCACCGTGCAGATCAAAGTGAGAGTCCAGAACCCGGACGATTATCTGCGTCCGGAGATGAACGCCAGCGTGGCGTTTGTGTCTGACGAGAAGACAGCGGCCGTGGGAGCGCAGGCGCGGCCCGTTATTTTGATCCCGGCCGCGGCCATTCATGACAACGTGGTATTCGTAATTCTCGACGGAAGAGCCATCAAGCGCGCCGTGAAGACCGGTTCCACCAACAGCAAGGGCGTCCGCATTGAAGACGGGCTGATCGGTGGCGAGGACCTCATCTTGAATCCACCGGCCACGCTCAAAGACGGCGATCGTGTGAAAGCCAAACAATCCTGACCATGACCGATAACGTCGTTATCCAAACCCGCGATTTGACGAAAGAATTTCTGCGCGACGAGTTCCACGTGGTGGCGCTGAAGGACGTCGATATCGAGATTCGCAAGGGCGAGTTTGTGGCGCTGATGGGTCCGTCGGGCTCGGGCAAGTCGACGCTTCTGCATCTGGTCGCCGCCATGGACGTGGCCACCGGGGGCGAGATCCGCGTGCTGGGACAGGACCTGCGCGCGCTCAGCGACCGGCAGATCGCCCACTGGCGCAACGAGAACATCGGCTTCATTTTCCAGTCGTTCAACCTGATCCCGGTGCTGACCGCGCTCGAGAATGTCGAGCTGCCGCTGAAGCTGACGAACCTGAAGAAGCAGGAGCGAATCGAACACGCCACCACCGCACTGAAGCTCGTCGGGCTGGGCGATCGGCTGGGGCACTTCCCGCGGCAGTTGTCCGGTGGGCAGGAGCAGCGTGTGGCCATCGCACGCGCCATCGTAACCGATCCGGCTCTCATTCTCGCTGACGAGCCCACCGGCAACCTGGACGCCACTTCAGCCGAAGACATTCTCTCGCTGCTCTCACGGCTCAACAAAGAGCATGGCAAGACCATCGTAATGGTGACCCACGATCCGCACGCAGCGCGCTTTGCCAGTAAGGTGCGCCATCTCGAGAAGGGCGCAATGCTGGCGGAAGGCGCAGTGCCAGCGAGTTAGAATTGGCGAGCTGAATACCACGATCGAAGGCCTGCTGGAGCTGATCACCTGATTCCGCTATCCATGGCCGTACCCAAGCGATACTTCAAAAAACATCTATCTTAGATAGATGGCTGAACTAGAAATCCACACCGAATCCGAGGGCGCTGCTGATCCGCGCGGGCAAAAAGTTGGCGTGCTGGCTGCTGTGCTGGCGGTTGCTCTGGCTATAGTGACCATCGCTTCGCATCGCGCACACACCGACGCTGTGCTGCTCAAGACCGAAGCCAACGATCGTTGGTCGTTCTATCAATCCAAACGCATCAAGCTTCACAGCCTTGAACTGGGGGAACAGTTGGTCACGCTCCTCGGAGCCAAGAACGCGGAGACCGCCAAGGCCATAGAGGATTTTCGCAGCGATCAGGCACGCTACGAAGAAGACTCCAAGAAAGTGATGAAGGAGGCACAAGAGAAGGAGGCGGAGGCTTCCCGGATCGAGCAGCGCGCGCTGCGTTATGACGTCGGCGAGGGCCTGCTCGAGATCGCCCTGGTGCTGTCGTCGCTGTATTTCATTTCGAGAAAAATGCTGTTCCCTGTGATCGGCATTGTGGCGGGCATCGCGGGAGCGCTGACGGCAATCGCTGGGTTCATTCGGTGATTAATGCCGGAAGTGGCGCACGCCGGTGAACACCATTGCGAGGCCCAACCGGTCGGCTGCCGCGATCACTTCTGCGTCTTTCACGGACCCACCCGGCTGGATGATGGCCGTCGCGCCATTTTTTGCCGCTGCGGCCACGCCGTCCGGGAACGGAAAGAAAGCATCTGAAGCCACCACGGTTCCGGCGAGCGGCAGCACCGCCTTCATGGCCCCAATCTTGACGGAATCCACGCGGCTCATCTGGCCCGCCCCCACGCCCACCGCCTGCCCCGGGCGCGCGTAAACGATCGCATTCGACTTCACGTGCTTGGCGACTTTCCAGGCGAACTGGAGAGCGTCCCATTCGCCTTCGGTTGGCGTGCGGCGGGTTTTCACTTCAGTCGCCGTGCGGTCCAGACGATGCGTGTCCGGTGTTTGAGCCAGAAAGCCGCCGCTAATGGACTTGATGACCAGCGATTCCGGGGCCGCCGTGACTTTCATCAGACGCAAATTCTTCTTCGCTTTCAAAATGGCCAGCGCTTCGGCGGAGTAATCCGGGGCGGCAATGGCCTCCACGAACAGCTTGGCCACTTCTTGCGCGGTCTCTGTGTCCACTGGAAGATTGAAACCGATCACGCCACCGAACGCCGAGATGGGGTCGCATTCGAGGGCTTTCCGATACGCCTCAGCTAAGGTCCGCTGCTCCGCGCAACCCGCGGGATTGGTGTGCTTGATGATGGCCGCCGCGGGACCGGTGAACTCACTCACGAGCTGCCAGGCGGCATCCAGATCGACCAGGTTGTTGTACGAGAGTTCCTTCCCGTGCAACTGTTCCGCGCCTGCGATTCCGGCCGTGCGCGTGCCGTATAGCGCCGCGGCCTGATGCGGATTCTCGCCATAGCGCAGGTCCATCAGTTTCTCCGCGTGGATATCAAGCCGCGCGGGCAGGGGCGCCTTGCCATCCACCTGCGCGAGACGCGCGGTAATCGCGCTGTCGTACTCCGCCGTCGTGCGGAAGGCCTTTTGCGCAAGACGCCACTTGGTTGCGCGTGAGATCGCGCCGCCGGAACCGCGCATCTCGTCCGCGATGCCCGGGTAATCGCCGGGTGAAACCACCACCGCGACATCCTGAAAATTCTTGGCCGCCGAACGGATCATCGTGGGCCCGCCGATATCGATGTTCTCGATCAGCTCGTTCAGCGTGACGCCCGATTTAGCCGCGGCTTTTTCGAACTGGTAGAGATTCACCACCACCATGTCGATCGGCTGAATGCCGTGCTCCTGGAGGGCACGGACGTGATCCGCATTGCCGCGCACCGCGAGGATGCCACCGGTGATACGCGGATGCATGGTCTTGACTCTGCCGTCTAGCATTTCCGGGAATCCGGTTAGGTCGGAGACGTCTTTCACTTCGATGCCGGAATCGCGCAGGAGCTTAGCGGTGCCGCCGGTCGAAATCAGCTCGACCCCCAGCTCGCGCAACTGGCGCGCGAAGTCGGCAATGCCGCTTTTGTCCGTCACGCTCAGTAGAGCGCGTTGAATTTTGGCCATAAATTGTTAGGGTAACGCAGGCAGCTTCACGTCGCGGCGTGGGTTATGCATGCGGAAGAGTGTCGAGGATAGGCTCCAGCTGTCCAGACACCAGCAGCAGCAGGCGTTCTTCCGGAATCCCGGCGATCCTCCCCAGTACAAAGCGTGATGGAAGCTCGTGACTGCGCCACTTTGACATTTCGATCAACGAATCCATTGGTCGAGTCTGCAGCGCGGTAAGTAAGGCTGGATTTCGGTTGCGCGTCAACTCTAACAGTAGAAAGGAGCCTTTGTTGCGATCGCTCCAGGTACCGGAATTAATCATGTCAATGAAATTGGTGGCTGGAATCTGGCTCGCCAGGCGGTGATCCGAGGAGGCCAGAACGCCGAGGGCGCGAATCGCCTCGTTGCGGACGTCGTCGTCCGGATCGCGAGAGGCCCGCACCAGCGCCGCGACCTGTCCTGTTGACTTGCGTGCATAGCCAAGAGCGTTAGCAGATGTAACGCGCTGTCTTGCGTCCGCGGAGGATTCCAGCATACTCAGCAATTCGCTTTCATGCGTCAGAGCATACTCCCGCAATTTGAGCTGCAACGAACGCGACTCAGGATCGTGCGCCAAGGCATAACCGGTGGAGTCGTCCTCGCGCGGTGCATCTCCTCCCTTAGGCACTGCTGCCTCCAACGCTTGATTCAGACGATCCCGTAGCGTCGTGATCTCATAGGAAAGCCTGGCTCTTCCCTTCGGTTCGGGGTTGTACGAGAAGCTCTGGTTGGATCAACTCGGAAGTCCGATGAAGAGCGCCCGCGCGCCGCTCCCATTGCAGCACATGCACGGCACGTCGGTGGGATCGCGGTCCAAAGTGCCGGTCACGGCCTGCCACGCCTTTTTCTTTGTTTCCTCGCCCGCATAGTCGTCGCCCTCGTTGCACGGGGATGGCTTTCCGTACCGCTTCGATATCGATGCCTTTATAGGGGAAGAATTCGATGTCCCAGATGCGGTCTCGTCCAAAGGCGGGCCAGCACGATCAGGGTGACCAACCCCTGAACAGCTCACGCGGCCGCACAAGTCATCTGGCAAGAGTCTAGCGGATCTGGTGAGCACCGTAAACGATCAGTTGGTTGAGGTGGTAACTACGCGGCGCACTCGCCGCGGCCCAGCTTGAGGGAAAACTCGGCGTCGTCGCCCCAGTCTTGGTATAGCTCGGGCGCGATTTCAGCGGGTTTTGCGAGGTCGCTCATTGCCGCGCGGAAGAATTCCACTTTGTGCCGCATCACGTAATCGCGAAAGCTCTCGCCGTCCAGACGGTTGGCAATGTAGTGGTCGAGCACTCGCTTGACGGCTTCTGGCGCCAGGCGCGCTGGAATGCTTTGCACGGCCAGGCCGAACCGCATGACACCGTCGCGATCGTAACCGCCACCCAGCAACATCTGGTAATACGGAATCTCTTTGCCATCGATCTTGCGCGCGTTGCCGTAGAAACCGAAATCGGCGATCCAGTGCTGTCCGCACGAATTCGGGCACCCGCTGATCTTGATCGAGAGATTCCGTACTTGCGGATCGTCATAGTGCCGCGCCATCTCCTGCATGGCCACGCCGAGGTTCATCGACTTGGTCAGACCCAGGTTGCACGAGTACGCTCCCGGGCAGGTGGTGACGTCTTCGATCTCTCGCGCGCCCGAGCCGGCCAGTTCCAGTTCCCCCAGGGCCCCATATACGCGCCGCACCCGGCCCAGCGGAATGAAACCGATGAGCAGGTTCTGGTCGATCATGACGCGTACCAGGCCATCGCCCGCGTCCGCTGCGATCCGCGCCACGCCGCGCATCTGATCGCTCGTCAGATTGCCCTGGTCGACCCGGATGGTGACCATGGCGTAACCCGACTGCCTCTGCTCGCGGACGTTGCTCTTGTACCAGCGATCGTATTCCGAATCGCCCGAGCCGTTGGTATTCACCACCGGCAACAGGGCGCCTTGTCCCAACGGTTGCGGGCTCGACTGAAACCCGCCGAAACCTTCGGGCACAAATTCCGGGGTCTCGATCCCGCCATTGGCCAGAATGTCGTTGTACGCGGCCTCGATCTGCTCGCGTACCCAATCCCAGCCGCGCTCGCGCAGCACGAACTTCAACCGCGCCTTGTTCTTGTTTTGCCGGTTGCCGTATTTGTTAAACACGCGAATCACGGCTTCGCAGCGGCTGACTAGGCTCTCCACCGGCAGGAACTCATCCAGCAGTTGCGCCTCGTATGGCAGCGGCCCCAGGCCTCCGCCCACCGTTACGCGGAATCCGCGTTTGCCCTCGCCTACCAGCGCGTGCAGGCCGATATCGTTGATCGCGCTGGCCATGCAATCGTTCCGGCAGCCGTCGAAAGCGATCTTGAATTTGCGCGGAAGGTGGTCGGTCAGTTGCTTGCGCAGGAAGGCGTAAGCAGTCTTTTGCGCGTACGGCCGCACGTCGAAAACTTCATCGTGCGAGAGACCCGCCATCGGGCACGCCGTCACGTTGCGCACGGTATTAAAACAAGCCTCGCGAGTAGTGAGTCCCGCATCGGCCAGCTTGTGCATCAGGTCCGCCACTCGCGCCAGCGGCACGAAATGGTACTGCAGATTCTGCCGCGTGGTAAGATGCCCGCGCCCGCCGCCGAACTCGTCCGCGACTTCCGCTAGACGCTCCAGCTGCGTGGAAGTGACCATACCGCTCGGAAACTTCGTGCGCACCATCTGCACGCCCGGCTGCCGCTGCCCGTAAATGCCATAGCGCAGGCGGAAGGAGCGGAATTCATCTTCGGTGACCGTGCCGGCCATCACTTGCTCAGCTTTCGCGCGGAACCGCTCGATCTCTTCACGAACGGTCTGCTCGTGCTGCTGCTCGAAGTCTTCGCGGACGGTCAGACTCTGTTGAACAACTGTGGACATGGCCTCGATATGCAATCTCCTTATTTCCTATAGAGATTACACTAATAGACATTATACCAATTGCGAGGGAGATGCAAGGTCCCCCTAACTTGCTCTGCAGGTAGGGCTTACCCGGTACTCATTTTTGCCGCGCAAGCCGCCTGAAATATTCGGCGACTGCGTCGGCATATCCGGGAGGTGCTGGTGGCGAGATGCCGCTGCGCACGCTGCCCGTCTCTTTTTCGCCCGCAAGACGGCGCAACTGCAATTCAATCTGCTCCGTGCCGTCGACCAGCGAGCCGACGATCTGATCGAGTCGCTCCGGTGTGACGCCAGAGAGACGCCCAGTGTCCACTTGGCGCACCTCGCGGATCAAGTCCTGCACATCGCGTGTGACTTCGCGGGGAATTTCGCGGTTGCCGCGGAGCATCTGCTCCAGCTTGCCGAGGTCGCGAATTCCCTCGCGGATGTTACGACCGGCGGTGGCTGGATCGAACCCGCGACCGAGCTGACCGTGCGGGTCAAACTGGCCGCCCCGCCCGGAAGCGACATCCGGTGACGATCCGCCACCCGGCCCGACTGAACGCGGAGCGCCATTCGCTCCTTGAGCCAAACCCCCCGGCTGCTGGCCCTGTGCGCCCTGCTGGCCAGGAGCTTCGCCCTTCTGCCCTTGTGAGCCCTGCCGGCCCTGACCCTCGCCCTTTTGCCCCTGCGACCCCTGCTGGCCTTTCGTGTCTCGCTGCTGCCCGGCGCTCTTCATCTCTTCCAGCCGCTGCCGTAGCTGTTCGACCTGGCCGAGCGCGGCTTCCAGATCCTGACCGCCGTCCGGTTCGCGGTTCATGGCGTCCTGCGCTTCGTCGACGCGGTCGCGCAATTGGTTAAGTCCCCGCGTAATCTCGGGTTGGCGTGTCAGTGCGTAGGCGCCCATACCGCGCCTCATGACCTCCACGGTCCAGCCCATTTTGAGCCGCAGCTCCTGCTTCTGGACGTCCCCCAGCGCGTCGCGCAGCTTACCGGAGGCAGAGCGCTGGCTACCAGCCATGTCCCGCGCGGCTCTTTGCATGTCCTGTTCGAGCTGCGTCAGCGCCTCGATCAGTTTCTTCTGCTCCGTTCCCAGTTGTTCCACTTGCTTGCGCGAAATTCCAGGCTGCAGCAGGGTCGGCCGGCCTTGATCATCACCGGCGCCCGCGAAAGTCTGGCGCATGCGGCCTTCAAAATTGCGCTGCTGTTCGGCAAGCTCCTGTGACTTTCGCGCCAGCTCTTCCATTTGCTGGCCGGCCTGCTGCTTGCGTTCTCCGGCGAGCGACTGGCGCGCTTCACGGAGCCGCTCGGCGGCGCGGCGCGCTTGCGCCTCGCTCTGTGCCGATCCCTGGTTTTGCGGGGAACCCGCATTCTGCATGTCCCGCGTCGCTTCGGCCAGCCGTTCGATGGCCCGATTGAGCGCCGAATTCTGCCCGCCCGATGAACGCCCCTGCCCCTGAGACTGGCCTTGCTGACCCTGCTGGCCTTGACTCTGCTGGCCCTGGCTTTGCTGGCTGTCCTGCTGCCCCTGCCGGTTTTGCGATGCGGACTGCTGGCTTCGCGCCAGCTGCTCCATCTTCTTTCGCAGCTCTTCGGCCTCGCGCCGCAGCATCTCCTGCTGCCACCGCTGCTGGTAAGCCTGCTGTTGTTGCCGCTGCTGCTCGGCCAGTTCCTGCTGGCGGCGGGCCAGTTCCTCCAGCTTCGCCAGCGCTTCTTCGATCTCCTTCTGGCGCTGATTGGGCGAAGCGGAATTGCGGCCCGTTTCGAACTGGTTCTTCTCGCGATCCAGCTCCAGGTCAAAGAGCCCTTCCAGATCGCGCCCCGCACCTCCTCCGCCTCCGCGGCCGAATGCCACCTGAATATCGCGGAATAAGGCTTCCGCACGGAGAAGGTGTTGCAAGGATTTCTGTTCCGGCGGCAACGCGGCCTGCCACTCGCGGCCCCGCAACTTTTCCGTTGCCTGGCCCATGGCCTCCACGGCTTGCGACATATCATCGGCGAATTGTTTGAACGCCGGGTTGGTCGAGTGCAGCTCGCGGCTCCGCATGCGCTCGGCAAGCGACTTCGCCTGGTCGCGCAGCTTGGACTGTATGCCGGAGAGCAGCCGGGCGTTTTCCTGTTCCTCCGCAGCGTTCTTTTGCGGATTCTTGAGCTGGTTCCAGGTGGCGGCGATGATCTCCTTCTGGTGCTCGGCAACCTGCGGCGGTTGCTCGCCGCCGCCCCCGCCGCCCATCTGCTGCGATTGCGAATACGTGCGCTCGAATGGCTGGGCTTCGACGAAGAAGATATCGCTGCGGCTGGTCGACAGCGCGTCGCGCGCCGAGGCGTAAATCGAGATGATGTCGCCGGGAACGAG
>Ga0066710_100005299_pt1 | contig 11710 bp, 9 predicted proteins | sample GraSoiAngelo_159_FD_79666 | JGI IMG/M metagenome (GOLD analysis project Ga0066710, IMG submission 79666) | Grasslands soil microbial communities from the Angelo Coastal Reserve, California, USA - 14_1009_16_40cm | ecosystem: Environmental > Terrestrial > Soil > Grasslands | place: USA... | reverse complement strand
TCAAATTCGGCCCTGGCAGAGGGATCTAGCAATCCTATCCTCGTTTGGATTTCGATTTTAAAAGTCGATTAAATCAGGAATGGTTTTTGTAAAGTGGCAAAACTTCATTGAGGGACCCGGAGCGATAACCCTCCAGATCAATGGTCACATACTTGAAGCCGAGGGCTTTGAACTCTTTTCTTAGAATTTCGACCATGGTCAGGTTTAACGCCTTGGGAAGTTCTTCCGGAGCAAACTCCAGCCGCACCAATTCTTCATGGAAGCGAACCCTAAAAACTCGAAATCCGAAACGACGCAGAAGCTCCTCGCCTCGATCCACCACCGAGAGCTTCTCGGCCGAAATGGAGGTTCCATAAGGAAAACGGGACGAGAGGCAAGGCAAAGCCGGCTTATCCCAGGTGGGGAGACCCGCCCGCCGGGAGAGTTCTCGAATATCTAACTTAGTCATTTGGGCCTCGAGAAGGGGACTGCGAACGGAATATTCCTGGGCTGCCCGCCGCCCGGGTCGAAAATCACCCACGTCGTCCAAGTTGGTTCCATCAAGGACGGCCCTGTAGCCTCTCTCCAGGGCCAGCGCCTGCAACTTTGCAAACAATTCCGTTTTGCAGAAATAGCACCGACTGGGCGAATTCTCGCGATATTCGGGATTGTCCAGCTGTTCCGATTCAACGATGAGATGATTGAGCTGATAGCGATCTACAAAATCAGCTGTCTCCTTCTTTTGAAAGGTAGGATAGGAAGGACTGATGGCCGTGACGCAAAGGGCCTTCTTCCCCAGGATGCGATTGGACGTGTAAGCCAAATAGGCGCTGTCCACCCCTCCGCTGAAGCCCACAACCACGGAGTTCAATTCTTTTAGAATTTCAGCCAGGCGCTCTTCTTTCAGACTGGCATCGGTCAGTGTGGCGGTGGCTTCAACTCGCGGCATGTGAACTCTCAGGATCCAAGCTCGCTTCTAGACATATCTCAGCACCGATTCTAACACGTTAATTGCTTTGCCGTATTCAGTTATTTCGATATGTTCTTCAGGAGTGTGATCCAGTGAAGAATCGCCCGGCCCATAAGCCACTATGGGGCACTTCCAAAATGGCGCCACCACGTTCATATCTGCTGTTCCCGTCTTCAGCTTGAATTTGGGTCGGCCTTGATTTTCCCGAATGGCGCGCAGGAAAGCTTTTACCAACCCATTAGACTTCTCAGCGCGAACGGCCGCTTCTCTTCCGGAAAACGCTAGCTGGGCGGTCCCGGCCTTGCGGAGTAACAGGTTTTTGAAGTCATCTACGCCAAAGCCAACCGGGAGGCGAAATCCCATTATCAAGCGGGCCACCTCAGTCATCCCATTATGTTCCGAATTAAAAGAACGAATGGATGGATCGACTGTTTCGAAAGTACTCTTAGTTTGATTAAAGTTCTCGCACCAAATTTTCACTTCATTCCAGAAATCGACCGCCTGTTCACAAACCAGCTTGCCAGGCGCCGCCGAGTGCTTCAGGGGTATTTCCAGGCGATACTCCAGCAGGAGCCTGCCTTTATAGCCCAAGGTAACCGCATTCCAACTGCTGGGTTCGCCGATGACGCAAAAATCGGGGGACCTGAAATCGTTCAGGGCCTGGTGGGCACCGCGGGAAGTTGCCGCTTCTTCCTCGACAGCGCCAATGACGATGATTCGCTTTCCGAGTGAATCGAGTTCGCCCTTCAGTCGATGGGCCGCGCAAATAAAGCTAGCCATAGGCCCTTTGGCATCGACGGCTCCTCTACCGTAAAGCTTGCCGTCCCTCGTCTCGACAGGAATCTGGCCGGCCACGGTATCAATGTGCCCCAGAAGAATAACCGCCTTTTCCCCGTCGCCTAAAATGCCGATGGCGTTCTTCACTGCATCCTGATAGGCCTGGAAGCCCATTGACTTCATCTCTTCAACCAAAAAGGCAGACACCTCGGCCTCCTGCTGCGACGGGCTATAAATCCGCAGCATCCTTTCCAGCAGGCGGACTTCCCTCTCTTGAAGGTGGCTACACAATCCTTTTTCCGGAGCCGGCGAATCAGAGCTTGCGATCACTCCAACCTCAGGTCTGCTTTTTCTTCCTCGCACTAAGTATTACCTTTCGCGATTAGGCTGAGGTAGTTATCTGAGTCCCACTCGCCGGGTGCGTTTGGCGGCATGCTCGTTTTTACTAAGTAGACACCACACAGCCATGCACCAAATTCCTTATCTGTATTTTCACTAGCCCCGTGCTTCAGCGCGGAACACTCCTTCGAGACTCTGTTCTCCCTTCCCCTTTCCGGCCGCGGCGCTGCACCCAGCCCCGCCGGCTGGAAAGTGGTGAGAAGGGGCCCTCTTCGAACCCCGCGCTGAAGCAAGGGGCTACGGAAAAACTAATAGGTCTCGGGAAGTCATCAGACACACACCGGAATGCCTCACCCTATTTTTGAATCGGTACACTTAAGTAAGCCACCGAGAGCATCAGCACGATTTAATTCTTGCGAGGTCATTACCTCAGCCACTCAGGCAAGGCTTGAGCTTTGCGTCCTTCGTCTTCCACTTCTTGAATGGACTTCACCACCTCAGCGCGCTTCTGCTTCAAGCCGTCGATCTTGCGTGAGGTCGAATTTCCGGTATCTTGGGAGCGCGCTCGCCATCGGCCTCTCCTTGACACTCTAATTCCGCTGGGAGTGGGGCTAGCCTCTTGTTGCGCCTGCAAGGTTTGGATTTGGGAATCCAGCCTTTCCAGCTTGGTCCTCAAGGGCTTGATTCTTTTTTGCCAGTACTCACGGTTACGACCATTCAAGTCTCGATAGCGGGTCAAAGCGGTAGCCGACTCAGAGTTCTTTGGGACGGACTTATTTGCTTTTGGTTCCTTCAACTTCTTATTGGGGTTGGCAGACTCAACGTCGTTGTGATGACTTTTCTCCGTGGAACGACGCAAATCCTCATTGCTAGACAGCTTTTTTGGTTGGGTCTGGTTATTACTGTCTGACCCGGAATTTCCAGCCAAGGGCGCTGGTTGAGCCGATTGGTCCCGGGTTCGATCCAGCGCGGCACGCACACAAAGACAGATGAAGCACAACAAGAAGACTCTTTTTACTTTTGATAATGTCATAAAAAATCCTAATCAAGAATTTGAAGCTGCCTGGGGAGCCATCCATGCCGCCTTCGGCGGTACCTGGAGTTTGGACATTTGGGGTCTGGCCCAGACCACGACGCGTATTGTGAGATTCCTGCAGTTACGAAGTTCCGACCATGAAACACGCATTTTACCGAGAGATGAGATTTGCTGGGCACCGAAACGCCGGTTTCGCCGCCGCATCGCGGCGCTTGAATCTCGCACCCGTTGAGGTTTGCCATCTCATCCGTCGCTCCGCGACGAGGTATGGGGTTGGGTTGCCGACCGGCCTTGAAAGGCCGGCCTACCCTCAGATGCCGCCACGCGGCAATAAAAATGTCTAAACTCCAGCAAAGGCTACGCCTTCTGCCCCTTACCCACTATTTTCAATCATCATTGGTCTCATCTCTTCAACACCTCAGCCGTCAGGCCAGCCACACGACTCAATTCCTCGCGTTCAATTACGAGGGGAGGTAAGTAGCGAATGACAGTGGGCCCGGCGGCAAGAGCCAGTACCCTTCTTTCCATGAGCTGTTGGAGGTACGGTCCGCTTTTCTCTTTCAATTCTATGCCTACCATCAAGCCTAGCCCACGAACTTCGCGAATCCGATTCGATTCGATCCTTCGCAGGGTGTCCATGAATTCTTGGCCCAGTTCGCGTGCCCGTTCTGCCAGACGGAAATCTTCAATGTATTGAATGGCCGCGCTGGCGGCTGCGCAGGCGAGGGGGTTGCCTCCGAAGGTGGAGGTGTGAGCCAACTTAAACAATTTGGAAGCGACAAAATCGCTGATCCCGATGGCACCCATGGGAACGCCGCCGGCAATGGATTTGGCCAGGCAGAGGATGTCCGGCTCTAGTGCAAAATGCTCCAGGGCAAACATCCGTCCCGTGCGGGCAAAACCGGTTTGGACCTCGTCCAAAATGAAGAGAGCCCCCATTTTGCGACAATGCTCCTGCACCCCTTGAAAATATTGTCGAGAACCGGGCCGGACACCGCTCTCACCCTGAATCGGCTCGACCAGGAAGGCTGCGGTCTTGCTGGTGATGGCTTCACAGGCTTTGGGCAAATTATCGAAAGGCACGTGCGAGAACTCGGGCACCAGAGGTCCAAAGGGCTCGCGGTACTCCTTATTCCAGGTGGCACTCAGTGCACCCAGCGTTTTGCCGTGATACCCACGCATGGTCGCCACAATTCCGGTTCTGCTAGTTGCTAATCGAGCAAATTTAATGGCTCCTTCGATGGACTCGGTTCCCGAATTACAAAGGAAAAATCGAGTAATGCAAGAAGGAGTAATTCGCGCCAGCTTCTCCAACAAGAGTGCTCTCTGGTCGTTATAAAAGAGCTCAGGGCAATTGATCAGATGGTGGGATTGGTCCTGGATAGCCCGGGTAACATAAGGATTTTGATGCCCCAGATTGGCTGCCCCCTGTCCTCCGACGCAGTCTATGTATTCCCTGTCCGCTTCGTCCCACAGCCTGGCTCCTTGACCTCGTACGATAACCACTTTGCGTTTGAAATAAGTGCCGGCGCTGTAATGGTCTTCAATTTCCTGAATTGAATTTTGGATCTGCCTGGGCATGAGGCTCCTCTACAGGTAACAAAGTCTGTATTATACTGAAACCGATGGGCCTTTGCATGGGATCTTTGAATTCCGCAAACCGGAGAAAAAATGAAAAGACTTCAAGCTCGACGGGTCATTTGTTTTTTGTTGTTTCTTATCCTGGCTTCACCACAGGCGTTGCCCATGGCCCAGGATCGGCCAAGGTTGTTTTTTAGAGAGGATTGGAAAGAGATTCCGCCGGCGAAACCTGTGACGCAGGAGCATATCAACAACTCCGAACTCACCATGACTCGCTATGGACCGGGAGAGTCGGGAATTAAGAAGAGTCACCATGACAGTCCGCCCGATGATCCATGGTATATCTGGTCTGGTGAAGCAGAGGGGAATTGGGCGATTGCTTTGCGTCACAAAAATGCCTGGGTAGATTTAAGAGGGATGGCCAAAATCCGGTGGCGCTCGAAGCAGGCAGGATTTCGGCAGCTGCACGTCCTGCTAAAGTTGGCCAACGGCATGTGGCTGGTCAGCGACCAATGTGACGATCAATCGAGCGATTGGAGAATCAAAGAGTTCAACGTGTCTGACATTCATTGGCGGCAACTGGACATCAAGAAAATATTAGAAGGGCCTTGGGAGCAGAAACCGGATTTGAGTAGAGTCGACGAAATCGGATGGACAGACTTGATGTCGGGTGGAGGAAGTAACGCCTGCTCTCGGGTAGATTGGATTGAAGTCTATGGCACAGCCATTCCCAGGAAGAATTGAGGTCCAATGGTACTGAATGGGCGCGGAGACAGCTTTTTTTGTTGACTTTCGCTTTTTATTCGTCTATGCTCTCTTGCTAAAGTCAGGAGGGCAGCAATAGCAGGAGGCGAGAAAAATGGATCTGATCAAAGAGCCCCGGCCGGAAATCAGTTTCTGGGAGTCCCGCGAATACGAAGCTTGCCGGTTGTGTGGTGGAACCGGGTTTCAGTTGCTGGCGCGAAACGGTCAAACTAAAGCCCGCAAGTGTCGCTGCATTTCGCAAGAACGGATCAAAACATTGCACCTGAAGTCCGGCATCCCGACCATTTATTGGAAGGAGAGCCTGGAGAAGTTTCAGCCCCAGTCATTGCAAGGAATCTGCCTGCTTGATTTCTTGAAGGATTTCCTGTACCAGCAGGATTTGCAAACGGTACAGTTGTGGATAGCCCTCAGCGATAAAAGTGAGCGAACAATCGTCTGTGCCTTCGCCAATGACCTCATCCAGGTGCATGGCTATTCATGTCTTTGGATCAATTGTCCAACTCTGGGACAGAGTGCCACGGGTGTCAGACTTGAGAAGAAAAGGCTGGGGCCCAGTCCTGGCTCGCTGGAAGACTTCGTCTTCATCGAGAACTACCAACCTGGATTGTTGCGCTCCAAACACCAGCAATGGTTGGAAGAAACTTTGTGGGAAAGGATTGGCTCCGATAAGTCAATTCTGCTAATGGGGTCACAGCCCAGCCATCGGAACCGGAGACTGTTTTCTGATAGAGAACTGACTGCCACCGTCCTGAAGAATTTTAAAGTAATTGAGCCCGGAAAAAACCAACCTCGTGGTCACAGGAGCCGATGGCTGTTTTGAAACCAGGGCCCCACTCACTGGGATTCCTCCAGCTGACTGATCCAGCACACAACAGCTCTCGGCGATTACCGCACCTGAGGAGTTCTTTTGGCAACCACAGTGATTATCTGGTAAGGCGCGCCGTCACACGATCTTTTCAATAACCTTCCCCTGCAATTCGGTGAGCCGCTCTTCACGACCGAGGTGCAAGTAGGTCAACTGATTTTGATCCAGGCCCAACTGATTCAGAATGGTGGTATGAAGGTCTCGAAAGTGGACTTTGTCCTCAATAGCGTGAATCCCCAGTTCGTCAGTTTTGCCTACGACCGTTCCACCTTTCACCCCGCCGCCGGCCATCCACCAGGTGAACCCAGTGGGGCTATGGTCACGACCCAGCGTGGTAGGGTCCTCACCTTCGGCCAGCGCGGTACGTCCAAATTCCCCGCCCCATACAACCAGCGTGGACTCCAGCAATCCTCGACGTTTCAGGTCCTTCAACAAACCTGCCACCGGCTTATCGGTTTGACTTGCCAGACGGTGATGGTTTTCCTCGATGTCGTTATGAGCGTCCCATTGTAAATCACCCGGCCCACCTCCTGCGACCACGCAAACAAAACGCACACCCTTCTCGACCATGCGGCGAGCCAGGAGGCAGCGGCGGCCATAATCGTCGGTGGGCTGCCTTCCAATTCCATAGAGTTCTCGGGTTTCTTCCGGTTCAGTCGAAATATCCACCAGTTCGGGAGCTTCGGTCTGCATGCGAAAAGCCAGTTCATAACTGGCAATCCTGGCTGAGATTTCATTGTCTTCCCGAGCCAGGCCGGCCTGCCCCAATTCCCTGATCAGATCAATGGTTCGGCGCCGTTGCTTAGGACTTATGCCTTTTGGCAAGTCCAGATTGAGAATCGGATCCCGGCCCGGTCGCATCATGGTGGGCTGATAAACCGCCGGCAGAAAACCCTGTCCATACATGGGCTGGCCGCCTTCCAGCGCACCTTCCGGAGCGGGCATCACCACATAAGAGGGCAGTGATTCACTCTCTGAGCCTAATCCATAAATAATCCAAGAACCCATACTGGGGAATCCAGGAACCAACCTTCCGCTCATCATCTGATATTGTGCAGCCGAATGGACGATGATGTCACAATAGCAAGAGCGGATCACGGCCAGGTCATCTACACATTCAGCAATGTTAGGAAGGAGATCGGAAACTTCAATGCCTGACTGGCCGTACTTTTTAAAGGTCCGGCGTGTCCCCAGCAGTCGGGCATTAGGTTTAAGGAACTGGGATTTGATCGGGCCGAAGCTGGGTGGGAGCGGATGACCTTGCAGCTTGTTCAGGAGCGGCTTGGGGTCGAAAGTGTCCATCTGGCTGGGCCCCCCGGCCATGAACAGGAAGACAACGGACTTGGCTTTGGCCGCCATGTGAGGCTTCCGGGGAGCCAACGGATTAATAAGTTTAGCAGCATCGGCCCGAAGGATGTCGCGGTGCAGCAAAAAGGCCAATGCCATTCCGCCGAAGCCGCCGGCCGACTGACAGATGAATTCGCGGCGCGAACGCGGGATGCGAACGTGGGACTCGAAAAGGGTTAGGTTAGTCATGGTTCAAACTCCAAAGGGGATGGGACGCAGATTGACGCAGAGAAACGCAGATAAGAAGTGATTGGAGTTTGGAAAAAACCCCTAAGTGGTTGCTTTCTTTGTCCAAGACAATGTTCCTTTGCGGGTGTTTTCAAAGGCTTTGCGTTTGACCTGCGGTTCTGGTCCAAAATTTAAGAGCAATCCGACCTCATAAGCTGTGGCCTTGAGATAATTCAATAGTTGCGCTTCATGTTCTTCAACTAGTGCCACTGCGGCCTTGATCTCTGCAATCACGAGATTGTTCACCAACAAGTCCGCATAATAGTCACCCACAACTTGACCCTGGTAATAAATGCTAATAGGCGCTTGCTCGACAACTTTCAATCCAAGCCTCTGCATTTCGATCGCGAGAGAGTTCACGTAAACCTTCTCTAAGAACCCATATCCTAAATTGTTATAAACAGCATAGAAGGCCTTAATAATCAGGTTCGTAAGGTCTGTGTGTTTGTAGGTGTCTTCCATCGGTCTTTTCTACGGATTTCTAGTCTGCGTCAATCTGCGTTGATCTGCGTCCCATATCAATTTAGATACAAAAATCCGGGCAGGTTGAAGACGGCCAGCGCGAAGTCGCAGAGGGCAGCACCTGCAGCCGGTTCCATGTCAGAGGGCATCCAGGTTGGGAGGACCAACTCCTCTCCCCCATTAGCCCGCTCTCCCAAAAGTGCGGTCTGCTTTGAAAGAAAATCTCTGGCAATGGTTAGTTCTTGGGAGGTTGGTGGACGACCTGTGGCCAGGCGAAACGCTCGTTCAATTATTTGCGCCGGCTTGGCGCCTTTTTCTCTCAACAAACGGCCGGCCAAAACACGGGCTTGAGCATTGCTGAAGTCACCATTCATCAGCTCCAGTGCCTGCAGCGAATGAGTACTCTGCTCGCGACGAGCGCAAGAGTTCTGCATATCGGGCGCATCAAACACATCCATAAAGGGCAGTCTCAAATTACGCTTGGCGATAAGGTAGACGCTTCGCCGCCGGTGTTCTTGCACCTCTGGCGTCACGGCCCACTGCTCCGGTTTGTAGAGCTGTCGCATCAATACTTCTTGGACAGGAACAAACACTCCCGGCCCCCCAGCTTTGAGATTGAGGTTCCCCGCCACCGATAACATTTTGTCTCGTAGCTCTTCAGCCTCAAGCCGCCTGCGATTAAACCTCCAGAAGCATCTATTGTCCGGATCTTTGGATCGGTTCTTCTGTAGCATCTTGTCGGGTTCTCCCTCACTGGCCAGTTGATAGGTATTGGAGAGAACCATCAGACGGTGCAGGGCTTTAATATTCCAATGCTGCTGCACCAATTCAGTGGCCAGCCAGTCGAGTAACTCGGGATGAGTGGGTGGAGCCCCTTGCGCACCAAAATCGTTGGGAGTAGCCACTATCCCACGATTGAAGTGGTAATGCCACAGGCGATTCACCAACACGCGCGCCGTCAATGGATTCTCCGGGCTGGCCAACCACCGAGCCAGCGCCAAACGCCTGCCAGTGGTTGGAGATTCCGCAGTGTCGGAAACTTCCGGAGCGTTGTCAGGCAAAAAAACTCCGGGAACACGTGACCCAACTCGCTTGCCTTTATGAGAGGGCTCGCCCCGTTCCAGGATATGGATTTCGGGAGTCTGTTTCGGATCATCGGTCAGGCTCCAGAGTGCCGGCAAGGGTGCGGGCATCCTGGCTTCCAGCTCTTCCAGAGCCGTCATCATTTCCTTCTTCTTTTTTTTCAAATCGTTGATCAAGTGCTTGCTGGTCTCATCCCCTTTGCTGGCCAGTTTCTTTTCGACCTCGGCGACAAGAGTCGTTTGGTCTGCTGTACGCTGATCTGAAGAAATTTCCAGAACCTTTCTCTCTCGATCACTGAGCTGACTCAGTTTGGCATCTCGGAATTGCTTCCGCCAGGCTTTTTCCATTTCTGAAAAAGTCTTTTTAAGCCGTTCGACCTGCTCCTTCACCGCTTTGGCTTTTATTTCCCAGGCTGATTGCTCTTCAGGCGTAGCCAGGGAAATTTCCCTGGGAATGCTGGGAGCAAAGAAAGCTTGCAGGCGGTAATAATCACTTTGCCGAATGGGATCGAACATGTGATTGTGGCAGCGGGCGCAAGCCAGCGTAGTCCCCATGAAAGCCGCTCCGACAGCATTGGTTTGTTCCGTCAACACTTCATTGCGGTTCATATCTTCATCCTGGTTACCGGCATTCTTGCGTAAGGCTCCCATCCTGTTGAAGCCCACAGCCACCAGAGCCTGCTGATCCGGAGAGGCAACCTCATCGCCAGCCAATTGCTCCAGGAGGAAACGATCGTACGGTTTGTCGTCGTTGAAGGATTTGATGACGTAATCCCGATAGCGCCAGGCATGAGGTCGCAGCGAGTCGTACTCAAAACCATCAGTATCGGAATATCGAACCACATCCAGCCAGTGACGGCCCCAGCGCTCACCATAATGAGGACTGGCAAGCAGACGTTCTACGACTTTGGGGTAGGCATCAGGACTGGAATCCGTCACAAAGGCATCAATTTCTTCCGGCGTTGGAGGCAATCCAATAAGATCAAAAGTGACTCGCTGCAGTAGAGTGGCCCTCTCGGCGGGCTTCACCGGCGACAATCCCTCTTTCTCCAATCTTGCCAGAACGAAGGCATCTACCGGAGTTTTCAGCCAAGCTGGATCGTTTACTCTAGGAATGGGCGGCCGTGTCGGTCGCCGATAAGCCCACCAATTTCGTTCTTTCGAGCTGTAAGTTTCAAAGGGGTCCAGCGGCACCGGTTCTGTTTTTGCCTCAACAGACGCCGGCTTTTGACTCTTTTCAGCCGGCCGATACGGGTCGGCTGGCTGCTTCTTTTCTTCCTGGGCCGAAATGGTTAGCATCAGGGGGAGGAGAAGGTGGAGGGGAACGAGTCGAGCCACAGAACCCCAGGTTTTCCTCCCAGGAACACCCGATCGAAGCAGCGTATCAACCATCGTTTTGAGTTTTTTACCGAAACTTTGCGAGGCCGGGAAGGCGTCACATTCAATGGAGTAATAGTCTTAAGGTCAGGACTACAAATGATAGCAAGGACAGAAAGGGCGGTCAAGCTTATAGGTGTTAAGTTGGGAATGTGGGGGGGTGCGCTCCGTGCGGCGACCAGCGCAGGTTCAACAGGAAACAGCGACTGTAAACCACAAACTTTTGATTGATGCGCGGAGCGGCGTCCGCCTTCATCGCGGGTACAGGGGAGAGTATCCCAGAAGACGAAGGAGGTTGGCGATCACTGCGTGGCCTGTCGCATTGGGGTGAAAGCTATCAAAGGCAATATAACCTTTGGCAATTGGATCCTCGTCGCCCCCTGAACCATTAAATGCCTTGTAAACCGAGGCATGTGGAATGCCGGCAGCGTCCGCTGTGGTCGCGATGTAGCTGTTTACCTCGTCCAGATAGGGCTTGAGTGCCTGAAAATCATTAAGGCCGTCGTCGGGCCAGCTGTCGGAATGACTATCCACCACGACAAAGGGATTATAAATGTCCATTGTGCGCACAATGGTATTGCTGGAGCTGCGTAGAGACAATATGGCTCCCATAATTGCGTTCCAGTTTATCTTAAACGTGGCTACGGCTACTTTCAGACAATCTTGGTTGTCAGGGCCTCCACAGGTGCCCCCCTTATAACTATTGCGAGCCGCCCGCAAATCATTACCGCCGATATCCCATGTTACCACTTTCGATTTCGCGACCAGCACTCGGAAAAGAAAATTACCCTTGAGCGCGCCGCGCAGATCATTGCTGGTCCAGCCAGGGACCCCCAGATCGTAGAGAAACACGGTCGCGCCCGTGTCGGTCGCGATGTCGTTTCTGTACAGATACGCATACC